>Ga0302326_10015072_pt1 | contig 16284 bp, 10 predicted proteins | sample Palsa_T0_3_FD_202264 | JGI IMG/M metagenome (GOLD analysis project Ga0302326, IMG submission 202264) | Peat permafrost microbial communities from Stordalen Mire near Abisko, Sweden - Palsa_T0_3 | ecosystem: Environmental > Terrestrial > Soil > Palsa > Peat permafrost | place: Sweden: Abisko... | reverse complement strand
CGCCGGCGGCGGCTTCTATTCCCAGGGCGGCCAATTCTACTACGTGCGCGGCATGGGCCGGCTGGAGACCGTCGAGGACATCGGCGACGTGGTCCTAGCCGTGCACGCCGGTGTGCCGGTGCTGCTGAAGGACGTCGGCCGGGTCGTCATTGGTATCGCCCCGCGCCTGGGCGAGTTCGGCTACCAGACACGGGACGACGCCGTCGAAGGCGTGATCCTGCTGCGCACGGGAGAGAAGACCCAGGATGTGCTGGGGCGCGTCGAGGCCAAGACCCGGGAGCTCAACGAACAGATCCTGCCCAAGGACGTGAAGATCATTCCCTTCTACGACCGCACAGATCTCATCAACCTGACCACCCATGTGGTGGAGGACAACCTGCTGCGCGGCATGTTGCTGGTCGTGGTGGTGCTGATTTTCTTCCTCTACGATTTCCGCGCCGGCCTGATCGTCGCCACCACCATTCCCCTGGCCCTGCTCTTCGCCTTCATCTGTCTGGACGTGCAGAAGGCCTCGGCCAATCTGCTTTCCATCGGGGCGGTGGACTTCGGCATCCTCGTGGATGGCGCGGTGGTGATGGTGGAGAACATCTTCCGCCAAATCGCCCTGCGACACGGAACACGCCTCAACGTCGGCGCCATCATCAGGGACGCGGCGGCGGAGGTGGACCGGCCGCTGTTCTTCGCCATGGCGGTGATCGTCGCCAGTTTCCTGCCGATCTACGCCCTGTCGGGACCGTCCGGGATCCTGTTCAAGCCCATGGCCGACACCATGGTCTTCGCCCTCATCGGCGCCCTGATGGTCACCCTGGTCCTGCTGCCGGTGCTGTGCGCCTGGTTCATGCGCAACGGTGTGCGGGAGCGGCGCAACGCCATCTTCGAGGCGATCAAGTCGGCCTATGCCAAGGGCCTCGACTTCTGCCTGGCTCGTCCCTGGGGCACGTCCTTCGCCGCCGCCGTGGTGCTGGTCGCGTCCCTTCTGCTGATCCCCTTCATCGGCGGCGAGTTCATGCCCAAGCTGGACGAAGGCGCCCTGTGGGTGCGCGCCACGATGCCCTCGACCATTTCCTTCGACGAGTCGGCCAAGATCACGCCGAAGATCCGCGAGATCCTGAGCGCCTTTCCCGATGTCACCCTGGTCACTTCGGAACTGGGCCGGCCCGACGATGGCACCGACGCCACCGGCTTCTTCAACGTCGAGTTCTATGTGGGCCTCAAGCCATATGCCCAATGGACCGGGCCCTATCACAGCAAGGCCAAACTCATCGAGGCGATCAACGCGAAGCTGGAAAGCTTCCCGGGCATCGTCTTCAACTACACCCAGCCGGCCGAGGACGCCGTGGACGAGGCTGAGACGGGGCTGAAAAGCGCGCTGGCGGTGAAGGTCTATGGCTCCAACCTCGACACGCTGCAGCAGCGGGGTAAGGCCATCAAACTGGTGCTGGAGCATGTGCGCGGCATCCGCGACGTGACCCTGGTGCGCGAGCTTGGCCAGCCCAGCCTCAACATCAACATCAACCGCCAAAACATCGCCCGCTACGGCCTCAACGTCGCCGACATCAACAGCATCATCCAGACCTCCATCGGCGGGGATGTCGCCACCCAGGTGGTGCAGCAGGAAAAGCAGTTCGATCTGATCGTGCGCCTGGACCAGAAGTATCGCGACAACCCCGAGGAGATCGGCGACATTCTGGTGGCCACCCCGGCTGGGCAGCAGATTCCGCTCAAGGAGTTCGCCGACATCAAGGTGGCCAACGGCGCGTCCTTCATCTACCGCCAGGACAATTCCCGCTACATCGGCGTCCAGTTCTCGGTGGAGGGGCGCGACCTGGCCGGGGCCGTGGGGGACGCCATTTCCCAGGTGAAGGCCAAGGTTCCCTTGCCCCAGGGCTATCGTCTCGATTGGGGCGGGGAATATTCAGACTACACCGCGTCACGGGCGCAACTGGCGCTCATTCTACCGCTGACCGTGGCGGCGATCTTCTTCCTGCTGTTCATGCTCTACAGCAACTTCAAATTCCCGTTCATCACCGTGCTGGGGGTGGTGCTGTCGGCGCCGGTGGGAGGGCTGGTCGGACTGTGGATCACCGGAACCCCGTTCTCGGTGTCATCCGGCGTCGGGTTCCTCGCCCTGTTCGGCGTCTCGGTGCAGACCGCGATTGTCTACATCTCCTATGTCAATGAACTGCGCCGCGGCGGCGCGCCGCTCGACGAAGCCGTGCGGCAAGGGGCGATCCTGCGGCTGCGCCCGATCATGATGACCGCGTTGGTGGCGGCGCTGGGCCTGCTGCCGGCGGCGTTGGCCACGGGCGTTGGCACCGACTCCCAAAGACCGTTTGCCCTGGTCATCGTCAGCGGCCTGTTTTCGCGTCTCCTCATCAGCATTTTCCTGATGCCGGCGCTCTACACTCTGGTGGCGCGCCCCGATGATCGTCTGGAAGTGTAGGCTCCAGCCTCCGCACGCACGACGATGACTGGACCGACATCCGGTCGCCGAATGAGCAGGAGGTCCGCGCCATCGCTGCCCTTCGGATTAGCGCGGGAAGCGGTCGCTCGTCGCGCTGGCCTGACGGCAAGGAACCGCCCAAGTCCGCCCCCGGAATTTCCGCTTCGACATCTCGTCTACGTAGGTTCCGAGGATTGGATAAGAGCGTTCTGACCGACCTCGCTTACCGGGTCAGGATCGTCTGCAACGGGGGCCGTCGTAGCATCGCAGATTGCCCATGGTGCGGCGCCAAGCTTCCGCCAATTGCTGATCTCGAAGCTGGCGAGTTCCGCCAACGGCTCACCTGCGAAAGATGCTTGCGGCCGATAGGCGTCACTGCCACTGCTCATTTTGAGAGTGCGGCGGGGCAGTCATCATCTTCAGTGCTGAAACTCCACTGGTCTCAGTCGTCATGCCCGTCCGCAGCGGGGAGCGCTGGCTGAACGATGCCGTGGCGAGCGTGCTGTCTCAGACGTTGGCTGAGCTGGAACTCATCATCGTGGATGACGGCTCCTCCGATGGTGTAGCCCGACAGATCGAGGCGCTCGCTTCGCGGGACCGGCGCATCAGGGTCTGCCGGCAGGATCGGCTCGGCCTGGTCGCAGCGCTCAACAAGGGGCTGAGCCTTGCGCGCGCGCCGCTGCTGGCGCGCCTCGATGCTGATGATCTGGCCCACCAGCAGCGGCTCGAGCGGCAGGTTAAATTTCTCGCCGAGCATGCCGGCGTAGGCGTGGTTGGAACCTGGACGATCGAAATCGACGCAAGCGGCGGGCATCTCAAAACACGCCGCCCCCCCTGCGATCCTGAGGCGCTCCGACAACTGCTTTCTCGCGGCAATCCGTTCGTCCATTCGAGCATCATGGGGCGCACCGAACTTCTGCGCGCGCTTGGCGGCTACCGGGCCGCGTTCGAAGCGGCTGAGGACTACGATCTGTGGCTGCGCGTGGCCGAAGTAAGTCAACTCGCCAACCTCAACGAGACATTGACCTATTATCGGGTGCACTCGGACGGCGTGAGCGCCAACGGCGCGCTGCGCCAAAGCTTTTCGGTCAGGCTAGCGCAGCGCGCGGCCGCAGCGCGGTTGGCGCAATTGCCCGACCCCGCCGAATACCTCGATGGTCCTCCCGACTGGCGGTGCGCGCAAGACCAGGGCGCATTCGCCCAGGAAATCGCGCTCTATCGGTCGCTTGATCCAACCGGCGGTCCTCCGGCCTCTTCGATCTCACTCCACCAATTTGATGGGCTCAATCACGCCGAACGCCGATTAGTGGCGCTCTCGCTGCTCTCGCACTTGCGCAGCACCGATTCATCGCAGGCCAGGCGCGCGCGGACGCTGCTGATCAACCTCCTTCGCCAGCGTCCGCGGGCCGTGATGAGCGCGGTCTGGAGCCTCCGCCAACGACTCAAGGACGTGCGGTCCGTTTGGTCTCGGGGGCATCGTTCGCGAGTGATGTATCATCGCCGCGGATCCGAAGCAGACGTTGGGTAGCCACGAAACTGAAGCCGGCCCGCCCTCGCGCGTCGTATTTGATCTCTCGTCGCTTGTCCGATGGAATGGTCCGCCGGTGGGAATCGTGCGGGTCCAGCGCGAGCTGGCGCTGTGGACGCGACGGCGCCTGCCGGGGACGGCGTTCGCCGTCTACGACCCGAGGCATCGCGCGTTTCGGCGGATTTCGCCGCGCCACCTGGACGCGTTCCTGACAGGTCAGGCCTCGCTCAACGCCTGGGCCATGCCCGACCCAACCGGCAGGCGCCCGCGACGCAGCGCCCGGATTCCGACGCCGCTCTACGCCGCGCTCCAAGCGCGCAGAACGGCGTTGAGAATCCTGGAGCGCCTGCGCCTGGCGCCAGATCGCCCCAGAGTTTCGCGCTTCGCCGACCGTCTGCAGCGGCGGTTGATCACGCCCCGCTATCACGCCGCGATGCTCAATCCCGATGGCACCCGCCGCGCACACATCACGCCGGATCTGGCGTTCGCCGAGCCGATCGAATTCGCACCGAGCGATGTTCTGGTTTGCGCCGGCTTCGGCTGGAGCCACGGCGACATCGCGGCCATCGCGACGGCGAAGGCCTCATCGGGCTTCAGACTGGCGGTGCTCTGCTACGACCTCATCCCGCTGGTCTTCCCCGAACTCTTCAAGCCGCACGATGTGACGGCCATGCGAGAGTACTGGAAAACCGCGCTGCCAGCGGCTGACGTCATCGTGGTCAACTCGCATGCGGTGGCGGGCGATGTGCGTCGATATTGCAGCGCCGAGCGCCTGAGCCTTGAGCGGCTCATCGTGCGCCCGCTTGGATCAGACCCCGCTTCTCTGCGGGCGGGAGTGATCACCTCCCTGCCGGCCACGCTCGAGGCCGGCCGATACGTGTTGCTGGTCAGCACGATCGAGCCGCGCAAGGGTCACGAGATGCTCTACCGGATCTGGCTTGACCTGCTGGCCGAGGGCGTTCCGCAGGCGCATGGGTTCAAACTGGTGTTCGTGGGGCGTCCCGGCTGGGATACCGAACGCCTCGAGCAGGCGCTGCGCACGGACGAACGGATCGCTCGCTCGCTGTTCATCCTGTCCGACGTCTCGGATGCCGACTTGGACAGCCTCTATCGCGGCGCCGCTTTTTGCCTCTATCCCTCCCTTTACGAGGGCTACGGATTGCCCGTGGTGGAGGCGTTCTCGCGCGGCAAGGCGGTGATCTCTTCTAACGGCGGCGCGCTGACCGAGGTTGTCGGCCGTTTTTCGCCAGCCTTACCACCGCGCGATGAAGGCGCCTGGCGCGAGACGCTCCGACTGTGGATCGAGGACCCGTCCGCCCGAGCTCCCTACGAGGCGGCGATCCGCGATGACTTTTCGCCCCTGTCTTGGGACGCCGCCGCCGCTGGTTTCTTCGATGGCGTCGCGGCGGCCCTAGGCGCGACCTGGCGATCCTAGACGGCGGCAGCATCGTTTGCCTTCGCGCCGAGTCGGCGCGCTTGGGCTTGAAACCGTCGCTCGGCCAATTCACCGTGCAGCGCGCTAAGTTGGTGCAGGGCCACGAAGCGCCGGTCGATCCCACCGGTCGGGATGGCGCGGGCGAGCGCAGCCAGCGCCCCGGCATAGCGGCCCACAAACCCATCTGTCGACCAAGCCCGCCCCGCATCGTCGGCGCCGAGGGCTCGCAGCCGGCGCTCGCCGCGCGCCTGGTTGTAAGATCGCTGAAGCAGCCAGCGCATGGTCATCTGACGCGCCTCGATGATGTGTTCGACCAAGATGTGCTCGGAGTGCCAGCACCGGTGGCCGGCCTGCGAGGCGCGCACGACAAACTCGACCTCCGATCCAGTGGCGTAGCGGGCGCCTCCGTTCGGCCCGATGCCTTCAAAGAACCGACGGCCGGCGAAGACGGAGCGACGGATGGCCATGTTCGGACCCCATATCGAGCGCGGATCGGCGGGGCCCTCCTCGAACTCAGTCCAGGCGAAGTGACCCTTCGGCGCGCATCGCAGGATCCAGGCGGGAGGCGGGCTGGGCCACGCCGGCCGGATCGCCCCGCCAAAGATGTCGAAATCCGGTTGTTCCTCAACCAGGCGGCGGGTCGAGACCAGCCAGTCCTTGCGCGGGATCACGTCGTCATCGGTCAGAACGACCAGATCGCCTTCGATCGATTCCAGCCCGGTGTTGAGGCCAAAGTTCTTTCCCCGGCGGGGCTCGCTCACCAGGCTCAGTGGCAGCCGGGTCTGCCGCTGGCGGAGCAAGTGAGCGGTCTCGTCCGTGCTGCCGTTGTCGACAGCGATCAGCTTCCAGCCGCCGGCCGGCTCGTCGAGCGCCTCTAGCGCGTCCAACATGCGCGACAAGGTGGCGGCGCCGTTGAAGGTCGAAAAGAGCACCGAGATTGCGACCATCCGGGCGCTGATCAGATCGGCAGCAGGCGCGGGAGCAGATTCGGCCGCGCCAGCGTCAGCGCGCCCCCAGCCGCCTGCAGGCTGAGGTAGACGAATGCGATCGCCATCGCCCCCACGGCGCCCACGCGGCCAAGGCTCACCTCGGAGCGGTGACCGCCAATCCGCTGCCGCGCGTCCCGCAAGCGCTGGCCATAGTCCGTCCACACCCTGCCGAGCCGGATACGCCCGCTTTGGGCACGGACAGTCTCGACCAATACCCAGTCGCGTCCGCCGTGCAGCGCGCGAGCGATGAAGTAGCCAAAGCTCGATGGGTAGGGATGCGAGACACGCGCGCCCCTGAGCCGAAAGAACCCGGCCCGCGCGGTAGCGATCGCATCACCGAGCAACGTGCATTGCCCCCGGTAAATCGGCAGATCCGGGAAGCCATGCGCGTTGAAAATCTCGCGCCTGAAGGCGACGTTGTTGGCGTGAAAAAATCTGGCCGGCGCCAAGTCACCATCATCGGCGCGCAGGCTGAAGAGCCAGAAGAGAGCGAAAGCCCGGCTAAGAAAACCATCAAGCTCGACGTAAGTCTCCCCGCCCACGACGTCGACGGCCGGATCGTCGAACGCGGCGAGCATCGCGCCAAGCCAGCCGCGTTCGGGCACCACGTCGCAATCCAGAAAGATGACGATCTGGCCTCGCGTTAGGGCGGCGCCAAGGTTCTTCTGCTGATAGTATCGCAGGTGGTCGGTCGGGACGATCCTGGTCGCCGCAGGGGTTTGTTGCGGCTGGAATTCTTCGGTGACCACTCGATCCACGAGGTCGCCATCAATGGTGAACCGATCATAGAGGAAGAGAACCTCTGGCGGTTCGCGCCGCGGGGACAGCTCGATCAGCTCCTCGCGCAGCCTCCGCAGCATGCGGCGCGTGCGCCCCAGCTCGGCGAAACGGGAATTCTCCCATTCGATCGAAATCGAAAATGTCTTGGCTTCGCCGCCTTCGATCATCTATCGCGCCGTACCCGACGTCCACACGCTGCTAGCCTAGGTACGACGCTCAGCGGCGACAAGACACAATGCCCTTCCCGCGAGTGGTTCGTCTACTCGAAGGGCGATCAGCTCGGATAGGGGTTTCATCAGTTTAGAATCCCGACGAGACTGCGTTAGGTTCGCGTATGTCTCGCGGTGGTTCGAATTGGTTGGACATTCTATCCCGGTCGCGGGGCCGCGCTCGTAGCGGGATCACGAAGCCGGCAACGCCTTCCGGCCGCGCCGTTGTCGCCCGATTGTTGCGAGACTACATGCTGCCGCGCTGGATGGGGCTCGGCGCAGGGGCCTTCTGCGCAGCGCTTGCCGCCGCCTCCACTGGAGCGCTGGCCGCCCTTCTCGAGCCCGCGGTCAATCCGTTGTTGGCGAGCCACGCCGATCTCGGCACGCTGGGGCGTCTGCCGCTCATCCTTGCCGCCCTGGCTCTCGGCCGTGGGCTCGCGTCGGTCGTCCAATCGATGCTGGCCAACCGTGTTGGCATCGATTTGGTCAGTTCCCTCCAAGTTCAGCTCATCGGCAGGCTGATGCACGCCGACCTTGCGCGTCTGCGCGCTTCCCACACCGGCGCGTTCGTCTCGCTGATCGTCAACGACACTGCGGTCATCCGTGACGCCGCGACCACCGGCTTTCTCAACTACATCCAGTCCGGACTGACCTTGCTGGTCCTGCTGGGGGTGATGCTCAGCAAGGACTGGCTGCTGACGCTCTTCGTCCTGCTGGCTGGCCCGGCGATCGGCTGGGTGCTTCGCGAATTCTCCAAGCGCGTCCACAACGCCATCAGGGGCTCGCTCGACGGCAACGCCGCTCTCGCCACGGCGATCTTGGAGAGCCTTGGCGGCGCTCGGGTGGCGAAAATCGAAGGTCGGGAGGACTACGAGACCGCCCGCGTCGCCCGCGTCATCGCTGAACGCCGCAAACACGTCGTCGCCAACGCGGATGCTCGGGCGATGGCCGCTCCGGTCTCGGAGATCCTGACCATGCTCTTGGTCGCCGCAGTCATCGCCTACTTCGACTGGCGTATTCACATGGCGCCAACGCATCTGGGCGCCCTGGCGATCGAAGGGCTCACCCCTGGGGGCTTCACGGCCTTCCTCGTAGCGCTCATGGCCGCCGGCCAGTCGCTGCGCCAGTTCGCCAGCCTTCATACCATGCTCGCGGAGGGGATAGGCGGCGCGCGCCGTCTTTTCGTCTCCCTCGATCGCGAGCCGCAGATCCGTGACAAGCCGCGCGCCCGACCGATGACGTGCGGCGCAGGCGCTCTGCGCTTCGAGGCGGTGACTTTCGGCTACAACGAGGACGCACCGGTGCTCGAGGGTATTAGCTTCGAGGCGCGGCGCGGCGAGACGGTGGCGTTGGTCGGTCCCTCCGGCGGTGGCAAGAGCACCATCCTTGCTTTGATTCCGCGGTTCTACGACGCGCTGAGCGGCCGGGTCACGATCGACCAGCAGGACGTTCGCGATGTCACCCTGTCCTCATTGAGGGCCCACATCGGTCTCGTGACCCAGGAATCCTTCCTGTTCGACGACACAATCGCCGCCAACATAGGCTACGCCAAGGCCGGCGCTTCTCAGGTGCGGATCGAAAGCGCGGCGCGGCAAGCAGCGGCTCACGACTTCATTCTGGACCTGCCGCAGGGCTACGATACGCGGGTCGGTGAAGCCGGCCTGCGGCTTTCCGGCGGCCAACGACAGCGCATCGCGATCGCTCGGGCCTTCCTCAAGGACGCGCCCATCCTGTTGCTCGACGAGGCCACCAGCGCCCTGGACAGCGAGAGCGAGGCGCAGATACAGGCCGCGCTCGCGCGTCTGATGTCTGGGCGGACGACGGTCATGATCGCCCATCGATTATCGACCGTGCGGGCGGCGGACCGCATCTACGTCATCGACCGGGGACGCCTGGTGGAGACCGGTTCTCACGGTGATCTGCTCCGCCTCGGCGGCCTCTATGCGCGCCTGGCGGGCGGGCAAAACCTCGACAGCGTCCCCGAGCCAGCCTAATGCCCGGCGTCTTGCGATGAGTTGGTGGCGTGGCTCGGCGATGCGGCGCGACGTGCGGTACAAGGCGCGCGTTGCGCGGCAGGCCCGCGGCGCGCTGGCCGAATTCCTCGCCGCCAACAGCCGACTCGTCGCCCCGCCAGTCGCTGCCGAGGTCGACCTCTCCGTCGTCATCGTCATCTGGGATCAGCCGCACTTCGTTTTGCGGTGTCTGCGCGCCCTGCTCGACCAGCGAGGCCCCTCGATCCAGATCATTCTCGTAGATAATGACTCGGCGGCGAAAACCACAGCTTTGCTGGACAGGCTCGACGGCTTCACCGTGCTGCGGAACGCGTCGAACCTGGGCTTCCTAAGGGCGTGTAACCAGGGCGCGCGGCACGCCCGCGGACGGTCGCTGTTGCTGCTCAACAGCGACGCGTTTGTCCACGAAGACGCGCTCGCCAACGCGCTCGCCGTTCTGGACTCGGAGCCCAACGCTGGCGCAGTGGGCGGGCGGCTCATCCTGCCGTCCGGCCAGCTCCAGGAAGCGGGCTGCGTGGTCTGGTCGGACGGCACCACGAGCGGTTTGGGGCGCGGCCTGGCGCCCGACGCCGACATCGCCATGGTTCGCCGGGATGTCGATTACTGCTCGGGCGCCTTTCTCATGACGCCGCGGCGGCTCTGGGAAGAGCTCGGCGGGTTCGATGACGCCTACGCCCCCGCCTACTACGAGGAGGCGGACTACTGCATGCGCCTGCGACAGGCCGGCTATCGCGTCGTCTTCGAGCCTAGTGTCCTTGTCGATCACTACGAATATGGCAGTCAGAGGAAGTCGGGTGACGCCCTGCGCATCAGCCTGCGCAATCTCAAGATCTTCCAGGAACGCCATGCTGATAGCCTGAACTCCAACCACGCCTCGCGACTCGATGTCTCCAACGCGTTCCTGCAATGGCGGCGCACCGACAGGCCGAGCCCGGCCGCGCTGGCCCTCAGCGACCTGCACAGGAGCGACCCGCCCACCGTCTCGATCATTATGCCGACCTATGGCCAGTTCGAGTACACGATCCGATGCTTGGCATCGATCACGGCCAACCCGCCCGGCGTGGCCGTCGAGGTCGTCGTCATCGACGACGGCCATCGCGGGGCGGAAGCCGACGTCCTGACGCAGATCCCCTGGGTCAGACTGATCCGCCACGAGGAGAACCAGGGCTTTATCGCTGCCTGCAATACGGGCGCCCGCGCGTCGCGGGCGGAGTTTCTGTGCTTCCTCAACAACGACACCGAGGTCGCGCCGGGCTGGCTCGACGCCCTGGTGGACACCTTCAGGCTTCGCGCGGATGTCGGTCTCGTCGGATCGCGGCTGGTTTACCCGGACGGGCGGCTGCAGGAGGCTGGAGGCGTGATTTATAGCGACGGGACCGGCTGGAATTGCGGCAAGTTCGACGATCCTCGCAGGCACTCATACCGCTACGTCCGCGAGGCAGACTACTGTTCCGGAGCGTCATTGCTCATTCGCCGACGCCTGTTCGAGGAGCTTGGCGGCTTCGATCCGATTTATGCTCCGGCCTACTACGAGGACACCGATCTGGCTTTCCGGGTGCGGCGCGCGGGTCTGAAGGTCCTTTACCAGCCGCGCTCGGTGGTGATGCACCACGAAGGTGTTTCGAACGGGCGCGATCGATCGAGCGGGGTCAAGGCTCACCAGGAGAAAAACCGCCTCACGTTTCTGGCGCGGTGGCGAGAAGAATTGGAGTCTGGCCGCCTCGCGCCAGGAGTTGCGGTCGACCTGAGGGCTCGCGACCGGGTCGGCGAGCGACCGGTCGTGCTGGTCATCGATCACTACGCGCCTGAGCCGGACCAGGACGCCGGATCGAACTGCATGGTGCAGATGATCGGCCTGTTGGCATCGGCTGGCTTTCACATCAAGTTCTGGCCGCAGAACCAGCGCTACACAGAAGCCTATGTGACGCCACTCGAGCAGATGGGGGTGGAGGTGTTCTACGGCGACGTCGCGCCGTTTCGCCGCTGGCTTCGCGCCAATCGCGCCGAGCTCGACGTGGTGATCATCAGCCGCCCGCACGTGGCGGAGGCGTTTCTTCCGGCGATCCGCCGGGCGGGCCTGCCGACCATCTACCTCGGACACGACCTACACGCCGATCGCATGAGCGCGCAGGCCAGCCTGACGAACGATTACGCTTTGGCCAAAGCCGCCCGCGCGATGCGAGCCTTGGAGCGGCGAATATGGCGGACCGCCGATCTGGCTCTCTACTTCTCGGACGAGGAAGTCGAGCGCGTGCACGCCCTTGAGCCGAGGGCGACGGCGCTCAAAGTCGTCCCCTACGGCTTTGACGTCTTCGAGCCACGGATCGCCGCGCCCCCGGGGGCGGACATCGTGTTCGTGGCCGGGTTTGGTCACCCCCCCAACGAGGACGCGGCCGAGTGGCTCGTAGCGCAGATTCTACCCCTCATCCGCGCGGAGATTCCATCCGCCAGGCTCCATCTGGTGGGATCGCATCCGACCCAGCGTGTTCGCGCCTTGGCCGGCGAGGCCGTAATCGTGACGGGCCACGTCTCAGCCGCCGAACTGGAGGCCCACTATCGCTCGGCCCGGCTGGCGCTGGTGCCGCTGCGCTTCGGCGCCGGCGTAAAGCTCAAGGTCGTCGAGGCGCTGCGACTTGGGCTGCCGCTCGCGACCACCAGCGTGGGCGCGCAGGGCCTGCCACATCTGGCCGATGTCGCCCCCGTCACCGACGACGCGGCCCAGATGGCGGCGGCGGCGATCAAGCTCATTGGCGACGATGGGCTCTGGCAGCGCCAGTCGGCGGCGCAAACAGCCTACGCTGAGGCGCATTTCTCCCTCGAGGCAATGAAGACTTCCTACCTTCGCGCCCTCGAACTCGGTGGCGTGATGGCCCGGCCACGCGCGCCTTTCGCGAAATCCTCGCGGCGTCTAAAGCAGGCAACCGACAGTTCGATGTTCACAGAAGGACTGACGCCATGGTCGCGGAGGTGAAGCATCAGGCGAGCTTTCGGTCGATGCAGGAGAGCACGGCCGAGGAATGGCGGGATATCGTCGGTCCGGCCAGCGTCTCGCAGCGGGCCTTCCCCGATCGCGTCATGGAGCAGCTAGAGCGACTGGCCGGCGACAGCGGCGGGTTCGCGGTGGATCGGCTCGAACACTCGCTGCAAACGGCCACGCGGGCACACCGCGACGGACGCGACGACGAATATGTCGTCTGCGCTCTCTTGCACGACGTCGGCGATCTGCTGTGTCCGTCGAACCACGCCGACATGGCCGCCGCAATGCTCAAACCCTACGTGTCGGAACAGAACCACTGGCTTGTGGCGCACCACACCATTTTCCAGGGCTACTACTACTTGCATCACCTGGGCATGGACCGGGATATGCGTGAAATCTACCGCGGGCACCCGCACTTTGAGCACACCGCCCAGTTCTGTCATCTCTACGACCAGAACAGCCTCGATCCGGATTACGAGTCCATGCCGCTGGAGGCCTTCAGGCCCATGGTGACGCGTGTGCTCGAGCGCCCGAAGCAGGATTTCCTGTTGCCGGAGGACGGCTGGCGACAACCCAAACCCGGCAACCTGTTCTGGCGGCTCGTCACTGGGAGAAGGTCCTGAACCCACGGCGAATCCTTGGGCCGCGTTCATGATGGCGCAGCGCGTCGCGCGCCAACCCAACCCACCCAAATGGAGCTCGACCCCGAAAGCCGCGAAATGAGCGACGAGATCCAGGTCGTAGATGACGTGTTCCCGCCTCGTCTCTTCGAGCAGCTGGCGCAGTTCGCCGCGCGCGCGGAGCAGGCGCACAATGCGCAGACCAGCCGCCGCCATCGCTGGACCCAATTCGTCGCCGGCCTCGGCCGCTCCCGCGATTTCGGCGCTCCGGCACGCGACGGCGGGGGCTGGTGCGAGAGCCTTGTTGCAGCAGGCCCGGACAATCTGGCCGACATCTCATTTCTGTTAGAGGGCCTGCAGGCGCCACCGGCCATCGCGGAAGCGTGGGCCATCCTCCGCGCCCTCCCCCCCTTGGAGGACAATGTCCCCATCGCCTGCGCCTATGCCGGGGGGGCCGAGGACGCCGGCCTGCCGCGTTCGGGCGAACGGGTGAACGTCTTCCTGAACGATCGATGGCCCCCGGCGTGGGGGGGCGAGACGGTCTTTCTCGGAGAGACGGGCGAGATCCTCAAATCCGTTCAGCCTCGGTCGAACCGTGCTGTAATATTTCCGGCGAATGCACGTCGCTCGGGAAGGAGCGTGTCGAACAAGAGCGCACAGCCGCTCAGAACGTTGGCGTTCAGAACGCGGCGCAGGGAGAGCCAGGATTTCGAGAATCTGAGTCAGTTCCTCTACCGCAATGGCGCGATGGACTGCCCGCACTACGTAGGAACCCTGCACGACCACCTGCTCAGAACGTTCCGGGCGCTCGAGGAGAGGGGCTACCGACGCGAGGTCTGTCTGGGCGGCGGGCTCCACGCCGTCTACGGAACCAGCCTGCTTCAGCACAGCACGTTGCGGCATTCCGACCGAGCCTTGGTAAGAGACCGCTTCGGGGACGCAGCCGAGAACCTCGCCTACCTATTCTCGGTCCTGGACCGACCGCGGACCTTGGCGACGCCGTTGAATGTGCACCACGAGACGGTATTGGTCGAAGCGACGGACCATCAGCCACCCCTGGCGCTTTCGCGCAGAGATTTCGAAGATCTTCGATGGATCGAATGCGCGAATCTGGCCGATCAGGAAACCTTGAAGGACTATCCCTCGCTCGTCGCGCTCTGGAACGGCGCCCCCACCTGAAACCCGGACACCCCTCCGCCACCCGCGCCTAAGGGGCAATGACCGAAATCGACTTTGTCGTGGGCGCCGCGGCCAGGACCGCTTTTGGCTCTTACCCGGACTTGGCAAGGCCGGCTCGTGGCGCCGCACGACATCCCTGTGGCCAGGGCCAGTTGCAAAAAGCGCGAAAGGCGGCAAGGCGACCGCCTCCCTGCTCGTCGAACTCAGCCTGAACCTGGAAGGCTATTCCGAGGTGCCGGTCACCGCCGGTCAGGCCATCGCGACGACGCCGTCGCGCACCTCGATCAAGGTGGCCAGGGCGGTTTCAATATAGTGGCCGGCTGGGCGGGTGAGGGCGACGCGCAGGTCGTCGTCCTTGATCGTCGCAGCCACCTTCAGCGAATGGACGGCGTGCGCAATGTCCAGATAGCTGTTCGGCCCGCCGCCGCGATTGCCGGGAAACGGAGTGAAAATGCCCGTCTCGGTGTCCAAAACGCCGCCGGGTCCGTCGACCTCGGGGTGTCCAATGATGATCTTCATGGTGTGCTGCTCCTGTTGGGGCCGTGCCTTGCAGCGAAGGAACGCCGCACCCGGCTCGGTTGCAGGACGATGAGCGCTCCGCAGGTCGAGGTCTTCAAAATCGCGATCAAATTATCTCAAAAAAAGCGGTCTCGGTGCGGAACGTAGGGGTGGAGCTTGATCGCTCGTGTGACCATCCCCTCCAGGTTCAGGGTGTCGGCTTCCGCCAAGGGTGCTGACTCGGCGAGGTCCGCCCGAATGGCCGGTCCTGGCTCATTTCGGAAGTTGGGAGCGCCTGCTTCCGCGACGGAAGATCTGGTCTGCCGTGATGGACATTCGACTGCTCCCTGAAGTGCAGCGGAATCGGTGGCGCGAACGTGCGCATCGACCGTCATCCAAAGGTGAAGACGTAGGCGCGCACGCCGGCGTCCAGGAACTGGATCTCGAATGTGCGGTCCGCCACCGGTCCCTTCTGGCGGACGAGCTGATACATGCGCGGGTCTTGGACGCTTCCGCGGCCGTCGGCGTCCACGTCCGAGCCGTGGTCGGCGGTGGGAGCGGCGCCGTCGAGCGTGACGCGGAAGCGTATCGAGTGGCCGGGAGAGGACGGAGCAAGGACGAGGTGGAGGTCGCGGGCGTGGAACCGGAGGCGGATGGCGCCGGGCGCGTTGTTCAGCGTCGCGAACTCGCCGCCGACCGTCCACAAGCCCGCCAGGCTCCACTGGTTGAGTTGCAGCGCCGGGGCGGCCCTATAAAGCCGCTGGACGTCGTGGCCAACGCCCTCTGTCGAAACGAAGTTGCTCGCCTTGGCGTAGCCGACGTAGGTCTCCTCGGATCGCAGATCCTTCAGGTCCGGCGCAGCTTCGGGTCCGCTGCCGACGACCGGCGCAATGCCGCTGCCGACAGGGGCGCGGTGGGCTTCGGAGAGCAGCTGCTGCATCAGCCGTTCGGACTGGTCGTAGCCGCCTTCGCCCAGCGCCCGGCCGCGCACGCGGCCGTCGGCGTCGATGAAATAGAGAGCCGGCCACGCTTCGTTCCCGAACGCCTGCCAGATCGCATAGTCGCTATCGAGCGCGACCGGATAGCTGACGCCGAGCGCGGCATTCGCTCGCCGTACATTGTCGACATCCTTCTCGAAGCCGAACTCCGGCGTGTGCACGCCAATGACCACCAGTCCGCGATCCTTATACTTCGCGGCCCAGGCCCGGACGTAGGGCAGCGCCCTCAGGCTGTTGATGCAGGAGTAGGTCCAGAAATTCACCAGCACGACCTTGCCGCGAAGGTCGTTGGCGCGGAGGGGCGCCGTGTTCAGCCACTGCCGGGCGCCCAGCAGCGAGCGCCCGGGATCCGACAGCCCAGGGGGCGGAGCAGCGGCTGCAGTGGCCGCAACGCCATCGACACGCGCCCGGACCATCGGCACGACCGCCAATGCCATCGCCCCAGCTACGACGAGCGCGCCAACCAATCCGACAAGAATGAAACGGGACATCCCTACACGCTCCATCATTGTCCGGGTCGGCGGCCCATCGAAGCGCGGCGGCCAGATCCGCCAGCGCCGGGAACGCCCCCCGCTGTCGTCGATCAGAGCCTGTCGGCGTCGATGACGACCTGGGC
>Ga0302326_10015070_pt1 | contig 16287 bp, 16 predicted proteins | sample Palsa_T0_3_FD_202264 | JGI IMG/M metagenome (GOLD analysis project Ga0302326, IMG submission 202264) | Peat permafrost microbial communities from Stordalen Mire near Abisko, Sweden - Palsa_T0_3 | ecosystem: Environmental > Terrestrial > Soil > Palsa > Peat permafrost | place: Sweden: Abisko... | reverse complement strand
CCCGCTCCGCCGAGCGCCAAGATACGCTAGATCCCTATCGCGCGAATAACTGGTCGTGGAGCCCTGGACCCGATCCGCCTGACAACGCTCTCGCAAGAAGGCAGCAACTGCACTGGTTATCTGTCTCGAGCATTGGAAATATCTCAGGCTTGGCACAATTCTGGATCTTTATACAGCTCCGAAGCTTAAGCTCCTGAGGTACTGGCAGGTATTAGTTAGTGCCGCTCGCGCGCGAACGCAGCTGGGCGTGCAGAACCGAGGCGTCCTCGTTGGTCGCCATTGCGCCCCCTTCGCCGCCGCAGCCCGTCCGCTGCAGTACCTCGGCCAACGCGGCACAGGCATTGACGGAGCTCATCGGGGTGTCATGGCTCGCCAGATTCTGCGAAGTCCGCGCGAGAATCTCAAAGAGTTGTGGCGCGGGCATACGCGGCCGCTCCGCGAGCAACAGGGCAACGGTTGCCGAGACTTCGGCGGCGGCGATGGAACTGCCGGAGGCGAAATCCCAATGTCCATCGGGGACGAGCGTGAGGACCTCATGGCCGGGCGCACGGAGGTAGCGACCCTCGCTCGCGGGGTCCTCTGCAGCGGCAACGGCCAATACGCCCTCCACTGCCGTCGGAAAACCCGCGCTCACTCCAGCCGGCGGCACGGCGCCAATAAATATGATGCCGCGCTGCATGCCGCTGCGCACGAGCCGCGCCAACAGCGGATCGGCCGGCCCTGCGAGACTTAAGTTCACAAGATCTGCCCGCAAATCGATGGCGCTCTGCAATGCCTGCGCGAGCGTAAAGCTGTTGCAGGAGGCAGCGGCCAGCGTCGCGCGCGCCTGCCAGCACGCCTTCAGTGCGATGAGCCGCGAATCCGGCGCGATGCCCACGATTCCAACATGGTTGTCGGCGAGCGCCGCGATGATGCCTGCGACGGCCGTGCCATGCCGGTCGAGCCGAAACGCCTGATCGTCGTCATCGACAAAATTTCGCCGCGCGACGATCTGCCCGGCCAGATCGGGATGATTGAAATCAATGCCGGTGTCAATGATTGCCACGCGCACGCCAGCACCGCGCGACCATTTTTGCGCCTGGCTCACGTCAAGATCCCGCAGCACGGTCTGCAGGCTCGCGTACGGGTCGTTATAGCCCGTGGGCGGCGCCTGCGTCTGGGTTGCGAATTGATTGAGCGCCTGCGCGGAATCCACGCGCGGATCGCGTTCCAGGCGCGCGATCATCTGTAGCTGCGCCGTCTCCTGCGGTACGCGGAACACGATGCAGTGCACCCGCAGCGCCGCGATCGGCCACGCCGATACTTCGCGCAAGCCATAATCACGCGAGAGACCGCGGACCGCCAGGCGCGCTGCGCTCGTCACGCCGTACACGCCGGCGCTGTCATAGCCGCGCACGGTGGCTCCGGCGCGCGTGGCGAGCGGGCGCGCATCGTTGCGCACGGTGACGACGACAAAATTTGACGGGTCAGACTGCATGTCCGCCGGCAGCGGCGGCGGGCGCAGACTTGCGTGCGATGCCGCGCAGGCGCCGAGCGCCGCACACAATATGACAGCGAGGCTGCGCTTCACGTACAGCACCTAGTGGGCGGCCCCGACGGGCTCTGCGAAGCGCACATTCTCATCGGCTCTTAATTCGGCGAGTCGGCGCGCCGTTTCCGCCGCGGAGTTCAAATGCGGCGTAAAGCTCAACGTGTACACGCCCGCTTCAGTGGGTCCGTCGCTGATATAGGCATTGACCGAATGCAGGAGGCGCGCAAGGTCGCTCATCGTAAGATTTGGCGTAAAGACAACGCGCACCTGGGATCCCGCCGCGGCCGATCGCGCCGGGCTCGTCAGCGTCATGTATGGACCGGTGGACTGCGCAGGCGTCGCGTGCCAGGAGCGGGCGCCCCAGGCGCCGAGCCCCGCAGCTGCAAGGATGCTGGCCGCAGCGGCCCAACGCAGCGCGCGGCTGCTGCGCGGCGCCTGCGCCTGTGCATCAAGTCGTGCACCGAGCTTCTGAAAGGATGCCTCCGATGCGAATGCGAGCGCGTCGTCAGCCTGCATCGCGTTGTAGAGGCACAATTGCTCCGCGTGTTCGCGCTGGCAAGCGCTGCAGCCGGCGATATGAGCCGCGACACTTGCCGCAGCGGCGCTTGCCAGGCGTCCGTTCACGTACCAGGGAATAAGATCCCACATCTGTGGGTGCGCGCCGTTGTGCATCAAATCGCCCGTCACGTCTGCGTCTCCTCCTCATCCACGCCGGCGAGTTGGGGCAGGAGTAGCTTCAACTTCTTGCGCGCATGAAACATGCGTGTCTTCACGGTGTTCACAGGACAGCTCATGATGAGCGCGATTTCCTCGCAGGAGTGCCCCATGTGATAGGCAAGCTCGAGAACCAGGCGCTGTTCGGCGGGCAGCCTTGCGAGCGCGACGTCGAGCCACTCGCGAAGTTCCGCGCCACTCCAGGGCTCCTCGGACTGCGCCGCTTCCGCGGCAACATCATTCGCCGTTGCCTGCATGACGCTTGCGCGCTTCAGGCTCTTAAGCCCGCGCCTATAAGCGATCCCCATGATCCAGGTCGACACGTTTGAGGCGCCGCGAAAATCTCCGGCCCGCTGCCAGACCACCCAAAAAGTGTCGTTGATAATCTCCTCCGCCAGGTCATAGCGCGAGGTGACACGGGTCAGAAACCGGGCGAGGCGCCGGTGGTAGAGGAGATAAAGCTCCTTCAAAGCGGCGCGGTCCGCGTGCGTGATCCGAGCGATCAAGGCCCGGTCGCGCGTATCACCGCTCGCTGCGCCTGCGGCCGCAGCGCGCTCCGCGCGCGCCTCGCTGGTGAGGTCAGGTTTCACGATGCTCAGCCGCTGCGAGGACTTGCGCGGTCGCGGGACGAGTGCAGTCGGAATTACCAGCATGGCGGTGAGTTCCAATTGCGTGCATAGGGGTTCAAAACCGCCAAATCAAAGTGCCGACCCAACGATCGCCTGCTATGGCATCCCCGTAAAGACGCTCCGCATGCGGCTGCATGGCGAAATAAGACAACTCGAGCTGGAAGGGACCCATCGCGTAGGCGATTCCACCATTCCAATAAGCGTAGCCGTAATTGCCCTTGAGCTCATCGTACCCGAGCGCAGCCGACAGCGTGAACGCATGACCCAGGCTCTGGTGGAGCGCGACGTCATAGGAGAGGAGACGGCAGCATCGACCCAGGCCGCGCTCGGTGTAGGCGGCGGTGTCGGGGGTCCACGCCACCGTGAAGAACACGAGGTCCCGAAACGCCCAGCTGCCTGAGAGTTCGTCGTAATCGTAGCGCGGGCTGCCGCGATCATTCGGGTAGGCGTAATGCACCAGGCTCACGGTCGCACTCCAGTCCGTCGCGACCAGAAAAGTGCGTCCCGCGTACGCATTGAGCTCGAACGTGCCGCCGGTTGTGGCGCGGCTGATCGTCGAGCCCCAGAGCCCGATGAAATTCTGGCCGCTCGTGGGCTCCGATGAGCCTTGGTAGTGCACGTCCGCCTGCAGCGCAGGGTCGCCGCGCGATTCCGACAGGCCGTGATAAATATAGTCCGAAGTCACATCCACCGAGCCGCCGACGGAGCCTTCGGCCCACGCGGCCGCCACTCCTGCGCAAGCGCAGGCGGCTCTCACCAGCAGTGGTACGCGATGCCGCTGCATGCCGTCCCTCGGAAGCTCGCTGTGAGCGCCAGAGTACTATATTGACCGTTTGTTCTTGACCGCCGCGAGACCTTCGCGGATGTCGGGGAGCCGAAACCCGAGAAACTCAAGCGCGAGCGAGGCGTCAAAGCTCGGTCCGGAGAGTTTCAGCCAATTATTGAGCGCCCGCTTCGTCCACTGCATGGCGGTCGGGCTGCCGGAGGCAAGCTTGCGCGCGATCTCAAGTGCCGTGGCATACACCTCGTCATCCTCGACGCAGCGTGCGACAAGTCCAATGCGCTCGGCCACTTCACCCGTCACGGGCTCGTTCAGCAGCAGGTAATAACGCGCCCGGGCAAGCCCGCACAAGAGCGGCCAGATGAGCACGGCGTGGTCGCCCGCCGCGACCCCGAGGCGCGTGTGGCCATCCATGAGTTTGGCGCTGCGCCCGGCGATTGCGATGTCTGCCAGGAGCGCAACAGCGAGCCCGGCGCCCACGGCGGTCCCACGGATCGCGGACACCACCGGCTTCGAGCAATTCACGAGGTTGTAGACAAGATCGCTCGCTTCCTTCCAGACGCGCACGAGTGCCGCGTCATCCTCGATCATTTCCTCAATCAGACTGAAGTCGCCCCCGGAGGAGAAGTGCGCGCCGGCGCCGCGCACGAGCACGGCGCGGATGGCGGGATCGGTGTCAATCAGGCGCCAGACTTGAGCCAAATCGCGGTGCGTTGCGGCATCCGCGGCGTTGCGGCGCGTCTCGTTGCCGATGATGATCTCGAGCACCGCCGGCAGCGGCGCAGCAAACTGCAGCGCCGGGCAGGCCTTGCGGTACGCATCGAGCGCGACGGCGTCGGGATTCGTCATGGGATTTAGGCCGCCTGGTCCGGAATCGCGCGTTCGCTCACCATCGTGAGCACATCGTAGCTTGCGACGACGTCGCCGTCCTGGTTGATGATCTGCGTGTCCCAGCGCACCTCACCGTAGCCCGCCCCGGCGCGCAGAGACTTCTGTTTGCAGGTGATCTGCACGCGGATGCGTTCGCTGGGTTTCACAGGCTTCACGAAGCGCAGCGCATCGATGCCGTAGTTCGCGAGCACCGGTCCGAATTGCGGTTCAACGAAGAGTCCGGCCGCTGCCGCAATGAGGAAGTAGCCGTGGGCGACACGGCCGCCAAACAGCGGATTGCGCCGCGCGGCCGCCTCGTCCATATGCGCGTAGAAATGATCGCCGGAGAGCGCCGCGAAGCGCTCAATGTCCTCGACTGTGACTTCGCGCTCTGGCGAGTTGAAGCTGTCGCCGATCTTGAGTGCGCCAAAGGGAATGCGAAAGGGGTGCACGGCCGGGTCGCGCTGCCGCGCGCCTCGCACCCAGCGCCCGGTGGTTGCAGTCAGGGTATCGGGCGTGCCCTGCACTGCCGTGCGCTGCATGTAATGCAGTACGCCGCGGATGCCACCCAGCTCCTCGCCGCCGCCGGCGCGCCCGGGGCCGCCGTGCACGAGAGGCGGCAGCGGCGAGCCATGGCCGGTGGAATCCTGCGCGCAGTCGCGATTGACCACCAGCACGCGTCCATGAAAGGGAGCAAGACCCCTCACCAAGCGGGCCCCGAGTGCGTCATCGGCACTGAATACCGAGGCGACGAGGCTGCCACCGCCGCGCCGCGCCAGTTCAATCGCACGCTCCGGGCCATCGTAGGACAGTACCGTGCACACGGGCCCAAAGGCTTCGATCGTGTGAACCGCGCGCGTCGCATCGGCGTCCGGACAGTACAGAAGGCTCGGCGCGACAAACGCTCCTTTGTCTGGATCGGCGCCCGCAAGGCGCAAGGCGAGCTCGCCGCCAAACACGACACTGCCATCGTCCGTGAGCTTCGCAAGCTGCGAGCGCAGCTCGCGCCGCTGCCCCAGGGAGGCCAGCGGTCCCATGCTCACCGAATCCAGTCTCGGATCGCCGATGACGAGCTTTCCGAGCGCGGCGCGCCGCGCCTCGAGCACCTCCTGGGAGCGCGCGGCCGGCACTATCGCCTTGCGAATGGCGGTGCATTTCTGGCCCGCCTTCACCGTCATCTCACGCACGACTTCACGGATGAAGAGGTCAAATTCGGGCGACGCCGGCAGGACATCCTCACCCAGGATCGATGAGTTGATTGAATCGGTCTCGGCTGTGAAGCGCGCGGAGCGATCCGCCACAGCCGCGTGCCGTCGCAGGATGCCCGCGGTGCTCGCGGAACCTGTGAAGGCCACAACGTCCTGCCCGTCGAGGTGATCGAATAGATCGCCGACACCGCCGCAGAGCAGCTGCAGCGCACCCTGCGGGAGAAGCTGTGACTCGATCATGCGGCGAAAAACAAGTTCGGCGAGATATGCCGTTGCGGTGGCTGGTTTGACGATCGCCGGTACACCGGCCAACAACGTCGGTGCGAGCTTCTCGAGCATGCCCCAAACCGGAAAGTTAAAGGCGTTGATGTGGACCGCTGTGCCCTCGAGCGGCACGCAGATGTGCTGACCCAGAAATCTGCCGCTCTTTGACAGGCTCTCAAGCGCCCCATCGATATACACACCGCCATCGGGCAGCTCGCGCGCGCCTTTGCCTGCATACGCATAGAGCGTACTGATGCCGCCGTCGATGTCGATCCAGGAATCCTGCCGCGTCGCCCCGGTGCGATATGAGAGCGCATAGAACTCATCCTTATGCGCACCCAGAGCCTTCGCAAGGCTCTTAAGGAGGGCCGCCCGCTCCTGAAAGCTGAGCGTCCGCAGCGCCGGACCGCCGACGCGTCGCGCGTGACCGACGGCCGCGGCAAAATCGACACCCTGCGTATCCGCCTGCGCCACGACCTCTCCGGTCGTGGCATCGCGCAGCAGCGCACCCGCGCCGCCGCCCGCCCGCCAGTGGTCCTGGATAAAGCTCTTCAGCTGCATACGTTTCCCCTAGATCTGTGTCGGCCGAGCTGCGCGCAGAGTCTGCCAGGCGGCAAAGGATTCATTACTGGCTGCGAGCTTGCGCAGAAGCGGCGCGGCCGTCCAGAAGCGCGCGCCCTGCGCCGCGGCCATGCGACTCACGCCATCGAGCACCGTGCCAAGCCCGATGGAACCGGCGTACGCCATGGGTCCGCCGCGCGCGCGCGGAAAGCCGTAGCCGTTGCACCAGATGACGTCAATATCCTCGGGAGATGAGGCAATACCTGCCCCGAGAATCGCCGCGCCTTCATTGATGAGGGCATAGATGCAGCGCTCGATGATTTCAGCATCGCTCACTTCGCGCGGCGCGACCTTCAAGCGTGCGGCTTCATCACGGATGAGGCGCTGCACTTGCGGATCCACCGTCCGCGCGCGCGAATCGCTGCTGTAGAGGTACATGCCCCGCCCGCTTTTCTGGCCCAGCCGGCCGTGCTCAACCAGCAGATCCGCGACCCGGTAGTAGCGCGGGTCATCCGGCAAATCCTTGCGCTCGCGGCGCACGCGATAGCCGACATCAAGGCCCGCAAGATCGCCCACGGCGTTGGGTCCCATGGCCATGCCGAAACCCTCGAGCACGGCGTCGATCCGCTCGGCCGCTACGCCTTCCAGAAGCATGAATTGATTCTCGCGACCGTAGGCATAGAGCATGCGGTTGCCCACAAACCCAAAGCAGTTTCCAACGACGACGGCCCGCTTGCCGATGCGCGCGCTGACGGCACGCGCTGCGGCGATGCTCGCGGCGGAGCTGAGCGCTCCGCGCACGATCTCAACGAGCGGCATGACATGTGCCGGGCTGAAGAAATGCATGCCGATTACATTTTCGGGTCGCTGCGTTGCGGCCGCGATGGCGTCCACATCGAGTGTCGAAGTGTTCGTGGCGATCAGCGCCTGCGCCGGCAAGATGGCATCGAGCTTGCGGAAGATCTCCTGCTTGAGCTGCAGATTTTCGAACACGGCTTCGATGACGAGCTGCGCCACCGCGGCAGCGCCGATATCGCTCGCCGTCGCCAAACGCGATTTTGCGGCCGCCCCCGCCTCCTGATCGAGGCGACCCTTTTTGACGGCGCCATCAATAAGAGCGCGGACCCGTTGCATGCCGCTCGCGAGCACTGTCGGTTGTGAGTCGATCAAAGTGACATCGAAGCCGCCAGCGACGCAGCTCGCCGCGATGCCGATACCCATCGTGCCCGCGCCAACGATGCCGATATGCCGCACATCAATGCCGGGCGATCCCATGGCGTCAGCGGCCGGTGAACTGGGGCGTTCGCTTTTCCATGAACGCGGCGACGCCCTCGGCATAGTCGCGTGAGCGTCCGAGCTCGCGCTGGTAGTCGCGTTCGATATCCAGCTGCGCGGCCAGGCTGCGCTCGGCGGATGAGTTGATGGCTTGTTTGATTCGGACCAGCCCGCGGGTCGGCGCCGCGGCAAGCCGTTGCGCGAGCTCATCGACGGTTGCCGTGAAAGCTTCATCCGGCACACAGCGCCAGATGAGTCCCCAGGCCGCCGCCTCCTCTGCCGACAGCTTGTCGGCGAGCAGCGCAAGACCGAGCGCGCGTGCACGGCCTACGAGACGCGGCAGAAGCCACGTTCCGCCGGAATCAGGAACGAGCCCAAGCTTGGAGAACGACTGAATGAAACTCGCGGAGCGCGTCGCGATGACGAGATCACAGCCGAGCGCGATGTTGGCACCTGCCCCGGCTGCCACGCCGTTCACCGCCGCGATCACCGGTACCGGCAGGTTCTGCAGAGCTAGCACCAGGGGCTTGTAATACTTTTCGATCGAAGCGCCGAGATCAACGGCTTCCCCTGTGCTGGCCACGGCACGATCGGAGAGGTCCTGGCCCGCACAAAACCCGCGTCCCGCGCCGGTCAGGATGAGTACGCGGCAGCTCGCATCTTCCTTCAGGCTCGCCAGCGCCGCGGCGACTTCCTCATGCATCTCAACGTTGAAGCTGTTCAGACGTTCCGGCCGATTCAATGTCAGGCGCGCAACGCCCGCCGCGCGTTCGAAAAGGATCGTTTGCAGGCTCATGATTCAGGTCTCATCGTAGCTAATTTCGAGCGCCGAAGTTTTAGCGTGCGCCTGGCAGGCGAGAATGAATCCTTGCGCGAGCTCCCAATCCTCGAGCGCGTAGTTCTGTACGAGTTCAACTTCACCGCTCAGGAGCTTCGTGCGGCAAGTGGAGCACACTCCGGCGCGACATGAGAAGGGTAGATCAAGACCCGCGCGCGCCGCCGCATCCAGAATGCTTTCCTCACCCGTGCGCATGGAAAATGTTTGACGCCTCCCGTCGCGGATGACCGTCACCTCAGAGACTCCCGCCTGAAGCTGCGGGTAGCTCGCGCCTGCCATCTGCGTGACTGCCGGCGCCGCTTGCGACTGCTCATCGGCGTGAAGCCTTGCCGGTTCGACACCCATGCTGACGAGCTCGGCGCGCAGCTCATCGACGGGGCCGCGCGGGCCGGAGAGGAAGTATTCGCTGATCGCACCAGGATCGAACAGCTGCGTCGCCAAGGCGCGCAGCTTGCGCGCATCGAGCTCGCCCGTGAGTAATTCGCTCTCTTCGGGCTCGCGCTCCATGATGAAGTGCAGAGCGAGGCGCCCCAGATAGCGATCTTTGAGCGCCAACAGCTCCTCGAGCTCGGCATCGCTGCGCTCACCGTAGTTACCGTAGAAGACGACAAAGCGGCAGCGGGGTTCATTCTTGAGCTGCGTCGTCAAGAGCGCGAGTAAGGCTTTGACACCGGCGCCAGCCGAAAATGCCGCGTAGCCGAGCTGCGCGCCGCAGGCCTGCTTGGCAGTCGAGCTTTGCTCTAGAGGCATCACGGCAAGGACGCTAGATGCACTTGAAATAGTCGAAGGGTTCAAGACACGCGCAGCATTGGTAGTGCGCTTTGCAGGGTGTCGAGCCGAATTCGCTCACCCGCCGCGTATCTTCACTGCGGCAGCGAGGGCAGGCCACGAGCGCGGCGCTGAACAGACGCTTCGGATTTGAAATCGCCTTCACAGGCGGGGCAATGCCATAGGCGCACAGCTTCGCGCGCGCCGCGGACGTCAGCCAATCGCTCGTCCAGGCCGGCGCGAGCACGGTTTCGACGACCGCGTGTGCGAAGCCCGCGCAGGCGAGTGCCTGCTCGACCGACTTGCGAATGACATCGGTTGCCGGACAGCCCGAATAGGTCGGCGTCAGGCCCACGCGCACGCAATCCTCGGATGCGCCGCGCACGTAACGCACGATGCCCAGGTCGGTGATGCTCAGAACCGGGATCTCCGGATCCCTGACCGTTGCGAGCAGCCGCCATATGTCTCGTTGCCAGCCGGGTGCAGCGGTTTCGGGCTCTGATGCGGCAAGACTCATGGGTTGTCACCACTGCGCGCCGGGATAGGCGCGCTGCAGAAACTGCATTTCGGCCAGCAAATAGCCCAGATGCTCGGTGTGCACACCGCTCTTGCCGTGCCAGGGAAAGCTCGAATCGCGCGGCCGCAAGAGCGTCGCCTCGGCGAGCACTGCATCCACACGCGCAAGCCATGCTGCCTGCAGATCGGCGGCACGCGGGGCGATGCCCGCGGCAGCCACGGACTCATCGATGCCGTCGCTTGCGAAGAGCTCGGCGGTGAATGGCCACAGCTCATTGAGTGCACTCTGCGCGCGCGCGTGGCTCTCTGGCGTGCCGTCGCCCAGGCGCACGACCCAGCTCGCGCTGTAACGGAAATGATAGCGGGTCTCCTTCACGGACTTCGCGGCAATCTGTGCAAGGGATGCATCCGTCGAGCTCTCAAGCCGCGTGTAGAGCTCGAGCTGAAAAGCCGACACCAGCAGCTGCCGCACCAGCGTGCGGCCGAAATCGCCGTTGGGCTGCTCGACCAGGCTCACATTACGGAACTCCGCCGCATCGCGCAGAAACGCAAGCTCGTCCTCCGAGCGGCCACGCCCCTCAAGCTCGGCCGCGTAGCTCAAAAACAGCCGCGCCTGGCCGATGAGATCGAGGCAAATATTGGCAAGCCCCAAATCCTCTTCCAGCGCCGGCGCATGTCCGATCCATTCACCCAGCCGCTGGCCGAGAATGAGGCTGGTATCGCCAAGGCGCAGCGCATAGGACGCGCGCGCCTCATGGTTTGAGGTTTGCGCCGATGCGTTCACAGGTTCTTGACCTCCTCCGGGATCGTGTAGAAGGTCGGGTGGCGATAGACCTTGTCGCGCGCCGGCTCAAAGAAGGCATCGGCATCGAGCGGATCGGAGGCGGCAATTTCGCTGGAGCGCACCACCCAGATACTCACGCCCTCGAGCCTGCGCGTGTAGACGTCGCGTGCGTGCTCGAGCGCCATGCGCGCATCGACAGCGTGCAGACTGCCGACGTGTTTGTGCTCAAGCCCGGAGCGCGCGCGGATAAAGACTTCAAATAAAGGCCAGTCGGGTGACGTCGTCATGTGAGCTCCTCAGGCGGCGGCCGCGCGTGCGCGTTCTTTTTCGGCGTAGGCGCTGGCCGCCTCACGAACCCAGCGGCCCTCCTCGTGCGCCCGGCGCCGCGCCTCAAGGCGTTCGCGATTGCAGGGGCCGTGACCTTTGATCACGCTGTGAAATTCGCTCCAATCAATTTCGCCAAAGCGGTAATGCTGAGCCGCTTCGTCCCAGGCGAGCTTCGAATCGGGCACGACGAGCTTGAGAAACTCCGCCTGCGGGACCGTCACATCGATGAAGTGCTGGCGCAGCTCGTCGTTCGTGAAGCGCTTGATCTTCCAGCGCATCGACTGCGCGGTGTGCTTGGAATCCACATCGCTCGGACCGAACATCATGACCGACGGCCACCACCAGCGGTTGAGCGCATCCTGAGCCATGGCACGCTGCGCGGGCGTGCCCTTGGCGAGCGTCGTCATGATCTCGAAGCCCTGGCGCTGATGAAAACTCTCCTCGCGACAGATCCGCACCATGGCGCGCGCATAGGGACCGTAGGAGCAGCGGCAGATCGGGATCTGATTCATGATCGCCGCGCCGTCAACGAGCCAGCCGATGGCGCCAATATCGGCCCAGGTGAGCGTCGGATAATTGAAAATGCTCGAATACTTCGCGGTGCCGGCGAGAAGCTGCAGCACGAGTTCGTCGCGGGAAATCCCGAGAGTTTCGGCGGCGCTGTACAGGTACATGCCGTGGCCGCCTTCGTCCTGGACCTTGGCGATGAGTATGGCTTTGCGGCGCAGGGTCGGCGCGCGGCTGATCCAATTGCCTTCGGGCAACATGCCCACGATCTCCGAATGGGCGTGCTGCGAGATCTGGCGCACGAGTGTCTGCCGATAGGCGTCCGGCATCCATTCCTTCGGCTCAATCCTCTCATCGCGCGCGATCTTCGCTTCGAAGCGCTCATTAAGCGCGGCGGTCTCGGCCGAGGTGCTGGCGAGACAATCCTTCCCAAGGGAATCCAGGCCCTGCGTATACACGGCGATCTCCGGCTCGTAGGCCCCTAATCTGACACAAGAAAACGTATCCGGCAACTATTTATGTGTCACAATTCGCACCCCGTTGCCGCGCTCCCGCACCGCCTGACGTGACCGAGCCGCTCGCTATTCCCCTGCACGGCCTACTCGGCCGGTTCCGCCGCCAGCGGCCGCTGCGCAGCGGCTCGTTGCTGGTGACGATCCTGGGTGATTCGATCGCGCCGCGCGGCGGCGTCGTGACGTTGGGCAGCCTCATTCGACTGGCGGCGCCGTTTGGCCTGCCCGAACGACTGGTGCGCACCTCGGTTGCGCGTCTGGCGCAGGACGGCTGGCTTGCAGCGCGGCGCAGCGGCCGCAACAGCGAATATCGTCTGACCGAGCCGGGCCGGCGGCGTTTCGCCGCAGCCACCCGAAAGATCTATGGGGAGCGTCCGCACTCCTGGGACGGGCGCTGGACGCTGCTCGTACTGCCGTCCTTGCCCGCCGCATCCGGCAACGGTCGCGAGCGGCTGCGCGAGGAGCTTCGATGGCTCGGATTTGGCCAGGTTGGAGCGGGCGTATTGGCGCATCCGAGTCTGGGGTTCGCAGAACTGCGTGCGCGGCTGACTGAATCGGGCATCAAGCCCGAAGGGGTCCTGATGCGGGCGCAGAGCGAGCGCGAGCAGGACGACCGGCGTCTTATTCAGTCAGGATGGGATCTTGCCGAGCTCGATCGCGCTTATGAGCGCTTCGTGTCGGCCTTTTCTCCCCTCGCAGGGGCCCTGCAGGGCGGCGCCCGGCCTGCGCCTGAAACCGCTTTTGTCGTGCGCAGCCTGCTCATCCATGAGTACCGGAAGATTCATTTGCGCGATCCGTTGCTGCCGGACGCGCTCCTGCCGCGCGGCTGGATCGGTACCGCGGCTTATGAGCTTTGCGGGAAGCTTTATCGGGGCGTATTCCGCGCGGCGGAGCGCCATCTTAGTCTGCAGGCGCACACGCTTAGCGGTGCGCTGCCGGCCGCCTCAGCCGAGGCGCGTGGCCGGTTCAGGCATCAACGCGCGGCCAAGTTCAGATCGGATTCTCCAGGCTAAACGACTGGCTCTGATCATCGTAGGCAAACACTTCCGCATAGCGGCCCCAGCTGATGATGGTTCGCAGCGTTTCTTCAGCCGCATCTTCAGCCATGTGGTCTTCGAGTTCGTCGAGAAAACGCCTCTTTGGCGCGGTGTGGCTCGCGCGCTCATCGAGCACTCGACGCACGTGCGCAGCGAGCGGCACATACCCCAAAAGATGCAGCGAAAAGAGCCGTTTGCGCTCGTCGGTTTCGGCCTTCGCAAACTGAATTCCTGCATCGGTCAGGCGGATATCCCCGCCCGCAAGCTCGGCAAAGCGCAGCGTCTGTAACGCCTCGGCCACTGGAAAAAGCTCATCCGCCTCCATGTGCAGGTCGGATGAGATCGCCGGCAGATCCGCGTGCCCGTCGTATGGCGCAGCGCTCACGGCTTCCAACAGACCGGAAAGCAGGTTCGAGGATACGTGCGTCAGCATCGTGCCGATGCCGGTGCCGGCGTGGCGCTCGATGCGGGCCCCGGCACGCGCATCCGTGCCGGGCCGAGTGGTCATCTCGACATACACCCGATCAATAATCGCGCGAAACCGCGGGTCGAGCGCGTGCCGCGGCTTGGGCAGATCAATCGGGATCTCGCTCACTATCCGCCCCGGCTGCGCGCAGAACAGGAGGAGTCGATCGCACATGAGCACGGCCTCCTCGATGTTGTGCGTGACCAGCAGGACCCCTTGAATTGGCAATTGTCCGGCCGCCCACAGGTCGAGGAAGTCGTTGCGCAGCGTTTCCGCGGTCAGCACATCGAGCGCCGAGAAGGGCTCGTCCATCAACAGAATGTTCGGATGCACGACGAGCGCACGCGCAAAGCCCACGCGCTGCCGCATGCCGCCGGAAAGTTCGCGCGGATACGCGGACTCAAATCCGTCAAGGCCGATGAGATCAATCGCCGCAAGCGAGCGGCGCCGTATCTCCGTTTTCGGCAGGCGCAAAGCCTCGAGGCCAATTTGCACATTCTCGAGCACAGTAAGCCACGGAAAGAGCGCAAAACTCTGAAACACCATCGCGATGCCGGCCGCAGGACCCGCCACGCTTTGACCGAGGTAGTCGACTGCGCCATCGGTCGGGTTTGCAAGGCCGGCAATGACACGCAGCAGCGTGGATTTGCCCGAACCGGAACGACCCAGAAGGCCCACGATCTCGCCCGAACGCAGCGTAAGGTCTACGCCATCGAGCACCAGGAGTTCATCCCCGTCGGGCTTATGAAACGCCTGACGGACATTTTGAACGTTCAACAGCACCGGCGCATTGACCTGCATAACTCCCCCCTCAAGCCATCCGGAAGCGGCGCTCGGCGTAAGCATACAGCGGACGCCAGAAGAGCCGATTGATAACCACGACGAACAGGCTCATCACCACAATACCCAGCACGGTGCGCCGCGCATCGCCCGCGCTCGTTGCCTCGGCGATATAGGCGCCAAGCCCGGTCGCGACCAGACGCTCTTTGCCCCAGGTCGCAAGCTCGGCAACGATGGCGGCATTCCACGATCCGCCCGAGGCGGTAATCGCGCCGGTGAGATAGAACGGGAAAATCGCCGGCAGCGCGATCCGGCTCCACCACAGCCAGCCGCGGATACGCAGATTCTCCCCCACGTGCCGCAGCTCGAGCGGCAATGAGGATGCGCCCACGATGACGTTGAAGAGAATGTACCACTGCGTGCCGAGAATCATGAGCGGACTTAGCCAAATATTGGGACTCAAGTGCCAGGCGACAATGCCGGACACGACGACCGGAAAGAAAAGATTCGCCGGGAACGCCGCTAGAAACTGTGCGATCGGCTGCACGATGCGGGACACATTCGGCCGTAAGCCGATCGCAACGCCAATCGGCACCCACACGAGGCTTGCAATGGCGATCAGGATCGCAACGCGCGCAAGTGTCGCAAGGCCGAGCACCACTACGTGACCGATCTCTGCGCCGGTAACGCCCGAGTGCACGAACAGCGCCATCTTTACGAGCGCCGCAAGCACGAGGATGGAGATCCCGCCGTACCAGAGCGGATCAATCCACGCTGGCGGCGTCTTGCGTCGCAAGAGCTTTATCGGCCGCTGCTGCCGCCTTTGCAGTCCCTGACCCCAGCGTGATGCCCGGTGCAGGACGGCCGCGAACGCGCGCCGCACGAGCCGCAAGATGCGCGAACGGCGCAGCATCGTCAGCACCCAGGCGCGCGAGGGGGTGAGCCCGGCCTCCTGCTCGAGCGTAAACCAATCGGCGCTCGCGATGAGGGGGCGGAACAGGAGCTGGTCGTAGACCAGGATGACAATGAACATCGCGCCGATCGCCCAGCCAATGGCGACGAGATTGCGCTGATCGATGGCGAGTGCGATGTAGGAGCCGATACCCGGCAACGTCAGGGTGGTGTTGCCAACGCTGATGGCCTCGGATGCGACCACGAAAAACCAGCCGCCCGACATCGACATCATCATGTTCCATATGAGCGACGGCATGGCAAACGGCACCTCCAGTCGCCAGAAGCGCATCCAGGCGCCTAGACGAAAACCGCGGGCGACTTCATCCAACTCTTCGGGCACGCTGCGCAGCGACTGGTAGAAGCTGAACGCCATGTTCCAGGCCTGGCTTGTGAAGATCGCAAAGATCGCCGCGAACTCCGCGCCGGCGATTCGCCCCGGTGTCAGCGAGAGAAAGAAGACCACCGTGACGGAGATGAACCCGAGAATCGGCACCGACTGCAGTATGTCGAGCAGCGGCACGAGCAACTGCTCCGCGCGCCGGCTCTTCGCAGCCACGGTCGCGTAGGTAAATGTAAAGACCAGCGAAGCGATCATCGCGATGAGCATCCGCAGCGCGGAGCGCGCGCTGTAGCCGATGAGCTTCCACGGATCGAGCGAGATTGGAGTCGCCTCAAGGCCCGCAAGGGGCTGGGTCAGGCCACGCGCCGCTTCACTCAGATACACGAGGATTCCGAACACGAGCACGATCGCGACCACGTCCCAGCGGCCCGGGACGATTCGGCTTGTGAGAACGGAGATTGGCAGCCGGTCGATGCGCATGCGCGCACCTTACCGCAACTTTATGGCGTCCGGCTTGCCTTGCGAAACGAAAAATTTCGCGCCGGCCGAAGCGCGCGGCGCGCCAATGCGAACGTTGCGAGTGGCCCGGCTATTGCGTACTGTCAATGAAGGAACGCCGCCCGAG
>Ga0302326_10015068_pt1 | contig 16288 bp, 16 predicted proteins | sample Palsa_T0_3_FD_202264 | JGI IMG/M metagenome (GOLD analysis project Ga0302326, IMG submission 202264) | Peat permafrost microbial communities from Stordalen Mire near Abisko, Sweden - Palsa_T0_3 | ecosystem: Environmental > Terrestrial > Soil > Palsa > Peat permafrost | place: Sweden: Abisko... | reverse complement strand
ACCGAGGAGTTCAGGTGGCCACCATGATCACCGACGAGCAGTTTGCGGCGCGAGAGTTGGTGCGTGACTGGGCCGCCGGATCCGGCGCGACCGCGGCAGCCCGGGATATCGAGCGGGGTGAGCCAAAAGCCTGGCAGCCGATCTTCGACGGCTTGGCCGGGCTAGGCCTGTTCGGCGTCGCGGTGCCCGAGGAGCACGGCGGCGCGGGCGGCAGCATCGACGATCTGGCCGCGATGGTCGAGGAGGCGGCCAGGGCTCTGATCCCCGGTCCGGTCGCGACGACCGCGCTGGCCACGCTGGTGGTCTCTGATCCGGCACTGCGCGAGTCTCTCGCGTCGGGGGAGCGCACCGCCGGGGTGGCACTGGTTGCCGACGTGGAATTCGACGAGGCGGCGTCGCAGGCTTCCGGAACCGTGCCGTGGGTGCTGGGCGGCCTCGCCGATGGTCTGCTGCTCGTGCCGGCCGGCGACAAAGCGCTGCTGATCGACGCTGCCACTCAGGGCGTGGCCGTCGAGCCGTTGCAGGCCAGTGACTTCTCCCGGCCGTTGGCGCGGGTGGTGCTGACGTCGGCGCCGGTCAGCGCGCTGGACGTGTCCGCGGAGCGGCTCGCCGATCTGGCTGCGACCGTGCTGTCCGTCGAGGCGGCGGGCATCACCCGCTGGGCGCTGGATACCGCCGTCGCCTACGCCAAGGTGCGGGAGCAGTTCGGAAAGCCGATCGGTAGTTTCCAGGCGATCAAACACCTGTGCGCCGAAATGCTGTGTCGCGCCGAGCAGGTGGCGGTGGCTGCCGCCGACGCCGCGCGCGCCGCGGGTGAAGGCGATGACCGTCAGCTGTCGATTGCCGCGGCCATCGCCGCCGGCATCGGGATCGAGGCCGCGAAGGCCAACGCCAAGGACTGCATCCAGGTGCTCGGCGGCATCGGCATCACCTGGGAACACGACGCGCACCTGTACCTGCGACGGGCATACGGCATCGGGCAGTTCCTCGGTGGGTCAGCGCGCTGGCTGCGCCGTACGGCGGAGTTGACACAGGCCGGTGTCCGCCGCAACCTCAGCATCGACCTGAGTGACGTCGCCGACCTACGTCCCGAGATCGCCGCAGCAGTCGGCGCTATCGCCGCGCTGCCCGAAGAGAAACGTCAGGTGGGCCTTGCGGAGGCGGGCCTGCAGGCGCCGCACTGGCCGGCGCCGTACGGCCGCGGCGCCGGGCCGGCCGAGCAGTTGCTGATCGACCAGGAATTGGCGTCCGCCGGCATCACCCGACCCGACCTGGTGATCGGCTGGTGGGCGGCGCCGACCATCGTCGAGCATGGCACTCGCGCGCAAGTGGAGCGTTTTGTACCGGGCACGTTGCGCGGCGAAATCTCCTGGTGCCAACTGTTTTCCGAACCTGGAGCAGGCTCGGACCTGGCGTCGCTGCGGACGAAGGCGGTGCGGGTCGACGGTGGCTGGGAGCTCACCGGGCAGAAGGTGTGGACGTCGTCGGCGCACAAAGCCCATTGGGGCGTGTGCCTGGCCAGGACGGACCCAGATGCCCCAAAACACAAGGGCATCAGCTACTTTCTGATCGATATGAATTCGCCCGGCATCCTGATCCGGCCGCTGCGCGAAATCACCGGCGACAACTTGTTCAACGAGGTCTTCCTCGACGGCGTGTTCGTTCCCGACGAGCTGGTTGTCGGTGGCGTGAACGACGGCTGGCGACTGGCCCGCACCACGCTGGCCAACGAGCGGGTCGCGATGGCCGCGGGCACCGCGTTGGGTAACCCGATGGAAGAACTGCTCGCGATGGTCGCCAAGCTGGATGTCGATGCGGCCCAACAGGATCAGCTGGGACGGCTGATCATCACCGCCCAGGCCGGCGCGCTGCTGGACCAGCGGATCGCGCAACTCGCGGTCGGCGGTCAGGACCCCGGCGCGCAATCCAGCGTCCGCAAACTCGTCGGGGTGCGTTACCGGCAGGCGCTGGCCGAATACCACATGGACCTCTCAGATGGGGCCGGCATCGTCGAGGACAAGCTTGTGCACGACTTCCTCAACACTCGCTGCCTGACCATCGCCGGTGGCACCGAGCAGATTCTGTTGACCGTGGCCGCCGAACGGCTACTGGGCCTGCCGCGCTGAACAACCTCTTCGGCAACGGTTGTGGTCAGCGCGGAGGGCCGAGAATGACCTGTCCGAACTGGTCCGCTCCCTCGGCCATCCGCGCGGGTGTGATTTCGAAACCCTCGGGGCGAGGCGTGGCTTTGTCACGACCGGCGAAGCGGAACATACCCTCGATTCCAGCGGGCGTGTTGATCATCAGCAGATCGGCCTTCTTGGATGTGATGCGGTATGCGTGTGGAATGTTCTTGGGCAAGAAGACGATTCCGCCTTCCGACATCTCCGTCTCCTGATCGTCGAGCCACAGCAGCGCGGTCCCTTTGATCAGCATGAACACCTCGTCCTCACGCGTGTGCTTGTGGTAAGGGGGTGCTTCGCCCTCGCTGACGTCGAAGCGCCCGACCATCAACTGACCGTCTGTGGCTTTGCCGTCGAGCAGGATTGCCAACGTGCCACCGTCGAGCCATTCCAGTTGCTGTTGCTGTTCCGGTTGCGCCAGGTATGCCATGCTCATGAGTCATCCCTATCTGTAGTCGGCGAAACATTATTCTGCGCCGATGAGCCCTCTTGCGACGGCCCGGTCGCGCTTCGATCCGTAGACGTCGCGTTCACGCGGCCCGTAAGCTCACGACTCAGCCATGGGTACTGTGCTGATCCCGATTCCCGATCGCGACTTCGACCCCACTGAAGTCGCGGTCAGTTGGCAGGTGTTGCGCACCAACGGTCACCGCGTCGTATTCGCCACTGAAAGCGGTGAACCAGGCGTCGCCGACGAGATCATGCTGAGCGGCCGCGGTCTCGACTTGTGGTCTGGGGTGCCGATATTGGGTGCCCTCACCGTGGTGGGCCGGACGCTGCGAGCCAACAAGGACGCCCGCCGCGCCTACCAAGACATGCGGCAGTCGGCGGAATACCACAACCCGTCCAGTTGGGCGGACGCCACGCTCGACGGCATCGACGGGTTGCTGCTACCCGGTGGCCACCGGGCTCGCGGCATGCGGTCCTACATCGACAGTGAGATCCTGCACCGCCTCGTCGTCGAGGCCTTTGCCCGCGGTGTGATCGTGGCCGCGATCTGTCACGGTGTGCTCCTGGCCGCCCGCAGCGTCGATCCGGCGAGCGAGCGTTCGGTGCTCTACGGGCGCCGGACCACGGCGCTGACCTGGGGACTGGAGCGCACCGCCTGGCGTCTGACCCGCGTCACCCGGTTCTGGGACCCCGATTACTACCGCACCTACAGTGAGGAATCCGGCCAGCCGTCGGGATACATGTCCGTGCAGTCCGAAGTCACCCGCGCACTGGCGAACCCAGCCGATTTCCGCGACGTCGAACGCGGCTCACCGCACAGGCGAAAGAAGACGTCCGGGATGGCGCGTGACACCGCAACGGATTCGCGGCCGGCGTTCGTCGTCGACGACGGGTCCTACCTGTCGGCACGCTGGCCGGGCGACACCCACACGTTCGCAAACATGTTGTCGCAGAAGCTGTGACGTTCGGTCAGGCCCTACGGTTTTCCGATTTGATCAGCCACGCAAGCTTTTCCAGCGCATGGATCTGCGTATGTAGGATGTCCGCCGTGGTGGGGTCGTCGGAATCGATCACGTCACGCACCGTGCGAATGGTGTTGACAGTCGCATAGATTCGGGTCGTGATGCGGCCTACGACGTCTGTGGTGCTCCGCTCCTGGGCTGGAAAGGGAGGCAGGCTGGTAGTGGCGACGACCGTGTCGGACCGGCCGTCCGGCACCGCGTCAAGCGCGCGCATCCGCTCGGCGATGGTGTCGCTGGCTTCGCGGGCGAGGTCGACCAATTCATCGAGTTGAAGATGTAAGTCACGGAAGTTGGTTCCGACGACATTCCAATGGGCCTGTTTGCCCTGCACATGAAGCTCGATGAGGTCGACAAGGATCAGTTGGAGGTTTTGCACAAGCCGCTGTGGCGGCTGGAAGACGCGCACCTGGTCCTCGCGGCGCCGGCTATCGCTATGTGGGCGCCGGCTACCGCCATGTGTCTGAGCGGTCGGGTGTTGGGCTGTTGTAGTCATGCCTCGATCATTCCGACCAGGGGAACGTGTGTCTGTGCGGCTGACGCCAATGTGGAATTACCGTCAACCGGAATCTTCGGCTACCGGTTAGCTGCCAAACAGTATCGGACCTTCGGTTGCGATATTGCGGCGGATCATCACGCGTGCTACTCCGATGATGTGACAGAGCATTCGATCGCTCAGGTCGAGAACGGCCGAACAGGACGTCCCGGCGGGCGGATCATGTGGCTGCTGGTGCGGCCCAACCGGCCGCCGTTCTGGCTTGGGCTGGTGGTCGCCGTGGCATTAATCGGCCTCGAGACGCTTGTCATCGTTCTGCTCAAGCATTTCGCGCCGACCAACGCCTTCGGCACCGTATATTTTCTCGGGGTCCTGCTGGTTGGAGCGGCGTGGGGTTTCGGATCGGCGGCCATCACCGCACTGGCCAGCGCAGTGGCCTACGACTACTGCCGAAGCTGGCCGGACAGCGTCGGTCTGGCACAGCCCCAGAACTGGGTCGTGGTTGGTGTCTTTTTCATCGTGGCGTTGTTGTCCAACAGTCTGGCAGGGTTGGCCCGAGCCAGCGCGATCGAAGCCGAACGCCGCAGACGCGAAGCCGATCTCGCCGCACGGCAGCAGACCGCGCTGCGCCGGGTCGCGACATTGGTGGCACGCGGCGTTCCTCCGTCGGAGGTGTTCTCGACCGTAGTCGCCGAACTAGCTAGCTGCCTGGAGGTGCAGAACGCGTCGTTGTGGCGATACGAGTCTGACGGCACGGCTCTGTTGCTTGCGGCGGCCGATGAACCAGGATTGCAGAAAATGCCTGTGGGCGAGTGCTTTTCGCTAGATGGCGACAGTGTCGCGGCGATGGTGCGACGTTCCGGCCAGGCCGCCCGAATGGACAGCCACGACCGTGCTGCCGGGGCGGCGGCGGCGCGCATTCGTGGGCTGGGTTTGCGTTCGGGTGTCGGGGGGCCGATCGTGGTCGACAACCGTATGTGGGGAGTGGCCGTAGCGGGTTCATCGCGATCCGACGCCTTTCCACCCGGCGCGGAGCAACGTGTGAGTGACTTCGCCGACCTCATCGCGATCGCGATTGCGAACGTTCAGGCCCGTGCCGAACTGACCACCTCGCGGGCACGGATTGTCGCGGCCGCAGATGACACCCGGCGACGTATCGAACGGGACCTGCATGATGGCGCTCAACAGCAGCTTGTCTCGTTGGGACTCCGGTTGAGGCTGGCAGAGGAGTCAGTGCCGCCCGAGCTGGTGGCGCTCAGGGAACAAATTTCCGACGTCGTTACCGGCCTGGTCGGCGTCTCGGACGAACTACGGGAGATGTCTCGCGGTATTCACCCGGCGATCCTGTCAAAGGGAGGGCTCGGTCCGGCGCTGAGGACGCTGGCACGCCGTTGCCCCGTCCCAGTAGATCTGGATGTAGCTGTACCTCGCCGGTTACCTGACTACGTCGAGGTTGCCGGGTATTACGTTGTAGCAGAAGCATTTACGAATGTGACGCGACATGCTCATGCGTCTCAGGTGCATCTGGCTGTCAAGACCGAGGGTGACTACGTTTACCTTTCGATACGCGACGACGGTGTCGGCGGAGCAGACGCCGGCAGAGGGTCCGGCCTCATTGGGTTGGTGGACCGGGTTGCGGCCCTTGGCGGTCGGATCGGCATCACGAGTCAGCGCGGCGACGGTACAGCGCTGGATGTGGCGATTCCCCTGAGCCGCGACGTGCTGTCCAGCGAGCTTGTCGCGCGCGAGACGTGAGGTTTGGCGCTAGTGGGAATGCCGACTGGCCGCTCGCCCGGTCACAATGGCGGCGTGGGGTCATCGGTCAAGCCGATCAGGGTCGTCATCGTCGATGACAACCCAGAGTTTCTCGACTCAGCCAGACGGCTTCTTGAACACCAGGGGGTCCGCGTCGTCGGTGTGGCGACAACGAATGCTGATGGGTTGAAGTACGTCCAAGAATTGCGGCCCGACGTCACACTCGTCGATGTGAATCTCGGACAAGACAGCGGCTTCGATCTTGCTGAGGCACTGCAGGACGGCGACGACGAGGCGCCGGCGGTCCCGGTGATCCTGATATCTACAAACGCGGAGCCGGACCTGGCGGAGATGCTCGAGACCAGCTCCGCGATAGGTTTCCTCCCCAAGTCCGCCCTGTCGGCTGATGCGATCACCGCAACCGTCGGTCGCCTCGGGTGAACGTCGTCTGACCTAGACCCGCTGATCGTCCGATGTCTCTGAAACTCGTTGGCTCTCAACAAATACGCCGTCCCTTCCGATGCGCGTTCCTTCGCAGCGCCGGAGCTCGTTACCAGCTAGCCGGTAACTACTAATTGTTGCTAACCGGCATAGTCAATAGGCGTTAGCGGCGAGGACTTTTCATGCCTGCGGTGCGACGCTGTGAGCTATGAACAGCTACTCGTGCACAACACCCTCGCGGCAGCTGCCCGTGACTTAGCTGAGGGGCCAAAACAGTCAATCTCAGCGAGAGCACTGGGAAAGCACGAAACATGATGGGAAGCAGGAGAAATGGATATCGACCGCATAACTCACCCGTCGAGGCCGGCCAAGGGATCCCACCGCCCGGGATCAGGTAAAGGGTGTGCCATGAACCTTTCTATCGGAAAAGTTCTTGTCGGTGTCGCCGGAGCCGCCATTACAGTCGGCCTGGCCGCGCCGGCCGGCGCCAGCCCGGTAGCACAACAACCAACCGTCCCGGGCTTCTTGGCCGATGTACGCGCGGCGGGGATCACCGGAACGGACCCGGCGATGCTGGAAGACGGCTACAGCGTGTGCAGGAGACTGTGGGTTCGGCTGATGCCGGGTACTCAGGTCGCCGCAAGCGTGGTGCACGACCATCCGCAACTGACCAGCGACCAAGCGGGACAGTTCGTCCTGGCCGCATACCACGACCTGTGCCCGGTGCCCGGCGGCTCGTATGACTACTGGGCTTACAGCACCAGCTGAAATCAACTGGTCTGCAACAATAACGGCGACCAGGCAGCAGTTGACAACACCGTGCGCGTTATCGCAGTACCGACATGATTTGGACGAGTTCGAGCAGGCAATAGGCCTATCAGTGACTTTCCGGGGGCGTACGTAGCAAAATGTGATCGGTCGAATGGCCGAGAGGACGTGGCTCGCATGGGAGGGGACTCCAACGCGCACAGCGCGCCAGTAGAAGCATCCGACTCACGGGATCACGGTTTACGCGTGGTCCTGGCCGACGACGACGCCCTCCTCCGCGAGGGGCTGGCGAGTCTGCTTGAACGCTCCAGATTCGACATCGTCGGCAAGGCCGGCAACGGAATCGAAGCTCTTGCATTAGTGCGCACGGAGAAGCCCGACCTGCTTGTCGTCGACATTCGTATGCCGCCGACCAACACCACCGAAGGCCTCGATGTCGCGCGAGTCGTCCGGGAAGAGCAGCCCGAAACCGGCATCTTGGTCTTGTCGGCTCATGTTGAGGTCGACCATGCGATGGAGCTGCTGGCCACCGGCCGCGCGATCGGTTACCTACTCAAAACTCGCGTAACCGATGTCTCGGAGTTCGTCGATTCACTGCAACGGATCGCCAACGGCGCCTCGGTAATCGATCCGGCACTCATCCAGGAGTTGGTCTCGGCAGGCCGACGCAAAGATCCACTTGCTGTGTTGAGTCCTCGCGAGCAAGAAGTGTTGGCACTTATGGCGGAGGGGCGCTCAAACGCCGGCATTGCCCGTCAGTTGTGGCTCACCGAAGGCACCGTAGAGAAGCACGTGCGAAGCATTCTGAGCAAGCTGAACCTGCCCGAGGCCGCCAACGATCACCGCCGCGTTCGAGCGGTGATCACCTTCCTCGAATCCCGTTGACAGCGAAGCGCATCGGTCGCTCAGGAGAAGGTCGCTTGCGCGCAGGTGCTCGGCGACGTGAGGTTGTTGCCGCCGTAGACGACCTGGATGTGTGTGCACATGATGACGGGAATGTTGGTACGCGATTGGCCGGTGCGCCAGTCCGTTGCGTCGATGCGTCCGGTGGTCTGATACTTGTCCGGCCCACCTTCGCCCATGTAGATCGTAGTGACGTTGTCGTGCCCGCCTTCTTTGAACACCCGGTCGTATTGCGCGGTGGCATGTACGTCGAAATACAGCGTCCGGTCCGATGAGCGGATATCGGTGCTCTGTCGCGACCACAGGTCATTCGGGAACCCGCTGACACCGTCGCCGGTCCTACGGTCGGCACCGACGGTGAAGTCGCAACTGCCGTTCGCGGCGTGGCAGTCGAGCGTGGCGCGGGTTTCCAACTGGCTGCCGTCGTTGAGAGGCAGCAGCGAAGTGGCGGTGTTGCTCGCCGCGGACGAAACCATGGGAGGGCTCAGCGCGAGCATCAGACCGACGCCTGCGATAGCCGAGGCCAGTCGCATCATCTCCCAGCTCCTAACAGGTTCGAACCTGAGCAGAATTTACGCTGCGGCTATTCGTCGTAGGTGACTTCGACGGAATCGGTCTCCGGGTGTGCCTGGCAGGCCAGGATCAATCCTTCGTCGAGGTCCTGCTGTTCGAGGACGTCGTTGACCTCCATGTTCACCTTGCCGCTGCGAAGGCTGGTGGCGCAGGCGCCGCAATGGCCCTCGCGACAGGAGAACGGCGCGTCCAAGCCGGCGTCGAGAAGCACATCGAGCAACTTGGCTTTGCGTGGCCAGGAGACGGTGTGGATCTGCCCGTCGAGCTCGACCACCGCGGTAGCCGGCGGGCCGGCTTCGTCATCGTCGTCGTGGTCGATCTTGACCGTGGCGAACGGATCGGTGTCCAGCGATCGAAACACTTCCATATGTATCTGCGGCGCAGGCACTTTCAGAGTTTCGAGAGCTTCCCGCGCCGCATCCATGAACGGCCCGGGCCCGCAGATGAATGCCTGCCGGTCGATGAACGGCGCCGCCAACTGCGCGAGCGCGTTCGCCGACGGCAGTCCCTGTAGCGACTCCAGCCAGTGCACGACAGTCAGCCTGTCGGGGTACTTGGCCGCCAATTCACGCAGCGCATCGCCGAAGATCACCGACCGCTCGTCGCGGTTGGCGTAAATCAGCACCACCTGACCGCCGCCTTCGGACAGCGCGGATTTGCAGATCGACACGATCGGCGTGATTCCGCTGCCGGCGGACAGCAGCAGGAAATCGTCGTCGAGCGTCTTGGGCACGAACGTGCCTGACGGCGCCAGCACATGAATACGCATGCCGGGATGAGCGTGGTCGCAGAGCCAGTTGGACGCATATCCGTCTCTGTCCCGCTTGACGGTGACGGTCAACGCGTCGTCGATGAACGGTGAGCTGCACAGCGAGTAGCAGCGGGCGACCGAGCCGGTGCGGTCGCTGGGAACGCGCAACGTCAGGAACTGGCCGGGGGCATAGCGCAGCCGCTCGGCAGGAATCTGAGCATCGTCTGGAACCTTGAACACCAGCGACCGCGCGTCGTCGGTCTCGGTGACGACATCGGCGATCTCCAGCTCCAGAACGTGGCTGCCGAGCGGTTCGTCGACAACCGAGTCCGTCACAACCGCGCCTTTCCCTCTGCCATAACTAGAACAGGTTACAGAAACATGGATCAGTATCGCTACCAGCCGCAGGAACACCGTGCTCGACACAAACCGGAACGTGTTCTAGTCTTTGTCTAAGAACGCCACCCTTGGAGGAACCCGTGACGTCCATTCAACTACGTGACGCCCAGTCGGTCCTAGACGGCATCGACGAGCTACTGCCGAAACTGCGGCAGCGGGCCCAGGAGACCGAAGACCTGCGCCGTTTGCCCGACGCCACAGTGAGCGAGCTCCAGGAGATCGGCTTCTTCAGGTTGCTGCAGCCCGAGCAGTGGGGTGGGCTGCAGTGCGACCCGGCGGTGTTCTACGAGGCCGTTCGTCGGATAGCCAGCGCGTGCGGATCCACCGGTTGGGTGAGCTCGATCATCGGCGTGCACAACTGGCATCTGGCTCTCTTCGATCAGCAGGCTCAGGACGAGGTCTGGGGCGACGACACCAATGTGCGTGTCTCGTCGTCCTACGCCCCGATGGGCGCGGGCGTCGTGGTCGACGGCGGCTACCTGGTCAGCGGTTCGTGGAACTGGTCATCGGGGTGCGACCACGCCACCTGGGCCTTCCTGGGGGGTCCGGTGATCAAAGATGGCCGGCCGGTTGACTTCGGCAGCTTCCTGATCCCGCGCACCGAATACCGCATCGACGACGTCTGGCACGTGGTCGGTCTGAAAGGCACCGGCAGCAACACCGTCGTCGTCAAGGACGTCTTCGTGCCGCGGCACCGGTTCCTGTCGTACAAGCAGATGAACGACGGCACCGCGGGCGGCTATCAGAACAACACCGCCGCGGTCTACAAGATGCCCTGGGGCACAATGCATCCGACCACCATCTCGGCACCGATTGTCGGCATGGCATACGGCGCCTACGATGCGCACGTCGAGCACCAAGGCAAGCGGGTGCGGGCGGCTTTCGCCGGCGAGAAGGCCAAGGACGACCCGTTCGCCAAGGTTCGTATCGCCGAGGCGGCCAGCGACATCGATGCGGCGTGGCGACAGCTGATCGGCAATGTCGGTGACGAGTTCGCGCTGCTCTCGGCCGGCAAGGAGATCCCGTTCGACTTGCGGACCCGTGCGCGGCGCGACCAGGTGCGTGCCACCGGGCGCGCGATCTCGTCCGTCGACCGCCTCTTCGAGGCGTCCGGTGCCACCGCGTTAGCCAGCGACGCTCCGGTGCAACGGTTTTGGCGCGACGCACATGCGGGCCGAGTGCATGCGGCCAACGACCCCGAGCGGGCTTACGTGATCTTCGGTAACAACGAGTTCGGTCTGCCGCCCGGCGACACCATGGTTTGATGACGACCACGACTCAAGAGCTGACCTTCGAATCCACCTCTCGCTTCGCCGAAGTCGACGTCGACGGACCGCTGAAGCTGCACTATCACGAGGCCGGTGTAGGCAACGAGCAGACGGTGGTGCTCCTGCACGGCGGCGGCCCCGGGGCGGCGAGCTGGACGAACTTCTCCCGCAACATCCCGGTGCTGGCGCAGCAGTATCACGTGCTGGCCGTTGACCAACCCGGATACGGCCACTCTGACAAGCGTGCTGAGCACGGACAGTTCAACCACTACGCGGCCCGGGCGCTCAACGGTCTTTTCGACCACCTGGGCCTGGGACGTGTTCCGCTGGTGGGGAATTCGCTCGGCGGTGGCACGGCGGTCCGGTTCGCGCTCGACTACCCCGACAAAGCCGGCAAGCTCGTCCTGATGGGTCCGGGTGGCCTGAGTGTCAACCTGTTCGCCCCCGACCCCACCGAGGGCGTCAAGCGGCTGGGCAAGTTCTCTTCCCAGCCGACGAGGGAAAACCTCGAGGCGTTCCTACGGGTCATGGTCTACAACCAGAAGCTGATCACCCCGGAGTTGATCGACGAGCGGTTCGCGCTGGCCTCTACGCCAGAGTCGCTGACAGCGACCAGGGCAATGGGAATGTCGTTCTCCGGAGCCGATTTCGAGCTGGGGATGATGTGGCGCGAGGTGTACAAGCTGCGCCAGCCGGTGCTGTTGATCTGGGGGCGCGAAGATCGCGTCAATCCGTTGGACGGCGCGCTGGTGGCGCTGAAGACCATTCCCCGCGCGCAGCTGCACGTATTCGGGCAGTGCGGGCACTGGGCGCAGGTGGAGAAGTTCGACGAATTCAACAAACTGACTATCGATTTCCTCGGAGGTGCCTGATGAGCATCCGTTCGCTGGGTTACCTGCGCATCGAAGCCACCGATATGGCGGCATGGCGCGAGTACGGCCTCAAGGTCCTCGGCATGGTCGAGGGCCGTGGATCTGCGCTGAAAGGCGCGCAAGAGTCACTGTATCTGCGGATGGACGATTTCCCGGCCCGGCTGGTGATCGTTCCCGGTGAGCATGACCGGTTGTCCGATGCCGGTTGGGAATGCGCGAACGCCGCAGGGCTGCAGGAAATCCGGAACCGGCTCGACGTCGAGGGTACGCCCTACAAAGAAGCCACCGCCACCGAACTGGCGGACCGTCGGGTCGACGAGATGATCCGGTTCTCCGATCCCTCGGGCAACGGCTTGGAGGTGTTCCACGGCGCCGCGCTCGAACATCGCCGCGTCGTCAGCCCGTACGGCCACACGTTCGTCACCGGCGAGCAGGGTCTGGGTCATGTGGTGCTGACTACCCGCGACGACCAGGAGACATTGCACTTCTACCGCGACGTGCTGGGCTTCAAGCTTCGCGACTCGATGCGGCTGCCACCGCAACTGGTGGGCCGGGACGCGGACGGGCCGCCGGCCTGGTTGCGGTTCCTGGGCTGCAATTCGCGTCATCACAGCCTCGCGTTCATGCCGGGACAGACGCCGAGCGGCATCGTGCACCTGATGATGGAGGTCGGGCAGCCCGACGACGTGGGCCTGTGCCTCGATCGCGCGCTGCGCCGCAAGGTGCCGATGTCGGCCACCCTGGGCCGCCACGTCAACGATCTGATGCTGTCCTTCTACATGAAGACACCCGGCGGATTCGACATCGAATTCGGCTGTGAGGGAAGGCAAGTCGACGATCACGACTGGATCGCCCGGGAGAGCACCGCAGTCAGCCTGTGGGGCCACGACTTCACCATCGGCTTCAAGAGCTAGCAGTGGCTGAGCAGATCGACGCCCGCATATTCCGCAATGTGCTCGGCCAGTTCTGCACCGGCATCACAGTCATCACCACCATCCACGACGACGTTCCAGTCGGCTTCGCTTGTCAGTCCTTTGCGGCGCTGTCCTTGGAGCCGCCGCTGGTGCTGTTCTGTCCGACCAAAGTGTCACGGTCCTGGCAGGCCATCGAGGCCAGCGGGAAATTCTGCGTCAACATGTTGACCGAGAGTCAGCAAAACGTCTCGGCGCGCTTCGGCTCGCGGGAGCCGGACAAGTTCGCGGGTATCGATTGGCACACATCGGATTTAGGCTCACCGGTCATCGAAGGATCGCTGGCTTACATCGACTGCACGGTCGCCTCGGTCCACGACGGTGGCGATCATTTCGTGGTATTCGGCGCGGTGCATTCCCTGTCGGAGGTGGTCGAGATCAAGCCGCGGCCGTTGCTGTTCTATCGCGGCGACTACACCGGCATCGAACCCGACAAGACCAGGCCGGCGCAGTGGCGTGACGACTTGGAAGCGTTTCTCACGACGACCACGCAGGACACCTGGCTTTAGGGAAGTCCGGATAGCAGCGGCCGCACCTCCATCGGGAAGCGAGTCATGGCTGTCGTGCACATTCGTCGAGCACGATTGACCGTCGTAACCGAAGGCTGAGTCAGGGTCTACCGGTGCGCAGGTGGGCCGGCAGTTGATTTCGAGATGTTGCCTTCGGTGATTCCGGTCGCCTGCCGAGTGAACACGAGCGCGCGTGTCAGCCGGCCCGCGAAGTTGTCGAAGATCGACGGAATTAGACGGTAAGCCACCACCATTGGCCGGTTCAACCATCCGACGTGGCGTTCGGTCGAGCGCGCCCGTGTCGTCGCCCGAACGATCGCGGCGGCGACGGTGACAGGGCCGACAGCGGTCGGCGGAACCTGCGCTGTGTGACCGAAGTAGTTGCCGGCATTTCCGGACATCGGAGTATCCACTGGACCGGGATAGACCCCGTGGACTTTGACACCGGGGAGATGGCTCTGTTCCTGCCGGAGTGCCCGGACCATGCCGTGCACCCCGAACTTGGAGACCACATAGGCTGATTGGTAGGGCATCGCAGCCTGTCCCAGTAGCGATCCAAGCAACACCAGGTGCCCACGGCCGCGCTCCTGGAAGTGCGCCAACGCGGACCTCGCGACATTGGCCGCGCCGATGAGGTTAGTTCGCACCACGGTATCGAAGACCTCGATCGGCAGATCTCCGAATCGCCCGAAGGCGGTGAGCGCCGCGCACTGAGCCACGACGTCTACGTGGCCGAATCGGGCAAGCGTCGCGTCGAAGAGCTTTTGCACCTGGACCGCTTCGGCAATGTCAACGGACATGACGACAACATCGGTGGCGCCTGCTCTTCTGCACTCGTCGGCGACCAGCTCGAGAGCGGCCTCGGATCGTGAGCCAAGGGATAACCGGGCGTGGCGGCCGGCGAACAGCAGTGCCGTTTCCTTGCCTATCCCGCTGGAAGCCCCGGTGATCAGCACCACTTGTGTGGTACCACCCGCCAGGGGATCAATCTGTGTCATCTGTTGCTTTCTACTTGCGCCACGACGGAACTCCACGAATCACTTTGTCCAAAGGGTTTTTTCGCCCTTCGCTGCTCGGCTTCGGCCAAGAGGTTCAGAATTGCCACCGAGGCGACCGACATCCACCCACCGCGGATAGTTGATGCGACCGCGGCGACGACCGCAACCGGCGCGAGAAGGGCTACCGGATCACGTCGTCGTGTCCGCAGCCGGTCCAGTGCTGCCGGGGTGCCGGCGACCAAGTTGGCGACGACGAACGCGGCATCTATCACCCCGGCCCGGCCGACGCCCACGGCCCGTAAGGCTGTGGCCGTGCTCCAGAGCAGCAAGCTGCCGTCGTGTATCTGGTCTGCGGCCCGACGAAAGCCGGTCCGATCGTCTTCCGTCGCTCCCATCGCTGCGCTGGAGCCGACCGACCCGCAGGCCAGACCGTCGATCAGTTCCATCGCGCTCTCCGTCGACGACCGAGTAGGACGCCAGCCCAATTCCTCACGCGCACAGGAGGTATCCAAAGTCGGCGAATTCATCGCCACGTCGTACCATCCGGGCGTAACGGCGACAGCGCGGATCGCATGCAGAGCGGTGACGATCCTGCGCACGATTCGCGGGTTCACCGTGAGCGGACGTCCACCAATCAGCCGGGCCAGTGCGTGGGCGTCCAAGATGTCGGCGGCCAGGTTGAAAGCTCCGGCGGCCCGGGTCTGCAACATTCGCACGACTGCGTCACCGACATCGTCGGCGTGGACGAACTGCAAGGCGATGCCTGCCGGCAGGGGCACGACCGGCAACACCCTGCTGCGCAAGAGTTTCAGGACAGCGCGCGGCACGAACGGCCCCAGGTACAAGGTCCGAACTTCCCAGGCCGACTCGCGCTGCACCACCAGGGTGGGACGGAACCGCGCGACCGCGACCTCGGGATGCGCCTGGGCGAACTCGTCCACCAACTTCTCGGCAGCGACTTTGTGTCGACTGTAGACAGAGGTGGGTTGACCGGCTCGGGGCCAGCTTTCGGTGACCGGATCCGTTGCGCCCGGGGAATATACGCCAAGACTCGAGGCATATATCAGCTGACCGACTCCGGCGGCCTCCATTGCGTTCAACACCGCTTGGGTTCCCGCCACGTTCACCCTGTAGAGATAGTCTTCGTTCCTCGGAGGCCGAAGAGCAAGCGCGAGATGGATGACGACGTCAGCGCCCCGCATCGTGGGCTCGAGGTCATGGAATGCGCTGCCCTGGGATAGGTCGACGCGGTGCCAGTTCACCGCTTCACCCGCCGCCCCGGCCGCGGGTGGCCGTCGGCAGACCCCGACGATCTCAGCGCCGGGCAGCGCCGCGGCGAGTGCCCGCAGCACGCCAGTGCCGACGTTGCCCGACGCTCCGGTGACGACAATCTTCTTCCGGGTGATCGTCATGCAAGCCGCACCATCATGTAACCGGATGCCCAGCCCGGGCTTTCTCAAAACCTGGCTCGACCGGCTGCCCGGCATGATCGGCCACAAATCCATTGCCACTGAGCGTTATTGGCATGCGGTGAACGGTTGCGGTACCCCATTAGATGACTGGAACGCGTGGAAAGTCTGTCTTCATGAGACCTATGGAAGGGGGACAGCTGCCAATAGGTCAATGTTCGGACGACCACCCGATAACAACCCAAATGCCCAACCTCAGAGCTTGACGATCCCGATGGGAACGAGGTCTGGCTGTTCGGCGGATTTCGCGTTCACTCCTGACGCTACGCTCGCGGGGAACATTCCTTCGCGGGAGGAGGCCTGCTTTGATCCGTTTTGGCTTCGTCGCATTGCTGACGGCTGTGGCGGGGGCCTCGCTGCTCTTGGCCTTTTTATGTTCCGGAGGCTGGTGGTTGCCCGCTGCCCTGCTCGCGGCCGTTGCCGCTGTCGGCATCTACGACCTCGTCCAACGCCGGCATTCGGT
>Ga0302326_10015066_pt1 | contig 16289 bp, 19 predicted proteins | sample Palsa_T0_3_FD_202264 | JGI IMG/M metagenome (GOLD analysis project Ga0302326, IMG submission 202264) | Peat permafrost microbial communities from Stordalen Mire near Abisko, Sweden - Palsa_T0_3 | ecosystem: Environmental > Terrestrial > Soil > Palsa > Peat permafrost | place: Sweden: Abisko... | reverse complement strand
GGACACGAGCTCGACGCCGCTCGTCTCGTCATCGACGCGTCCTGGCGCCGCCGTCACGGTACTGGCGAGCACGGCGCGATCCTGGGCGGAAGCGGCAGCGCGGCGCGCGGCTCGGCGGCGTTCCTTGACCGACTTGAAGATCCGAGCAGTCGCTTGTCGCACTGCCACTGCGTCGGGATGCTCCACGGGAAGCTCGTCAACGCGAGCGAGCACCTCCAGACAGATCCTCAGATCATCAGCGTCGATGTCCACCAAGGCATTGTGACCGGACCATGCCGGCCGTGATCGTCCTCGGTCGCTACTTAGCGGTCAGGCTCCTCTCAAAACCTGTCAGGTCCGTGATTCGGGAGCGGTCCTGGGCGGCGAGGCACTCGGCGAAGGCCACTGGGGCCTCGGTTCCGCCCGCATATGGGTCGGACTCACTACGGCACTCGGCGAGGCGAAACGTGACCCAGTCGCGGGCGGCCGAGACGAAGTGAGTCCTGAACCGCTTTGAAAGGTGCCCGTAGATCCTGGCAGCCAGGGTGTTGATTCGCTTGTCGAGCTCCAGAACCGTATGTTCCGCACAGCCCTCCATCCCGACTGTCGTCTGTGTCGAACACGGCAGGACCGTGAAGGTCTCCGTCACGACCGGCGGACCCGATGCTGTCGCGACCGACGCAAACGAGATCGCGGCTGACCCCGCTGCGAGCACGACTCCCGAGAGTCCGACAGCTACGAGCAACAACGTGCGTCTACCGGTGCGCTCCCTCAAGCTGGCTCCTTCGTGGAATTTTGGTGCGTTTGCCATCCCGGGATCCTAGACACGGAGGGGACAGCAGCCGACCGGCGCGCGGCGCGGTGAGGGAGAATGCTTCCGTGACTGCCGAGATCCTGCACACGCACCCGCTCGTCGAGCAGATTCTTGACGCGCACCGTGATCATGCAAGGGGTGACGACGCCGGCTATGACGGCTACCGCGGCCACGCATACCGCGTCCTGAATCTCGCCCGAGCGATCGCCCCCGACGACCCCGACCGTGACGAGAAGCTTGCCGTGGCCGCCGCCTTTCACGACCTCGACGCTTTCACGTCGCTGGACTATCTCGCGTCATCGATCCGAGCTCAGGACGCGTGGCTGCAGAGCACCGGTCGCGCCGAATGGGGCCCGGAGCTCGCCGTTGTCGTCGCCGAGCACCACCGTCTGACGCCCTGCCGCGGCAAGCACGCGTCCCTCGCGGAGGCTTTCCGCCGCGCCGACCTTGCCGATCTGAGCCAGGGTCTCGTGTGCTCCGGAATCCCGCGGGCGCATGTGCGGGCCGTTCGCGCGGCGTTCAGCGTCGGCCCGTTCTTCACACGCGTCGTTCCGCGGGCGATCGCGCGCAACCTCGCGCACCATCCGCTCGACCCGCTACCGATCGTGCGAGCCCGCCGCGCACTCGCGCGAGCTGGCCACGCCGCAGACCTGTAAGGGCCGCGATCCCGGCGAGGGTATTAGCTACCCAGGACTCGCGTCGTCGGCTCGATCAGCGGGACGGCTGGTGGCGCTCGCGCTGTCCGGCGGCCGCGCTCGGCTCCTCGACCAGTTCCTCGGCGAGGAGGTCCATGAGTAGGGAATCATGCCAGGTGCCATCATTGCCGCGTTCGCTGCGGCGACGGATGCCGATGGGTCGAAACCCCACCTTCATGTAGCAGTGGATGGCGGCCGTGTTCTCGAGCGCCGGGTCGATCTCCAGGCGGTGATAGCCGTGGTCGCCGACGAGGTGCCGGGCCAGGGTTCGCACCGCGTCGGTGCCGAGCCCGCGGCCGTGGACGGCCGAGTCGAGATAGATGTCGATGCCGGCGTACCGGTAGTCGGGCTCCTCCTCGGAGGACCACTGGATCCAGCCGATGACGCGTCCTTCGAGTTCAATGACATAGGCCGTCGAGTCCGGCTCGTGTAAATCCTCGATGACGGCGGCAGTCATATCGTGGCCGCCTCGCCAGTGTGAGTGGACCTCTGGTGCTCGGCGGATCTGTGCGAGAACAGGAATGTCTTCTTCAGTGGGTGGCCGGAGCTGGACCAGCGACCCAATCATTGTGCTCATGCCCGGGAGGGTAGCTCTGCCCGGGCTCCGCGGAGGGCGGCACTTTCCCGCACCCGTCACTCGCTTTCGGACGAGGCCGTGCTGCGTTTTCGACAAGAGTTGTTCAGTTCGCAGCACGACCCCAACAGTTTCGGGCGATTCAGCACGAGCACAGGCCGAAACCGCCCGAAAGCGTCGCCACCCAGAGCGCGGCACCTGATGTCCGGACCTTTCAGTTAGGCTCGCCGTCGACATGTTTCAGCTGCGGCCATCGTGGGTGTGTCGGGGTTGGCGGATCGTCCCGATCGTCGCCGCGATTGTTGCGGTGCTCGGACTGCAAGGTTGTGGTGGCACGAGCTCCGAGAGTGAGATTCGAGCGAGTGTCGACGCGTACCTCACAGCGCTCGCGACGCATGACGCGGCTGGGGCTTGCGCAGTCATCACGCCGGCGTATTGGTCGGCGACCGCGCAAGCGGCAAATGCCGAACTGGCAGGCCGCTCGGTTGCGGCGCTACCCGGCAACGCCTGCCGGCGCGGACTGGGGCAGCTGTTCTCGATCTCCACGGCGAAGTCGGTTGTACCGCAGTTCACGCTGACAGACGTCGTCGTCCACGGGCATACGGCGACCGGATCCCTGACGACGGGAGCCTCGGCGAGCGTGAGCGCGGGGCAGGACGCGGGGTTCATCAGAGGAGCCAACGGCGTGTGGCGAATCGATTGCTGCGCCGGTACCCAGATCGACCGGCTGCCGACCGCTACGTACCGGGTTCCGAGCGGATCGATGGAGCCCACCCTCAAGATCGGCCAGACCGTGACCTCCGACAACGCCGCGATGCGAGCCCATCCACCCGCTCTGGGCGCCATCGTCGTCTTCCATCCGCCCAAGAACTACGCCCTGGGCTGCCCGGATCCCAATCAAGGGCAGAGCGGCGGCCCCGACGAGCAGCCGTGCGGCGTCGCAGGGACGCAGGAGTCGAGCGAGGAGTTCATCAAGCGCGTCGTCGGACTGCCGGGTGATCGGATCGCGATCGTCAACGGTCACGTATACCGAAACGGCGTTCGCGAGCGTGACTCTTACATCACCCCTTGCGGCGTCGCCTCAATCTGCGCGTTCCCGGTCCCGATCACGGTGCCGCGCGGCGATTACTACATGCTCGGCGACAACCGCGGTGCGTCCGACGACAGCCGCTTCTGGGGACCGGTGAAGCGCAGCTGGATCATCGGCGTCCTCGAGGGCTAGGTACGGGCCGCTACGCGGCGAGGACCTCGGTCGCTCGGGCACGCAGGACGGCGGGAACGGAACGGCGGCGCGCTCGCACAGCCTCTGTCAGTAACTCCAGGTCGCCTCGGGCAATGACGTCATCGATCGCCTCAGCGCCGACATCAGGCTCGACCCGCCAGATCAGCGCTCGCAGTGCTTCGAAGCGAACCTTGGCGTTCCCATCGTTGAGGACAACCTGCGGGAACTCGCTCGCCGTTGGAGGCGTACGAGACATCAACTTGTCGATCTCGCTGCGAAGTTCGTCGACGGCCACTGCCCCTCAGAATAACGCTCAGCCTCGAGCACGGATCAAAGGGACAACGCGTAGTAGTCCTCGGTGGTCACCTGAATGAACCCGAGCGAGGTGTAGAGACCCAGCGCATGGTCGTTCTCGACCGCGACCTCGAGCCCGACGCGCCGCACGCCTTCATCCCGCAGCCGGCGGCACACCCTCCGCAGCACGTCCCTACCGATGCCGCGACCCCGCCAGTCGGGGTCCACGGCGAACCCATAGACGCTACTGGCGTCCTCCTCGCGAGTGATTCGCACCGTGCCGACTACGGTGTCTTCGAGCTCCACCACCAGCGTCCGCGCACGGTCCCCCGCGAGCCGATCAACCAGGTCAGACGGGGCTCCGCCGAATGCGGCAGCGAGCAACCGAGAGAGGTCTGAGGCGTCTGCCACAGTTGCCGTCCGCAGCTTGATCCGCGGGTCGGTCGGCCCGTCGGTCGGTTCATCGAGAAGAACGAGCGCGTGCTCGGAGTGCTCGAGCACCGCCCCTTGGCTCAGAGCGAACGCTCGCCCGCCTACAGACCCGCGGGGAGTAACGAGCAGCGCCCGCTGATACCCGCGCTCGCGACAGATCGGCAGCGCGGCCGCGAGGAGCGTCGTCGCGATGCCGCGAAGCCGCGACGCGGCATCGACCATGCCGGCGATTTCGACAGTGGGCGGTCCAAAGGCATAGAGACCGAGGAAGCCAACCATCCGATCGCCCTCCCACCAGAGCAAGTCCTCGACGTCTTGCCCTGCGCGCGACCGGAGCACGCCCCACTCGAGCTTGAGACGACCACCGTCGGCCGCAAGGGAACGCGTCTCCAGCTCGGCCAACGCGCGTAGCTCACGAGCAGACAGGCCACGAGCGAACTCAACCATTCGTCCTCCAGGCATCTTCAGGAGTTGGCGTGAACCCAGAGTTGGATTGCGAGGCCGATGCCGAGGAGGGCCACGAGCAATCGCAGCAGGCGAGGCGGTAGCCGCCGGGCGACGCGCGGCCCCAAGGTGCTCCCGGCGAACATGCCCACGCCGAGTGGCGCGACCGCGGACCAGTCGACCGGCGCAAAGGCAGCGAAGGCCACGGCGGAGACGACAGACGCCCCGCCCACGAGCATGTTCTTCAGCGCGTTGGCTCTCGCCAGGTGCCCTTCGACGGTCACCAGCAGCAGCGCCAGGACCATGACTCCCGCGCCGGCGCCGAAGTAGCCGTTGTAGACCGACATGGCCAGCAACCCGACGGAAAGGATCAGTCCGGAGTGAGCGCGCCGGTTGCGACGCGCAGCGAGGTACGGCTGGAGGAGCAGGGCCAGTGAACCGGCTGCCACCAGGAACGGCACCACCCTGGCGAAGACGCCCGCCGGTGTGGACAGCAGCAGGGCCGCGCCCGCCGCGCCGCCGGCAGCCGACAAAGGCGCCCAGCGGATCAGCCAGTGCCCCCTTCCCTCCAGTTCCAATCTGGAAGCCAGCGCGGAACCGGGCCAGCAGCCGACGAAGGCGACGATGTTCGCCACATTTGCCGCCAAGGCCGGAACGCCGACGGCGAGCAGCGCAGGATAGGAGACCAGGGACGTGATTCCCCCAGCGGTCCCAACCATCCCGGCCAGCACCCCGGCGCTGAGCAGTACCACTTCATCCGCGATCGAGATCATCAGAGTCCTCTCCTACCGCGCGGCGGACCGCGCGGGCTGAGGAAAGGCTACGGCAGCTGCGCTCTCGGTCGTGCATCGGCCGGCGGACGAGCTACGGCGCCGGGAATCGCGCAACGTACCGCCGCTGCCATGGAGTCTCGACCGCGCGGGCGTGGTAGCGCTCCCGAACGAAGTCGACTGCCCGATCGGCCGGGACGCCGTCGAGCACCGCGATGCAAGCAAGCGCCGTGCCGGTTCTTCCCAGGCCGCCTCGACACGCGATCTCCACCCGCTCGGCTTCGGCGCGCCGCCAGGCCTCGCGCAGCGCGTCCTCAGCCTCACGGCGGTCCTGAGGCAGCCGGAGGTCCGACCACCTGACCCACCGAGACTCCCATGCAGTAGGCGGCGGCTCCTCCGCGAGCAGATAAAGGCCGACGTCGGGAGTCGGTCCGTCGGGCGCCGGCCAGCGGAGCCCGCGGCCACGAATCAGTCGAGCGGACGGCAGGCGCAGAACGCCGGGAGCTGCCGAGGCCCACGCCGCAGTCATGCGCCCCCGCCGTGCATAGTTCGTCGCCACATTGCACGATGGTTAGCTAATTGGTGTCGCGGCAGCACGATGCACTACGCTCATGGTTCACGAAAGACGGAGCTGGCGTGTTCGCACGCCGATTGGGGAGAGACTAGATGCGCGGCGTTCGGATTTTTGTTGTTCTGGTTTGTGCCACAGGGCTGATGTCGGCAAGCGCGTTCGGTGCGAGCCGATCCGTCCAGCGCACCCCGACCGCGGTGAAGGACGACGCGACGTTCAACGTCGCCGTGCCAGGAACAGCCGACATCTTCGGCGCCGGTCTAGCGCAACCCCCGGCGTTGGCACCTAGCACGGGACCAGCGGGCACCGGTGGCGGGACGCTGCCCCCTAGCGTGAGCTTTGTCGCTTCTGCCGGCGAAGTTCTAACGGTGCCGTCATCTACCGGGGAGATCTACTTCAAGGGGCCGACGCTCACGGCCACGCCGAACGGCAATCCGGACTTCATGACCAGCCTCAACCCAGTTGGCCCGATTTCGGGGCTGATCGACACGAATAGCTGTGAGTTCCTCACCGGCGTATTCCTCGGTGGCGCGGCGCCGACTGGCGCCCCGCCGGCGAGTCTCAACTTCTCAAACTCCGCGATCGGTGACAACTACACGACACTGTCGCCGCAACTCGGGCAGACGTTCCTGATCGGCACCGGCCGCACAAGCTCCGGTGCGCTTCACGAGATTCTGGTTCCAGCCGGCGCCGCTCGCTTTTTCTTGGGGGTCCCGGACGGGCCCTATTGCACGGGCGACCCTGGTACCTACAATGACAACGGTGGTGCGTACCACGCGACCGTGGCCCTTGGCGCGCCGCCGGTCTGCGGTGAGCCCATCGGCATCCCGGACAAGCCCGACTACTGCATCCCACCGGACTGGAATACCAAGCGCGTCCGCGGTGACACTCCCGGCGTCGAGCCGCTCAACGTAATCGTCAGCGGACGCTCGACCGTACCTCGGGCAAAGATTCTTGGTGCCCTCTCCAAGTACTTCAACTGGGACGCAATCCGCCCAGGAAAGCTTGTTCCGGCCGGCTGCTCGTCGATCGAGCGCGCGGATCTCTTCGGAACGAAATTCGTGAGCCAAAATATGGCGTCGCAGCCGGGCGGGTGCCTCGAAGGGAACCCCCTCACGCTTACTGGGCGCGCAAACCACGCTCGCGTCTGGTTCCAACGTAGGACGGGAGCCTGGTTTATCGCCGCCGCTTACGAGACCGCGTGTTACAAGACCCACAAAGGGACGCTGAACCCCGTGGAGGGGAGCGGGCGGACTCTCGCGCCTTCAGGCGTTCGGGCGTGCACGGATGGCGGTCTGGGCAGCTTTGGCAAGAATGGATACAACCGTGGAGCGAAGAATCTTGCGGTCGACCTCCGCACCGCGGCCCGCAAGAGCGGCTGGACCGCCACGGTCAGGACCGATACACGTCCCTCTGGCGTCGGCGAGGATATTGTCTCGTTCGGGACCAAGGTCTACGTCGTAACTGTGGATCAGAAAGCGAGTCGTAAGCCGCATCACGCAGCGTAGGTCTTGCCGTCTCGCTGCGCTGCTGATGCTGGCGGCGCTTGGATCGCTCGTACCGGCGTCCGAGGCTGCTGCTGCGGCTCCGAGCTCGCCGCCTACGCTCGCCGACTATTGGGCGGGGGGCGCCGACTGGGTTCCTTACGCGTTCTACCCGACGAGTGTGTATGGCCCGGGCAACTCGGGCTTCGGGGCTGGTGACACGATTCGTGTCGGACCCGATGGCGCGTGGGAGTGGTTCTACAGGACCACGATCGCGCCGAGCTCGGACTGCACGGCATCGAGCCTGCAAGCTGGGACGGTGGTGCGCCGATCGACCGACCAGGGTCAGACGTGGAGCGCTGAGGCCAAGGTGGTCAGCCCCGCTGCGGGCACGCCGTGGTCGTGTGCGGCCACGGACGGCGACGCGGTGTGGACTGGGAGCGAGTGGATCTACCTGTTCCAGTGCGAGACCAACCCAGCTGACGTGACCGACGGCAGCTGGGGACAGCTGTGGAACGTCTGCGTCTTCTACGACACCAGTCCGGATCCCACCAAGGGCACGTGGGCGCCTCTGGTCAAGAACCCGGTGTGGGGCGACTACTCGGGCGGCTATGACCCGTGGAACTCGATCTGTACCAACACGACGAAACTGTGCGTGACGCTGGCGGGCGCTCCGCTACAGGTCAACCAGGCCGGGACCCCGTCGATCTTCGAGAATCCGGGCGACCCCGGCTGGTACTTCGTCGACTTCCACGGAATCGACAAGCGCGGCAACCTCTACGAAGGGATCGCCAAGACCCAGAACTTCATCACCTACCTCGCCGGCAGCGGCCAGGACCTGCCCGATGACGCGATCTATACCAAGCTGGACTCGGTCGGGTGGGACGAACCAGAGGAGAGCTGGCCGACCGGCGACGTCGGCGGCGGCGGCGACTCGATCATCTACAACCCGAGTGACGGGATGTTCTACAACCTGGCTGAGACGACGAACGACGCCTACTGCACAGGAGCGACCATTTCCGACTTCGGCATCCTGCGCGCCGACAGCACCTCCCAGACGGTGTGGCAGCAGCCGAACCTACCCGGTCGCGAGAACCCGATCGTCTACGGCCAGCAGCAGGGAAACTCCGCCGAGACCTACACCGCGCGCTGCCTCCCGGCGTACTCGAAGCTGTTCATCGACCCCAGGAGCGCAAAGACGTTCATGACGTTCGTCGGCGGCTCGGACGCCGCGAACGAGGGGGTCTACGTATACACGCTGGCGCGCAACCTACTCGCGAACGGAACCGCCTGGCGCTGCACCACCGCAGCCCCCTGGCAGCTCGTGAACCCCTCCGCGCCCAGCTCCGATCTCGGTATCTCCCGCGACGAAGACTTCTCGCCCGACGGCGGCTGCTACCTGGGCTTCTCGAGCGACATACAGCAGACGATCACGATCGCGCCGGGAAGCGTCCCCTCGGTCGCGCTCACAGGACAGTTCGCGGCCCGCATCTCACCGCTGTCCCCGCCCCAGGGCTACCTGTCGCTGTCAGATCCGTTCGGCGCGACGATCGATGTCGAGCTCGATCAGTTCGACGCCGCGGGCCGGAACGTAGGCCACCAAGCAGTGCCCGTGGCGTTACCCGCGAGCGGTTCGTATGTTGCGATGCCGAGCACGACGGTACCCGTCAATCCCGCGGCTACGTCCTTGAAGTACACCGTCGCCCTGAACAACTCGACATCGCTGTCGGTTTTGGCCGGCAACATGACCGTGCAGCCACAGTCGCCCGGGAAGACGGCGGCGCACGCGCCCAAGAAGCAGAAGGTGGTCCTCGGCTCCCGGGCGTTCTATGCGCCGCGCGGCGCGGGTTGGGGCTCGCAGCATCCGGCGAAGATCTTCGACGGCGGCGATCCCAGCGGTTTGGTCACCAGGCTCCACTGGCGTCACTGGGGCGCGTCGAGCACCGATGGTCACGGTCTGAACGCGATCTTCCAGCCCAGCGGTGGCTACTACCGTCGGCGAGTGACGATCGAGCTGCACGCCTACGACCTTGGTCGCTGCACCAAGCATGGGCCCAAGGCGTACCGGAAGCTCAAGGCGCGCGAGCCGTCACGGCCCGGAGGCCGGGACGGGAAGTGGTTCGCTTGGGCGGGCTCCAAGACGATCTGCAAGCTCAGCCGCTAGCCGCGTCGGTACTTGGCGACGGCGAGCGGGACGGAGACCGCGATGATCGCCATTGCCCACAGGAGCGCTCGGGTCAGGAAATACGACGTAGGGTGGCCGAGCAGAGCGTTGCCGTGGGTGCCGAGTGTGAGTGACCGGACGGCGTCGACCATGTAGGTGAGCGGTTGGTGCTTGGCGAAGACCTGCAGCCAGCTGGGCATCGTGGTCACGGGCACGTAGGCGCTGGAGATGAAGGCGAACGGGAACACGATCATCCCCATCCCCTGCGCGGCCTGTCCGTTGCCGGCGAACATGCCGAGCGTGATGAACAGCCATTCGAACGCGAACCCGAACGCGATCACCAGCCCGAAGGCGGCGAGCCCATCGAGCGCCGACCCGTGGAGACGGAAGCCGACCGCGAACGCGATCGCCGCGGTGACGCCCAAGCTCCAGGTCAGGATCGCGGTGTCCGCGATCGCCCGGCCCGCAAGCACAGAGCTGCGCGGGATCGGCAGCGAGCGGAGCCGGTCGACGAAGCCCTGCTCGAGGTCCTCAGCCATCGCGACCGCCGTCCCGATGCCGGTGAACAGCACGCCGGTCGTAATGAAACCGGGGACGAGGAAATCGACGTAGGGGATTCCGACACTACGGAACGCCCCGCCGAACAGGTAGCGGTAGACCAAGAAGAACAGGGACATATTGAGCGTGGCGAGCACGATCAGTTGCGGTGTGCGCACGAAGCGCAGCACCGCCCGCCGGATCACCATCATCCAGCTGGTCGCGAGCGCCGGCCTCCTGCGGTCGAGCGTTGGTGCGATGGTTGTCATGACGATCGTCCTTTGGGTCGTTAGGCCGCGTGGGCTGGAGGCATTTGCGCCTGGCGCTCTTCTTGGGGCTGCCCCGTTAGCGCCAGGAACACTTCGTCGAGATTCGGTTGGCGCAGAGCGATTTCCTCGATCTCGACGCGGTCGGCCTTGAGCGATCCCAGCGCGTTCATCAGCTCGTCACCCCCGGACTCGACCCCGATGCTCACCCGTCGTGTCGGTTCGTCGATCTGTACATCGCCGGGGATCAGTCGCCCCAGTGACGCCGCGACGTCCGCGAGCTCGTTGCCGCTGCGCACACGCACCTCGATCACGTTGGTGCCAATCCGTTGCTTGAGCTCGGTCGGCGTGCCGGCGGCGACCGCCCGGCCATGGTCGATGATCACGATCTGACTCGCGAGCTGGTCGGCCTCGTCGAGGTACTGGGTGGTGAGGAGCACGTCGGTCCCCGCCCCGACGAGCTTCCGGATCGCATCCCAGAGGTCGATCCGGGCGCGCGGATCGAGACCGGTCGTCGGCTCGTCGAGCAGCAGCAGCCGGGGAGCGCCCACCAGGCTCGCTCCAAGGTCGAGCTTGCGGCGCATGCCACCGGAGTAGGTGCGCACGAGACGGTCGCCGGCCTCGACCAGGCCGAGTCGCTCGAGCACGGCAGCAGCGCCGGCTCGCGCGGCCCGGCGATCCAGCCCGAACATGCGCGCGACCATCTCGAGGTTCTCGCGTCCGGTCATCGCCGGCTCCACGGCCGCGAACTGGCCCGCGAGACCAATGGCTCCACGGACCGCGCCCGGTTCGCGGCGCACGTCGTGCCCCGCCACCCGGAGCGTGCCACCGTCGAGGCGCAGCAGCGTCGCGACCGCCCGTACCAACGTCGTCTTACCCGACCCGTTCGGGCCGAGGACCGCCACCACCTGCCCGGTCTCGGCGAGCAGGTCGAGGCCATCGAGCGCCGTGGTCTTGCCATAGCGCTTCATCAGGCCCCGCGCCTCGATCATCGCCGTCATCTAACTGCCCTCCTCGTTGTCGTTTGGCGGGTGGAGCGCGACAAAGACCTCGCGCAGCCATTCCTCGCTCCAGATCAGCCGGCCCTCCCGCAGGTCCTCCACCACACCTCGAACCCACGCCAGCTCAGCTTGCGTGACCGCTCGCCGGTATTCCTCCTCCAGCAGAAACAGCCGCGGCACCTGCGAGTAATCGCGTAGCACCGATTCGGCGTCCGCGAGCTCAGCAGCGAGCTTCTCCGCCCGCACCTCGAGTTGCGCCCGCGCCTCATCAGGCGGCAGACCGAACAGCAGTGACACCGCGGCAATGAACTCGGGAAACTCACCGCCGGTCGTGCTCAACATCTCGCGCAGCCACTCCCTCGCGACCTCACGTCCGGAATCGGTGATCCCGTACACGATCCGATCGGGACGACCTTCCGTCCGAACCGTCTCCTGAACCTCGACGAGCCCAAGGCGCACCAACCGGTCGATCGTCTGATACAGGCTCCCTCGCCCCCGCACGTTGACGACGCGATCCTTGCCTTGCTGCTCGATCAGCTTCTGGATCCGGTAGACATGCTTGGGGCCCTCGGCCAGCATGTAGAGCACGATCAAGCCCAAAGATGAGCGTTGGGGAGGCCTCGAAGTCGCCATAGCCATGACCTTACTAGCCTAGATATGTTTAGTCAAGCTATGTCTATGAACTCTCACTCTGATGCTCTCGGTGCATCGGCAGTCTGCCGAGGATGCGGCGTAGCTGACGTGCCTGCACCAGGAGCTTCCCGGAAGCATCCCAGACGTCGGTCTCGTCGATCGACACACCGGCTCGGGTACTGACGTTGCGTTGGACGACTAGGACGAAGCCCTCGACCGGTTCGGCCCCGAGATCGGCATGGAGGTGCACGCTGAGCTGCACGGTGGGGATTGGAACCGGGGCGGTGAGCAGCGGATAGATCCCGGGCGGTAACGCATCAACCACGATCACCGAGACCGCGGCATCGACAGGGATCGGGGGATCGAGGCGCAGCCACACGCACATCTCCGCCGCTGCTGCTCCGGTCAGGGGAGGGCTCCACCGGCAGGACGGATCTCGAGATGGGCTCCGATCGGAACGATCTGCTCGGGAACCGGGATGCGGGCGCACTGATCGGCAGGCGGAACGGCGGGACGGTTGGAGAACTGCACCGCCGGCACATCGGTCTCGGAAGCGCCGACGAACGTGATCGAGCCGGTCAAGATGATCCGGTCCTCCTGTGTGGCCGCGACGTCGACGACCTGGAGGCCGCGGCCAGACCGACTGAGCACGGAAGTGAACCTCAGGTTCTGACCGTCGGATCGTTCGAGGTAGTGCAGATCTATCGATCGCACCACCGAGCCCGCACCGAGCTCACAGCCGGCGCCGGTGGCGAGCGCCCCGAGGACGCCGCCGTGAGGCCCGGACCACGCCCACCAATCACGGGGGATCGAGACCTCCCACTCCCCGGCTCCCGATCGCCTCACTCCCAGCAGTTCCCACAGGCCTGCGCCACTGCTTCCGAGCACGGCTCAGGCACCCCAGATGGCGTCGAACGCGCGCTGGTCGAGCGGGAGCAGCCAGCACGCTGCGATCTGCTGGTCGATCACGTCATACAAGCCGACGGTAGACCAGCGATGGTCGACGTTGCTGATCGTGACGAAGCCGTCGACGAGCGCGGCCAGCCGGTCTCCTTCACCGACGAGAACATCTCGCCGCTTGATCTGAAACGTTCGACCGGCGAGGTCTCGTCGTCGGCTGAAGTAGTCGAGCACCTGCTCGAGACCGCGGTAGGTCCCGGCGATGCGATTCTCGCCGGGGACGGTCCAGGTGATGCGCCCGCCAGGCCCGCCCGATCTCCCGCATCATCGGCGGGTACACGATCAGGTGCCGGAAGGGCGCGATCGCGGCCATGTAGCCGGTCCCGAGTAGCCCCTGCGGCTTGACGTAGACGGCCATCTGGCCGCGGTAGGCGCCGGTCCCGTCTGGGACCCAGCCAATGTGCACGACACCGTGAACGGTCCGGTTGACGATCTCCGCGGCCCATTCGTCGTCGAGCACGTACAGCGAGGTGAAGGGGAGCGTGTCGAAGTCCGGGCCGGCCGGGGCCGCGCGCAGATCCACCGGCAGTCGGTCGCGGACCGTCGGCCGCTGCGAGCCATGGCCGGCGTCCGGGCCATCCCAGCCAAGCAGCCCGCCGACCTTCCAGCGGATCGCCCAGAGCGTGCGGGCAGCGCGGGAGGAGCCTTGCGACGGGTCGCTGGAGGCGATCAGCGCCACCAGCCGAGGGAAGTCGTCCGCGTCGCCCGGCGTCGGCAGCGCCCACACGTCCTCGAGCCGGAAATCGCGTGTGAGCTCGTGGATCCGCCAGCGCTTGGAGGTGTGCGCGGTGTTCGGGAGCCTCATTCGTCGTCCTCCATCCATACAGTAGTGTATGGATGGAGGTTAGCCGTCCCCCCCGGCGGTGTCAATGCCGCGCGGGACGCGATATAGATAGGCGATGGCCCCCCCGACCCGCACGCCTCGCAGCAAGTGGATCGAAGCAGGACTGCGGGCCCTCGCAGCCGGCGGTCCTGACGCCGTTCGAATCGAGCCGCTCGCCCAAGCGCTCGGGGTCACGAGAGGCGGCTTCTACTGGCACTTCGACGACCGGCGGGCGCTGCTCGAGGAGATGCTCGACGCGTGGGAGCGAGCGAGCACCGATGAGGTGCTCGAGCGCGTCGAGAGCGAGGGCGGCGACCCGAGAGCCAAGATCCGGCGGGCGGGCGCGCTCACGTTCAGCGCCCGGCTGCGCCCGATCGACCTCGCGGTGCGCGACTGGTCACGACGCGAGCAGGCGGTCGCCGAGCGCCTCCGACGTGTCGACAACCGGCGCATGGACTACCTACGGTCGCTGTTCGGTGCCTTCTGCCCCGACGGGGACGACGTCGAGGCCCGCTCCATGCTCGCCTTCTCGCTCTTGATCGGCAATCACTTCATCGCCGCCGATCACGGCGGGCGCAGCCGCGCGGACGTGCTCGACCTGGCGATGAGGCAGCTCGAGGTTTAGTGGCGCGAGCCGGGCTCGGTGTCAGGAGACCCGGTGCGCGACATGCTCTACCGTGATCCATTGTGCGGCGCAGACATGCCTTGGCGATTCTCGCGAGCGTCGTCGCGGGAGTGACCGCCGCGCCGGCCGCCGCTGCTTCGCTCGACGTCAGAACTACGGGTAGGTACCTCGCCGACACGAACAAGCTGTTGACGGCAGCCGTCGAAAAGAGCGGACGTGAAGCAGGGGCGGCGAACGCGGTCATCGCGCAGGTCGCGTCGAGCTGCCCAGGTGCGCTCCCGGCCGATCTACAGAACGGCACGGCGGCACAGAGGCGGACCTTGACTTCTCTGATCTCCGAGGCCGACTTCGAGCTCGTGCTCGCGGAGCTCGCGCCTCTCAGAGCGATCAGCGTGACGTGGGTCCGCGCCCTGCGGCGCCTGCACTGGAGCGAAGCAGCGATCAATCGCTCGATGGCCACAGCAGTGCGCAAGGACAAGGATGCGCTGGCGCTCGAGCCTCCGGATCTCTGCACTGATGCCAAGGCCTCGGCCGTCGGCGGGTTCACGACCCTGCCACGAGACGCCGCCCGGTTCCTGAAGCTCGCCGCGATCGCCAACGACCCCCCATCCGTGACCGACCTGGCTGAGATGATGAAGCCCTTCGTCAGCGGCGATGAAACGCGAGCGTTCAAGAAGTTGCGCAGCCTTGACGCTCGCTTTGACCGACTCAGCCTCCGGTTCGGGGTCACCGCGACGGCGCGCATGATGCGTGCTCTGAGCGGGACGTAGCCTCAACTGCCCTTGTGGATCAGCACGCCTAGCGGGCCCACGGTAGTCAGTCTTGCCGGGTCTGTTCGGCGGCGACGGTGATCTCAATCGCCGCGTACTTCCATGCGTTCGGCAATGAGCGTCGCCGGGGCGCCCGCATGCTGATCGAGTGACGCGTGATCCGATCGCGGTCAGTGAGACACGGCACCCGATCCCGAGCCACGGCTGGTCTCGAAGACTCAGACATCAGTGTTGCGCCTCATCAACGCTGCATGTGAGGCGGGGTCATTCGGGACCGGATTCCTGATCGCTCCGCGGCTCATCGCCACCGTCGAGCACGTCGTCGATGGCGCCGACTCGCTGCTCATCCAGCGGGACGGAAGGACGATCGCGACCGGAACTGTTGTCGGCGAGGCTCGAATCCCGGACGTAGCGCTAGTCGCGACTTCGGCGCCGATTCGTGGGGCGCCACTCGACCTGGCTTCGCGGACTCCAGCCGTCGGCGACGCGGTCCTGGCTCTTGGCTACCCCCTTGGTCTCCCGTTGACAGTTACGCAGGGTACGGTAAGCGGCCTTAATCGGACCATCCCGATCGAAGGGATCAGCCGCAGTGACCTCCTGCAAACCGACGCGCCCATCAACCCGGGGAACAGCGGCGGCCCGCTGCTTTCGCTCGCCGACGGGGAGGTCGTCGGGCTGGTTGATGCGGGCACAGATCAAGCAAACGGAATCGGCTTCGCCGTCGCGGCGCACGTCGCCGAACCGCTGCTTCAGAACTGGGAGTCAGCGCCCCAACCGGTCCCGGGAGTACCTTGCCCTGGGTCTCCGTCCTCGGGCTCTTTGCCGGTGTCCAAATCCCCAGTCTCAACCAGACGCTACGACGGCAAGGCGTTCGAGATCAGGTACCCAGCTGACTGGAGCATCGGGGACGCGGAGAAGCGCGAGAGTTATGGAACCGACACCACCTTTCTGTCGCCTGCCGACCCAAATACCCTGATCAGGGTCGACGTCACGACTCACGGCGGGCCGATTGATCCAGCGATCGCGGCGGGACCCGTCATCGACGCCGTGTCAAAGGAGCTGGGCTACGAGCTCCTAGTGCAGCGCGCCTTAAGTAACTTGTAGTTGTAAGGGACTTCGGGTACGCTGGGCGAGTGGCCCGGAGCGCAGCGACGATTGAGCTGTCCGAGGAGGAGGAAGCCGAGCTGCGTGCGGTGCTCAGGACACCGTCGGCGTCGCAGCAGCAGGCGAT
>Ga0302326_10015064_pt1 | contig 16291 bp, 12 predicted proteins | sample Palsa_T0_3_FD_202264 | JGI IMG/M metagenome (GOLD analysis project Ga0302326, IMG submission 202264) | Peat permafrost microbial communities from Stordalen Mire near Abisko, Sweden - Palsa_T0_3 | ecosystem: Environmental > Terrestrial > Soil > Palsa > Peat permafrost | place: Sweden: Abisko... | reverse complement strand
AGACGCTGCACTCGCGTCGGTCGACCGAGTCCCTGTCGAAACTCATTATTCTTCTTTACGCCGATCCTGTTGATAGCAAGAGGCCGAACCTGCGTTTCTCAACGCAGTACGATCAATATCGTCATCCGAACGAAGGGATACCTCTTTTGGAGCTTGAATTTAGCGAATCGATTGCGGTTGCGGATGCTACCATTCGAGCGCGACTCTTTGAGATAGGCGCCCCACCAACATGTAGGCACACGAAAAGGGGCTGACACGAAAAGGGGCTAAGGACATTTCTCGCTCCCGCCCGCCAAGACGTCGTCGCCCCCCCAGAAACGCGGTTTTTGTTTATAGTGCTTCCGGGTCATGGTACCATCACAGAAAGACTGGCCGCCTTGGCGGCAGTGGGAGTTGGATTGCTCCAACCCGCATCTGGCTAAGCGAATGCTCGATCGCTCGTTTAACGAAACTGACCCCAGAGCGATGCTTGAACGTGCGACTGACTTTCGCCCGGACGACGAACCTGAGAGATACGTGATCATGACAACGCATGGTGACGCGCCGTGGGAAGTCATCGTCGAGCCTCAGCCACTTGAGAACGTTTTGCTGGTGGTCACCGCGTATCGGAATGTGTGATTTGATGAGCAAGCCATACCTCGAAATCACCTACCGCGACGGCAAGCCATTCGCGGCCTACCTCTATCTCGCGCGCCAACCCGGCGACCGATCCGCGCGCACCGAACGCCGCGGCGCATTCCTGATTGATTTCAATAGAGAGGGCCGGGCGATTGGCATCGAATTCGTTACGATGGGACGCATCAACGTCGAGGCGGTGAATCGACTACTGGCCGATTTGAACCAGGCCGCATTGCCCGCTTCCGATTTGGCCCCGCTGACAGCAGCTTGAGTGCGGTGGCCTTCCTCTCCATCCGCGAAATCCGTGTCATCCGCGGTTAAAGAAAAGAATTTTAAGCGCGGATGGCGCGGATGCCGCGGATGGGAAGCGGGATCGGTACTTGGCGGCTCAGGTTTGAGAGGAGGATCGCGCGAATCCGTCGCCACATTGGTGGGGCAATTGTACCGCGCCTCAGTCGATCGGCTTCAACAGGGAGCCCACCGGAAACCCGGCTACCCGCCGTCTTTTTCTCGATGAAGTCGGGCGTGGACAATTTGAGCACGTCGCCGCGTGGGGCGGGCGGTAGGTGCCGCGCGAAAGATGCGCCTGGCTCCGCATCCGCTCGATCTCAGCGACAACCCGATCGATCGCCGCCTGCGGCGCGCTCTGGTCCATCACAATAATCAAAGGCCACTCCTGTCGTACCAGCGCAACCCGCACGGGTTGCTGGGGTAAAGGAAAGGGCCGTGATCTAAGCGGAGGGCGGGGAGGGGGGCAAGTGGGCGGAATGGCGGTACCGGTTTAGTTTGAAATCTAAATGGCAATACTACGGATTCTGATATCATCATTCCTTGGCTGCCGCGTCGCATCGCCGTCCGTAGAACGCTGTAAGTTACCGGGCTTTGGACTCATCGCCCAATCACCAAGCAACCTCTGTTCCATCGTTCGCGTCATAGCGAAGGTCACCGTTGCATTACTTGTGTTTTCATCGATTCTTGTCGCACTAGCATGGGCACGTTCGGAGTACGTGCTTGACGAGATCCGTTTCGTGCACTTTGAGAACGCAAATCCGGCGTTCCGATGGGCTCTGAAATGTACGTGGAGCAAAGGGGTCGTCATTTTCGCGATCAATCAAGACAAGAAAAACGTTGCCTACGACGAGGACTTGCCGGCAGGATTTTCGATCAGGCATCATCGCGCGGTCCCGTTTACCCTGCATCCCAAAGAGCCACCGATATTCGTCGACCTTCATATGTTTGTTGACTTCTCCAAGTCGGATGATGACGATTGGTGGCACCGCGACCGGAGCTTAGAACTACCCTGTTGGCTGATTCTGGTTCTTACCAGTGTTTGTCCGGCGTTGACGGCGATACAAGCTTTGCGACGGCGGCACCGCGTGCGCGAAGGATTTTGTCCGATGTGCGGGTATGACCTGCGCGCGACACCTGTTCAGTGTCCCGAATGTGGGCGCCGAACGGGCACGTCGGCAGCCGGATAACCGGTCGCTGCTGTGGACCGGCCCGCGTCGCGTCGAAAGTTCGTCTTTGGTAGAATGTTCCGTGGCGCGTCGCGTTGTCCGCCCCAGATTGTCATCCGTTATCCCGCGAGGCCCCATGAACGCCAAACCAACGCCGATGGGTGTGGCTGTGCAAAGCCTCGTAATCTGCCTGGCAGTCTGCGGCCTTGTGATCGCCATGTTCTTCCTATTCGGCGACGCTGCCAAGGCACACGACCCCGTCCGGCTCGGCATCATCCTCTTTGTGCTGATCGCCGTTCCCATCGGCAACTATTTCGGGGCAAAGCGGCGTCAGCGCTCCCGGGCACGGTGACATCAGCCCCTTCTTCCCTGCCTCCGCGTAACTCTGCGTCCTCTGCGGTGAACCCGGAGAACGTCTACCGCAGAGGACGCGGAGGAGCGCAGAGGGAATTGAACGAAGCGCAGGAATCGCGAAGGAGTCGGGAGTCATTGATCAGGTGGACACCCTCCTGGGCTTGGCCCGACGGCGGTGAGCGGCGATGGATTTAGCAAGAATATGACAAAATAGGGTGGCTATCGACGCCAGGGGAACGTCAAGTGACGTAAAGCCGGGAGCCGCATTATTGGCTCGAAAACGAGGTTTTGCCGGGGGAGAAGCGTGCGTGAGCCTTTGCCGCTTACTGCGCGAGTACGCTCCGTGCGCGGCTCGACGGACTTCGGCGGCGTGATCGCGCGACGCCATTTACGGACGAGCTGAAAGGGACGCGAACCATAATACAAAGGTCTGCGTCCCCTTCAGTTCTCCAGCCGGTCTCTAGCCTCGCGACACCGTGCGCTCACCGCGCGGGTGCCCCATTTTCCGCCGGCACATCGGTGCCGAAAAAATCGTCCTCGCCCCCCTCAACGACCGATATTTTTCCGACCGAAGACACAACCTCACCACTTGGAAACATACGTTCGAGCGGTGGCCCACCAAGTTTCGGCACCCACCTTATCACGCGAAAGTAGTATTCTCCGGCGGTCGTTAAGTCGTAAAGCCGCCCCACGTTTAGAACGTAATCGCGGGCTTCTCCTGGGGCAAGACGTGGGAAGCCTTCCGACCCCAATCTAGGCCGATCCTTCGATGCGAAGGGCTTACCGAACTCCGTCCTTGCGGCGGGGCCGTCACTCCTCCAAACTTCAATATCGAAGTCCTGGAAGGCTCCCTCCTCATGCAGAGTAAGCTCGCGATCGGTAATGTTCTGAATCCGGACCCTGATCTTTGTCGCCTCGCCGGCCGCCACGGTTTCATTAGCGGATACGATGAGCCGGAAACCGTCGCTGTCAATCCCCGTGTCGGCGAACTCCGCAGCTTTCGATGACCAGTTGGTATCAACCGACGCGGGACGAGGGTAATTTGCCTGAGGTGGCCGGCCGGCGCACCCGAGCACGACAGCGGAGCAACACAACCCAATGAGCGACGAGAGTAGTCTATTTTTCATAATCACCATATATCCCGCGCCGGCCTGTTCGCCGGAAGCGGGCTACGGCAGCAGATCGAGATCGACATTGTGCTGAGCGCGCCAGACCGACAGTTTTGTGGCGGTGCCGGCTGCCGGGGGATGCACCGGATGCAGGAGATCCTCGGCAGTGTCGACCGCGGCGCCGTTCAGGGAGGTGATCACGTCTTCGGGCTGGAGGCCGGCTTTGGCCAGGGCGCTGTTCGCCGGTAGGTCGAGCACGAGCACGCCGGTTTCGCCGGGCAGGCCGTGGGCGGATTGTTCGTCGAGGCCGATGATGTTGCGCACGTCGGCGCCGAGCCAGTTGCGGACAGTGGGGTCGCGCCTGGAGGCGGGCTCGGAGTTGGCGTCGAGGGAGGGGATCCGCGCGATCGCCCGCAGCGCCGGGGATTGCACGCCGAATTGGTCCATCGGGAAATTCTTGAATCCCAGCGTCAGGGCCGGCGAGTCGTCTTTCACGCGGAAATCGCCGTGAGCGGCGTCGATGAACATCGCATCGCCGCGGAGCGAATGCTGGTCCTGCCCCGAAAGTTTTCGTAGCGCCGCTGCCGGCACGGGCTCGGCGGCGTTCGGATCGTTCAGCAGGTTGTAATCGATTTCCTTTCCCCAGTGCCGGGGCATGTTGATTGGGTGGTAGGGCTCGAAGACGATGTTGTGGATGAACTCATCGCCGCTGTTGTTGAACCAGACGTGTTCGTGATAGCTGTTGTGAACCAGGACGTTGTTCTCGACGATGCGGTCAAATCCCTCGCGGTTTTTGATCCCGCCGTGCAGGCAGAGGTTGTTGTAGATGTGGTAATTGCTGGAGCCGTCGTCCAGGTCGATATCCCAGCCGTGGTCGCAGCGCCAGCGCGAGTTTCGCAGCGTGATGGGCTCGACGGCGTCCAGCAGCGGCAGATCGGAATTGGCCGCCACCAATTTGTTCACCGCGCCGATGCTCGACAGCCAATATCGGTCGCGGCCCCAGGAGTTGAACGAGCCGTGGTCGCCGGTTTCTTTCACGGTGTCGAAGATGTCGCAATATTCGATGACGTGCCCGCCCCAGCACCCGTCGCCGATGTTGATGCCGGCGCGCGGCATGTCGTAGATGCTGCAATGGCTGACGGTGATGCGCGCCGCCATGTCCATGCCGACGCCCGTGGACTGCTTCTCGACGCGCCCGACCTGCGTGATCAGACAATCTTCGACCCGGCAGTCGGCGGGATAGTTGTTGGACTTGGGGCCGGGCGTGCGGTCGATCTGGTCTATCGGCTGTGTCTGGCCGTACTGAAACAGGGGGCTGCGCACCGCGCCGGGGTCGCCGACGAACATGACTCCGCCGGCGCCGCTGCGCTCAATTCGGCAACCTTTGATCGCCACGCGCCGGTTGTAATCGTTGACGAAAACCGCGTTGCCGCCGACCTGGTCGACAAATGAGTTTTCCAGCGAGCAATCCTCGGCCCCATTGAACAGCACGGCGCCGCCGCGATAAATCGTCCAATCGCTGCGAAGGATCGGCTCCTTCGTTTCCATGAAGGTCCGCAGCGTGTGCCGGAATGTGAAGCCGCGAAACGTGATCCATTTGACCGGCGACTGCTCGGAGCCGCGGAATTCGATGAGGTTCTTCAGGCGAACTGCTTCGATCGACGCGGTGGGAAGATCGACATTGGCGGGGGGGTAGAAATAGAGCACGTGGGTTGTGCGATTGAGGAACCACTCGCCGGGGGCGTCGAGTTCCTCGAAGATGTTCTCAACGAAGCGGTATTTTTTGTGCGGCGCTGCGGGGCGATTGCCTTGCCAGCCGCCGACGAGGGTGAGCTTGCCGTCGGCGTCTTTGCCGGTGATGAGGTAGCTGAAATCGCCCCAGAGGGAGGGGTGCATGGCATGCATAAAGCCGCCGGCGGGGTCGGACCAGGTCGCAACGCGCTGAGGGCTGATGGCGTCGGCGGCGTAGCCGTTGAAGATCAGGACGCTGGGGTCGTAGTTGGGATATCGCGCCAGGATTTGCCGCTCGCCGTTGGCGAACAGTTGATCGGTGGCCAGATCGGCCGGCGCGGGGGTTTGGAAGATGCCGTTTTTGTAGGGCGTCCAGTTTGGCGAGAGCTTTTCTCCGCCGCTGACGACAACCGTTTGTCCCTCATCTGCCTGCCAGACGACAGGCGCATCTTTCGATCCGGAATCTTGTGGGGTGAGCACGAGCGGCTCGGGCAGATAATAAACTCCGCCGGCGAAATGAATCGTAACCGGGGCCGCCGCCCGGTGTGCGCGAGCGGCGTTTTGCGCTGCGGCGAACGATTTGAGCGGTCGATCGTCGCTCCCCGGGTTGGCGTCATCGCCGGTGGGGCTGACGTACAAGTCGCCGGCCCTGACCGCGGAGGCGATCGAAAACAGGGCCAATGCCAGGAGTGATGCGCACGGCCGCCCCAAGCGTATCGTGGGCTTCATCAATCGTCCTTGGGCTTTTCCCAGCGGATCAACCACAAAAGCTGAGTCACGAGAAACGCGGAGACCAGATAGCCCGCGGCCCCCAGGAGGGAGATGCCGTAAATCTTGGGTGGAACCTCATGGATCCAGAGCAGCGTTGAAGTGAGCAGCAGGGCACTGGTGCAAATGCCGTAGACCAAGCGGTTGACGGATTTGTCCAGCATTGGGTGCCTGACATGCACGGAGAACTGGCCGGATTGCAATTGCTCGAGCAGATTGTTGAAAGCCCGCGGGATCGATTCGGCGAGCAGTTCCCAATCTCGTTTGAGCCGCTTGGCTTTACGCAGCCATTTTTCGGGGGACAACTGCTGGAGCACGAATTGACGGCGAAACGGCTCGAGCAACTCGGCGAGGCTGAAGCTTGCGGTGAGCCCCTTGCCGGTGCCCTCGAGCACGATCAGACATTTGAGCAGCATGGAAAGGCGCGTGGGCATGATGAGGTTGTATTCGTGCATCAGACGGGTGACGGCGACCAGCGCGCCGCCGACGTCGAACTGATCGACCGCCTGCGTGCCAAATTGGGAGAAGACCTCCATCAGGTCTGCGCTGAAGCCGCTTCGGTCGAGTTTGGTGGGCGCTTTGCAAACTTCGGCGATCAGGTCGGCCAGCCGGGGGGCGTCGCGGTCGGCGGCGGCGAGCAAAATCTCCACAATGCGCTCGCGCAGCTCATCGTCGATCCGCCCGATCATCCCGGCATCCAGGATGCCGACGCGCCCCTTGGGCAGCACGAGAATATTGCCGGGGTGCGGATCGGCGTGATAGAAGCCGTCGCGGAAGATCATCTGCACGAAGACGGCCGCGCCCTGGCGAGCGATCGCTTCGCGGTCGATGTGCTGGTGTTCCAGCTTCACGATGTCGCCGACGCTGGTGCCGTGCAGCGCCTGCATGGTAAGTACGCGGCCGTTGCTCAGCTCGGGATAGGGTTTGGGAAAAACGACCGAATGATCGGCGGCGAAGTTGCGGCGGAACTGTTGCAGGCTGCGCATCTCGCGGCGGAAATCCAGCTCGCGCATCAGCGTCTGGCTGAACTCCCGCACGACCGCGACCGGCTGGAAGCGCTTGAGGTCCTGCTGCCGCTCGGCCAGGGCGGCGAGGTTTGCGAGGATGCTCAGGTCGCGGCGGATGGTGCCTTCGATGCCCGGATGCTGCACCTTGACAACCACCGGCCGGCCGTTGGGCAGCTTGGCGTGGTGGACTTGGCCGATCGATGCCGAGGCCATCGGCTCCCGATCGAACTCCAGAAAGCACTCGGCGATCGGTCGGGCCAATTCCTTCTCAACCGTGGCGAGGGCGACATCCGGAGGGTCGGGCGGGGTGCCGCTCTGTAACAGCGACAGCTCATGCGCCATGTCCACCCCGACCAGGTCGGGGCGCGTGCCCAGCACCTGGCCGAGCTTGATGAACGTGGTGCCTAGGTCGGTCAGCGCCATCCGCACTCGGATGGGGAAAGACTGGTCGGTCAAAATCTCGCCGGAGTGGCTGGTGAGCATCCGGCGGGCCGGCTCCCACTCGGTGCCCTTGAGCCATTCGGCCAGACCATACTTAATAAGAACCCGCGCCACTTCGTAAGCGCGGGCCACATCACCGGGAATTTGAGCGGCGGATTGCAGTTGCATGGTTCGGCGTGCCGAGGGCTAGTGAGCGGCGGCCTTCGTCCGGCTGGTTCGCCGGCCCTTGCCCGCGGGTTTTTTCCCGGCAGCCCTGGCAGATTGAGCACCGTTTGGCCGGCCGTTGGTTGCTGCCAGGTGCAGGTTGCCGAGCACCTTATGCACCGCGGTCTCGATTTTTTTCTCCAGCGCCTTTTGCGCCTGGGCCGAGCGGCGGTGAAATTCCTGCACCAGTTTCTTGCCCTCTTCCTCCGAGAGCTGGGACTGATCCACCAGATCCTCGGCTGTTTTGCGAATCGCATCCTTGGTCATGCTGGCCAAGCCCAGCCCACAGAGCAACGCCCTGCTGATTAGATCGCTCATAAGAACCTGCTTTCAATGGGGCGAAAACACCCTTGGATAGTATATCCGCTTCGCAGCCGGAGTTGCGCATCATTTGCGCAGAAAAACGTTTGGCGTACAGTGCGGAATCATTGGGTATTTCCCCCTCTCCCGGTACTCCGGCCTTCGGCTCTGAGGCTCCGTCCAAATGATGTTGCCCCGGGGGCAATGAGTATTTTTTCGTTTGCCGCGCAATAAAATGCGGCATTGAGCGTATAAACCATCGGCGGCTCACAGGCGCGAGCCCAATCTATAAACACCTATTTGGAGGTCTCCATGTCCCCGGTTACACGCAGGTTTTTCGGCATGATCGCGATCGCAGCCACCGGCTGCTTCATAAGTGCTGCGCTGGTGCGCGGCCAAGCCACGCCCCCGGCTCCAACCGGAACGGCGACCATCACCGGCACAGTCACCTCCAACGGCGCGCCCGTCTCTGGCGCGACCGTGAGTCTCATGGCGCCTCGCAAGGCGCGCGGTGGCGGTGGCCCGGCCAATCCTCCGACCACCCAGCCCACTCCGCAACAAGCTGATCCCGGCCAAGGCGGTCAGGGCGGCGCGGGTGGTGGGGGCGGACGTCGTGGTGGCGCTCGCGCCAAGCCCCTTCAGACGACCACCACGGGAGCTGATGGAAAATATACATTTAGTAATGTAGCCGCAGGCACTTATAGCGTGACCGCGCGGCTCACGGGCACCGGCAACGGCCGCGCCCAAGCCGTGGTCGCCGACGGGGCGACCGTGACCGTCGATATCACGCTCACGCAGCGTGCGCGCGGTGGCGCTGGCGGTGGCGGTGGTGGTGGTGGTGGCCAGCCACCCGCGGCTCCTCCGGCGAACTAAAGCGCGGCGAAGTCACATCCAATTTGCGAACGCCTGCGCCGGCGGCTCGGAAGAGCCGACCGGCGCAGTTGCGTTGGTAGAGGGGAACACAAACGAATCCAAATAAATGCTTTCGAGCATCTTTCGAGTTGGTGGCGCGTCCGATCCGTGTGGCCGGCGAGCTTGCCCGCCTTATTGGATCCCGAATACGGCGAGCGAGCTCGCCGGCTACACGGAAAAGGCCACACGACGCCGACCGACCCTTGCCGCCGCAGTTTCAGCGCCCGAGCGTTTCCCGATACCACGCCACTGTCGCTTCCAATCCCGCCGCGAACGGCACCTTCGGCTCGTACCCCAGCACGCCCCCGGCCCGCCGCAGGTCGGCAAAGGAATGTTTGAGGTCGCCGGCACGCTCGGGCTCGTGAATTGGTGCCAGATCGGGCCGGCCAAACGCACCGGCCATCAGCTCCGCCAAGGCATTGACCGAGATGCGATCGCCGCAGCCGACGTTGATGACCGCTCCCCCCAGCCGCTCGCTCGTGCGGGCCGCCAGGAGATTGGCGTAAACGACGTTGGCGACGAATGTGAAGTCGCGCGATTGCTTGCCGTCGCCGTAAATGATCGGCCTTCTCCCCGCATGCAGGGCCTTGGCAAACGCCGCGATCACCGCCGCGTAGGCGCTGTTGGCATTCTGCCTAGGCCCGAAGATGTTGAAATAGCGAAGCGAGACGGTGTCCAGGGCGTAGGCGCTGCTGTATGCGTGCAGCATCGCCTCGCCCGCCAGCTTGGTCGCGGCATAGGGGCTGCATGCCAGGGGTGGCATGGTCTCAATCCACGGAGTCGGGTTGCCGCCATAAGCGCTGGAGCTGGCGGAGAAAATCACCCGCCGGACGGTTTTCGCATGCCGGGCGGCTTCCAGAACGTTGAGCGTGCCGGTGGCGTTCACCTCGTGAAACAACCGCGGCTCCTCGACGCTCCGTGGCACCGAGCCCAGGGCCGCCAGGTGAAAAACCAAGTCGCAGCTCGCCGTGCGTCGCTCCAGTAAGGCGGTGTCGAGAATCGAACCTTCCACGAACTCGATGTCCGCCAGCGGCTCCAGATTGGCGGTCGTCCCACCGCTCAGGTCGTCCAACACCACGACGCGGGCCCCGAGGCCGCGGAGCGCGTCAACCAGGTGTGACCCGATAAACCCCGCCCCCCCGGTGACCAGCACGCGCCGGCCGGCGAAGACATCGGAGAATAGAGCAGTCCAATCGATTCGGGGCATGATAAAGTGCATAACACGCTTCCACGGCCGATGAGGATTGTAATGGAAAACAGCCGCGGTTGCGTTGCGGGAAAGGTTGTCGGATGAAGCCGCCGATTCCAGCGAACGAACCAGAGCGCCTGGCCGCGCTGCGGCGCTACCGGGTGCTGGACAGTCCACCGGAGCGTCCGTTTGACGATCTGGCGGCCTTGGCCGCTGAGATTTGCCGCACCCCGGTGGCGCTGGTCACGCTGGTGGATGCCGACCGGCAATGGTTCAAGGCCCGCGTTGGAACCGAAATGACCCAGACGCCGCGTGATATCTCCTTCACTGCCCACGCGATTCTGGGCCGGCAGGTGATGGTGGTGGCAGACACCACACTCGATCCGCGCTTCGCCGATAATCCCGACGCGATCGGCGGCCCGCGTTTTCGCTTCTACGCCGGCGCGCCGCTCATCACCGAAGAGGGAGCGGCGCTGGGAGCAATCTGCGTGTTGGATTTTGTTCCGCGGCAATTGCTCCCGGCGCAGATTCAGGCCCTGGAGATGTTGAGCCGGCACGTCGTCTGGCAGCTGGACCTGCGCCGGCTGCTGGCCGAGTCGCGGAAAACCGAAGCGGAGTTGACGCTGGCCAAGCGCGCGGCCGAGGAATCCAACCGCGCCAAAAGCCGGTTTCTGGCCAACATGAGCCACGAGCTGCGCACGCCGCTCAATTCGATCATCGGTTACAGCGAGATGCTCGAGGAGCAAAGCGTCGCCCGCGGCGATGAACGCGGCGTCGAGGACCTGCGGAAGATTCAAGGCGCGGGCCGACATCTGCTGAAGCTGATCAACGAGGTGCTGGACCTCTCCAAGCTCGAAGCCGGCAAAGCCACCCTGTTTCCTGAGCGTTTCGACGTTCGGCAGATGGTGCGCGACGCCGCCGAGACGATGCGGCCGCTGATGCAGCGCAACGGAATTGATTTCGAAGCGGTCTGCGAAGAGGGCGTCGGATCGATGGAGGCGGACCTGACCAAGCTTCGCCAGTGCCTCTTCAACGTCCTCGGAAACGCCGCGAAGTTTACTGATCATGGCACGGTTCGCCTGCAGGTGTCGCGCCGGCGGACTCCGCAAAGCGAAACGATCGAGTTTCAGGTCGCTGATACGGGGATCGGCATGAGCGCCGAGCAACTGGCCGGGCTCTTCGAGCCTTTCACGCAAGCGGAGCCGGCGATCTCGCACAAATACGGCGGCACGGGGTTGGGGCTGGCGATCACCCGCCAGTTCTGCCGGCTCATGGGCGGCGACATCGCCGCGGCAAGCGAACCCGCCAAAGGCTCGACGTTTACCATGCGCCTCCCCGCGCACGCCGCGGCACCGGCCGTCGCCGCTGCCGCGGTCTCTTCATTGCCCGCGATCCCGATCCCGCCGAATGCAGGCAAGACAGTTCTGGTGATCGACGACGACGACGCCGCCCGCGACCTGACGATGCGCCATTTGCAGCGCGAGGGATTCACCGCCGTCGCGGCCTCCAGCGGGCCCGAGGGATTGCGCCTTGCCCGCGAGCTTCACCCCTCGGCCATCACTCTCGACGTGGTCATGCCGCAGATGGACGGCTGGGCCGTCCTCTCGGCACTCAAGGCCGACTCGGAGCTGTCGGCGATTCCAGTCATCATGCTGAGCATGGTGGATGACCGAAGCATGGGGTACGCGCTGGGCGCCGCCGATTACCTGGTGAAGCCGATCGAGCGCGGCCGGCTCGCGGAGATGCTCGATGCGTACAAGACCGAGAAGGCCGATCGCCCCGTTCTGGTGGTCGAGGACGATGCCGACGCCCGCGAGCTGATTCGCCGCACGCTCGGGGCCGAGGGCTGGCGCGTGATGGAGGCCCAGGACGGCCGCCAGGCGTTGCGCTGTGTCATGGAGCGCCGGCCTGCGCTCATTCTGCTGGACCTGATGATGCCCGAGATGAACGGCTTCGAGTTCGTCACCGAGCTGCGCAAGACCGAAAGTTGGCGATCGATCCCCATTGTCGTCATCACCGCCCGCCATCTCACCGACGACGACCGCAATCAGCTCGAGGGTTCGGTCCACAAGATTCTGCACAAGGTCGCCTCGACCCGCGAAGAGTTGCTGCAGGAGGTCGGCGAGCTGACGGCCCGGCATCTGAAGCCGCCGGAGTGAATCCGGCACCCAAGGCCTCCGCGGGCTTCCGCCCGCGGCTATGATGAATAAGGACAACGTGCCGCGCAAATATTTCGTAGCCGCGGACGGAAGTCCGCGGAGGCGTGAGCGGCGAATGGCGTTCGATTCGGCACTGGCCGCCGCCGAATCCCCGGTGTTACTACGCTCGCTATAACCGGGGCTGATTTGCGGCCGCGGCCCCGAATTGTCGAATCCCTTTGGTCATGGCGATGGAAGTGTCAAACAGCGCGGCCGGCAAGAGCGACAAGGGGGTGATGAGCAGTATGACCAGACCACTGATACGCAGCCCCGGAGACATCCAAGCAAGAAGGGCAATGCCTGCCGCCGCTCCAAACGGGACTCCGTGGAGCATGCCGGAGATAAAAGCGACGACTTGCGTGCGGGATTTCATGTAACCACCCGTCCGTTCTGATCGCTGGTCTGACACCGTTCACGCCATTTTCTTGCGGAACTTCTGCCACTGCAGGCGTTCCTTTCGGTTCAACGGCCGGGATTCAGCCAGAAGCCGTTCTGGAGCTTTTTCGTCGATCTCCTGGTAGATGCGTTCCTTTTCGGCAGCGGGAAGAGCGATGAACGCGTCGATTGGGGATCGCAGCCCCCGCGTTTTCTTTCTATTCATGTGGGAGCCGCCCCACTTCCCATTCGCGATATCGGTGCCATCCGCGGTTCTGTGTCTCCTATTTTTTAACCGCGGATGGCGCGGATTTCACGGATAGAAGGAACGGAGAAGAAGCCGCGGGTGGCAGCATACCCTAATATCCGCTACGCCACTGGCAGCGGGCGAGCCGATACGCCTATAATCGATCGATCTTGACGGCCCTTACCAGGCCGTCAGAATAGCGGACGCATCGATTCCTCATGATTTCTGGACGCCGACGGATTTTGGCGGTGGTGGTGGTGACGACGGCGCTGTGCGCCGATCAGGCCGCCATTGCTGCGCCGGCGGTTCGGCCGCAGCCGGCGGAGATCGGGTCGATCGCGCAACGCTTGGTCGGCCGGCTCACCGAGAACCTGCGCCGGGTGATCCCCTCGAACTGCTACGGTGCGGCGCGATGCTCCGGCGTCAACTCTGCTCAGCCGCGCCTTTGGACGCCGATCGCGGCCCTTGCGGCGGCGCATCGGCCGATCGCTCCGTTCCAGTTCCGCCTTCCTCCGCCGATCCTCTAAACGCATTTCGCCAGCCGGCTCCGCCTTTTGTGGCCGGGCGGCGCTTCGTTTTTTGAGTTTGGTTCCGCGTTTGGCATTGGATATTGGAGGCGCATCATGGCGCTCACCGTCGGCAAAGTTCTCACCAAGGTATTCGGCAGCCGCAACGAGCGGCTGCTCAAACGATTTCAGCGAATCGTCACGCAGATCAACGCGCTGGAGCCCAAGGTTCAGCAGTTGACCGATCAGCAGCTCAAGGCCCGCACGCTGGAGCTGCGGCAGGGATTGACCGGGGGCAAGCTCCGCTCCGTGGACGTGTTGCCCGAGGCGTTTGCGATCATCCGCGAAGCGATGGACCGCAACATCGGCGTCCGCACCATCTTCAACCCCGTGCAAGACGAGCTGGCCCCGAAGTTCGATCCCGATCGCCTGGATGATGCGATGCTGGAAGTTTACGACAGCGTGCAGCGGACCATGATCGCCACCGGCCAGAACTGGCGGGACGTCGAGGTGCCCGTCAAGTTGTACGAGGCCGTTCGCAAGCTGCATCCGGAGTCGCGGCCGCCGTTTCGGGCGCGGTGCTTCGACGTGCAGTTGATCGGCGGGCTGGTGCTGTATGAGGGAAAGATCGCGGAAATGGCGACCGGCGAAGGAAAGACCTTCGTTGCCCCGCTGGCCTGTTTCATGAAGGTGCTCGAGGGATTGCACGCGCATGTGGTGACGGTGAACGACTATTTGGTGCGGCGCGATGCCAGCTGGGTGCAGCCGGCGTTTTACGCGCTGGGGATGAGCGTGGGGTTCATTCAATCGGACATGGAGCCCGGCGGTGACGCGCGGCGAAAACAATATGAATGCGACATCACCTACGGCACCAACAGCGAGTTCGGCTTCGATTATTTGCGCGACAACATGAAGGAGCGGCGCGATCTGCAGGTGCAGGGGCCGTTGGATTTCGCGATCGTGGACGAGGTGGATTCGATTCTGATCGACGAGGCGCGCACGCCGTTGATCATCAGCGGGTCGGCGCATGATGATGCGCCAAAATACCGCGCTGCCGACGCAGTGGCGCGGAAGGTGATCGAGCTGAATCGGCCGTGGGACGCGGCGGAAAAAGCGGTGGACGCGGCCAAGCGGGCGATCAAGGCCGCCGAGGGGGATGAAGACAAGGCCCGCAGCAAGGACGAGAAGGAAGCCGCCCGCAAGCGTGGGGAAGCGGCGACGGAGCAGCTGGCGGCGGCGGAGAAGAAGAAGGAGGGGCTGGTTCAATACTACGAGGTGGAGCTGGATCGCAAGAGCGTGCATCTGACCCACGAGGGCGTGGCCGCGGCGCAGGAGGCTGCGGGTGTGGGCAGCTTCTATGTCGGGGCGAACATGGAATGGCCGCACCTGATGGAGCAGTCGATGCGGGCTCACGTCGTGTACGAGCGCGACAAGGATTATGTGGTGGAGCGCGGGGCGCGCGGGGACATGGAAGTGATCATCGTCGATGAATTCACCGGCCGAAAAATGACCGGCCGGCAGTGGAGCGACGGACTGCACCAGGCGACCGAGGCCAAGGAAAAAGTCACGATCAAGCAGGAGACCCAGACGCTGGCGACCATCACGCTGCAGAATTTCTTCAAGCTCTACAAGGCGCTGGCCGGCATGACCGGGACGGCCCAGACCGAGGCTGAGGAATTCAGCAAGATCTATCGGCTGGAGGTGGTCACGATTCCGACCAACCGCCCGTGCGTCCGGCAGGACAACGAAGACCGGGTTTATCGCAAGGAGCGGGAGAAGTGGGACGCGATCATCGACGAGATCAAGCTGATCAGCGATTCGGGCCGGCCGGTGCTGGTCGGCACCACCAGCGTCGAGAAGAGCGAGATGCTCTCAACCATGCTCAAGCGGAAATATGGCGTCGAGCACGAGGTGCTCAACGCCAAGCAGCACGAGCGTGAGGCGCACATCGTCGTTCTGGCGGGGTTGACGCACAAAAACGCGCAGGGCGAGACGGTCGGCAACGTGACGATCGCCACGAACATGGCCGGCCGCGGCACCGACATCAAGCCCGCGGCCGAGACCTTTTTCGAGGTGGTGGAGAAGAAATCCGACGGCACATTCGTGCTCAAGCAGCGCAAGACGGAGCGAACCCTCGAGGCCAAGCCCAATACCGATCCGCAGAATTCCGGGGCCGAGGCGTTTCAACTCTCGGCCCACGCCAAGGTGGTGGGGGGGTTGCACGTGATCGGCACCGAGCGCCACACCGCGCGGCGGATCGACAACCAGCTTCGGGGCCGCAGCGGCCGCCAGGGTGATCCCGGCTCCAGCCGGTTTTACGTCTCGCTGGAAGACGAATTGATGAAGATGTTCGCCAGCGAATGGACGATCAAGGTGCTCGGCTGGCTGGGTATGGAAGAGGGGATGGCCATCGAGGACCGCCGCATCTCCAAGGGGATCGTCAAGGCGCAGAAGAAAGTCGAGGAGCGAAATTTCCTGCAGCGTAAGAATCTGCTGGACTACGACGAGGTGATGGACCACCAGCGCACCACGTTCTACGGCATGCGCCAGCGCGTGCTGGAGGGGCGCGAGGTGGACACGGTCATCTGGGGGATGATCGGCGACGCCATCACCGACGCGGTCGACAAGTACATCACGCAGGATTACGTCGCCGCCAACATCAGCGAATGGGCCCGCGTCAACTACGAGACCAACATCGACGTCGAGGACTTGCACGGCCGGCGCGACATCGAAATGCTGGAGATTTACATCAAGGACCAGGCCCGCGCCGAGGCGGAAACGAACATCACCGCGACGCTGGGTGAATTCATGGGCGAGGACGCCACCAACGCGGAGGAATGGGACACCAAGGGCCTCAGCTCGTGGGCGATGAGCC
>Ga0302326_10015063_pt1 | contig 16291 bp, 20 predicted proteins | sample Palsa_T0_3_FD_202264 | JGI IMG/M metagenome (GOLD analysis project Ga0302326, IMG submission 202264) | Peat permafrost microbial communities from Stordalen Mire near Abisko, Sweden - Palsa_T0_3 | ecosystem: Environmental > Terrestrial > Soil > Palsa > Peat permafrost | place: Sweden: Abisko... | reverse complement strand
GGGATAACGGTGACGGCTATCGTGTCTGCGCGCGAGTTCCGCGACGACGACGCCGGCTACCTGACGTGGCTCGAATCTCACCCTGATGGCTACGTGCTCAACATCGCGCGAAGCCACAACACAGCCCAAGCGCGTGTGCACCATGCCGGTTGCCGGACGATCAGCGGTCAGAACCCACGCGGCGGCCCGTGGACCGGACCGTACGTGAAAGTTTGCGCGGAGGACCTGGCCGGGCTCGAACAGTGGGCGGTCGTCCACGTAAGGCAGTTGATACAGCCGTGCGGGACCTGCCACCCTAATCGACGCGCCGCGAAACCCACTTCCACCGTCGCTAGTGCGGTGTCTGGGCGTCGCTACGAGATCCGCGGACCATCACCGGGCAGTGCGATCGTCGAGGCCTGGGCCGATGCTTACATCCCGTTTGACCCGAGCCCCGACTGGCAAAAGGCGCTGTCGGCTGAGATCAAAACTCGCTGCAAGCAACTCGAACCGTCAACTGGGCAGGTGCTGCACGCCACGTTTTACGGCGACAAGCGTCCCAACGCTGACATCGAGAACATCCTGCTCTACAACATCGACTCGTCGTTTAGCGTCGCTGGTCGCAACGGAATTCGCTTCGAACACGGTGCTGCTGCGCCGCTGGCTCCCGCTGATGGTGAGTATCCGTTCTGCTACCGCTACGCGCTCGCGCCGCGGTCGGGCAGCTTCGCTGACTGGCAGCAGAGGCGAACGCTGGCGTCGTTCGACTGGACCGACCTGGGGGTGTTCGCTCGCGACAAGATCCCCGCACAGGTGTGGCTAGCGCTCGCCCGCGGCCACGCCGAGGTGATCAAACTGTCTCGCGCGCCCGATGCGCCATTCGCCGTCAAAGTTGAGATCCGGCCACCGCGCGAGCTTCAGCCGCGCGTGAATTCCGATCTGGTGAAAGGGATCTTCGACGGAGTGATCTGCGCGTTCCAGGCCCACACTGACGCGACGGTATTGCCGGTCGTCGTGGCACGGCTTGCCGCAATACTTCCGGCGGATCCCTTAGAGATTAGGAAGCATCTGGCTGATCAACGCCGGGCCGTGCTCGGCGTTGTGCCGCGGCTCGTCTACCCCTACCGCGAGGGTGTCAAGTGGGACCCAGCGGACAACCTGTGCGTTGCTGGTGAGTTGCTCGCCGCTAAACCGGTTGATTCACGCTGGGCGATCCGCGGTGAGATCGTCGAGCTAATCGCTCCGGTTGACAGAGCCTTGAGCGTTCCATGATTGGTGCACGCTGTACCCGACGTAGTCCCCAGTTGCTCGACAGCGACCACATCACACGAGTCGATCAACCGTCGCGCCGTAATGGAAGTCCTTGCGCCGTTGGGATACTCACGCGCCAGCAGCATACTTCGGGGTTGGCTGGTCGTGTGATGGCGTGGGAGCGACGCGTTCATGAACACGTGTCGTGACGTGCGGAAACGGCGAACGCCAACAATTCGTGTCGACACTGTCGATACAAGGCTGGATTCGTGAGAATCGCGGACAGACAGCAATACCGAGGTATTGCGGCTCCCGCATAGATTGTTGACTAGCAACACGTAGGAAAAAAATGTTCCACCGTTACTGGCGTGAATTAGCCTGCGGCGCAGGCTATTTTAGCCTCCGCTCATGTAGCGGTTTCGCCGTCACAGTCGTTACAGTTGTCCATGGCAGACCACGGAAGCGGGACCTCTCCACAAAACATTGTGAGGCACAACATGATCGGCCCGACCGTGCATCACATCGATGGCCGTCAAACATGCGCCCGCTGCGGCACACGGGTTTTCACGTACGCCGACGAACTCGACGCCAACTACGTTGTGCTGCGCCACCTTTGCGCTCGCTGCGCCAGACTTGCACGCGGAGAACCGGTATGCCGGATATGCGGAGAGCAGATCATCGACACACCCGCGGGTTGGCGCCACGTGAATCAGCAACGCCGCCACTCTGTCACACCTCTGCTAGCAACGCGTAGCGCGCTCATCTGACGCGCACTTGCCCGTTCATCACCGAACAGTCAGGCTGAGAGCCAGGCTAGCTGTAAGAAGCTCTCATTGCCTAGATCGCCCGTCCCGCCGAAGTGTTGCGAACGCACCGCGTAATTGGGCCGGTCGGCGAGGCGAGTCATCTAGCATTACGGGTATGGAGATGTCACAACAGAGCGACGTGCGTCATTTCCGGTACGACGCCACCCGCTTGCGCGGCAAGCGGATGCGGTTGATGGATGACCTGCCGACCAGTGATGCCGGCCACATACAGGAATCGCTTAGAGGTGTCACCGACGTCATCTGTCTTGAAGACACTCCAAATCTGATGCATGACTTGCGCGTTCATCCGGTTGACCGGCCCGACGTCGTGGCCCGAGTGGAGTTTCGTCAGCTCGCCATCTACAACGACCAGCCGTGACCGACTGAACCGACTGCCGTTCCAGGAGGACGGCTCGCGCTACGGGATGAATGGGCTGATGTCGGTCGTTTCGTTGCCGTAGTCGATGTACACGCTGTGGTGCAGGAACGGAATCAGACCGCTGTCGATGCTCGTCCCGGAGACGACCGTCGGGCTGTCGCTGACCTCATTGAACCCGTAGTCGTCGGTCGTGGAGTAGTCGTAGAGCTCTTGGCCGGCAGTGTTGGTGACCGTGATCTCGGTGCCCGCCGGGACGATAGTGGCGCCCCCCACCAGGCTCGACGGAATGGTTCCGAAACCCCCGCCGGAGTCGAGGTTGTCGGTAACTTGCACCGCTTGGCCGTCGGCCGATTCCAGTACCGAGATGACCGACGTCCCGCTGCTCACGACACCGCCGGTGATCGGATCCTGGCCGGTGACGACCAGGTCTATACCGGTGAAACCTAAACCGCCCTGGTCGAGCGTGTAGGGGAAGTTGACCTCTACGCCGCCGTAGTTGAGGAACGGGCTCGATAGCGGTCCGGCGTTGTCCTGGCCGATACCGAGGATTCCGGCGACGTCGTTGCCGCTGAGGTACGTCTGCAAGGCGTTGTTGGTGAAGAAGCTGGAAAATTCGCTCGGGTTGTACGAGTAGATCTCGATGCCCGCCGGGCCGTCGGTGCTCAGGTCCGGTGTGCCGAAAGCGTTGAGGTAGTCGACCGGCACGTTGTTATAGGTCAGATAGAGGTAGTCCACGCCGCCGATTTCGCCCTCACCGACGCCAGTCGGAAGGCCGAGATTCAGCAAGCCCTCCAACGGCGTGTAGGCGCTCGAACCGAGGTCGGTGTACGGCAGGATCAGGCCGCTGGACCCGGTGTCCACGAGCAGAGGCGTCGCGACACCGCCCGCGATCGACGCGTTCACGGCCGGGTCGTCGAGGTATGGGCCCGTGAGTAGTAGCGGCAGGTCGTAAGTTCCGTTCGTCGGCGAAACCACAGCCGACTCGGCGGCGCTCGCCGCCGCGGCTGATGTCGCGGAGTCCGCGCCGGGCAGCGCCAGGTCGATCGAGTTCAGGCTACTGAGTGCGCTGTCGGTCCAGCTGGTCAGATCGACGGCGAGACTCGGGTCGACGGTGGCTATCGAATCGGTCAGTGACGCCAGGATCGGCTGAATGATCGGGTCCAGAATGGCGTCAATGTCCGCCTTCGCAGGCGCGGCAGAGCCGGTCGCCATCGCCGCCGCAGCGACAAACGCACCAAGGGCGCTCATGGCCAACCCACACCGGCGCACCCTCAAACGGCCTGCGTTCCTGGTGCCCTCGGCCCCCTCGCAATCAGCAGAACGGCAATTGACCGCCATTTAGACCCCCATCGGCTAGAGCTCATGCTTAAAAAAACGTAAGAGCTGCCTGAAGAGTACCTGAGCCACGAGGTTCACCGGTCATCCCAGCAAGTTCCCAGCAGCAGTGCACGTAGTTGACAGCAGGCGGTTGCTCCGGCTCTATGCGACGCTCAGCGTCCTTTTACGGTCGATTTCTGCGACCAGTGCCATGTGTCCCGCCGCTTGCTGTAGCAGGCGGTCGGGGAGAATTGGGCTATGGCGTTGGGGCCGGGCGAGCTGCATTTGGCGGTATGTCAGCGATTCAGCGCCGCAGTTCGTGCCGCCGACGGAAAGTGGCACCACCCCTCGCCGTGCGCTGGGTGGGACGCCAGGGATGTGTTGGAGCATGTGATCGGCTTTCACGATGTGTTGCTGTTGCGGCCCTTGGGATTAAAGCCGCAGCGGCCGGGTGACGATCCGGGCCGTCGCTGGTCACTGACGCTAGATCGACTGGAGCAGGCATTGCGCCGCGATGGCCTTTTCGAGCAAGTGGTGGAGGTGCCGGTACCTGAGTCGCATCTCGCGGTCGCTGGGAGTTACAGCCCGATCGACGAGAGCACGTCGGCGAAGATGGAGGGGTCTATGACCGTGGCGGGGTCCAGACTCGACGCAAGATCGGCAGCGGACGAGGGGTCAAAACCACCCGTCAAAGCGGCAAGAATGCCCGCCCCGTCTGCAGTAAGGAAAGAGCCGAGGAAGTCCAGGTCAGCACCGATCACCGTGAAGTCCGCTGAGGTCAAGCTGTTGCTGCTGAGATCTCCGGCTTGGTCAGCGGCGACAAAGGCTTGGTCAGCCGACAGAATGTTCTGAGCCGCAGACACCATCTGCTCGTCGACGCCGGCCAGCAAAGTCTGGTCGGTCGGCGTCAGCTGGTCTTGCAGCGAGCCCAACTGGGTCAGGAGCGGATCTAGCTGGCTCGCGAGCCCCTCCTGACTGGAGAGAAGATCCGCCGACCGAGTGCCGAGATCAGCCGTAGAAGCCGTGTCCAGCACCGCAGTGCCCTGAGTCAGGTCGGTGATCGTTTGACCGATCACGCTGTCGGGGGTGGCGGCCGCGCTGGAGGCGCTGGCCGCTACATCGGTGGCCGCAGTCGCGCCCGCGTCGGTGGTGACGTTGCCCGGAGGGAGGTCCAAGGCCAGCAGGGCCTGGTTGTACAACGCCTCCAAGTCGTTCACGTTCGCATCGTCGATTGTGTAGTAGTTCGTCAGACCGTCCGTGGTCTCAGTCGCAGTGGCGATCTCGGCCGGCGTCAGACCCAGGTATTCCAGGTGATCGGTGAACATACCGTAGGTGTTGGCGCCATCGTCCCAGTTGGTCCAGCCATCCGTCGTCAGCGAGTACGCGTCGGTGGGATACAAGTTGTCAGGGGTCGTGGCACCCAGCACCGGAGCGGTAAGGCCCAGCTGTGCGAAAAGCTCTGTTGTGGGCTGCTGCTCGGATTCTGGGAGAGAGTCGATAACCGAATTGAGAAACCCTCCCTCCGCTGACGCGCTGTCGCCCACCATGACGAAATGCAGATCGCCCTGAGGTATTCCGAAGTCAGATAACTGCTGCTCCGCCAGCCCTTCCTCGACCGCGCCCTCTGAGTAACCGAAAACGTAGAGTGGAGCGGTCGAACTCAAGTCGCCAGCGGTGTAGTCGGCTTCGATCGTTTGGACTAACGCCTGTACGCCGGGCACAACGTTCTGCACCTCGTTGCCCACGTCTGGCGTGATGAATACCGTTGCGGCGCCGTCGAACCCGTTCGGCTCCAGGTACAGCGCATTGGCGACGTCGGCGTACAACTGATTTTCCGCCGGAATCAGAACCAGCGCATCGTTAGGGTCGACGCCGGCAGCAAGCACGTCCGATGGCGTGTCGGCGTGGGCCGTACCCATACCGATCATCGCGGCAGCAGCAGCCAACCCCGCACCGGCAGTCCATTGGCGGGCACGACAACTGGTACGGCGAGTGCTGGTCATTTGACCCCTGTGAATTTGGCGTGCTCATGCTTAAAACACGTCGAAGAATTACCCAAGCTTAAGCCAAGGCTGAAAACCATTTAACTTGGAGAGATGTTGTCCAGCAAGTCCACAGCACAAAAGTATGGAATTGACAGCAGGCGGAACGGCTTAATGCGGCATGTCACCCCGTCTGAATAACGGCAGCCCGCTCCGAATTACTGCAGCCCACTGTCGCCGCCGCCTGGGCTGGGGCTTTTGCGCAGTGATTTGATCACGTCGATGGCGTCGCGGTAGGAGGCATAACGCTGCCGAAGCTGGTCGTTGAGGCTGGTGACATCGACATACCCGAAGTCGACCAGCAGGACCGTCTCGTCAACGCCGAAGCGTTCGGAAATCTGGCGCAGCTCAGCGTAACTGGGGAAATCAGGCTTGTCCTTCCGCCGGCTGAACGTGCTCAGGGAAACATCGAGCGCGACGGCCATCTCGCTGTCGCGGACTCCCCTGCTAAGGAGACGAGACACGGCCTGTCGGGCGGTCCGCCCGTCTCGGTCAAGCATCGGCATCAAGTAAGGCTAACGATGTGATACAGCTCTCACAACGCAAAATACCCAGTTCTGAAAATATATTTTCACGCCATAGAAAGAATTTTCATTTCGTCAATTCTTCTCTCAGTTCGGTCATTTTCTGTGAATTTCACCTCGTTTCCTCAGCCAATTCTCAGCGCAAATTTGCTCTACCGGCAGAACGTCACCACCGCAATCACCAAGCCCCATTGATTTGTGTACCGGCTTAGCGGTCGACGGGTACCCACAGGCCACGACGGAATTGTTACTCAGCGCCTAGCAGCACCGGCTGTACTGCTTGAGTGGACCTGCGACATCAGGCAGATCATCTCCGGCGGGCAGATATCGCCTGTCGCACGAGCTGATGTAACGCCGTACGCCTGATGGTCGACAGGTATGGCAACTGCTGATGGTTTTGGAGGGCAGAAACCATCGATGTTGTGGCCAAGTTCTCCGCTGTCGCAAGGGCGACGATGGCGACGGCGCTGATCGCTGCACCCGCAACGGTCGTGACCGCCGCCCCAGCCCAGGCGGCCCACCGCCGGTAGGCTGCCGCGCGGCCAGTCTCGAAGGGTCGGGTGAGAAATCCAATGAACATCAGAGTTATGTGCCTACGCGTTGTAGGGATAGCTTCTGCTGCGGCAATCGTTTTCAATCCTGCAGTTGCAAGCGCAGACCCGCCCGGCCCGCAGGACCCGCACCAGCCGGACATGACGAAGAACTATTGTCCGGGCGGCCGATTTGGCTTTGGCAAATTGGGCGTGTGCGATGGCGACAAATATTCCGACGGCTCATATTGGCACCAATGGATGACTCGCTACCTAACCGGCCCTCAGTTCTACTACGACTGTGTGGGCGGCGACGAACCAATACCGGGTCCGCCACCGCCTGGCGGTTGCGCGGGTAGTATTCCGCGCGATCAGCCGCCCCCTCCTGCAACCTGACCAGCCTCCCCCTCCAGCAACCTGACCGGGAAACCACGGATGAACTGGACCAAGCTCTCGGTCGCGACGGCAATGGCGGCGGCGCTGATCGCCGTACCCGCAACGGTCGTGACCGCTGCACCGGTCTACGCGGACGCCTTCCCCAGCCCAGATGAGGTGGCCGCCGCCATGGCCGAACTGACCGACCCCGCCGCGAACAAGAACAACATCGTCAGCCCCGGATTCAGCCCCGACGAAGCCGGGACCATCAACGATCATTTGAATGAGATGAACGCTAAGGGGGCGTTGCCCCTCAACTTCGTTGTGACCGATATTCAGTCCGCACCCAACGGTCTGGCTGGAGCCACCGTTGCCACCACAGGGGGGTATCTCCACCGCAACAGTCCCCAGCCCATTGTGCTGACCGACCAGGGCGGGCACTGGCTTGATCACCCACGACACTGCAATTACCGCGCTGGACGCTTACTACAGCACCGCGCTACACCCCTGCATTTGCGGCGGGCTACCTGGGGCGCGCCGCAACTGTGAACAAGAATGCCAACGCCGAGGGCCAGACGGGGCAGCCCTCACGCGCCACCATGCACCCCCACCCTCGCCGCCATCATCGGCCCCGATCAGCTATCTCACCGACGGTCAAGATCCGGCTCCACCCCTGCCGGGCTGCGCGGCGGACTCCACGGACCCAACCTGCCAACCAACCCCGCCCCCACCACAGCCATACTGCGCCCGTTTCTGGCGGACAGAGGGCCGATGCTGAACCTAGAGAAACCACGGATGAACTGGACCAAGCTCTCGCTCGCGACAACGCTGGCGGCGGCGTTAATCGCTTCGCCCGCAACGGCTTACGCGGACCCTGTCCCGACCCCCGATGAGGTGGTTGCCATAATGGCGAAGCTGACTGACCCCGGCATTCCCGCCGCGAACAAGACTGACATCGTTACCCCCGGATTCACTCCCGACGAAGCCGGAACACTCGACGATCATCTGAAACAGATGGACGCGCATGGGGGGCGGCTGCCCATCGATTTCATGGTGACCAATATCCAGCCAGCCCCTGCCAACTTGGCTGGAGCGACCGTGGAGACCATGGGACCGGGACCGATTTACACGCAGACGGCCCCCCACCCTTTCGTGCTGGCTGACCAGGGCGGGCACTGGATGATCACCCACGACAGCGCGGTTCAATTAACGGACGCCTGGTACAGGAATTCCAACCGCCGTCCCTATATCCCGCATATTTGAGCGTGACTGCAGTGAATAAGCCAATCATGTTGCGGCCCAGTATCTTCGGTGTGTTACGGATAGCGGTGGTATTTGTCGCCCTGCTAGAGGCGGCTGTCACGCCCGCAACGGCCCATGCGGACTGCGGCGACCCCGGCCAGCCCCCCTGCGCGGGACCTGTGCCGTCTGTCGATCAGGTGGTCGCGATCATGGCCGGGCTGACAGACCCGGATATTCCCGCTGCGAACAAAACCAACATCGTCACCCCCGGGTTCAGCCCCGACGAAGCCGGGACAATCGACGATCATCTGAACCGGATGAACGGGAAGCAGTTGCCCCTCAACTTCGTCGTGACCGACATCGAGCCCGCACCCAACAATTTCGCCGGAGCTACTGTGGCCACCGAAGGAACTCCTCGTCAACACGCTGCCGCCAGGCCCATCGTGCTGGTCGATCAGGGCGGGCACTGGCTGATCACCCACGACACCGCCATGGCCGAGCTGGACCAGTTCTGGCGCACCGCGAACCGCTATATCGACCCGGGTATCAAGTGAGCAACCACAGATGAACTGGACCAAGCTCTCCGTCGCGACAACCCTGGCGGCGGCGTTAATCGTTTCGCCCGCAACGGCTTACGCGGACTGCGGTGATCCCGACCAACCACCTTGCACTGGTCCCGTTCCCACTGTCGATCAGGTGGTCGCGATCATGGCCGAGCTAACCGATCCCGGTCGGCCCGCAGCGAGCAAAACCGACATCGTCACGCCCGGTCTTGCGCCAGACGAAGCTGGGACCGCCGACGATCATCTGAACCACCTCAACGGAAAGGGGTACATCCCGTTCAACTTCGTCGTCACCGACATTCAACCCGCACCCGGCAATACCGCCGGAGCCACCGTGGCCGCCCCAAACACCTTCCCCCACGCCTCCATCCACCCCGTGCCGATTGTGCTCATCAGCCAAAGCGGGCACTGGTCGATCACCCACGACGCCGCGATGGCGTTTCTGGACCGGATGTGGCGCAATACCCGCGATCATGCTGTCAGCTGATAGCGGCTGTCACTGTGTGCTCGCTGCATCTCAGATTATCGACAGCAAACAACGCTAACCTCCGCGCATGAAAATCGTCGCTGCTGCGCTGCTGCGCTGCTGCTCACTGCATCACTGGCTGTCCCCGCGACTGCTCACGCTGATGACGTCCCGTCTGTCGATCAGGTGGTCGCCATTCATGTCTGAGCTGACTGACCCGAACAGGCCCGCCGCGAGCAAGAGCGACATCGTCACACCCGGTTTCAGCCCCGACGAAGCTGGAACCGTCGATGATCATTTGCGTCGGATGAATGCAAGCGGGATGCTGCCGCTGCCGTTCGACGTGACTGACATTCAGCCCGCCCCCAACAACTTTGCTGGTGCAACGGTGGCTGTCCCTATCGGTTACCACAGCACACCACCAGGTCCGATTGTGCTAGTCGAGCAAGGTCGACACTGGCTCATCACGCACGACGACGCGGTGACGGCGCTGGATGCGTTGTGGTACAACGCGAATCGGCGCGCCGTGTACATACCGCACCTCTGAGCAGCCGTGAGGCGTTCTAGGCTTCGCTCGCATGATTCCGTTGCATGTGCGATGTGCCTACTGCGTTCAGATTGTTGACAGCAACCAACGCTAAATTCCGTGCATGAAAATCGTTGCTGCTGTGCTGCTGCTCGCCGCATCACTGGCCGTGCCCGGAACGTCCTACGCGGACTGCGGCGATCCCGGACAAGACCCCTGCACTGGTCCTGTGCCGAGTGTCGATCAGGTGATGGCGCTCATGGCCGAGTTGACCGACCCGGACAGGCCCTTCGCAGACAAGAATGACGCGGTCACTCCCGCGTTCACCAACGAGCAGGCTGCGAAACTCGACAGAGAGTTGGATTACGTGCGCAGTAACGGTGTTCTGCCGATCAATTTCATCGTGACGGATATCCAGCCTGCGCCCAATAACTTCGCCGGAGCCACCATCGCGAACAACACAGCGGGATTCGTTGTCGGTATACGGGCTGGCTCCGCACCTATCGTCTTGGTCGAGCAGGGCGGGCATTGGTTGGTCACCCGCGACACCGCAATAATCCGAGTCTTCAAGCTCTTCACCGACTCCATTCCGCACGGCCACCCGTTTGCCGTCTAGCTCGCCCCTACGAAGATGAAGACCGCTGTCGCCGCGATGCTGCTCGCCGTAGGCATTACCGCACCCGTAACCGCTCACGCTGACGAGCCAGTCCCAACCGTCGATCAAGTCGTTGCAATCATGGCCGAACTGACCGACCCGAATATCCCCGCCGCAAACAAGGGCAACATTGTTACCCCCGGACTCAGCCCCGACGAAGCCGGAACAATTGACGATCATCTGCACCGTATGGACGCGCACGGACGGATATTGCCTCTCGACTTCGTCGTGACCGACATCGAGCCCGCACCCAACAACCTTGCCGGGGCCACCCTGGCTACCACGGGAGAAAGCCCTCTCCAAAACAGCTACGGCAGACCGATAGTGCTGGTCGATCAGGGCGGGCATTGGCTGATCACCCACGACACCGCCATGGCCGAGTTGGATGTGTTCTGGCGCGTCGCGAACCGCTATGTCAAGTGAGCAATCACGGATGAACTGGACCAAGCTCTCCCTCGCGACATCACTGGCGGCGGCGTTAATCGTTTCGCCCGCAACGGCTTACGCGGACCCCGTCCCCACCGCCGATGAGGTGGTCGCCGCTATGGCCGAATTGACTAACCCTGCCGCGAACAAAAACAACACATCGTCACGCCCGCATTCACCCCCGAAGAAACCCAGACAATCAACGATCATCTGACGCGCTGCTCGCCCTTGAGCCGTGAAACCCGGTCGTACGCCCCGCGCTTCGCGCCAGTCCACTCCAGGGCGGCCCGTGACTCACCATCTACGGGGACTTCTCCAATTTCGTTGTGACGCATCGGGTCGGATCGTCGGTGGAGCTGATTCCCCACCTGTTCGGCGCGAACCGGCGTCCCACCGGCCAGCGCGGGCTGTGGATGTGGGCCAGGTACGGCGCGGACAGCATCAACGACTCCGCGTTCCGGATGTTGCAGGCCCAGAACGACTTCCGCATGATGCTGCCGAAAGCGTTATGCGGAGCCGTCTGTGGGCGAAGCGATCAGCGCCGCTACCATTGCCGTCGCAACGTTGGTGAGCTTGATGCGATTCATCCGCAGGGCCATTAAAGCGAGTTGCCAGACACGAAGCGGCGGTCGGCGTTGTGCCAGATTGCGTCTAGCCAGCTCTTCGCGCTGCCGTGGGTGAGCAGCCAGTGCCCGTTCTGGTCGACAAGGGCGATGGTGCCGGGAGGGCTCCGTTGATAGTACCCCCCTGTAGCGGCCATGGTGGCTCCGGCGAAGTTGTTGGGTGCGGGCTGGATGTTGGTGATGATGAAGTTGATCGGCAGCGAGTATCCGTCCATTCGGTGCAGATGGTCATCAATAGTCGCAGCTTCGTCGGGTGAGAACCCGGGCGTGACGATGTCTGTCTTACTCGCTGCGGGCTTGTTGGGGTCGGTGAGTTCGGCCATGATCGCCGCTATTTGGTCGACGGTGGGGACCTGACCGGTGCAGGGGTCTTGGCCGGGATCACCGCAATCGGCGAAAGCTGTTGCGGGGGAGACGATCAGCGCGACTGTACACACCGCCGTCGCTATACAGGAGAGCTTTCTCATGGCTCAGGGGATCACGACGATGACCGGAGCGTGGGGCACCACTATCGGCACGTTAGGCCGAGCTTGCGGAGCCTGCTGCGGCGGGCAGGCGGGGTCCGGTGGCGCGCAACCCGGTGGCGGTGGCGGAGGTGGTTCTGGGTCGGCGAGAGCAGTTGCGGGTGCGGTGATGCCTGCGGCGAGGATCATCGCGGCGACGGCGAGCTTCATGACGCGGAATCATTATCGGTTGCTGTCAAACGCACTGTGATCAGCCTTCTACTCGTCCGGCGGGAGGTCGGGAAATTCCTGAACCCAATGAAATCCGCTGCGGCGCAGCGGAAGCGTGTCTAGGTCGAGACGACGCAGCGTCATCGTGACGTGGTGCCCGTCGATCTGCCCCGCCAGATTCAGCCGGTCGCTGGCCGGCCGATCGACGGTCAGCGCCGCGTCGTTCAGGGTGATGGTATGCGCGTCGATCGCAGCACTCCTGGTGACGATCACGTCGTCCATCGATTGGATGCTGAGTCGGTCGGGTTCGTCGATGATGAGGCGTTGCCAGCGGCCTCGCTGCGTGGTCAGCGGCGGCACGATAGCGCCGTCGCGGGTGGACGTGGTGACTTCCCAGATGCCGTACAGCGCAGGCTTCGGTCGACCACCGCCGTAGTGGGTCCAGACGAGCCAACTCACCGTCAGCGACCCGACAAGAACCCAGCATCCCAGCGTCAGTTGAATTGCGGTCGCTGCTTTATTGGCGCATGGGGTGCTGAACAATGCCGGTTGCATGAATGGCGGTGCCGACCGTTGCAGCACGAACACATCGGCCAGCCTCTTGGCTTGCGGCGCCAGCAACACCACCGCGAGAACAAGGAGATGAAACGACAGAATCTTCACCGAAACGCCGAACGTCATGTTGTACAGGAAAACCTGCGCCATGCTCGCCAGCGCCAACAGAGCGCCGAGGATTGCCGTGCGCGGCCAGAACAGCAGGATGCCGGCAGCGAGTTCGACCGCGCCCAGGGCGATTTCGTAGGGATAGGAGCTACCGACCTGCAACCACAGCACCCAGTTTGGGCTGAGCTGACCGAACGGGCGCAGCAACTCGGCCAGCGGCGGAGCGGGCATCTGCACCGGAATGACTTTGACCGCCCCGTAGTAGAGCAACATTCCGCCCAAACATATCCGAATGAACACCACGAACCAGGCGTGCAGACCCCGGTAGTGAGTGCGGCGTCGGTCCAGGACGCTCCACAGCATGGTCGCCGCAATTGCGACCACCAGCAGGTCGAAGAGGAACACCCACACGGCGGTTTGGTCGCCGCTGCGCGAAGCGGGATACAGGACAGCATCGACACCGAACACATGCCGGCCGACCCACTCGGTCACCGGGGCCAGGGTGCTCATCTGCCACCAGATCACCCCGTCGGGCAGCCACCAGCGGAAGACCCCGGTAAAGACAGACATGATCTCCGCATACAGAACACAGAAAAGCGCGAAGTAGACCACGCAGAAGCGGAAAGCGACTCTGGCCCAGAGACCCCAGACCGATCCGTCCTTGTCAGCGACTGCTACGGCGTCGCCAGGTTGCATGACACCGCGCTAAAGGAGGCCGGCGCTGCTGTGCCAATGCAGTTCGTCGCCAAACAAGTGTTTCACCCTGGCGACCGCGCTCTCGTGGGTAATCATCCAGCGCCCATTCTGCAAGACCAACACGATTGGTGCGGTGCCTGGCTTCATGCGCCACGTTGGCGGGGTTTCGACGGTGGCTCCGGCTGTGTTGTTGGGTGCGGGCTGAATGTCAGTAGCGGTGAAACTAATCGGCAAAACTCCCGCGGAACGCATGACGTTCAACAAGTTGTCGAATTTCGGCGCTTGGTCGTCGTCAAACGGGGGCGTGACGATATCGTTTTTGTTCACGGCGGGAATGTTCGGATCAGCTACCTCGTTCATCATCGCCGTCACCTCATCAACAGTGGGCACGTTGTCAGCGTGCGCGGTTGCGGGGACAGCTAGCGATGCGGCGGCGAGCAGCGCAGCAGCAGCAGCGATCTTCATGCGCGCAACTTAGCGTTGTTTGCTGAAAATAACCTGTACGCATCGCAAGCATATGACCACGAATGGTGCAGCCCCGCTAGGTTGGTGAAGTGGTCACCGTCTACCACTACACGGACACCCAGGCGTTCAAAGGGGTTATCGAGAATGCGGCACTGTGGGCCACCGACTTTAGATACCTCAACGATTCCGGGGAGCTGATCTACACGTGGGCTGCGTTCGTTGAGCGCCTCGAGAAGCTCGTTAAAAACCCGGGAGGTCACGCCCAGGCGTATGCGGCGCAGCTTGAAGCGCTGACGCTGTTGAACGCGAGGGACCTGATGCAATTTGACGACGCCATGTTCGTTGCGTGCTTCACCGAACTGCCGACGAAATCACCCAGTGGTCGGGCTACGGGGACAAAGGGCGCGGCGTGGCGCTGGGGTTTGACTCCGAACGCATTAGAACGCTTAAGGTTCCCCAGTATCACCACGGCCTAGGTGGGCAGGTGCGGCCCATGACAGCAATCGTTGCTGGAGGACCGGATTCGGGTTAGCAGGCAGAATTCAAGTGGCCGGCCAACCTACAGAAAGTCTCGTACGGGGATGCTGCCCGGGACCGCATCGTGGACGGTCTCATTGGCATGGTGGAGAAGACCGGGGAGATGAGCGACGACCCGAAAACCCTTCTGTTCAACTGCATTTCGCAGACCCACGCCCTGGTCCACCGCCTGCCCCTGGTGAAGCGCTCGGCGTGGGAGTATGAGCAAGAACATCGCATCACCATCACCGAACACTTCGGTGGCAGAAGCTTTTCCTACAGAAAGGCCGTGGACAGCCTGGGCCAACCGCTCTCCGCTTTCGCGCAGGGAGCGCTGGAAACGGTCGATGTGCGTTTCCGCCCAGGGGAGTTCACGATGTTCAAGCCGTATGTGGCGCTGCCATTCGAGCGGGAAGCGTTGGTGAGCGTGGTTACGGGGCCAGCTGCGAAGCACCCGTTAGTCGAGGCCACGGTAAGGCGAATTCTGGATCGGAACGGGTTCCGCCACACCACAATCCAAGAATCGCAGTCCCCGTTTCAAATTTGACCAGGCCTGACCCGGTTCACACCACCGCTGACCAGCGGCAACACCGAAAACCGAACACGTTCGGTTTTCCAGTTACCCCGGAAGCCTCGTGCGAGGCAACAACAGCCAGCACAAACACCGCCAAAGCCCTGCCCTGGGCAACCATTTCCGGCGAGAATTTTTCGGTTTTCAATCGGGGGGAGACATACCGAGCTGGGGGGAGTGTTTCTGCCGGCCACTTTGCGCGGGCACCCCTACCCCCGGGGTGGAGTGCGGGACTTGACGCCGGCAAAGGCACGCAGGCGGCCTCGCATTTTGCTCAGATTTTTCCCAGTAACCACCGCTAAATTCCGAGCATGAAGATCGCTGCTGCTGCGCTGCTGCTTGCCGCATCACTGACAGTCTCCGCAACGGCTCACGCAGACTGCGGCCAAGACGGACAACCCGCGTGCACCGGACCAGTGCCCACACCCGATCAAGTCGCAGCGATCATGAACGAGTTGACCGATCCGAACATTCCCGCCGTGAACAAGAGCGACATTGTCACTCCCGCGTTCGACGGCGATTTGGGGCAGAAATTCGACCGCCTGCTGGGCGACGTGGGGTTCTGGGGTCGGGTGATACCGCGGGACTACACCGTGACTGACATTGAGCCGGCGCCGAACAACATGGCCGGAGCCACCGTCACGCATGGGGCGACGTGGGGGGAACGCAGTGGTGGCTTACCCGTGGTTTTGCAGTACCAGGATGGGCACTGGATGATCACTCGCAAGGCCGCGTACAACAGCGTTGTCGAATTGGTGAATAACGAGCATCACAGCCACGGCGCCCTATAGAGCCCTAATCGCGGCCGGCCATTTAGTGGCTCCGACCTGCACGTTTTGGTGCAGGTTATTGCACGTGGCTTGCACGGGTTTGGGAAATGCCTGGTGAGAGAGTCCCCCGGCAGTGTGTGGTTCGAGGACATGCGCATAGCGTGTCTCAAGACATCCGAATAGGTGGCGGCGTGAGTGTCAAGGGGTGTCGAAGGCGCGCTTGGTCATCACC
>Ga0302326_10015062_pt1 | contig 16292 bp, 13 predicted proteins | sample Palsa_T0_3_FD_202264 | JGI IMG/M metagenome (GOLD analysis project Ga0302326, IMG submission 202264) | Peat permafrost microbial communities from Stordalen Mire near Abisko, Sweden - Palsa_T0_3 | ecosystem: Environmental > Terrestrial > Soil > Palsa > Peat permafrost | place: Sweden: Abisko... | reverse complement strand
CGCCGGAGGAATTTCGCGGGATTTTTCGGCGCTGCGCAGAGCTCAGATCGGACTAGTTTTCGACCGGCTCTTTTTCCGCGTGGTCAATGACCAGCGTGGAGCCCGCCATTTTCCGCGGCTCCAACATTAAACCGAGCTGCGCCTGAATGGCATCGGCCAGAGCCGGACCGGCTTCGGCGTCGCTATTGTCAGCTGGGGGCTGCATGACTCTCCCGCCTCTGCCTGGGATGGTTAGGTCACGGGCGAATTCCAGATGAAAATCGTACTTACCGTGCAATCCGGTCTGGTCTGTTACCGGCAGTCCGGTTAGATCCTTCAAGGTGAAGGCCCACTCTTCCATGGATACTTTGCTTGCCGTCAGACGAGTGAGGCCGGCTACAACATACGAGGTAATGCCGGCGCGCCCGGGAGGAAATATACGAAAGCCGTCCTGGTCGACTGCAAAATTTGTGGGGACGCCGGCCGGCTGTGGATCGGCTTCACCCGTCGATTGCTTCAGCTTCGGCCCATTCCTGGCGATTACCAGCGCGTACCCCGAACTGTCCTTGGTTTCGCGATGCATGGTGAGCTTGAATCGCTCCGCCAGGAGATTCTGCAACATGAGTTGAAAGTCGCTCTTAGTAGCGTCAGCCGGAATTTTCGCTAGGATGTTATATCTCTCGGTAGTGAGCCAGCCCGGCCCCGAAATCCGATCGTCGCGGTGTGCGGGATCATAGGTTGGACCCATCATGCCGTATGCCACTTTGATCACGTCTGCGAGGGTCACATTGGTGTAGGTGAGTTGGCCGGGGCTGTGGGTTCCCGGGCCGCCGGCGAGGTTTACCGATATTCGGCCGTCTTCCGTCGGCGGGGCGCGCTTGACTGAAGCGACGTCGAAGGTAGGCGGCTGCTGCGGCGCGGCGGCATGGGCGATGCCGATTACGACAACGGCGGTCAGAGCAACCTTCTTGGCGCGGTTTGCCATGATGTCTCATTTCTCCTGCGGCGCGCAAGGCATGGCCCCGCGCTACTGCAATTGGAAAACCACATCGATCTTCGTGACATTGGCTACCGGGTGCTCATTCAACTTCGTCGGCTGATAGCGCCATTGGCTCACGGCGTCGAGCGCGGCTTGAACAAAGCGAGCGTCCACCTCATCGGGATTGAGCGCGTGCAGGCTCTGGGGCGCGCCGTCGCTTGAGATCACCGCCGCGAGGTGCACCGTGGCTTCGACGCCTTGCTGCAGCAGCTCGGGGGGGTAGACCGGTTCGGGATGCACCAACAGGTGGGCATTTTCAACCCTGCCTCCTACGCTGATGCGGCCTGGCTCGAGGGCGGGCAGCGCCGCCGATGGCGGCGGTGGCGCCATGGGTTTCGACCGGACCACGGTAACGACCTCGCTGCTGTGACCGATAATTAGCATGGCGTCGATGCGCACCGGCGTTCCCGCCTCAGTGACTGTTTCCTTCTTTAGAATGGCAAACCCGGGCATCTGGTATTCCACGTCGTAATGGCCGGGCGGAATCGATGGGAACTGGTAGAGGCCGGCCGCATTGCTACGCACCGTTAAGTCGCTAGCGCCACTTTGACTGTGCAGGACGATGAGACAGTTCGGTACGCGCGAGCCGCTGGGGTCTTCGACTATTCCCGAAATCGACCCGCTGCCCTGCGGGGTTGTGGGGCTTGCCGCCTGGGCAAGCAACACCTTCGGCCTCTGCGGCGAAGGTTCGGCCGCAAACGGAGCCGCGACTGTTAAAAAGCGCTTCTGCGGTTGGGAAGATGCGACGACCTGCGCATGGTCCATCGCGCCCGCCGCGACCACCGTCGAAACCACCGCGCAAGCCACCGCCACGCACGCGATGCGCACGCGCGAAAGCCGCTGCGCCGGGCGCCCTTCTAAAATCCGCCGGATTCGCTGCGGCAGAAACGCTCCCGGCATCGCCATCCCCATCACGTTCACCCGGGCGGATTGGCGAAGCGCCCGCGCCATCTCCAGCAGGTATTCGGAATACTCGAACCGGTCGTGACCGCGCGCCAGCACGGCCGCGTCGCACGCCTCTTCGGACAGCGCGGAGAGCCGGCGCTCGAGCCACCACGCGAGCGGATGGAACCAGAAGATGGCGCGATTCAGCAGCGCCAGCCACTGCACCAGCGGATCGCGCCAGCGCGCGTGCTCCTCTTCATGCGCCAGCACGGCGTGCAGTTGCGCTTGCGGCCATTGGCGCCAATTGGCGGGCAAAATCACAATTGGCTTCAGCCAACCCACGGTAACGGGAGCCAGTGGCGCGGGGCCACGCCCGGCGCGGTCCCGCCGAATCAGCATGTGTGCGCGCACGGTGCCGATCGCCAAGCGCGTCAGCAGAGTCAGGAATCCCAGCAGATATATGCCGGCCAGGCAGTTTTGCCAGGTCCATGCGGAAATCCGTACCGTTGGCGAAGCCGCCTGCGGAGAAAAAGTATCGGTCGAAATAGTAGTCCGGTTTGCGGCCGGCGATGCGACCGGGCTCAGCACTCGCACTACCGCCCTGGGACCCCACGCTGTCCAAACCGGCAAAGCCAGCATCCATATCACGACGCTCGCCCAAACCGCATGGCGCACGCGCGCGGCCTTGACCCGCAGCGCGTATAGAACCGCGCCCGCACAAATCGCAATCAGCAACGCCCTTATGGCGCATTCCAGAATCAAATTTTGCATCACTTGCCTCCTCGTTTGCGGCCGCGGACGAATTCCTCCAGCCGATCCATTTCGCCTTTGCTCAACACCTTGGCATCCACCATGCCGCTCACCAGCTCTTCCATCGACCCCTGACAGAGGCGGTCGATGATTTGCCGCACCGCATGCGCCGCCAGGCTGCGCGCCGGCTGCGCGGCGCGATAGACGAAGGCGCGAGCGTCCTCTTCATGCTTCAAGTAACCCTTCTGCTCGAGCCGTCGCAGCAGCGTGCGAATGGAAGTTTCCTTAATGTTGCGGCCGCGCGATACGGTGCGATGGACGGCATCGACGGTACAAGGCCCGGAGTCCCACACCGCCCGCATCACGTCGTTCTCAAGAGGGGTGAGCGGCGGCCGCAAGCGCATGCCGGGCGCAGCACGTTTTGTCATGTGACAATTTGTACCACTCAAATTGTCCGTCGTCAAGCGCCAGGATTCCCCGGTCTGTCGTTTTGCGCCGGCCATGGGCCGGAGGCACGTCTGCCATAGAATGGAAGACATCTCGCAACGACGCTATTATGTTTACTCCGGAAGAACGCGTCCGGGTGCGGACCGAACTATTGGAACGCGCCGCCGGCGACCGGCGCCTCAGCGGCGTGGCCATCACCGGCTCAGCAGCGGGCGGGGGCGAAGACCGCTGGTCGGACATCGATCTGGCTTTTGGCGTGGTTGAATCCGCAGCAGTAACGGACGTCCTCGCCGATTGGACGGCGCATATGTACCATCGGCATCTCGCCTTGCATCACCTGGATGTCAGGTCGGGAGGTTGGATTTACCGCGTATTTCTGCTCCCCTCCACGCTGCAGGTAGATCTGGCCTTCGTGGCCGCGGCGGAATTCCGAGCCCTGGCGCCAACCTTCCGCCTGGTGTCGGGGGAGGCGAGGGAGCCGCAGCATATTCCGCCACCGCCGGCCGGCGACCTCATTGGCCTGGGCTGGCTGTACGCACTGCATGCGCGGATTTGCATCGCGCGAGGACATATGTGGCAAGCGGAATACATGATCAGCGGCATTCGCGACCACGCGCTGGCGCTGGCTTGCATACGCCACGGCCTTCCCGCTTCGCATGGCCGCGGCATGGACCTGCTGCCCGGCGAAACGGCCGCGCAATTCGAAGGCGCCCTGGTGCGGCAACTGGACGCCGCTGAACTTTCCCGGGCCTTGCGGGTGGCGATTCACGGGCTGGTTGACGAGATTCGAAGCGTGGATGAGGAGCTGGCCGGACGGCTGCAAGGGGCGCTGATGAGTTTGACTGAGTAGCGCGGGGCCGTGCCCCGCGCGCCTTTGCGAGCGCATGGCCCGCGCCACGGCTATTGCAGCGGCCGCGGCTCCAGTCTTAGCTGCACATTTGCATTCGCGGCGATTTCCACTTCCGGCGCCCGCGATTGCGCCGCCCACAGCTTGTCCACGCGATTCGCGAATAGGTCGATGGTCTCGTTGGTGGCGAGCACGCGATACTTTCCCGGCGCCAAGGCGATGGTTGAATAGACGCCGTCGGGGCCGGTCCGGCCAATGGTCATCAGCGCCGACATTTCGCTTTCGGTGGCGGCCCATTCCGGAATAATCGCCACGTAGGCATCAGAAATGGGATTGCCGTCTTTATCGGCTACACGCGTAGTCAACGACCCGCCGTCATGTCCAATTACAAATCGCAGGGTGCCGCACGAGATCGCCCCGCCTAACGGAGCCGCGCCGTGCAGGACGCTCCGGCCGCCGCAGGTGATCTCCTTCATGTATTGCCCGGGACCGTTGATGCCGCGTAACACGTCGATGGTGTAATTGTCCGGCTGCAGCGGAAAGACGTGCGAAAAACTGCTAGGCGCCTTAAACGCCATGTTGAACCCTGCGCTACGCGATTGCAGACTGAGCATCCCAGAGAGACCGGGGAGCTGCGCGGATTCGTCGCCATCCCAAACGAACTCGGCGGAAATAGTGGACATAGCGTTATGCGGCAATTTCACGTCGCGGAGATCGGTGTTGGTCACTATCACGGTGGCAGCGGCGAAGAACGGCATTTGACTCGGATCGGGCGAGCTGCCGCTGGCCAAGAGCAGGTACTCGCCGCGATGCAACCCGCACACGCGGAATGTGCCGTCGGCCCCTGTCTTGCCAATGGTGTTCGGATCTACGCCGCGGGGGGCGGCTACGGCCATATCGAGAAGCTTGAGATCGAGGGCCGGCTCAACTGCAGCCTCCACCGAGCCGTCGACGCAGTAGGTGGGCAGCTTCGCGCGATGAATATCCACGCCATTGTGAGTCTCTCCCGGACCGAGCACAATCTCCGCCGCCAGATCGGCTGAGAGTACGTTCGGATAAAAAGTGTTGGCCGGGGCATCGCCGCCGCTAACAGTCTGGATCGACTTCTTTTGCGTCTCTACCAGGAATGCCTCGCCCGAGGGGACGCCGGTGAGGCGGTAGACGCCTGCCTCATCCGTGAATACTCCGGTGGCCGCAAAGTATCGCAGGGCGCCGTGATCATAGCGCTTCTCGATACGGAACACTTGTGCATTCGGAACCGGCTCCCGGTTCTCATCGAGGACCCGGCCGCTGATGATTCCCAGGGATGGCAAGCGGAAATCGAAGGAAGTGAGCTTCTGGCCCGCTTCCAACGTTACCGGTTTTGAGATCAGCGCCGTTAGCTGACCTTTTTCGGGCGCACCCTCGACATTGATCTGGTACTTTCCCGCAGGGATTTCAGTAAGCGTATAGCGCCCTCGCGCGTCCACGGATGACGCCACAGACTTGCCATCGGGCAACGTCACGCTCACGGTGGCTTGGGCTACGGGCGTTCCGGCGCCCGCATCCCGCACTGTGCCGCTGATCGATCCGGTGGCCGCGGTCTGGGCCGGGCTCTGCACGGCGTAAGCCGTGACGAGGCAGAGCAACCGCACGAATTTCATTGAATCTTCACCACTCCCGGCGCCACTTGGGGAAATTTCGTCATCACCAGCGGATCGTGTCCCGGAATAATCCACTTCGGATCGGCTGCCAGCTGCTTCATGCGGTCCTGCGCGCGCAGATTCGATTCGCGGTCGAGCGTCTGCGCGATGGGCAAATGCTTTTCCAGATTTTCGTAGAGATACATGTTATCGCTGGCCAGTACGACCGCGCCCACCGCCGTATTGACGGTGATGAATTGCGAGGCATAGGTGTGTTTGCCGCCGATGTACGCCGTGATGCCGGGAAGAATTTCCTGCGCGTCGCCATTCACCAGGCCCACGCGGCCTTCCGTATTCAGCTTCACCGCCGCCAGCACGTCTTCGGCAAAGACGCAACCATGCGTACGCCGCGATTGCCAGGCTTCACCGGCGTAATATTCCAGCTCGTCCTTTTGCAGCCAGATTTTCGCTTTGGGAAAAAGGTCGATGCCGTCGGCGTGGTCCCAATGCATGTGGCTGATGATGACGTCGGTGATGTCTTCCGGCTTCAAACCCAGCGGTGCGACGGATTCGGAAGGTTTGACGTAATCGGTGGGCTTCCACTGCTTCATGAACTGATCGCGGTAAAAGCCGGAATCGAAGAGGATGTTGCGCCCGTTGCCGCGAATCAACCAGACCATCATGGCGATATCGATCTTGCGCGCAGCGTCTGCGCCCTCGATCAAACCGGAGACCGCGAAACCGGGAACGGCGGCATAGCGGATGGCGTAGATTTCATATTGCGGCTTGGGTTGGGCGTGCAGCGGGAGTAACGGCGCGATGGCCAGCATAGCGAAGGCGAACTGGCGGAGAGCGATCAATGCGGACCTCTCCGGTAGTTTACCTTGGTTCGCGGGATTCGTCCTCACCGCGGAGGCGCGGCTAGTCGGAGACAACGCGGAGAACAAACTTCTCAAAGAAACTCCGCGTTTTCTCCGCCTCCCCGCGCCTCTGCGGTGAGGGATACTTCTCCCTAGGAACGACGCTGCTATCCTTTGGCGCCGCGCTCGGCCAGGACGCGCTGCACTTGCAATTGCAAAGCGGCGGCTTTGGGCATGGCCTGGATGCCCTTTTGCACTTCGGGATCGGTCTGCCAGCCGGCCCGATCGGCGGTTTCCTTGTTGAAGGCGCGGAAGTAAAACTCCCAGCGGATCCACGTCTTCAGGAAATCCTTGCTGGAGTTGAACTCTTCATCCGTAAACGGGATTTTCTGCGTCTTCAAGTATGCGCGGAACTGTTCCAGCGTGTCGTTGCCGGGCTCCCAGCCTTGCGGCAGGCTAGGCTTCTTGCCGGCGAAATATTGGTTGGCGAAATGGTAGATCGGGCCGGGATAAACCTGATAGAGGCTCACCTGCATGCGGCGCTCGAACGTGCTGTATACCGGCGTGGGATACTTCTCATCCGGGAGGATGCCGCCGCCGCCATACACTTTGCGGCCGCTGTCGGTTGATTTCATGTCGGCGGTGTTCGCCGTGCCCTTGCCGCCGGCGCTGTAATAGTCGTAGTAGGAGGAGTGCGAATAATCGCGCTGAATCAGGCGGCCGCTGGGCGTATAGTAATGCGCGATGGTCAGGAGCAGCGCAGCGCCTTCGGACAGGGGAAATTGCGCCTGCACCAGTCCCTTGCCGAACGTAGTCTCGCCGATGAGCCAAGCGCGATCATGATCTTGCAGCGCGCCGGAAACAATCTCCGAAGCCGATGCCGAACCACTGTTCACCAGCACTACCACCGGATATTTCTGCGCCGCCGGATTCGCCCTGGCGCGGAACACCTGCTCCTCTTCGTGCAGACCGTGATGCGAAACCACCACCTGGTCATTCTTCAGGAATCGCCCGGCCAGCGCGACCGCTTCATTCACCAGGCCGCCCGGATTGCCGCGCAGATCGAGGATGAGGCCCTTGGCTTTGAGTTCGCCCAACTTCTGCAGATCGTTCTCCACATCGCGAGCCAGGTTCGATGCCTCGAAGTTATCCACGCGCACGAACAAGATTTCCGGCGTGACCCAAAACGCATCGACCACGGTAGTGGCAATTTCACCGCGCGTCACTTGCGCCGAGATGAAATCCCCGGCGCCTTCGCGCTTCACGGTTACGCGCACGTCGGTGCCCCGCGGTCCGCGCAACAGATCGGCGACGCCCCCCGAATCGAGCTTGCTGACGTCTTTGCCATCCACGGCTTCGATGATGTCGCCGCGCTGGAACCCGGCATTATACGCGGGCGATCCCGGAAACGGCCGCATCACTACCACATGACCTTCGCCATCCGGCATGATCTCCATGCCAACGCCGTAATATTGCGCCTTCTGGTGGCGCTGCATTTCCTTATACTCCGCGGGATCCACAAAATTCGAGTGCGGATCGAGGGTGCGCAGCATGCCGGGAATCGCACCCGCGTAAAAGGCCTTTTCGGACGTCACGGGGTCGGCGAAGTTCTTCTCGACCAGCGCGAACGCCGACGTGACGGACTTCAGGTCGTGGTCCGGATCGTCGGCTGCCGCGGGCGGGGCCGCATACGCGCGAAGACCGGGACCGTAAAGCGGCGCCAGCACCGCCGAGGCGGCAACTACCAGCGCAACGTAAAACAGATGTCGGGTTTTCATGAATTCACCGGGAGACTCTTCTACTTATTCGACGACGGCCCGGAGACAAAAAGGTACCGAGAACCAAAATCCGGGGCGAGGCCTGGCCACGCTTTTATCATAACAAGGTTATTCGCTTATGGGGCGAGGCCAATAGCCGGTTCCGCGCCTGGCTCGGCGCCTGATATCCCGGAAAGCCACCGGCGGCAAGACCGCGGGCGATACAAAGGCTCGCCCAAATCGTGCCTTTGTGTATTCCCGAAGTTACCGAGCGGGAACATTCCCCTAACTTCTTTCAACTTCGGGGGCTAATATTCCCGTACGGTAACTTTTCACTGATTCAGATGCCTGGTCTGATATAATATTCCCGTACGGTAATATCGTGGAGGTAGCGTGAAGCCCCAGGACATTGGCAAACTGATCCGGGACACCCGCAAACGATTGGGCGTCACGCAGCGGGCGTTGGCGCTAACCTCTGGAACCGGACTGCGGTTCGTCATCGATCTCGAAAAGGGCAAGGAAACCTGCGAGATCGGGAAAGCACTCACAATCCTCCATACGCTTGGAATTAAGTTGACCCTGACGCCGCCGCCCGCTACAGCGAAAGCAGATTAGGCAATGGCAAGAACCCTTGATGTTTACTTGCACAGCCACTTGGCCGGCCAACTCATTCAAGATGACGGCGGGCAGATGGGATTCAAGTACGTCGAAGACTGGCTGAACACGCCATCGGCCACGCCGCTGTCGCAATCGCTTCCTTTGAGAAAGGAACGATTCAGCCGCAGGGAATGCCGGGGTTTTTTCGCAGGCATTCTGCCGGAAGAAAGCAAAAGGGAGATCATCGCCGCCAATCTCGGCATCAGCGCGCGCAACGATTACGCCATGCTGGAACAGATTGGCGGCGAATGCGCCGGGGCCGTAACCTTCATTCCGCCGGGGCAGCGCCTCCCGGAGCCCAACTATGGATATCGAGAGATCTCCTCACACGATCTCGCCGGAATCCTCAGGGAGCTACCGAAGCGTCCGCTGCTGGCAGGCGACGAGGGCATCCGCCTCTCGCTGGCCGGCGCGCAGGATAAAGTGGCCTTGCGCATCGAAGGCGATGAAATCTCTCTCCCCCTCGGGGGCGCCCCGAGCACGCATATCCTAAAGCCGTCGGTCGAGCGCTTCGCCGGCATTGTTTTCAACGAGGCGCTCTGTATGAACCTGGCCGCCGCGGCCGGCCTGCCAACTGCCCAGGTGGAGGTACGGTCTGTTGAAGGGATCGACTATCTGCTGGTGAAGCGCTACGACCGTGCTCATCGGCAAGTGCAGGGAGGAAAGCCCGTTCTGGAGCGGCTTCATCAGGAAGATTTCTGCCAGGCACAGGGCATTGTTCCCGAAATGAAATACCAGAAGGAAGGCGGACCGTCGCTCAAACAATGTTTTGGGCTGCTGCGTGACGTATCCAGCGCACCTGTCATTGACCTCGCCCGACTTCTGGACGCGGTGATATTCAACTATCTGGCCGGCAACAATGACGCGCACGGCAAGAATTTTTCGCTGCTCTACCGCGGAGCCGGCAGGGAGGAGCAAGAGATTCGACTCGCGCCCCTATATGACATCGTGAGCACGGCCTACTACCCCGAGATCAGCCGGAACATGGCCATGAAAATCGGCGGCGAATACGTGCCGGAAAAAGTAACGCCGAAGGATTTCGAGCGGCTGGCCGAAGAGGCGGGTCTGGCGAAACCCATCGTCAGGCGCCGTGTGCCCGAGCTTGCCGGCATCGTCCTCTCATCTCTCACCAAGGCGCAGATCCCTGGCCCGGTCGGGCAAGCGGTCGCTGCGTTGATCCGCGAACGCTGCGAGAACGTCAAGAGTAGTTTCAAGGATAGATAGCCTGCGCCCGGTGCGATCGCGTGATCAAGGGGTGGGAGAGAAGCGCCTGCACGAGGCGGTGGGGCGGACGGAAGCTTTGCCCCCCGGCTGCCTCACAACAAACGCTACTTATGGACCTGGATGAGGGCCTTGACTTGATAGTTCTTATCCACCAGGCCGACTTGGCCCCCCACCGCGACATAATGATGATCGGGCGGCGGCGGCGCTAAGCGATCCGAAAGATCCTGGGGCACCGGGCGCGCGCGGTCGCGGATATCGTTGTCCATTACTACGCCCACTTTCAAGCGCGACTGCTGGTCGGCGGATAGCTGATCTTCGGGCCGAAGGCCTTCCGGCAAGTTGCTTTGATGCTGGCTGTACCAATCGCCGGCGGCTTGCTGCTGGGGGTCCTGGCTCACGGCGCTGGTTTGGCCGCAGCCGGAAAACGCAAGAGCCGCCGCAAACAGCGCGGCCGGCAAAAACATTCTCATGAAGGTCTCCTTCTTGTGGTGCACACTGAGACAAATATAAGGGTTATGCGAGCGGGTGTCTGTCCCGTTCCGCACACCGCCCTACTTCACCACGAGATTCACCAGCTTGTCCGGGACAATGATCACTTTCACCACCTGCCTGCCGGCCAGGAAGGGCTGCGCCTTCTCATCCGATTTGGCGGCTGCTTCCAGCTCCGCCGCCGGCGTACCGAACGGGGCCGAAATGCGGCTGCGCAATTTGCCGTTCACCTGCACCACGATTTCGGCTTCGTCTTCCTTGGCGAGTTCCGCGTCATAGGCCGGCCAGCTCTGCTTGAAAACCGGACCCTCCTTACCCAGCTCGTCCCAAATCTCTTGGGAAAGATACGGCGCAAACGGCGCGAGCATCAAGGCGAGCTTCTCCAGAATCTCCTGCATCGCAGCCGGCGAAATGCGAGGTTCTTCGGCGTAAAGCTCGTTGACCAGCTCCATCACCGACGCGATGCAGGTATTGAAATGCCAACGCGATTCGAAATCGCCGGTGAGCTTTTTTACGGTCTGGTGGAGTTTGCGGATCACCTTGCGGTCGGCTTCGCCTGTTTGCAGGCCATGGGCCCGCGCGACTTCCGCGTTGCGCGTGGCGAAGCGATACACGCGCCCCAGGAACCGGTAAATGCCCTCGGTGCCTTCGGTGCGCCAATCGACTTCCTTCTCCGGCGGGGCCGCGAAGAGCACGAACATGCGCGCGGTATCGGCGCCGAATTTTTCGGCTAGCAGATCGGCGCCCACCACGTTGCCCTTCGATTTCGACATCTTCGCGCCCTCGGCGATCACCATCCCCTGGGTGAACAGCCGCCGCGCCGGTTCGCTATTTTGGATGAGGCCGATATCGCGCATCACCTTAGTAAAGAAGCGCGAGTAAATCAAATGCAGAATGGCGTGTTCCACGCCGCCGATGTATTGATCGATCTCGAACCAATACGCGATCTTGGCCGCATCGAACGGCGCCCGATCGTTATGCGGATCGCAATAGCGGTAGAAATACCAGGACGAATCGATGAACGTGTCCATGGTATCGGTCTCGCGCCGTGCTGCGCCGCCGCACTTCGGGCAGGTCACGTTGACAAAGGCCGGGTCGTTCTCGAGCGGCGAGCGGCCCGCGCCGGTGATCGCCACGTTGTCCGGCAGCAGCACCGGCAGTTGGTCCTCGGGCACGGGCACCACGCCGCATTGGGGGCAGTGAATCACGGGAATCGGCGTGCCCCAGTAGCGCTGCCGCGAGATGCCCCAATCCTTGATGCGGTAGGTGATCGCCGCCTTACCGAAGCCATGCTGCTCCGCGTAGGCCGCCATCTTGCTCTGCGCTTTTTCGGAGGTGAGCCCCGACCATTCGCCGGAATTTTCGACGATGCCATACCCGGTCACGGCTTCCTGCATGCCCGGCTCTTCCGCCAATACGCCATCCACGCGGATCACCGGCTGTACGGCGATCCCGTACTTGCGGCAGAATTCGAAATCGCGCTCATCGTGCGCAGGCACGGCCATAATCGCGCCGGTTCCGTAACCCATCAGCACGAAATTGCCCACCCAGATCGGGACCTTCTCGCCGCTATACGGATTCACGGCATAGTGGCCAGTGAAGAAACCTTCCTTCTCGATATCGCCGGGGTCGCGGTTGGCGCGCGCATCTACCATCGCCTTGGCGCGAGCTTTGCTTTCGGCATCGAGCAGCGTTTCGTTGAGCGGATGCTCGGGCGCGAGGATCACGCACGTGGCGCCGTAGATGGTATCGACGCGCGTGGTGAAGACGCGAATCGCCTCGCCCGTCCCGGCCAGGGTGAAATCGATCTCGGCGCCTTCGGAGCGGCCGATCCAGTTGCGCTGCATGGTGAGCACGCGCTCCGGCCATCCGCCTTCGAGCTGGGCCATATCAGTGAGAAGCTGATCGGCGTAGGCGGTGATTTTGAGGAACCATTGGTCGAGCGCGCGCTGCTCCACCTTAATTTCTTCGTGGCGCCAGCAACAGCCATCCACCACCTGCTCGTTGGCCAGCACGGTGGCGCAATTGGGACACCAGTTGAGCAGCGCGCGCTTGCGGTAGGCGAGGCCGCGCTCAAGCATTTTGAGAAAGAACCACTGATTCCAGCGGTAATACGCCGGGTCGCAGGTGGCTATTTCACGGTCCCAATCGTAACTGAAGCCGAAGCGGCGGTGAGTCTTCTTCATCGCCTCGATATTTTGCAGCGTCCACTCGCGCGGATGCCGGTGGTTGGCGATGGCCGCATTTTCGGCGGGCAATCCGAACGCGTCCCAACCCATGGGGTGGAGCACGTTGAATCCGCGCATCCACTTGTAACGAGCCAGCGCGTCGCCGATGGAGTAATTGCGGATGTGCCCGATGTGCAGCGTGCCGCTGGGATAGGGCAGCATTTCGAGAACGTAGAACTTCGGCTTGGTGGAGTTCTCTTCCGCCTTATAAAAATCGGCGTTTTGCCACTGTTCGAACCATTTCAGCTCGATACGGGCATGGTCATAGGGCTTTTCGGGCATGGCGTTGGCTTAGATGTGGGCTAAATTCCATGGTAGCAGTGGGACAGGCCTCCTGGCCTGTCCTGGTCAGGGACGGCTCCAGTGGGGCAGGATGGCATCCTGCGGCCGATTGGCAAATCGGCCAGCTGTTGCGTCGATCCGGCCGGCAGGCGGGTTGCCAACCCGCTGCAGGTTGCCAACCTGCCCCACAACCTTCTGGCCCAGCCAATCGATATGGCCGGAAGATCGGCAACCACCTGGCCATCCTCGCCGTCCGCACTCCCAAAGGAGTCCCTTATGAAACGGCTGCTCGGGTCCCTGTTGATCCTCTTAATCGCGGCGCCGGCGTGGCCGCGCGTCGCTGTGGTTTTCCGCCTGGCAAGCCCTCCGCTGCCGGTGCAAGCAGGGCAGGAGTTCGCGCTGTGCGCCGCCAATGTGGGAACAACCAATGCCGAGATCGTCTTAAACTTTGTTAGCGTGCGCACTGGCGCCATAGTTGTTAGCAAGCAAGTGATGCTGCCTCCTCCAAGTGCTGTTCCGATCGCGATGCCCGACCCTTGCCTGAACACCACCGCCGAGGCCATCCTGAAGGCAGGCGCGCCGGCTTCCGGAGGGCCGGCGCTGGTAGTAGCCCTGATGGTAATCAGGCACGGCGTCTTCCATGGCGCGGCTGCGGCTACCGCTTCCGTGCAAGTGACTGCGGCGGGCGCGAATGGAGAGCGCCAGATGGTGGCCTCGGTTCCGCTTCATATGGCAACCATGATCAACGGCAGGAATACGCCGATCGAGATCGTGCGCTGAAGCATCACTTATGCAGGTTGAAGCCGGCCGCATCGTTGGCTAGCGCCGTGGCCGAGGCGAATACCTGCGCTGCCCCGCCTTTCGGCGCGGGCTTGGCTAAAACCTTCTTCAGTAACCTGGCATGGGCCGCCATTCTGTGGACATAATTCAGCTGCGATCCCAAACCTCCCGATCGGTCCGCAACGGCTTCACTGTCCAAGTAGCTCTGAAGGCCCGATACGGAGCCGGATTGATAGGACAAGACCGCTGCGGCGAAAGCCTGATCCGCCGCAAGTTTCTGCGAATCTTGCACGAAATTATTCCGCGTATCGGGGCCGGCGAACGTCCCGTCCGCAAACAGTACCGAATCGAGGGAAATCGTGATCGACGCCGCGGAGCTAAGCTCCGCCAGACGGGTTGCAGGCGCGGGAAGGGGAGGGTTGCGCCGCGGAGTTATGTACGCATAGTTGGCGATCGCCGATGCCAACAACTGCGCTCCGGGAGCGAGCAGCGGTTTTGCTCCGGCAGGCGGCGGAATGCTTCCCATGCACCATGCTAAGGAACCGTCCTTCTTGCCATTTGCTTGGGTCACATCGAAGATCACGCATGCGTCAATGAGAGCTTGCGACGTGCCGTTACGAACCAAAACCGAGTAGGGAAGGCCTGGCTGATACGAGGCAAAATCCGCAGCGCCAATCAGCGCCTGGACGGCTAGAAGGAAATCCGGATCGCTCGGACCCACAAGCGCCATGCCGGGAAGTGAATCGCTAATGGGCGTGACAACCACCGCCGGCTGCGCCGCAAGAATCTTAGCCGCGAGAGCGAATGCTAGTATCCAGCGAGACATCGTAACGCCTGATCGAATTGTACGGCGGCGCCAATTTGCATTCAATCCCTCAACAGGGCCATGCCGGCGGCGGCGGCCCACTTGACACCCGGCCGGCAAGGGTGTCACGCTACCGCCTAATGAAAGCATTTATTCTTCTGACCCTCGCGGGTCTGGCCTCTACTTTGTCCGCACAGCCGCGCGTCTACACCGCGGCCGATTACGAGCGCGCCGAGTTAGCCCTGGGGGGCAATACCAACCCGTTGGTCTTCCGCTCGGGCGTGCGCGTCACCTGGCTGGCGGACGAGCGCTTCTGGTATCGCGTCACCACCCCAGAGGGCAGCGAATTCGTTTTCGTGGATACCGCCAAAGGCACGCGCGCCCCGGCCTTCGATCATGCGAAACTGGCGGCGGCGCTTTCCACCGCGGCTGCCGGAAAATATGATGCGAACCATCTGCCATTCACGGAAATCGAACCATCCGCCGACGGCAAGTCGGTGGAGTTCAGCGTCTCCGGAAAAAGGTGGAAGTGCGACGTGGCGGGCAACGCTTGCGCAGAGACCGCCGACGAAGCAACAGCCGGCGGACGCGCCGGGCGCGGCGGACGTGGCGGCGGCAGAGGCGGACGCGGGGGTGGCGGCGGCGGACGCGGCGGCGGCGGCGGTCTCGCCGAATCCGTATCGCCCGACGGTAGGCACGCTGTTTTCATTCGCGATAACAACCTTTGGGCGCGCGAAGTGGCTGGGGGCGCCGAGACCCAACTCACCAAGGATGGCGTCAAGGACTTCGGATATGCCACCGACAACGCCGGTTGGCAATCGAGCGACCGCCCCATAGTGGTTTGGTCGCCCGACTCCACCAAGATCGCTACCTTCCAGCAGGATCAGCGCGGCGTCGGCGAAATGTATCTGGTCAGTACGGCCGTGGGCCATCCCACGCTCAGAGAGTGGAAGTACCCGCTGCCCGGCGACGCCGTAGTTACTACCATTCAGCCGGTAATTATCGATGTGGTGGCCAACAAAATGGTGCGGTTGCAAATTCCGCCGCAGCAGCACCGTTCCACGCTTTGCGACGATGTCCGCTGCGGCGGCGAATGGTCCGACGTGCAGTGGAGCGACGACGGCGCGCATCTGGCCTTCGTTTCCACCGCGCGCGATCACCGCGAAGAGACGCTGCGCCTGGCCGACACATCCACCGGCGCGGTGCGCGACGTGTTCGACGAAAAGGTCGCCAAGTTTTATGAATCGGGAAACGGCGCCGTCAACTGGAAGTACTTACCCAAGTCCAACGAATTCATCTGGTTCTCGGAGAAGGATAACTGGGGACATTTGTATCTCTACGATCTTACGACCGGCAAGCTCAAGAATCAGGTCACTAAGGGCGATTGGAACGTCACCCGGATCAGCCGAATCGATGAGAAGAACCGCGTGTTGTATGTGCTCGGCGTGGGCCGTGAGAAGGGCGATCCGTACTTCATTCACTTCTACCGCGTCGGGTTCGACGGCAACGGTCTCACTCTGTTGACGCCCGACGACGGCAACCACGACATCGCTCTCTCGCCGTCCGGTCATTACTTTATCGACACGTACTCCAAGCCCGACGTCCCTCCGGTAGCCGACGTGCGCGACGACACAGGCAAGC
>Ga0302326_10015061_pt1 | contig 16292 bp, 12 predicted proteins | sample Palsa_T0_3_FD_202264 | JGI IMG/M metagenome (GOLD analysis project Ga0302326, IMG submission 202264) | Peat permafrost microbial communities from Stordalen Mire near Abisko, Sweden - Palsa_T0_3 | ecosystem: Environmental > Terrestrial > Soil > Palsa > Peat permafrost | place: Sweden: Abisko... | reverse complement strand
TTCAACGATTCGCCGACAGCGGCGGCCATCGCCACCATCGGCGCCGCCCACAGGCGCTTTGGCACCACCGGCTTTCTCCCCACCCTCATCAGCGACGGGCTGACCACCGTCGGCGCGGCCCTGGCCGCGGTCGGGGAGGCGATCGGGGCGGCCACGCCGGGGGTCCTGGGCGTTCACATCGAGGGCCCGTTCCTCAACTCCGAGCGCCGGGGAATTCACGAGGCCAGCCGGCTGCGCCGGATGGACCGCGAGGGCCTGGATGTCCTGACCTCGCTTCATGTCGGCCGCACCCTCGTCACCCTGGCCCCCGAGATGCTGGAGCCCGGCGATATAGCGAGGCTCGTCGGCGCCGGCGTCATCGTCTCGGCGGGCCACACCAACGCCACCTACGACGAAGTCATCGAGGCTCTCGACCAGGGCCTCACCGGCTTCACCCACCTCTTCAACGCCATGTCGCCGCTCGCGCCGCGCGCGCCGGGTGCCGTGGGGGCGGCGCTCTACGACCCGCGGCCCTGGTGCGGGATCATCGTCGACGGCCGCCACATCGATCCGGTGGTGCTGAAGATCGCCCTGCGCTGCCGCCCCCGCGATCGCTTCATGCTGATCACCGACGCCATGCCGTGCGTGGGCGGTCCGCGCGATTCCTTCAGCCTCCAGGGCAAGCTGATCACGGTGCGCGACGGCGCGTGCTTCGACGAGACCGGGGCCCTGGCGGGTTCTGACCTCGACATGGCCGCGGCCCTGCGCAACGCCGTCGAGCTCCTGGATCTGGATCTGGCGCAAGCCTCGGCCATGGCCAGCGGCAACCCTGCCAGCTTCCTGGGACTGGGTCGGGAGCTGGGCCGCATCGCCCCGGGCTACCGCGCCGACCTCGTCCTCCTCGACGACGCCCTGCACGTCCAGGAGACCTGGATCAGTGGTCGCGACAGCCTGCACTTCGAGCCACCGATGGGTGAGTGGCGCAGCGCGTGAGGGCTCTGCCGGTCCTCGCGGCCCTGGCGGCCGTCTGGCTCGCGCCGGCTGCGGCGCGCGGCGACGGCGTGGACGTGATTCCAAGGCCTGCGCTGGCGCAACCGCTCGACGGGCCGCCGGCCCTCGTCGGCCAGTTGACCCCGATCATCGTCGCCCCGGGCGATGCCGCATCGCTTGCCGTCGCACGGCGGCTGGCCAACCTGGCCATGCAGAGCCGCGGCCTGCGTCTGGTTCCGCGCCTCGCGGCGCGCGCGCCGGCGGGCCGGACCGCCATCGTCCTCGAACGTCGCGGGAAAAGCGGCGGCGCGGAGGCCTACCGCCTCGATATCGGCGGGCGGCGCATCGCCATCTCGGCCACGACCAGGGCCGGCCTCCTCTACGGCGCGGTCACGCTCTGGCAGATCATGACCGCCCAGGCCGGCCATGGCGGCGTCGCCCTGAGCGCCCTTCATGTCGAGGACGCTCCGCGCTTCGCCTGGCGCGGCCTCCTCCTCGATTCGGCCCGCCACTTCCAGACCCCGGAAGAGATCGAGCGGCTGATCGACGAGATGGCGTTGCACAAGCTCAACGTCCTCGAATGGCACCTGACCGACGACCAGGCCTGGCGCCTCGAGGTCCCGCGCTACCCCAGGCTCACCGCGATCGGCGCCTGGCGCATCCCCGCCTTCGTCGGCGCGCCGACGCTCGATCCCGCGACCGGCCGGCCGGCGCTTTATGGCGGGTTCTACACCAGGGCCCAGGTCGGGCGGATCGTCGCCTATGCTGCGGCGCGAAACGTCACCATCGTCCCGGAAATCGAGATGCCCGGCCACGCGGTCGCGGCCCTGCTCGCCTATCCCAAGCTTTCCGCCGGGACGCCGCCGCCACGGTCGATCCAGAGCGACTGGGGCGTCTTCCCCTACGCCTTCGGGATCGACGAGCCGGTGTTCGACTTTCTTGGCGTCGCGTTGAACGAGGTCATGGACATCTTCCCCAGCCGCTTCATCGCCGTCGGCGGCGACGAGGTGGTCGCCGAGGCCTGGACCGGAGCGCCGAAGGTCCAGGCGCGGATGAAGGCCCTCGGCCTCGCCGACGCCGGCGCCGCGCACGCCTGGTTCATCGGCCGGATCGGAGCCATCCTCGCCGCCCGTGGACGGCGGCTGATCGGCTGGGACGAGATCCTCGAAGGCGGCGGTCTGCCGGCCGGCGACGCCGTCGCCTCCTGGCGCGGGGCTGCCCCGGCCAGGACCGCGGTCGCGAGCGGCCACGACGTCGTGCTGGCGGTCTCGCCCACTCTCTACCTGGATCATCGCCAGAGCGATCTTCCGGGCGAACCGGCCGGCCGCGGCGACGTGGTCAGCCTCGCCGATGTCTACGCCTTCGACCCGCAGCTGCCGCCGCCGACCGCCCCCGCGCCGGGCCCCGCCGTCGCGCCCGGCAAGGTCCTCGGCCTGGAAGGCGCGCTCTGGACCGAGCACATCTCCACCTTCCCGCACCTCCAGGCGATGGCGTTTCCGCGCGCCGCGGCGGTGGCCGAGCTCGGCTGGTCGCCCGCGGCCGGTCACGACTGGGCCGACTTCCTCGCCCGCCTCCCGGCCGAGTTCGCCCGCTTCGAGACCCTTGGCATGGCCGAGGACGAGAGCGCGCTGAAGGTGAAAGCCGACGTCGAGCCCGCCCTCGCCGTGCGTCGCCGCGCGAGCCAGGAACTGCGTGGGTGCACCGACAAGGTCACGCTCAATCTCGAAGGCGCGGCGGCGGCGTCCGGCGCGCGGCCGGTCTATCTCGTCGACATCATGAACCCCTGCTGGATCTGGCCCGGCGCCGACCTTTCCGGCGTCAGCGCCCTTTCCGTCGGCGTCGACCGCCTGCCGTTCAACTTCCAGATCGGCGCGGCCAGGGACAGGATCGACCTGCGCCCTCCCGCCACCGCCGACGGCGAACTGGAGGTGCATCTCGACGGCTGTGCGTCGCCGACGGCGGCCGTCCTTCCCCTCGCGCCGGCGGTCGCCCGGCCCGGGCCGGCGATCCTGACCGCGCCCCTCGCCCCCCAGAGCGGCCGCCACGATCTCTGTTTCGTCTTCACCGCCGCCAGGATCGATCCGATGTGGGTCCTCGGCTTCGTCCAGCTGGAGCCCTCCGCGACGGCGCCCGGTCCGGCATGATGCGCCCGTGACCAACCTGATTCTCACCGCGCCGCTCTCGGGCTGGGTCGGCCCCCTGGACGAGGTCCCAGACCCGGTGTTCGCCCAGCGAATGCTGGGCGACGGCCTGGCGATCGATCCCACCAGCGGCGAAGTGCGCGCGCCGTGCGCGGGCAAGATCCTCACCCTCCACGCCGCCGGCCATGCGGTCAGCCTTCGCGCCGCGTCGGGCGCCGAGATCCTGATCCACGTGGGCCTCGAGACCGTGGCTCTGGCCGGCGAAGGCTTCGCGGCGCATGCGCGGGTGGGCCAGGACGTCGCCCCCGGCGAGCTCCTGATCACCTTCGACATCGACCTCGTCGCCCGTCGCGCCGCCAGCCTCGTCACGCCCATCGTGATCACCAACCGAGCGGCCTTCGCCATCGTCCGCCGCGCCCAGGACCTGGCCGTGGAAGCCGGCGATTTCCTGATGGAGATCGAGGCGGTCGCCGGCCTGCCGAACGGCGAGGCGCCCGCCGGCGGAGAGGCGGCGTCGGCCGAGGCGACCGTGCCCCTGGCCCACGGCCTCCACGCCCGCCCCGCGGCCAGAATCGCCACCGAGGCGCGGGGCTTCGACGCCCAGATCCGTCTCGTTTCGGCCAGGGGCGAGGCCAGCGCCACCAGCACCCTGGCGATCATGGCGCTGGGCGCCGGCGAGGGCGAGACGCTCCGGATCGACGCGACCGGCCCCGACGCGGCGGCCGCCGTCACCGCCATGGTCGAGCTGATCGAGCACGGCCTTGGCGGCCCGGAAGTCGCCGCCGCCGCGCCGCCAATCCTCGCGCCGCCGCCTCTCGCCGAGGCGCGCCGTCCCGCCGGCCTGGTTGGCATTCCGGCCGCCCCCGGGCTCGCGATCGGCGCAGCGCATCAGCTGATCGCCCCCGAGATCCTCGTCGCCCCGCCATCCGGTTCGCCGGGCGACGAGACCGCCATGCTGGGCGCGGCCCTCGCGGCCGTGGGGTCACGCCTGGCGGCTGCGGCAAGCCAGGGCCCCGCCGCGCAGGGCGAAATTCTCGCCGCCCACCTCGAGATCCTGGGCGACGAGGCCCTGGCGACCGCCGCCGCGCAGGCCATCGCCGCCGGGGCGAGCGCCGGCGCCGCCTGGCGCAGCGCGATTCGGACCCAGGCCGACCTGCTGCGGCGCCTGCCCGACCCGCGCCTGGCCGAACGCGCCGCCGACCTCATCGACCTCGAGCGCCAGGTCCTCATCGAGCTCGGCGGCGAGCCCGCCCCGGTCCAGCACCTGCCGCCGGGCGCCATCATTCTCGCCCGCGATCTCGCGCCCTCGGAGGTCATGGCCCTGCCGCCCGAGGTCGGCGGCCTCTGCACCGCGCTTGGCGGACCGACCAGCCACGTCGCCATTCTCGCCGCCGCCCGCGGCATCCCGGCGGTCGTCGCGGCCGGCGAGGCGGTGACGACGATCAGCGACGGCGCGACCCTGATCCTCGACGGCGACGCCGGATTCCTGAGCGTCGCCCCGGGCGCCATGGAGCTGGAGGCGGCCCAGTCGCGTCTTGCCACCCGCCACGCCCGCCACGAGGAGGCCCTGGCCGCCGCCGGGCTCGAGAGCCGGACGGCCGACGGGACCCGGATCGAGGTCTTCGCCAACCTCGGCTCCGCCGCCGACGCCGCCGCCGCCGTTCTCGCCGGCGCCGAGGGCTGCGGCCTGCTGCGCACGGAGTTCCTGTTCCTCGATCGCGACAGCCCGCCAGACGAGGACGAGCAGGCGGCGCGGTACCAGGCCATCGCCGAGGCCCTCGGCGGCCGGCCGCTGGTGATCCGCACCCTCGATGTCGGCGGCGACAAGCCCGCGCCCTACCTTCCCATGGGGCCTGAGGAGAATCCGGCCCTAGGTATTCGCGGCGTTCGGGTCTCCCTGCGCCACCCCGACCTGCTGGCGGCCCAGATTCGCGCCATCCTCCGCGTTCGACCTCTGGGCCAGGCGCGCATCATGGTCCCGATGGTCGCCAGTCTCGACGAGCTGGCGGCGGTGAGAGCCGTGGTCGAGCGCGCCAGGACCGAACTGGGCCACGACGCGCCGGTCCAGGTCGGAGTCATGGTCGAAACGCCGGCCGCGGCCGTCACCGCAGATCTCCTCGCCCGCGAGGCCGATTTCCTGTCGGTGGGCAGCAACGACCTCACGCAGTACGTGCTGGCCATGGACCGCGGCAATCCGGCCCTGGCCGGCGCCGTCGACGCCCTCCATCCGGCGGTCCTGCGGCTGATCGGCCAGACGGTCGCCGGCGCGGCGGCCCACGGCCGCCCGGTCAGCGTCTGCGGGGCGCTGGCCGGCGACCTCGCGGCCGCGCCGATTCTCGTCGGCCTGGGGATTTCCACCCTCTCGACGCCGCCGGCCGCGGTGGCCGAGGTCAAGGGCCTGATCCGGACCCTCAGCCTTCAGTCTTGCCAGGACCTCGCCCGCCGCGCCCAGGCCTGCGCCTCGGCCCGCGAGGTCAGAAGCCTCGTCATCGGGATGACGCCATGACCCTCCTTGGAACCAGGATCTCGGCTTCGAGCCTGCAGCCGCTGGGGCGGGCCCTGATGCTGCCGATCGCGGTCCTGCCGGTGGCGGGCCTGATCCTGCGGCTGGGCCAGCCCGATCTCCTGAACGTCCCGTTCATCGCCGCCGCCGGCGAGGCGATCTTCCACAGCCTCGGCCTGCTCTTCGCCATCGGCGTCGCCGTGGGCTTCGCCAGGGACGGCGCCGGGGCCGCGGGCCTGGCCGGCTGCGTCTGTTTCCTCGTCGCCACCGGCGGCGCCCAGGCCCTGGTCGCGGTCCCGGCCGACGCGGTCGCGGGCATGGCCGGCAAGGCGCGGGACCTCGGCGTCGCCGCCTTCCGCGCCGGCGCGCTCTTCAAGCTCTCGGTGCCGCTCGGCATCGCCTCCGGCGCGATCGCCGGCGCCCTCTACAACCGCTTTTCGACCATCCGGCTCGCGCCCTACCTCGCCTTCTTCAGCGGCCGCCGCTTCGTCCCCATCGTCGCCGGTCTCGCCGGTCTTGGCCTGGCGTTGGTCGCGGGTCTCGGCTGGACCTGGCTCGACCGCGGGATCGACGCCTTGAGCGTCGCGATCGTGCGCGCCGGACCCTTCGGCCTCTTCGCCTACGGCCTCCTGAACCGCCTCCTCATCGTCACCGGCCTGCACCACATCCTCAACAACATCGTCTGGTTCATCGTCGGCGACTACCGGGGCGCCACCGGCGATCTGAACCGGTTCTTCGCCGGCGACCCCAGCGCCGGCGCCTTCATGGCCGGCTTCTTCCCGGTGATGATGTTCGGCCTGCCGGCCGCCTGTCTAGCGATGTTCCACGCCGCCAAGCCGGAGCGCCGCGCCGAGGCCGGCGGACTGCTCCTCTCGCTCGCCCTCACCTCGTTCCTCACCGGCGTCACCGAGCCCATCGAGTTCAGCTTCATGTTCCTGGCCCCGGCCCTCTTCCTGGTCCACGCGGTCCTCACCGGCGCGGCCATGGCCACCATGAGCCTCATCGGCGTGAAGCTGGGTTTCGGCTTTTCCGCCGGCCTCTTCGACTATGTGCTGAACTTCGGCAAGGCGACCCGCCCGCTGCTGCTCATCCCCGTGGGCCTCGTCTACTTCGGCCTCTACTACGGCCTCTTCCGCTTCTTCATCGCCCGCTTCGATCTGAAGACCCCCGGCCGCGAGGATGAACCGGGGATCGCCGCGCCGGCGCCGGCCGGGCCACGGAGCCGACCGCGCGGCTTCGTCGAGGCCCTGGGCGGCGCGGCCAACCTCGTTTCGGTCGACGCCTGCACCACCCGCCTTCGCCTCGTCGTCGCCGACCAGGCGCGGATCGACGAGGCGGCGCTCAAGGCCCTCGGCGCCCTCGGCCTCGTCAGGCCCTCCAAGCGCGATCTCCAGGTCGTCGTCGGTCCCATCGCCGACGACATCGCCCGCGAGATCCGGGCCCACCTGAGCAGCGGCGAGGCCGCCGACACCGCCCCGCCCGCCGCCGCCCTGCTCAGGGCCCTGGGCGGCGCGGCCAACGTCAGGGCCGTCGAACTCCGCTCCACCCGCCTCCGGATCGAGGTCCATTTGAGCGGAAACATCGACGAGGGCGCCCTGCGCGCCATCGCCCATCGCGGCCTCGCCCTCCCCGCCCCCTCCATCATCCACGCTCTTGTCGGCCACCACGCCCCCGCCCTAGCCGCCGCCCTCGCGCCGCTGCTGCGGCCCGCGACGCACGGAACCAAGGCCGGCGGCTGAGCTGGCCGACGTCTCCCGCGCCGCGGGCAGGGACCGAGCGAGCGGCTTGACAGTCCGGTCGCTTCTGTCTGATTTCTCGCCCCGCCCTGCTTCGCGCCGCCAGTATCCTTTAGGAGTCCCAGTGAAACCCACGATGGTTCTCGCCGTCGCGATCTTCGGCGCTACTCTTGGCGCGGCGCCGGCGATCGGCGCCGACGTCCGCGGCCCGATCCACGTCGTCGCCGCCACCTTTGGCGGCCGCAACGACTCCAACCCCAGGGACTTCACCGCCACGCTCCAGAAGATCTGCGGCGAGACCTCCACCTATTGCGAGGCCTTCTGCGCCGACGCCTTCGTCGGCCCGCCGGCCGAGCGCCATTACCACCAGCTCGGCGTCCACGGGATCTGCCGGGTCGTCTTCCGCTGCGGCGAGCTGACCACCCAGGTCACCGAGGCCGCCAGGAACGAAACCCTGATCCTCAACTGCCGCGCCCAGCAGTAGGCGGCAGCGGCCCTGGCCGTCGGGAGAGGGTCGATGGATCGCTGGGCGAGCTTCTTCGGATCGGCGGCCAGCGTCGCGGCGACGCTCACCGGCCTGGTGGTGGTCGCGATCTCGATCAACCTCGCCCGCATCCTCGAGCACGCCGAGCTTCCGGCCCGCGCCGCCGGCGCCCTCGTCCCCCTGACCGCGGTGATCGTCGTCGCGCTGATGGGCCTCATCCCCGACCAGTCGACGGCCGCCCTCGGTCGCGAGATCCTCGCCGCCGGCGCCTGCGCCTGGGTCCTCGGCGCCTTCCTGCTCACGCGGTGGATGCCGGCCTCCTCGCCCGCGCCAAGGTGGCGGCGGCGAACGGCCCGCATGCTCAGCCACGTCCAGAGCCTTCCCTTCATCGTCGCCGGCGTCCTGGTCCTGCTGCGCGTCCCCGGCGGCCTCTACTGGATCGTCCCCGGCGTGATCGCCACGCTCCTGGCCGGCATCGTCAACACCTGGGTCCTGCTGATCGAGATCCTGCGGTAGCCCCTTCACATCACCTTCCACAGCCTCCCCCCAAAGCTCTCGCGGCGCATGCGGTCCCAGTCCCAGCCGCCGGGGTCGGGGGCCGGGGCGGGGGGCGCGGGGGCCGGGAGCGGGCGCGAGAGGCAGGCGTAGCGAGTCTCGTCGGCGATGTGGTCCTCGCTCGCCGTATCGAGGTCCTCGAGCCTGGCTGCATCGTGCTGGAGCGTCGGCACGGTGCGGATGAAGTCGCGGCAGGTCTCGAACACATAGAGCATCGGCCCCTCGTCGCCGCCGCCGATCCGCGCCCGCATCTGGTCCCAGCCCGAGAGCGCGCCGGCCCTGCCGACCCTGGTGTTGTCGGCTGGCCGCCAGTTGAGGCCCATCCGCCGCATCCGCTCGCCGATCGAGGGCCCGCCGTCCTGGCGGAAGATCGAGGGATCGGCGACGCCATAGGCGATCTTCTCCCCATGCTCGCGCTCGGCGATCCCGGCCGCCACCTCCTCGGCCGTGAGCCGCATCCCCTCGCCGGACCGCGCGCGCCTCCCATACCATTCGCGGTAGCGGATCATCGCCCCCCTCGGGATCGCCCCACCTGGGATCGGCCCACCCGGGATCGGCCAATCATCCGAAGCCACCGTCCACCAGCCGACGCTGAAGGGCGCGGCGAACCCCCAGTCGAAGCTGCGGAACCTCAGCCAGAACGCCGGCGCCGAAAAGGGCGTGACGATGTTGCGCGCCGACCACGCATCGAAGAACGCCCCCTCGATGATGTTCCAGTCGCCCTCCAGCCAGGCCTTCACCAACGCCGCCGAGCCCGAGAGCTGGAGTCTCGCCACATAGCCCGGGTCGTTGGCAAGCAGCCTTGGATTGTCGGCGAGCCTGGCCGGGATGAAGAGGCGCGCCAGCTCCAGGCTCGAGCCGTCGAACGGATTGACGAACCGCTCGGTGACGATCTGGTTGGCGCCGGCGTCGATGTAGCGCGCCTTGACCCAATTGTGCCCGGCCCCGCCCGGGTTGCAGGTGGCGCGAAAGCCGCAGGGAACGCCGGCGGCGCTTCGAAGGGTCGCTTTCAGCTTGTCCACCGCCCGCGGATCGGGGAACTGGGTCAGCTCCTCGACATAGACGCGCGTATAGGCGTGGCCCTGGTAGAGGTCGGCGTCGGCGTCGCGGTCAAGATAGCGGAAATAGATCACCGCCCCCGACGGCCAGGAGAAACTCGAGCGGCTTTCGACCCAGGTCGCGCCCTCGGGGCCGTAGATCTGGCGCGCCCGCTCGATGGTCGGCTCCAGCGCCACCCGCGTCCTGCGCGCCAGCAGTCCCTGCGCCGCCGCGCCGAAGCGGCTCGCGTGCAGGGCGAAATCGCCCAGCGCCGCGTCGGTCTTGCCCCCGCCCCTCGCCCCGCCGTAGACGACCTCGAAGACATCGCTGGCGACGAAGGCCTGCTGCGGGCCCTGCTGCGGGCGCCACCTCACGGCGCGGGCGGCCCATAGCGGCGGGTCCACTCTTCCTGCGTGAGGTTCTCCAGCCGGTCGTCCACCGCCATCGGCTCGTCCCTGGGCAGCAGCAACTTCAGCCGCGCCGCCTCGGAGATGATCGCCTTGGCCGCCATCATCGCCGCGGCGCTCTTCACCTTTTTCGTCGACTCGAGCAGAATCTTCAGCTGGCCGATCAGCCCCACCAGGTCGCGAGAGCCGCCCCAGGTGCGCTCCTCGACGATCTCGTCGATCCGTTGTTTCACCTGCGGCCTGTTGGCCAGGCGCGAGGCGTGGCGATGGGGATTGCCGGCCTGGGCGCAGGCGGCGCGTGTCCGCACCACTCGCGCCATCCCCTGGGCGAACGCCTCCTGCCGCCGGTCCGCCAACACTCCCATTCGATCTCCTCTCGCGTATTACATTATGCAATTTTTCTCCTGGTAATGTCAAGATAGAACATAGAACACATTACACATAGCAAGTTCTAACAGCAGAGCGGGAGCGCGTTCGCGATCACCATGGCCCCTCCCTGCACTGGACGCCGCCGCGCCGCTGGGCCAGACGTGGGGCCGGCGGATGCCGGGGGGTGCGGCGGTCATGTGGCGGGTCAAGCCGCTCGATGAGATCCTGGCGACGGCCGAGCAGCGGACCCTGCGCCGCTCGCTGGGGGCGGTCCAGCTCACCCTGATGGGCGTCGGCGCGGTCATCGGCACCGGGATCTTCGTGCTGACCGCCGAGGCGGCGCAGAAGGCCGGCCCGGGCATGATGGTCTCCTTCGTCATCGCCGGCGGCGTCTGCGCGGTGGCGGCGCTCTGCTACGCCGAGCTGGCGGCCATGGTCCCGGTCGCGGGCTCGGCCTACACCTACGCCTATGCGGTGCTGGGGGAGGCCGTCGCCTGGCTGGTCGGCTGGGCCCTCCTGATGGAATACGCCCTGGGGGCCAGCGCCGTCGCGGTCGGCTGGTCGGGCTATGTCGCGGGCCTTCTCGCCCACTTCACCGGCTTCACCATCCCCCTGGCGCTGGCCGCCGGGCCCTCGGGCGGCGGCGTCTTCAACCTGCCGGCGGTGGTGATCGTGGCCCTGGTGACGGGTCTGCTCATTGTCGGAACCCGCGAGAGCGCCGCCGTCAACGCCGTCCTGGTGGCGATCAAGGTCGTGGCCCTCGTGGTTTTCGTCGTCCTCACCCTGCCGCTGATCCGCGGGGCCAACTTCCACCCCTTCACGCCCAGGGGCTGGGGCGATCCGCTTGGGCGCGGGGGGACCGGAGTGCTTGGCGCCGCGGCGTCGATCTTCTTCGCCTACGTCGGCTTCGACGCCGTCTCCACCGCCGCCGAGGAGACCCGTGATCCCCAGCGCAACGTGCCGATCGGCCTCATCGGCGCGCTCGTTATCTGCACCGTCTTCTACCTGCTGGTGGCGGCCGGGGCGATCGGCGCCTACGGGGCCCAGCCGGTCTTCGCCGCCGACGGCCGCGCCCTCGCCGCCGGCTCGCTCGAACTCACCCGCCGCTGCGCCGAGCATGCCGGTCCCCTGCCGCTCGTCTGTTCGCGCGAAGCCCTGGCCCACGTGCTGCGCCAGGTCGGCCATCCGCTGGCCGGCGACTTCCTGGGCCTCGCCGCCGGCTTCGCCCTGCCCTCGGTGCTGCTGGTGGTGCTCTTCGGCCAGACCCGGATCGCCTTCGCCATGGCTCGCGACGGCCTGCTGCCAAAGGGCCTCGCCACGATCCACCCCCGCTTCAAGACCCCGTGGGTCGTCACCCTGATCACCGGCGCCGCCGTGGCCCTCGCCGCCGCCCTGCTGCCGGTCGGCAAGCTCGCCGACTATTCGAACAGCGGCACCCTCTTCGCCTTCTCTGTCGTCGCCGCCGCGGTGCTGGTCCTGCGCCTTACCGACAAGGCCCGGCGGCGCCCCTTCAAGGCCCCGCTGCTCTTCCTCGTCGCCCCCGCCGCGATCGGCGGCTGCCTGCTGCTCTTCCTCAGCCTCCCGATCGAAGCCAAGCTCCTCTTCCCGGCCTGGAGCCTCCTGGGCCTCGCCGTCTACTTCGCCTACGGCTTCCGCAAGAGCGCCGAACGGCCGGCGGCGCGGCAATGAAGATCGAGGCCCGCCACGATCTTACGCCGACCGAGATCGACGCCATCGAGGACCGGCTCTACGAATACAACCGCGCCGCCACCGGCCGCGGCGACGGCGAGGGCCTGGGCTTCGTGATCCGCGACGAAGCCGGCGACGTCATCGCCGCCGCCGCCGGCTACACCTGGGCGGGCGTCAGCGAGATCCGCCAAATGTGGGTCGACGAGGCCCATCGCGGCAAGGGCTGGGGCGCCGCCCTGCTGGACGCCATGGTCGCCGAGGCGGCCCGCCGGGGCGTGCGCCGCGTCTGGGTCGCCAGCTACGACTTCCAGGCCCCCGGCCTCTACGAACGCGCCGGCTTCAAGCGGATGGCCGAGTTCGCCGGCTGGCCCGACGGCCACCTCAACGTAATCCTCTGCAAGACCCTCGCCCCCGATTAGCCCAGTTCGCCCTACCCGATCTCGGCGGGCGTCGGCGCGGTCCCGCTTGCCGCCTGCTGGGCCGCCGCGGCCGCGGCGCGGCGCTCGGCGCCGCGCTTGCGCTGGCGCCGCGCGTACCAGAAGGTCCAGAGCGAGAGGGCGCCCATGGCGCCGTAGCCGCAGATCGGGCTCGCCAGCATGTAATTTCGGATCGAGAGGGTGAAGACGAGCGTGCAGGCCAGCGCCGTCTGCGCCAGCAGGCCGAACCCCCAGACCAGGGTCATGATCAACATCGTCCGCTTGAAGAAGGCGTTGTCCCGCAGCGCCTCGAATTCGCCCAGTTCGTCGGGCGACCGCCGGGAGATGGTTGCTCTCGCGAGCTGGTAGATCAGCGGCCTGCCGATCGCCGCCGAGCCCAGGAAGACCAGCGCGATCACGCCGCCGACGAGGTTCTCGCGCAGCTGCAGGAACTTCGCCCCGCCGCCGCCGATGAAGGCCAGCAGCGAGAGGGCGATCCCCGCCAACACCAGGATCGAGAGGGCGTCGATCCGCCGCCGGCGCACGAACTCGACGATGCTCCAGCAGATCGGCGGCCCGGACGAGGCCAGCAGCGCGTGGACATCGCCAAGCCGCCGCCGGCTCAGGTCATAGATCAGGAACGGCAGGACGAAGTTGACCAGCGCCTCGACCGCGAACCCCGCGCCGTGCTTGCGGATGTAGGATCCCGCCTTGCCGATAGTCTCCGCGATCGAGGCCAGGGCCGCCAACTCCGCTTAAAGTCGCCCTGGATTGTATCTCAGACGGCGCCCTCGCGACAGCCGGAGGCCTCAGGCGAACGGGTCGGTTCCTGTGCGCATGAAGGGGGCGATGCGGGAGCGGTCGTTGGATTGGCCGTAGGGGTAGAGGTGCTTTCCCAGCACCCCCTCCAGGGCCGAATACTTCTCGAAGAGCTCCGGGGCGACGTCGCCCTCGCCCCATATGTGGATCGGCCGCATGTGCATCCGCATGAAGGTCTGGACCAGCGTCACCCGCAGCCCCTCGTTCAGCCGCGGGGTCGAGCCGTGCCAGGTCGAGCCGTGCCAGATCGCCAGCGAGCCGGCCTTGCCGACCAGCGGAAAGGTCTTCAGCGGCGTCGTCGCCAGATCCGCCTCGTGGGGGAGGGTCGCGCGGCCGTAGCGATGGCTGCCCGGCACGAACACCGTCGGCCCGTCGTCGGCCCCCTCGTAGTCGGTGCAGAGCCACGAGGCGTTGCACATGTGGGCGATGTGGCCGCCGCCCGGCGGAATGCCGTGGGCGTCGTTGTGGAGGCTGAGGCCCCCTCCCCCCTTGGCCTTGATGATCCATGTATGGCCGGCGAGAACGGCGCTCTGGCCGCACAGCCAACGGACCAGCGCCAGCTGCACCGGGTTCACCGCCGCCTCGGCGAAGACCTCGTCTTCGCCGAGCAGCAGCCAGGAGTTCTTCAGCGTCTGCATCGGCGCCGGCGCGGCGGTGCGCCAGTCGCCGATCTCGACGGCGTTGCGCTTCTCGCAGGTCCGAAGGATCGCGCCCCGCAGCCGCTCGACGAAGCCGGGCGCCGAGCGCATCTTCTCCGGCGGCACCATCGTCATCCCATAGGCCTCGAGCTCGACCACGTGCCTGAAGAGGTCGTAGGCCTCGAGCTCCTTCATCAGCGGATCGACGTGTTCGGAGACGCCATAGTCCGAGATCATCATCGGCCCTGCTCCCGCCGCGGACTTCGCGGTTGATGCCCGCATTGGTAACGCATTATCATCGATCCGCAAGCGCGCCCAAGGCGATCGCCAGCGGAGAGGCCATGAACGACAAGCTCGCCCGCCCTGGATCGACGCCGGACGTGAGCCTCGTCGGATCGCTGGCCGAGCGCGCCGCCGCCGAGCCCGACCGCGTCTATGTGATGGACATCGAGGGCCGCGCCCTCACCTACCGCCAGACGCTGGACCAGTCCCGCCTCTGGGCCGGCGCCTGGAAGCGGATCGGGGTGGCGGCCGGCGACCATGTCGTCACCATGCAGCACAACACCGTCGACTCCCTGCTCGGCTGGCTCGGCCTCGCCTGGATCGGGGCGATCGAGGCGCCGATCAACAACGACTATCGCGGTCCGCTGCTCGCCCATGCGCTGAACGTCACCAAGGCGCCGGTGATGCTCCTGATGGAGCGTTTCGCCGATCGCCTCGCCGAGATCGAGGCCGACGTCCCGCATCTGCGGCGGATCGTCGTCGTCGACGGCGCGGGCGTGGTCGGCGCCGCCCTGCCGACCGTCGGCCGCGATGCATTCCTCGAAGGGGCGTCGGCGATCCCCGACCTCGAGCTTCCGAAGCCCTGGGACATCATGGCGGTGCTGTTCACCTCAGGCACCACCGGCCCATCCAAGGCCGTCAGCCTCCCCTGGGCCCAGATCCACGCCATGGCGACCGGCACCTTCCCGGTCGAGGATCTGACCGGCGATGAGGTGATCTACAATCCCGGCCCGACCTACCACGTCGGCGCCAAGGTCTTCCCTTATCTCGCCGCCCTCTGCGGCGGGCGCCACCTGATGCGGCCCTACATCAGCCGCACCGCCGCGCCGGCCGAATACCTGCGCTTCGGCGTCACCACCGGGACGGTGCTCCACGCCTGGCTCGCCGAACCGGAGCGGGCCGACGACGCGGCCCGGCCGCTGCGCAACCTCCTGACCCCCGCCCGCGACCCCGCCGCCGAGGTCTTCGCCCGCCGGTTCGGGGCGCGCCGGTTCGGCTGCTTCAACATGACCGAGATCAGCTGCCCGATCACCTTTCGAGGCTGGGACGAAATCGTCACCGACGCCGAGGGCCGGATGAGCTGCGGCTTCATCCGCGAGGGCTACGAGGCGCGGATCGTCGACGAATTCGACCAGCCGGTGGCCGACGGGGCGCGGGGCGAGCTCATCGTCCGCGCCGCCGCTCCGTGGGTCTTCAACGCCGGCTATCTGAACAACCCGGAGGCCACCAGCCAGGCCTGGCGCAACGGCTGGTTCCATACCGGCGACGCCTTCCTGCGCAACGCCGAGGGCGCCTATTTCTTCCTCGACCGGCTGAAGGACTGCATTCGCCGCCACGGCGAGAACATCTCGAGCTTCGAGGTCGAGGCCTTCGTCAACGCCCACCCCGAGGTCCAGCGATCGGCCGCGGTCGCGGTCAAGCGCTCGGCCTGGCCGGGCGCCGACGAGGAGATCAAGATCGTCGTCGAGCGATGCGAGGGCGCGACCCTGGACGCCGAGACCCTGGTCCGCTGGCTGATCCCCCGCGCGCCCAGGTTCATGATCCCGCGCTATGTCGAATTCATCGACGCCCTGCCGCTCACGCCCACCCAGAAGGTCCGCAAGGCGCTGCTGCGCGAGACCGGCGCGGGCCCGGACGTCTGGGACCGCCAGGGCGCGGGCGTGGAGATCCCTCGGTAATCGGTTACATTCGGCCTTGTTTCCCGGCGGTCTATGCGTTTTCTTTCACCTGTGATGGCAAACAAGGAAACACCTGCCGAGACGAGCGGCGAGCGCATCCTGCGCGTCGCCCGCCAGATCATCCGCGAGAGCGGCGATTTCGACCTGCCGATGCGCCAGCTCGCCACCCGCGCCCAGGTGAGCCTGCGCACGCCCTACGAGCTCTTCGGCTCCAAGACCGGCGTCATCCGCGCCATCCTGATGCAGGACGAGGCCAATTTCGCCCGCCTGATCCGCGCCACCCGGTCGGCCGACCGTTTCGACGGCTTCTTCCAGGCCAACAAGGCCGGCATCGCCTTCTTCGCCAGCAACCAGCCGTTCTACCGCGCTCTCTACAAGGCGACCCAGACCTATTCCGGCGGCGACGAGACCGACCCGGCCCGCGAGGCCAACCCGATGGTGCGGCGCTTCGCCCGCAAGGCGATCAAGGCTGGGGTCATCGATCCGGCCATCGATCCGGCCGTCCTCTACGAGACCCTGATGGATATCTTCGCCGCCAACATGCGCGCCTGGGCCGCCAGCAGCTTC
>Ga0302326_10015059_pt1 | contig 16293 bp, 15 predicted proteins | sample Palsa_T0_3_FD_202264 | JGI IMG/M metagenome (GOLD analysis project Ga0302326, IMG submission 202264) | Peat permafrost microbial communities from Stordalen Mire near Abisko, Sweden - Palsa_T0_3 | ecosystem: Environmental > Terrestrial > Soil > Palsa > Peat permafrost | place: Sweden: Abisko... | reverse complement strand
CGTCAGGCCTGTCCTCCTCGCCGAACAGCGCACGCTTGACCCGCTGCGTGAGCACTACCGTGCCTGCGGCGCGGCGCATCGCGGCCCGCTCGACGTACTTGGTCATCCGGAAGGCAAGCCCCCCGGTGGCCCACCGGCCCGCGTCGACGTACTCCTCGGCCATCAGCCCACGGATGTCGAAGATCAGCCGATGGGGCGCAAACGGCGCCGCCACGATCGCCATCGCGGCGGGGACGTGGTTGCGCACGTGGACGGCGTCGAGCCCATGCCGGCGCACGAGCCAGGCGCACACCGCCGCGCCGCACAGCGTGTCGAACGCCGTCGCGGGCAGCGAAGGCCGCTGGTGGTAACGAAGACCGTGCCAGTTCAGGCCGCGCGCACGCATCGCCCTGCGAAGCTCGCGCCGCCGCGGACGCGTCAGCGACCGCGTCTCGAAGGTCAGCAGGTGGATCGTATGCCCGCTTTGAGCCAGCCCCTCGAGATAGGCGAGGACCTGTGAATCGACGAGCGGGTCCTCGAGCGAGAGATAACAGACGTAGAGCGATCGCAGCAGCGGCACGTCAGCGTTCCCAGCCCCGGCGAAAGCCGCGGAAGAGGTGCAGACCGAGGAGAGGCTGATAGGCCCTTCGCAAAAGCCGTTCCTGAACACGCGCACCCTCGAGCAGGTCGGTGAGGCGATGGAGGATCTCGAGGATCGCACCGTTCGCCAGCGCACGCTTGAGGAGCTTCTTGACGATGAGGCCCGTCCCGTCTTCGCGTGCTATTGGGCGGTTCTCGAGGACGTAGGGAACCTCGCCGAACTCGAGCGGGTACTTGCGTGCCAGGAATGGCATCGTTTGCGCACTTCGCTCCTCTCGCGCGCAATAGGAGCGCAGGCTGAGACGATCGTCGTTGTGCCGGCAGCGGATGCCGGTGTCGAGCAGGAGCCGGCAGCCGGCCGCGCGCGCGCGAAGCGAGAAGTCCTGGTCCTCGGCGCCGGCGACGGGAAACTGCTCGTCGAAGCCGCCGATCTCCCAGAACAGCTCACGCCGCAATGCGAGGTCCCATGATCCGAGCAGCGCCATCTCGACGCAGCCGTCGCTCAGGCGTTCGCCGGCCGCCTCGTTCTGAAACCGCCTTTCCAGGTCGATACGGAAACGCCCGAACGGCGTGCTGCGTAGCGCGAGCAGCACCTCCGGTGTGAATTCCCAGGCACCGTTGACAAGCACGTCACCATGCCGATCGCGGCTCATCCGGTGCCGTCGCAGATGATCGGGCTCGACGACGATGTCGTCGTCGACGAACAGGAGCAGGTCGCCCTGGGCGCGCCGCGCGCCCCGGTTCCGAGCCCTCGCGGCACCGTGATGGGCCTGAACCTCGAGCGATAACTCGACGCTCTGGTCCTGAAACTCGCCGAGGATCTCGACCGTGACGTCGTCGGCGCCGTCGTCGACGACGATCACCTCGTAACGACTGCGCTCGTAGTCGAGAGCGAGCAAGCTCGCGAGGGTTCGGCGGAGCGCCTCCGGCCGCCGGAAGGTGGGCACCACGATCGAGAACGACGGATTGGTCACCTGCGGTCGCCTGCGAGCCGGGTGCCGAGATCCTGGTCGGCCGTAAAAACGGAATCAACATGCGCGGCGCCTGGTCCAGCCGCGACAAATGCGTCGAGATCGGGCACCGGCCGCAGCACGCGGTGTCGATTCCCGGACAGGACATATGCGTGATATCCGAGTGGCACGAGCAGGTTCCAGACCTCTTCCCGAATATCAGTGTCCGCGGAGACTTCGATCACCACGTCAGGCCTCGTGCTTTTCAGGAGAGCCTCGGCGCCGCGCAGCACGAGCAGTTCGCGACCTTCGACATCGATCTTGATGCAGGTTGGAGATATGTTGTGCTCCGCGCAATATGAATCCAGTGTGATCATGTCGACGAGAAGTGACTGTGCCGGCTCGAAGCGCTCGACGGTCTCCTGGTCGAGGCTGCTGAACCACGTGCTGCGTGAGACGTAGAACTCGATGTGGGTTGCCGCTCGGTCCCCCACGACACACTGTTCCGCGACGATGCCACTGAACTGGTTGAGCTCAGAGATACGTCTCACGTGCTCGATGCAGCTCGGCTGCGGCTCGAATGCGACGCACTGCCATCCGGCACGGGCGAACAGGCACGAGTGCATCCCGTCGTTGGCGCCTACGTCGAGCAGCACATCAGTTACCCCTGGACTTGCCCCGCCTCGGTAGTCGATGTACTCCTCATAGAAGAAGCGCACCGGGAGGTTGGGAGGCCATCCCCACAGGAGCGCGTTGCTCCACGAGCGCCCGTCTTCGGGTACCACCGGTACGAGCAGCACACCCGAGCGGAGGTTCACCCTCCACACGAACGGGACGGATATCGCCGATGCGGCAAAGAAGCGCGTGACGAGGGGCGCACAGAGCGGCCCCAGGCGCTCGTAGGCGACGTTCAACACCGCGCGCAGGCTCGGGTTCTTGACCAGTCTGGTGCCGACTCGCTCGCCCAGCGGGGCAAGCATCCGCGCCCAGGTGCGAACAACGCGCCTGGGCCATGGGCTCCGCGGGATGCCGCCTTGGGCCGCCATCAGTCACATTGTGGACATGTGCGGCATCCTCGGTGCAGTTTCGACGACCCCAGGCCTCGCCGCTGCCGGCGTCGACGCGCAGCTTGCCTCTCTGCGCCATCGCGGCCCGGACGCCGAGGGCCGGTTCGACGGGGGTTCCGGCGTGATCGCGCAAAACCGGCTCGCGATCATCGACCTTGCTCAGGGCGATCCACCGATCACCAACGAGGACGGCACGATCGGCGCCGTGCTCAACGGCGAGATCTATAACTTCCTCGAGCTGCGGGAGCGGCTTGCGCACGCCGGTCACAGCCTTTCCAGTCACGGCGACACCGAGGTGCTCGCCCACCTCGCCGAGGATCACGACGCCGTCGCCCTGGCGCGAAGGCTCGATGGCATGTTCGCCTTCGCGGTCTGGGACCGCCGGCGCGAGCTGCTGCTGCTCGGTCGCGACCGCGTCGGCAAGAAGCCGCTCTACTACTGGTCTGGTGGCGGGACGCTCGTGTTCGCAAGCGAGATCAAGGGGCTGCTCGCTCACCCTGCCGTTCCCTGCCGGCTCGACGAGCGGGCACTCTCGGCCTATCTGACGTTCGGCTACGTACCGACCCCGCACACCTTCTTCGCCGGGGTCAAGAGCGTTCCGCCGGCGCACACGCTGACGCTCGTGCCCGGTCGCGAGCCTCGACTGGAGCGCTACTGGCAGCTCGGCGTCCCCGGAGTCGATGGGTCGGCGGCGACGTCGCTCGACATCGGCCTCGAGGACGCCGCACGCGAGCTTCGCGTTCACCTCGAGCGCGTGGTCCGCCGCCGCCTGATCTCCGATGTCCCGCTCGGCGCGTTCCTGAGCGGCGGCATCGACTCGAGCGCGATCGTCGCGCTGATGGCGGGAGCGATGGATGAGCCCGTGAAGACGTTCACCATCGGCTTCGAGGACCGCGACGGATTCGATGAGCGTCCGTTCGCTCGTGCAGTGGCCGAGCGCTTCGGAACCGAGCACCACGAAGAGGTCGTCCGGCCCAGCGCGGTGGAACTCGTCGAGCGGCTTGTCTGGCACCACGACCAGCCCTTCGGCGATTCGAGCGCGATCCCCACCTACCTCCTCAGCCAGGTAACCCGCCGGCACGTCACAGTGGCGCTTTCCGGCGACGGCGGGGACGAGCTCTTCGGCGGCTACGAGCGATTCGCAGCCGGCCTCGCGGTGGATCGCCTGTTGGGTTTACCGGCGGTTGTGCGCGGCGCGGGTGAGCGACTGGTGGCTACGTTGCCGCCGGACGCATTGCGCGGCCGCGTCGGCCGCGTACAGCGCTTCGCCGCCGCCGTCGAGAAGGGAATGCCGTGGGCCTACCTCGACTGGATCAGCTACGTCCCTGAGCCGTGGCGGCGAGGCCTCCTGGAAGCTCCTGACGATTGGGCGCGCGAGGACTACGCGCGGCGGTGGCGCGCGAGTGCGGGTGCGCGTCCACTCGACCGCCTGCTGGCCCTGAACGTCGAGACCTATCTCGTGGACGATCTGCTGGTGAAGGCGGACCGCATGAGCATGGCGCACGGGCTCGAGGTCCGCTCGCCGTTTCTCGACACCGGCTTACTCGAGTTCGCGACGCGCCTCGAGCCGTCGCTCAAGATTCGCGGCCTGTCGCTCAAGCGGGTGCTCAAGCACGCGCTCGCCGACCTGTTGCCGCGGGAGGTCCTCTCACGGCCCAAGCGCGGCTTCGGCGTCCCGCTCGACCGCTGGTTCCGCGAGGACCTCGAGACCTACACGGGCGACATGCTGGGTGCAGGCGCGCACGTGCGTGAGCACCTGAACGGGGCCGAGGTCGACCGGATGCGCGCCGAGCACAAAGCGGGGGCGGGCAATCATGGGCATGCGCTGTGGACACTACTCACGCTCGAGCTCTTTCTTCGACGCCACAGCTGGTGAGCCGCGCGTGATGACTCCCCTCGTGAGCGTCGTGATCAGCACCTATAACCGGGCCGATGCGCTCGGCCCCACGCTCGCGGCGCTGGCGACTCAAGACCTCCAGCCCGAGCGATACGAAGTACTCGTCGTCGACGATGGATCGACCGACGAGACAGCGTCCATCCTTTCCGCCCAGGAGTTGCCCTATGACCTGCGGACGTTCCGCCTGGACGCCAATCGTGGGGTGTCAGCGGGGCGCAACGTCGGGCTCAGGGCCGCCCGCGGCGAGTACGTGATCTTGCTCAGCGACGATCTCCTCGTGGGACCGAACTTCATCACCACGCACCTGCGTATGCTCGAGCGCTTCGAGAACGGGTGGGTGGTCGGCGGCTTCAGCCAGCTCGCGGACCTGACCGCGACGCCGTTCGGCCGCTACCTGGCCGACCTGGAGCGGGGCTTCGAGCAGGCGCGAACGGCCGGGCAAATCGACGCCAACCTCTGGGAGATGCATACCCCGACCGCGCGCAATCTGTCCTTACGCCGCGGTGACCTCGAGCGCACGGGATTGTTCGACGAGCAGTTTCGCGTCACGTGCGAGGATCAAGACCTGGCTGAGCGAGCACGCGCTCAGGGAATCCGCTTCATCTACGCCGGCGAAATTGAGTGCGTCCATAACGACCAGGCCGCGGATCTACATCGCTACTGCTCCTTTCAGGAGCGCGGGGCGATCGACGGTGTCCGTCTTTGCCGGAAATACCCGGAGCTGCACGGCGGCGCAGCGCTCGTTGCCGTCAACGGCCCGATCAGCCGCAGCGATCGACCGTCGATCGTGATCAAGAAGCTCGTGAAGCTTGTCTTGGCGCGGCCCGTCACGCTCGCTGTGCTCGAGCGGATCGTTTATCTCGCGGAATCGGCGGGAGTCGGCGACCGGCTGTTGTTCCGTGCCTACCGGGGGCTGATCGGATTCCACATCTTCCGGGGCTGGCGGGCTGGGCTTCGCGGATAGGCGCCCCCTGCGATGTCGCGCGCTGACCCTGGTCGCTACTGGCACTCGAGCACCCAGTACATCGGATGCGTCACCTCGCTCGACCATCGGCCTACCTCGCTGGATCCATGTCCCAGGCGATCCCACCAGCGCCCTGGCTGGCACAGTCGCGGAACACGGGCGATTACCGCTCCGGCCAGATACTCGGGTGCCCTTCTGCGCTCCTGACGTTGGAAGTACACGTCGATCCGGTCAAAGCCGGCATCGCTCAACAGGCTCACGAGCTCGGGCAGTAGGTACTCCCTCACGTGGTACGGGTTCGAGGGCCGGGCGTCGTTGGGAGACGTGACCGCACGATTCGGACTCGATACGAGGACGCGGCCTCCGGGGGCGACCACGCGCCTGAGCTCCGCGACGAACTGCTCGTCGTGATCGATGTGCTCGAGTGTTTCGAAGCTCACGGCGCACTCGAAGCTCGCATCCTCCATGGGTATGGGCGGCATTGCTGCCACGTCGAATCTGCCTCCGGGTACGCGCGCTCGCGCGATCTCGACCGCGGCTTCGTCTCGGTCCACGCCGGTGACATCGCAGTGGACCGCGAGCATCGCGGCTCCATACCCAGTTCCACAGGCGACGTCGAGAACGCGGCCGGAAACCCTCGCCGTCGCCCATAGGTAACGCGCACGGTGCTCGTCCTCGGTGTGAGTCCGGGGCCCGTCGCCGACATCGATGCGCTCTTGCCATCGCTTCACGCCGATGGATTCTAGGCCGCGTAGGATCAGCCCCCGATGGACAATCGTGGTTCCTACGAGTGGCAAACCTTCAGCGAATGCAACATGTGCGGTACGAGCGTCGCTCGTGCGCGACGCCTCGGTCGTCGTCTCGGCAGGCGTCAGGGCTGGCGGCCGGCGCGCGATGCCGACGGCATCTCCACAGTCGTCTACCGCTGCACCGGGTGCGGGCTCGTGTTCGCCAATCCGATGCCGCTCCCGGGAGACGTCGAGCAGCACTACGGGATCCCGGCCGAGGACTATTGGCGAGAGAGCGACCTCTCGCCGTCCGACGACTATTTCGCCGGCCAGGTCCACGAATTCCGTCGCCTATACGGACGCCCGGGCCGGGTCTCGGCCCTCGATATCGGCGCCGGCGTAGGCAAGGCGATGGCGAGCCTGGAGGAAGCGGGATTCGACACCTTCGGACTCGAGCCCTCCTCCACTTTCAGAGAGCGGGCGATCTCGCAGACCGGGATCGCGGCCGAACGACTCGAGCCGAACCGCATCGAGGACGCCGACTACCCCGCGGAGAGCTTCGCCTTTGTCACGTTCGGCGCGGTTCTCGAGCACCTCCCGGATCCGGGCGCGGCGATCGTGAGAGCCCTGAGGTGGACGGCACCGGGAGGCCTCATCCACATCGAGGTGCCCTCATCGGACTGGCTGATGGCAAGGCTCGTCGACCTTGCCTATGGCCTACAGAGGCTCGATCTCACCTGCCATCTCAGCCCCCTTCACGTTCCCTTTCACCTGTTCGAGTTCACGCCGAGCTCGTTTACGCGCCATGCCGCGCGCACCGGCTGCGAGGTCGCCTGCTGGCGGCGCTACGTCGGGCAGACGTACGCTCCGCGGTGGGCCGATGCCGTTCTCCGGCCGCTGATGGAGGCCACCCGCTCGGGGCTTCAGCTGGAGGTCTGGCTGCGGAAGGCCGGTTAGCGCCGCCAGCGCCTGCGGATCAGCTCTGCGTGGGCAGCCAACATCGCCCTGGCGAGGTCGCGCTGGAGCTTCGGTCGCCGGGGATGCACGCTCTCGATGGCGAAGGCCAAGGCGTTCGAGAGCCACAGCAGCGCCGTGTAGAACCGTCCGCGGCGTGCGACACAGCTCGCGTAGATACCGCCCCACGTACGCAAGGTCGTCTCACCCGCCTCCCAGGTGAGAGCGGTGCTCTGTCCGCCCTCATGCAGCCACGGCGCCTGACCCGTGAGACCGATGCGGAACCCCGCCCGCCGGATCCGCCAGCACCACTCGCTGTCCTCCGCATACATCGGTAACGCTTCCGACAGGAGTCCAGCGGTCTCGACCGCTTCTCGGCGTGCGATCAGCGCCGCCCCCACGACCCAGTCGACGTCGAGATGCTCACCTCCGCGCCAATAGGACCCGAGGAGGAAGTCGCCCTGTCGCTCCGGCGTCGCTAATCGATGGAGTCGGAGCATCTCCACGAGCGTCTGTGAAAGCGAAGGGAAGCGGCGCGCCGGGAACTGAAGCCTGCCGAGGCGATCGGCGAGATCGGGACTGGCTGCCCCGATCTCAGGGTGATGGTCCATCCACTCGACCAGCCCTGAGAGTCCGCCGGGCGGGACGACAACGTCCGGGTTGAGAAGCAGCCAGTAACGGCCACGGACGTACGGCCAGGCGAGGTTGCAGCCGCCGGCGTAGTAGCGGTTGATCGCAGAGCGGATGACCCGCGCCTCCGGGCAAACGCGGAGTGCGGCATCAACGCCTGCGTCAGGAGAAGCGTTGTCGACGACGATCAGCTCGGCAAACCCGCTGCGCACGTCGTCACGAATCGAGGCCAATGACGCTTCCACGCAACGCTCCGAGTTGTAGAGCACGACGGTGATCGAAACAACCGGAGCCGCAGCGCCACTCATTCCGCGGGGGTCGCCGGTGGCTTGATCGTCAGGCCTTGCCCGGTGGGAAGAGAGACGATCGAGAACCCCAGTTCGGCGGCGACGCGGTCCGCGGAGACATGCTGGGCCTCGAAGCCCGCGAAGGCGTAATCATCCAGGACCATCACTCCGCCGGGATTCAGCTTCGGCCAGAAATATCGCATGGCGTCCTCTTCCGGGCTCGCCGAGTTCATGTCGATGTGAACGAAAGCGACGGGCCCGGATTCGACCTGGACGAGACTGTCGGGAACAGCTCCTATGACGAGTTCGACTCCTGGCCACTCTCGGAAGTTCTCACGCACCCGGTCCGGGCCGTCCGCGTAGTACGGGGAGCCGTTGGTCTCAAAAGTGTCAAACAGATAGAACGGCCTCGCACTCCAGGCCAGGTGCTCGCAGATCGCCGAGGCCATGAACCCGCGACCAGTGCCGCACTCGACGAAGGCTCCAGGGATCGACTGTGCCGTCTCGGCGGCCCAGAGGATGACGTGGACGCGCCAGTAGATCTCGTAGTCCCATCCGGCGGCCCGGACGGCGCGCAGATACGCGCGCTGAAAACCGGGAGCGTCCTGGAAGGTGTGGTTGTGGGTAGTGCGCAAACCGTCGTGCGCATAGAGGGAACCCGAGCTCCGCGGTACCAGGTCCAAGGCCTCAGAGGTCCAGGGGTTGCGGTTGAACCCGGCGACCGTGGCTTCGATCGCTCGATGCGCGTAACGACGAAGGAGCGGCATCTAGTCACCGTAGCGCGTCGGGGTGGGCCGGCCGCGTCGGGTGGGCGTTCAGCGCCGAGCGGATGTGCGCTGCGATACCGGCGTCGAGATGGGCGCGCCAACGCCTACTCCAAGCCGCGAAGGACCGACGACCCTCGCGCGCAATCCGCCGCTGTGCAGCGGGGTCCTCGAGGAGTTCACAAACGACTGCCCTCAGATCCTGGAGATCGTGACGGCAGAAGACGACGTTCTCGCGATCCCTGAGCGAGAACATCATCTCAACGTGGCTCAGATCCTGACACACCAGCGCAGTACCCGTACGCAGTGCCCAAGCGTGGCGCTGCCCGAGCTCGCCATAACCGGTCGGCGCCACCACGATCCGATGCCGACACATATCCAGGATGTAACGCACCCGTCCAATCCGCTGACGCAGGAACGGCTCAGCTTCGTCCAGGAGCGCCCGTGGCGGGCTGTGCCCGCCGCCTTCATCGTCGGTGCCGGCCACGGTCAGCGGAACCCGGTCGATCCCGCGGCTGCCCGAGCACCCCTCGAGGCGACGCATGGCCTCGAGCCGCTGAACATGGGTGAGCGTCGCGACGCAATGCACGTCCAGCGGACGAATGCGGATCGGGGCACGCGCAAGGGCGGACGAAAGCACCTCCTCGCCGAGGTTACGAGCGCATTGCTGTGACCGCGGCATGCTCGAGCCGATCGTCCTCGCGGCTCCGGCCTCGTACCTGCGTGCGACACGCAGCAAGCCGGGAAGGTCCATCATCAAGCACGGCACCGAGAGCCTGATCTTCTCGAGTGCGTCGTCGCGGTACCGGAACCGCTTGGGACGGAGCTTCTGTGACCAGATCGCACCCGGCCACCACGGCCCTACGTTGTAGTTGTAGAGGTCGCGGTCACGAAACACCCCTTGAAACTTGATGACCGTGTTGAGCTGCGCCACGGGTCCAGGTCCGAACGCGAGCTCGAAGCAGTCAGTTCCGTCGAGTCCGATGACGGCATCCGCCTTCCGCTCGAGAATACGCATCACACGGTCGAGGCTGTCCGGATGGCGCGTCGTCAGCCAGTTATGCCAGTAGCTCGTCAGGAGAACGACATCGGCGTGGTCGTCGACCGGAAGCCCGAAAGGATTGGGAGCGTCCGGAATCCCCAGTACGGCCGGACTCAAGGTGACGAACTCCAAGTCCGGACATGCCAGCGTGATCGCCGCTGCCCAGTCGTTGCGGAAATTGGTGAGTAGAGCGCACCGGACGGGTCGCCGATCCATAGAGCGATGGTCCCCGCTCGTCAGTCGGCGCGCCGCTCGCCGGCCTTCTCGACCAGCACGAGCCCAGGATACGCATGGACCGCAGCGATCGGCCGCGGGCCGACGTTGAGATCGTCGAGCAGCGCCTTCGCCAGGGATGCTGCCGTGTCGGGCGCGCCGGGTGGCCCGCCACCATAGGCCGGCAGGTAGGAGGTCTCCAGATCCTCGATCGCGTAATAGCCACCGGGTTTGACCATGGGAAACAGTACGTCGAAGGTCGTGATCACGTGAGAGCCGACGTGACTACCGTCGTCGACGACGAGGTCGAAGGGAGGACATCCATCGACGGCCTGGCGGAGCGCGATTGGATCTGACTGATCAGCCTTCAGCGCCGTGATGCGTGCCTCGTCATCAAACCATTTGTCATAGAGGTCGATCCCGTAGATCTTGGCGCGCGGAAAGTAATGGCGCCACATGCGCAGCGAGTTACCGCCGGTCAGCGGATCCCGTTCGTTACCAATCCCGATCTCGAGCACGCACTCGATCGAGCGTCTCCGGCTCCGTAGGTGAGTCGCGTAATGGGGGGTATAGCCGTGATGCCCGAGGGCCTTGTCGGTGCCCCACAGGACGGCCAGCGCATTCAGGTTGGACGCGACGGCTAGACCCAGGATCTGCTTGATCCGATTAACTGCCGACCGCGGGAGAGGCGTCGTAAGCCGCGTCAGCTGTCGAGTCACGAATCCAATCTTACGAAGTTCCTGAGCCGGGAGCGCGCGCGAGTATGGTGTTGATATATGGCGACGCCAAAGGTTGATCCCGAAGTTTGGCGCACGCCCGACACGGACGTGCTGTGGCAGGACATCGATCTGGAGTTACGCCTCGAGGCGGTCAAGACCCGGATCCACCCCCGTGACATCCGCGCGATGCTCCCGGTCATCAGAGTTTTGGCGCTGCGCGACTTCAAGGCGAAGTTCAAGCAGTCCCTCCTGGGCCCGGTGTGGATCTTCTTGCAGCCGCTGGCGTTGCTGGCGGCCTTCATCGTGGGATTCCATGCGGTGGCGACGATCAATACCTCAGGGGTGCCTTACATCGTGTTCGTCCTCGTCGCGCTCGGAGCCTGGACCTATTTTCAGGCTTCGCTGAGCATGGGGGCGGTCAGCGTCGTAACGAACGCGCAGCTCATGCAACGAACGGCGTGTCCTCGGCTCGCGTTCCCGATCGCGTCGCTGATCGCAAACCTACCGTCGCTCGGCGTCCCGCTCGTGGCGGGAGTCACCGCGGCGGCGGTCACGGGCGAGCTCTCGCTCCGCGTGCTGCTGCTGCCTCTCGGCCTGCTGTGGCTGATTGCGGTGACCGCGGGAGTGGTGATGATGACCTCGGCGCTCAACGTCCGCTACCGAGATCTCTTGGCGATCCTGCCGCTGGTCCTTCAGGTCGGGGTGTTCTTCTCTCCGATCGGATATCAGACCTCGGATCTGCCCAGCGTGGCGCGGGCGCTGATCGGCCTCAACCCGCTGGCGGGAGTGATGGAGACCTGGCGCTGGATGATCCTCCCCATCCATCCACCCGCGGCGGGGCTGATCGCGACGTCGCTCGCGGTCACCGTCGCCTTCGTCCTCGCCGGTTGGTTCATCTTCACTCGCTCCGAACCGACGATGGCCGACGTGGTGTGATGACGGCACTGTCGGACATCGACACGGTGGGAGTGGCGCCACTCCTCGCCTGGCGCGATCGCCCGATCATCGAGGCAAACCACCTCACGAAGGTCTACCGCCTCGGCGAGCACCAGAGTCTGCGCGCCACGCTCACGGTGCTGGCCGGCGGACATCGCGAGTACCAGACGCTGCGGGCGCTCGATGACGTCTCGTTCTCGATCGCGCGGGGCGAATGCTTCGGAATCGTGGGCACCAACGGATCGGGGAAGTCGACCCTGCTCCAGGTGATCTCCCAGATCACGCTGCCCACGGCCGGTCACGTGGTCGTGCGAGGCCGCGTATTGCCGCTCCTCGCAGTGGGAACAGGTTTCCATCCCGAGCTCACCGGGCGGGAGAACGTCGTCCTCTTCGGGACGGTGCTCGGCTTTCCGCGTCGGGCGATCCTCGGGCGGATGGACGAGATCGTCGCTTTCGCGGAGATCGGCTCCCACATCGACACGCCGCTGAAGCGCTACTCCTCGGGGATGCAGGCGCGGCTGTCGTTCGCCGTGGCGATGATGTTCCCGGCCGCGATCTCGATCTTCGACGAGGTCCTGGCCGTGACCGATGACGAATTCACCTCGCGCTGCCTGCAATCGATCGAGAGCATCATCAGCGGCGGCCGGACCGCCATCTTCGTGAGTCACGATGCCGGCTTGGTGCGCAGGCTCTGTGACCGGGTCATGTGGATGGAAAGCGGGCAGGCTCGCCTGGTCGGCCCCACCGCCGAGGTGATGGATGCCTACCACGCCGCCCACGCGTAACTGGCCCGCGTCGGGTCTGGAAGCGTGCCCGGGGTGCCCGGCGTGCGGTGCCGAGGCGAGGTCTGTCTGGTTCACGGGCCTCCCCGACCGGCTCTACGGCTGCGCGCCCGGGCTGTGGACGTTCAAGCGATGTGCCCGCTGCGACTCGGCGTACCTCGATCCGCGTCCGACGCGCGAGACGATCGCCGACGCCTACCGCGAGTACTACACGCACGTGCCGCCATCAGCGCCGGCGTCGGCACCGCTCGGTCGGGCGGCGGGTCTCCGCCGGGCGCTGCGCCACGGCTACCTGAACCGCCGCTTCGGACTTTCGCTCGAGGGGGCAACGCCACTCGGGCCGGTGCTCGTGCCGCTCGTTCCGGGGCTCGCCGCGCGCCAGCGACGGTGGGCACGCCTGCCGCGCCCGCACGATCGCGCATCGCTCCTCGATGTCGGCGCGGGCTCGGGCCGGGCAGTGGCCCATTTCCGATCGCTCGGCTGGGATGCGTCCGGAATCGATATCGACGGTCTCGCGGTTGCCGCCGCTCGTGCTTCAGGTCTCCCGGTGCTCGAGGGCGAGATAACCTCGCTCGCCGGTAGCGACCGCTTCGACGCGGTGACCATGAGTCACAGCATCGAGCACCTCCACGACCCGGGGCAGGCGCTGGCCGCCGCCTTTCGGCTCCTGAAGCCCGGGGGAGTGCTCGAGCTCCTCACGCCCAACGCGGGCTCGCTCGGACGTCGCGTCTACGGGCGCGACTGGCTGGGGCTCGATCCTCCGAGGCATCTCGTCGTCATCTCGCCGCGAGGGGTGACGCTCGCGCTTCGCCGCGCCGGCTTCGAGAAGATCCGCTTTCACCGTCCGGATCGCCCTCCGGGATGGTATTTCCGGGCCAGCGAGGCGCTGCGGCGCGGACAGCCGTGGACCGAGGGCGCCCGACCTCGGCTGCCCGAGCGGGCGGTGCTGCTCTTCTCCAGGTGCTCCTCGAGGGCGCTGCCGAAGCTCGGCGAAGAGCTCTCGGTCACGGCTGCTAAGCCCGCGTCCTCGCGCTGCTGAGCCACCTTTCGTAGAGCTCCTCGTACCGTCTCGCCATCCGCTCGGCGGTGAACCCCCGGACTCGTCGCTGCGCGGCGGCGCCCATCTCAGCCCAGCGCAAACGCTGCGCGAGCAGCTCGCGCAGGCCGCGCTCGAGCGCGGCCGAGTCGCTACCGGAGCACACGACTCCGTTCGTGTCGTCGATCACCTCGCGTGCGATTCCCACGGGAGTCGCGAGGACCGGGAGTCCCATCGCCATGGCCTCGACGATGACCATGCCGAACGATTCCGCGATGGCGGGATGGACGAAGGCGTCAAATGCCGCGAGCAGCTCAGGCACGTCGTCGCGCGGGCCCGTGAAGAGCACGCGATCGCCGATCCCGAGCGCCACCGCGTGCGCCACGAGTGCGGTCCCGTCGCCGGGCCCGGCGATCACGAGACGAGCCTCGGAAGTGGCGCCCAGCGCGGTCGCGAAGGCATCGATCAGGGCAACGTAGTTCTTGAGGCGGTAGATCCGGCCGATGGCGCCGAACACAGTCGCGCCTTCGAGGCCGAGCTCTCGTCGAACGTGGCTTCCGTCGACGGCGCCGGGGTTGAGGCGGGCGAGATCGAACCCGTGGTGGACGATGTCGATCTTGCTCTCCGGCACATGTCCCCAGCGCACCAGCGTGTCGGCGACGTCCTGGGAGGGCGCGATGATGTGGTCGCTCAACGGTCCTGCGCAGAGCCGTTCGGGCCACACCAGTCGCCGGCCGTGGAAGGGCAGCTCGTGCGAGTGATGCGCGGTCATCACCGCCACCGGGGTGCGGGCAAGGCGGCCCGCCAGGAGTCCAACCAGCGATCCGTCCAGCAGGTGCGTCTGGAGGACCTGGGCGCGCCGGGAGCGCAGCAGGCGTGCCAGGTGAACCACGGCGAGCGGGTACGCGGACCGGTTGGCAGCGCCAAGCGCGAACGTCGAGACGCCGAGGGAGGCCATCTCCTCCTGAAGCGGGCCCCTGGGCCCGACGCATCCCACCGTCAGCGTCGCACGCTCCATTCGCCCGGACTCGATCAGCGTCCGGAAGTACGGATGCGGTCCCGCGTCGGTGATCACGTGCACGACCGAGGCGACCGCGCTGGTGTCGATCTGCTCCACTGCGTCGCAAGGATGACGAACTCCGACCCGCCGCCCACCGTAAGCGCCGTGATTCCGGTACACAACGGGCAGGCCTACGTCGCCGAGGCGATCGAGAGTGTCCTTGCGCAGTCGCACGCCGCGATCGAGTGTCTGGTAATCGACGATGGCTCCACCGACGGCACAGGCGATGCCGTTGCCGGCTTCGGCGACGCTGTGACCTACGTCCGCCAAGCCCAGAGCGGCGTGTCGAGCGCACGCAATCGAGGTACCGAGCTGGCGCAAGGCGAACTGGTCGCCTTCCTCGACCACGACGACATCTGGCTCCCGGACAAGCTCGTGCGTCAGATCGAGACCATGCAGACGGACCGTCCGACGATGGTCCTGTGTGCGATCGAGATGATCGATGCCGACGGCGCACCGCTGGGAACGAAGCGGCTGCGGGCTCGTTCGGACCTCGTGACCGGCATGGTCCAGTTCGATGGCACGGACACCGTGTCGTGCAGTTCCGCCGGGCTCATCGGACGCCAGGAGCTGGTGAGCATGGGTGGCTTCGATCCCGCGCTGGCGATGTCGGCGGACTGGGATCTGCTCCTGCGGGTCCTGCTCGAGGGCACGCTCGGCTACGTCGATGAGCCGCTCGTGCGCTATCGCGTGCACGATTCCAACATGAGCCGTGACGTCGGCGCCATGGAGCGCGATATGAACCACGCTTTCGCGAAGGCCTTCGCGCACGAGCAGCTGCCTACCGCGCTCCAGCGCCACCGCGGGCTCGCCTACAGCCGTCTGTACCGCATGCTCTCGGGCTCCTATCGCGACACCGGTGAGCCGATGCAGGCGCTGCGGACGCTGGCGATCGCGCTGCGCTACCACCCGGCGCTTGCCCTCGAGCTGATCGACCGTCCGCCACGCTGGCGGCGCGCCCGCTGACCCGACCCCTACCCCACCGCCGACCGAAACGCGGCGACGATCCGTTCGGCGTTGGCCTGGAGCGTGTAGCGGCGGAGCGCCTCGTCGGCCGCGCCCTTGCCCATGCGCTCGCGCAGGCCGGGATCGTCGATGAGGCTTTCGACGGCTGTGACCCATCCGCGGTCGTCTCGGGCGAGGAAGCCCGTGGTGCCGTCCTCGATCACGAGGGAGTTCGAGCCGAGGGGGGTGGCTACCGGTGGGATCCCGAGGGCCATGTACTGAATGAGCTTGAGGTAGAACTTGTGCGGCGTCCACGGAGTCAGCGGCAGCGGCAGCAGGCCGATGTCGAGGCGCCGGAGATCTTCGACCTCGGTTTCGGCCCGCCAGGGGACCGTGGCGTGGGCGACCTCGGGCATTGCGAAGTCGCTTCCTCCGATGAACCTGAGCCGGACGTCGTCCCGTGCCGCGAGCGCCCGCAGCGGCGCTCGGATGAGCTGGAGGTTCGGCGCCGTGCTCGGGCTGCCGGTCCAGCCGACGCATACGTCGCTCGCCGAGGACGGGCGCGGTGCCCAGCCGGTGTAGAGATCCCCATCAACGACGCACGGGATCTCCCACACGTTGGCGTTGTGGTTCCGGGCGAACGATGAGTTGCTCGGGGAATTGGCGATCACGGTGCGGCTGATGCGGCACAGCGTCTTGACCTTGCCGAAGCACTTGAGGTAGGACAAGAGCCCGTTCGA
>Ga0302326_10015058_pt1 | contig 16294 bp, 17 predicted proteins | sample Palsa_T0_3_FD_202264 | JGI IMG/M metagenome (GOLD analysis project Ga0302326, IMG submission 202264) | Peat permafrost microbial communities from Stordalen Mire near Abisko, Sweden - Palsa_T0_3 | ecosystem: Environmental > Terrestrial > Soil > Palsa > Peat permafrost | place: Sweden: Abisko... | reverse complement strand
CACTGGCAACAATACTGACAACCGCCTGCCGCAGGTGCAATTCCAAAATGGCCAGCTGAACACTACCTGGGGAACCAGTTATTGGCCTTGGCATAATTCGTACCTGAACTACCAGCTCCGGGACGACTTCTCCTGGACGAGGGGCAGGCACAGTATGAAGTACGGCTTCGCCTACATGCGCTCAGACAAAAACCAGCAGCAGCAGGCGGACACCCAGGGCGATTACACGTTCGATGGCGGGACGGGCGTTGCTTCGCAGGACCCCTACATCAACTTCCTGCTCGGCTATGCAAGCACTTACCAGCAGTTGAACCAACTCAAGACGAACCACTGGCTCAACAACACCTACTCCGGCTACGCCATGGACAACTGGCATGTTTTGCCGCGGCTGACCCTCAACCTGGGCCTTCGCTATGACGGAATGCCTCGTGTTTACGAGAAAAACAACCAGGTGGCGAATTTCAACCCGGCGGCTTTCAGCGCCGCGAATGAACAGGCTCCGAATGCTTCTACTGGAAATCTGTCGCCCACGGGGCCCGGATTTTCCCAGCCAGCGGGGATAAGCGCCCCCTTCTATCTGAATGGTATTCAGATAGCCGGTGCGAATGGGATTCCGCGCGGCATGATCAAGAATGACTTCTACACTTGGCAACCGCGTCTGGGCTTTGCCTATGACCTCTACGGCAACGGCAAGACTGTTTTGCGCGGCGGCATCGGAGTGTTTTACGAACGCGTTCAGGGGAATGACATCTACGACGTAGATACCACTCCTCCGTTCTCGTACCAGCCCAAGGCCAGCAACGTTCGATTCTCGAGTCCCACGACGAGCTGGACCGGGGCGGTAACGCCTCCGACGTCGCTGCCTGCTGCCCCGGCCAGCGTCAGTTCTCTTTCCAACTACTATCCGAACCCGGGCACGACCCAATACAGCTTAGGTGTCCAGCGCGAGCTGGCTCCCTCGATCGTTTTTGGCGTGCAATATGTCGGTACCAACGCATGGAACCAGAACACCAGGGTGGAGCAGAACGACCTGCCTCTGGCCAACCTTGCCCATCGCCAGGCGGTTGCACAGGGCGGGAACGCAAACTTGTACCGGCCGTACCTGGGATTCTCCAACGTCCTGCAATCCACAAATGCGGTGAATTCCAATTACAACTCGTTGCAGGCGGCGCTCCGCATGGAGAAGAAACATGGCTTGAGCCTGCAGCTTGCCTATACCTGGTCGCACGAGATCGACGGGCAACAGTCGAGCCAGGATCTTGGCACTGCGTCCAATCCCTATAACCTCCGGTACGATCGTGGCTCGGGAGCGTTTGATCGGCGCAACATCTTCTCCGCGAACTACGTCTACGAGCTTCCCTTCTTTACCCATTCCGGTAGCTATCTGGAACGGGCGACCTTGGGAGGTTGGCAGATATCGGGAGTAACCGTCGCTGAGAGCGGATCCAACATCATTGGGACCGGATTCAGTAACGGTTTGAGCTATAACGGTCCCGATGTGATCGGCGCCGGCGGCAACACAACCAACCGGCCGAATAAGGTCGCCCCGGTTTCGTATCAACATAAGCAGAAAGCCTGGTTCAGCACGAGCTCGTTCGCGGCGCCGGCCGCACCGTGGACCGCCGCGGGTGCGGGCGGGACAGGGTTTGGCAATGCTGGTAAGGACAATGTCATCGGTCCCGGGCTGTTTAACTGGAACATCTCCCTATTTAAGGAGGTTCCCATCCATGAGGCTCTGCATTTGCAGTTCCGCGCAGAATCGTTCAACACATTCAACCACACGGAGTTCAACCAGGTGGATGGGGGCACTAACGATGGGAACTTCGGGCAGGTGACCAGCACCCAGGATCCTCGGGTGTTGCAGTTCGGCGCCAAGCTTCTGTTCTAAGGGAAACGCGGCCAGGCACAGAGGCGGCTTTGGCCGTTGGGGGAGCGCCCTCAGCGGCTAAAGCCGCTTTTGTTTGCAATAGTTTACGTACGGGCTGAAGCCCGTACCCTTCATTGGACTACCCGGACAGATTCCGCTGAAGGTTGAGTTTTTCCGCCGCCTGTAGCCTGTAAAGCCCGTACCTTCCGTGGAGCACCCGGACAGGTTCCGCTTGGTGTTCATGAGGTGAAGGCCTGGTGATTGGGTGGGTACACCTACAGCGGCAACACACTCCTGGGCAACTACCTCTCCGACCTATACCTCTCACGGATCGCCGGCACCGCGGCCAAAGCAACGAATTACACCTACTTCAACCAGGGAGGAGGACTTGCCGGCCTTCCCTTTACCACCGGCGATTATTCCTCTTCGCTCAGAATGAATGGAAGGCGACCCGCCGCCTCAGCCTCACCTTGGGGATTCGTTGGGAGTACGAGAGCTTCCCCTCGGTCCAACTAGCCAATCCGCTGGTACCGCAAACCTCCAAGCTGAACTCCATGAAGACCAACTTCGGACCCCGCGTTGGATTCGCCTACGACCCGTATGGCAGCGGGAAAACCGTTGTGCGTGGCGGCTACGGTATGTTCTTTGCTCGGGCCATCAACTCCACTCTGTATCAAGCGATCATTGGCACCGGGGCCGCGGGCAGCCAGACCAATCCCCAGTTCAACCCCGGCCAAAATTGCGCTCCCACGTTTCCTCAGGTGGTCGCACCGGCGCAGCAGGCCGCTTGCCTGGGATCCGCCAGCGGCAACGCCACGGTCGATTATCTCGACCCTAATTAGGGGTGCGCGTTCAGTTCTAAGGTCAAGTCCAGTTCCCATTCCTGGCCGATGAGGTCGTGGCCGAAGCTGTGATGAGGTTCTTCTTTGACCAGCCGGAAGCCGGCCTTTTCGTAGATACGATGGGCGGCGGTGAGAATGCTTTGCGTCCAGAGAACGATCTTTCGGTAGCCTGCTGAGCGAGCGAAACGGACGCACTCGTTCACTAAGGCTTCGCCCAGGCCCATACCTCGGGCGCTGGGCTCGACAAACAGAAGGCGCAGCTTCGCGGTGTGCGGCTGAGTGGGATGCTTCACCAGAAAGATGTGACCTACGCTTTGGCCATCGAGTTCGGCGATCCAACACCGTTCCTGGCTGGGCTCGAAATTGGTGATGAAATCGGAAACAATCTTCGCCACCAGGGCCTCGAAGGTTGCGTCCCATCCATACTGCTCCGCGTAGCTGGCGCCTTCGCGGTGGACGACCCAGCCCATGTCCCCGATGCGGTGCGGGCGCAGGACGTACGGGATACGGCGCCGGTCAACCTTCATAAGGATGTTCTCCACGGACCGCATGCAGTGGGTGAGCTCCTGGCGAGCCCCGGGCGGCAGATCTTCTAGCACGGCGTGGGCCTGTTCGTCGGCAAGTGCGTTCAGCTTCTTGAAAACCGATCTGCCCTGCGTCGTAAGCATCAGTTCGGCATAGCGCCCATCTTGTTTCGAAGTTCTCTTGCGCAGCAGCCCGTCGCGGTCGAATTTTCCCAAGACTCGGCTCAAGTATCCGGGGTCCATCCCCAGTGTCTCGGCGATCTCGCTGGCTTTGGGCGCCTCCCGGGTTGCCAGCTCATAGAGGACGCGGGCCTCGGCCAAACTGTAGTTGCTGTTGAGGAGCCCTTCGTTGAGGAATCCGATGTACCGTGTGTACATCCGGTTGAACCGGCGGAAGCCGGCGACTTCTCCGGCGACGCCGGTGGCTGGTGCTTCAGAAGAAACCATAGCCGAAAGCTTGCGCCACGCTAGTTGACCATGTCAACTAGTAAGGTTGACAAAACTATCTATTGCGAGGGAAAGCATGAATTTGACGGAACAGCCGCAGACTCTAACCTGGCCTGGAAACCACTACGTCTATTTGGAGAGGGTGGGACCCTTCCAGACCAATGCCCCGCAAGCCTGGCAAGACTTTCTGCCGCTGGTGGCCAAGATTGCCGAGCACAACCAGATCGTTGGAGTCATGAGCCTGTATAAGATGGGGCCTCAGATCTACCGCGCCGGGGTGGCGGTTGCCGCTCCTCCTCAGCAGTTGCCCCACGGGCTTGGCTATTTGGAGTTCGCGGGCGGAAAGTTTAGCCGCTTTGTGTTGACCGGCCCTTATTCGGACCTGGGCCCAGCCACCGGGCGAGTGATGGAGATTGTTTCTGAGATTGGGCTCCCGTTGCGAGACGACTGGTTCATCGAGAACTATGTGAACGATCCGACGACGACTCCGGAAGAGGAGCTGGTTACAGAAATCCTGGTTCCTACCAGGGAGGACTAGCGGATACTTATTCGCGCCCCCGGTGTCAGCACACTGGGGGGCGGCGGAACGGAGCCCGAGACTCTTTGGAGTTCCCGAACTTTCAGAGGCTCCAAGACGGCTAAGAGCTATACTTATGTGCAGGATAGAAGTAGGGTAGTGGCCATGAGAGAGGTCGGCTATGTCGATGATCATCAGTATCAACCCGGAGGCCCAAGCAGAGTTGACACGCCAGGCAAAAGTACACGGTGTCCGGCCGGAAGCCTATGCTGCAAGGTTGCTTGAGGAAGCCGTTCATCTCGGAGCGGCCAAGAAGCTGACATCTGACCGGCTCGACTGCGTGCTTCAGGAACTCGCGCAATATTCGCATAAGATTCCTCGACTGCCCGATGAAGCATTCACCCGCGAAGGTATTTATCAGGATCACGACTAAAGACCGAAGGAGATGCCTGTCTCCTCGACACCAATATTCTCCTGCGCATTAGCACGCGCGACGACCCGCACCATCCCGTGATCATTGAAGCGCTGAAGACGCTCGTAGAGCGCGGGGTGCGGCCCTGCTACACATCGCAAACCCTCGCCGAATTCTGGAACACCTCAACGCGGCCGCTCGACAAGAACGGCTTCGGGCTTACCGTCGCGGAAACCGACAACCTCGCGCACGTAATCGAGCGGAATTTCGAATTACTACCGGACAGTCGCGAAACGCATGAACGTTGGCGATCACTTCTCGTCGCACACAACATCCAGGGAGTGCAGGTGCACGATGCGCGGCTGGCCGCCAGTATGTATGTGCACGGTATCGTTCAACTCCTCACGATCAACGTTCGCGATTTTCGGCGGTTCGAGGGGCTTCAAGTTCTGCATCCGAATGAAGTCCGCAGGCCGCGGTGACTCTAACAATGCGAGACGGAAATAGAGGCCGCAACCCTACAAAGAACAAATGGCTGGCAGCAAGCGAAGGTCTATCCTCCGAAAAGGCGTGATAGGCGGAACATAACCCACGCCCGAATGCGTCGAATAGAGAGGCTAATAAACGCACAGTATGCGCAAAATATCCTTGCCTTTTGCGTCGAGGCCCGCGACAGAGATCCGCGACAGACGAAACAGCCCCAAGATGTCGGTGCGAAATTTACGGGTTGCCCGTCCCGCATCTCCCTAGGCGCCCATCTGTCTCGCCAGATCGACCGTGCTCACCGCGACAATGTCGAAGTCTCCAGGCTTGACCTTGTCTGCCACGCCCGCCGATCCATCGCCGAATTCATTGGGACGAGAAATGAACCCTGTGCGGAGGCCGTTTTTGCGGGCCGCCTGCAGGTCGCCGGCGTGCGCCGCGCACATCATTACTTCCTGGGGCTTAAGGTCCAGGAAATAAGGAGCGGAAAGATAGACCTCGTCATCAGGCTTGTAGTGTTTGACCAGCTCCGCACCCAGGATCGCGTCCCAGGGTAGGCCACTGGATTTGGCCAGGTTCGCCATCAGCCCGATGTTACCGTTCGAAAGCGGAGCAATGACGTACCTTTTTTTCAGGCGCGTAAGTCCTTCCACCGAATCCGGCCACGGTTTAAGGCGCCGCCAAACATGGGTCAAGGAAACTATTTCCTGTTCGTTCAGATTCTTAATCTCGAATTCCTTGAGCAAGTCCTCCAGGATGATTCGGTGGAGATCGTCCAGGCGAGTCCACGGAATCTCGCCCTTGCGAACTTTATTCATGGCCGGTACATATCCGAGGCGCCAGCGGTCGGCAAAGTCAGCCCAGTTGATGTTGAGGCCCTTGGCGTTTCCCAAGGCCACGCCCTCCTCAATCACGGAGCTGCGCCAGTCCACGATAGTTCCGAAGGTGTCGAATACGAGCGCCTTCACCGTTGTTGAATCGTGTCTTACCTCCTGCGCCCGGATAGCGGACGTCATTTCCGACAAAGGAATAGCCGCAGCGCTTGAGCCAATTCCTTTGAGAAGCGTTCGACGGTCAACTTTTGAGCTCATGTTGGAACCCCTCTAAATTCGCGGCATTGGGCTGTTGACTCGAAAACGCGGTTTCGTAGTCCCTGTTTACGCTGCGGACCGCCGTATGCCAGATTGGGAAATAGCAAGAGTTCCCGCATCTCTCCCAAGCAGGTTACAGCAATTCATTTTCTGGAGACTCAAGATCCAGTCCTTCGTCACTGCTACCCCTGCAGAAGAGGACCGGTATCAAGTCGATGACACATGAAATTCTTCACCCTGAACGCCGTGATCATCACCAGATCTAAGCAACTATTAAGCTGCTTCAACGCGCCGTCGGTGCTGAGGCGTGCACGCCGGGGCAGAACGATCCACGCGAGAGAGGAGACGACGCCTGCCATGCTCAACGGGTCGACCATCTCCGGCCAAGAAGCGGCGCGAGATGTGGGCACCCAGTTCGCGGTTGGGTTGAGGGAGCTGGAGAAGGGCTTGTGCGGCGCAACTTACTATCGCGGCCCTGGGACCCATTCCGACTAGCGGACGTTGCCAGCCGAGTTCTCGAGGAGGACGTTAGAGAGCACGGCGGTATCCGGGGTCGCCGGCAGATGGGAGCAGAAGCCGACGCCCACGTAAAAAGGTTGGTCGAAGTGTAAGGTAATGGGTGGACCGAACTGGTGCATGGGTTCGCCCTGCAGGCTAACAAAGATGGCGATGGCATCGCCATGTTTTTCGATGCCGATGCGCTTCGCCTTCACCCCCGCCAGCCCGCCTCCGAAGCGATACTGCATATCCTTGAGGAAGACGCCTTTATCCGAACGCCACGCCAGGTGGATCAGGCCTGCGCCGTGCTGCCCGATCATGGCTTCCTTGGAATCGTCTTCGAGATTCTGGCGAATGATCAGGACGACCTTACGATCGCCGAAGCCTTTGGGGTCGGGAAAGGAAACGTCGGCGGCGAGCGAAACATCCCCTGACATTTTCTTCCACAGGAAGCGGAACTCGTCGCGCGAGTACCAGATGTTGTAGCCGGCCGACTGAATCGTGTACTGCTGGGTGTCGGCGTCATAGCTGGCACTGCCAGGCACCACCGCGCCGCCGATGTCGGATTGGCCTTCAAACAAGCCGATCGGCACGTCGAAATTCCTGCTCGGCCGATGAAAATCCGCGGGCGGCGGCACCTGGACGTGGGTGGGCGAGCCGGGCTGGGCCCAATCTGGAACCGCAGGGGCCTGAGCGCGCGCCAAAGGGGCTGCGGCGCACGTCAACAGGGTGAGCACGAAGAATACGACAGAATCTTTCATAGCCAAGCACTCTACCTTAAACCGCACGCTCCTGCAGTAGCGCCGGCGAAGCTGTGGGCCGCAACCTGGCCTTCGCGATATCCAGAAACCCCTGCATGCCGGGCGAAAACCACTTATCTTTGTGCCAGACAATGTGGGTCGCGATGCTCATTGGCGTTTGCCAGTTCAGCAGCGCAAACTGCTTCTTTCTCAACTCGCAAGCAATCACGATTTCCGGCAAAAGACCAATTCCCATGCCCGCAAGGACGCACTGTTTGATCGCCTCTACGCTGGAGAACTCGGTGACATGTTGCGGCCGCAGATTGACAGCTGCCAGTTGCATGTCGAGCTTCTTACGATATCCGCATCCGGCTTCCGTCAGCAGCAGCGTTTCATTCTGCAAATCTTTTGGGTACACCTTGTTTGCAGTTACCAGCGGGTGATCGGGCGTAGCAAAGAGATAGACCGCTTCTGTACGTATTCTTACCGAGCTCAGCTGTTCCGCATCGATTACATCGGACATGCTGATGGCCAGATCGACTCTGCCATTCTCAAGCTCGTCACACAGCTTACGATCCGATTCCGGACGAAAGATGAGTTCTACCTTTGGATATCGTTTGCGGAAGAGTTTCAACACTTCGGGCAAACGATAGGTCAGCACGCTTTCCGGCGAGTAAAGATGCAAAGGGCCCGCGGGTTCGGTGCCAAACTTTACCACCCGGCAACCTTCATCCATGGCCGCCAGGGCTTTTTCTGCAAAGGGACGGAAACGATGCCCCGCCTCGGTAAGGATCACCCGCTTCGCCAAGCGGTCGAAGAGCGGAGACCCCAGTTCGGCTTCGAGCGACTTGATTTGCGAGGTGACGTTCGATTGCACGGTATGCACTCGCTCCGCGGTGCGGGTGAAGTTCAACTCCTCCGCGAGAACACAAAATGTTTGCAGCTGCCGGACTTCCATTCTGCAATCTCCTTTTGAGATCGTCATGATAATAACAATCAATTGGACGGATGTATAGCCGAGGCGGAAACTCGGCTTATGAACTCACTTCGGTCTCAGCATCGGCAAGCCTTGGAAGCGATTCTGCTGGTCTCTTGCGTGTGGACGATGACTTTGCATGCGCAGCAATCCGGAGCAACGTTGGTGTTCTACGCCCAACCGCAGGTCAGTGACGAGCTGTTGCCGGCTTTGTTTCAAGTACTGCGTGCCGATCTTGACGATGAGGCCGGATTGCCGAACGGCGTCCAATTCGATAAGGACGCTACGTTCGTGCGAGGCAGCGACGATCTTCTGGGAATCACCTTCTCCCGCATTATTACGGTAAAGCTGTTGGGCCGCTGCGATGTGCTTCCGCAAACAAGCCGTCCCTCACTGCAGGGGCCGCTTGGCTGGGTGATGCTTGTCTCGGGAAAGATCCAGCCGCGTATTTCGATCGACTGCACACGTCTTGCCCAGGTGCTCCGTCCGGCCGTCGCCGGCCTCAACAAGCAGGAGCGGCGCTACGCGATGCTGCAGGCGATCGCCCATGTCTTGCTCCACGAGTGGAGCCATATCGCCACGCAGAGCCCCGCGCACACAGCGGGCGGCCTTACCCGCGCGGATCTTTCGGTGAACGAATTGATCGCAACGCCTAAGAGGAACCAGTTATCCGCCGCTAGCCACTACTCCCGTTAAAGTCACGCTCCGGGCAACTCTATGCCGGGTGCTGGAATCGCATAATTGTGCGTCCAGAAGGTTTTAAATCTGAGATTGACCACGAATACTCCAGGGCATAGCTGATAATAGAGGTCCCACCCACATCTCGCAAAAAGCGCGAGATATGGGGCACCCATCATCACTTCCCCTTGAGCGACGAGCGATCTTATGAGTATTAATCGCAGACAATTTTTACGGAATGCGGCAGGCGCGGTTTCCACTGCGGCGGTTATGGGCGCGGCAGGCTCTCAACGGCTGGCTGGCCAGGAGCAAACATTGCCATCCCCAGAAGCCAGTGGGATCGATCACATCGTGGTCGTGATGATGGAAAATCGCAGTTTCGATCATCTCCTTGGCTGGCTGCCGGGCGGGAACGGAAGTCAAGCCGGCCTTGCGTATCTCGACAAGAGTGGCGAGGCTCATCCCACGTACCGGCTCCCTACATTCGTAGGCTGTTCGCATCCCGATCCTGACCACTCGTATGCTGGAGGAAGAAGCGAATACAACAACGGAGCGATGGATGGATGGCTGCGCACCACCACCAATGACGTTTTCAGCATTGGATATTACGAGGAGGCCGACCTTCCCTTTTACGGCGCGCTGGCCCGCAACTTCACCACCCTCGACAACTACTTTGCTTCGATCCTCTCCTCTACGTTTCCTAATCGCGTTTTCCAGCACGCCGCACAAACCGATCGCTTGTCGAATACGCTGGATCTGTCGACTCTGCCCACGATCTGGGATACGCTTGCTGTCGCCGGGGTCAGCCACAAATATTACTATTCGAATGTTCCTTTCCTTGCTCTTTGGGGAGTGAAGTACCTGGGCATATCCGCGCTCTTCGCCGATTTTCTGGCGGATGCTGCGTCGGGTAATTTACCCTCGGTTTCTTTCCTGGATCCCCGATTCACCATCCTCGATGATGGGCTTGGTAATGATGATCACCCCCATGCTGATTTGCGATCCGGCGAAGCATTTCTCGGGCAGGTATACAGAGCGCTTACCTCCGGACCGGCATGGAAGAGCACGCTACTGGTTGTGAACCGGGATGAGTGGGGCGGCTTTTACGACACCGTCGTCCCGCCCCGCGTTATCGCACCCAATGAGGTCGATACTGACCTGGTGGAAGGCAAGGCTCTGCTGGGGTGCAGGGTGCCGGTTGTTTTGGTCTCTCCGTTTACCGTAGGCACGCCCGCCACTCCGCGCATCGATTCACAGCTCTACGATCACACGTCGGTGCTCAAAATGATTGAGTGGCGCTTCAACCTTCCGCCGCTTACCAGTCGTGATGCCAGCGATGAGATAGCGAACCTTGCTCTGGCTTTGAATTTTGCTGGGCCCAACTACACTGTCCCTAAGCTGCCCGTGATCTCTGCTCCCTTCCCGACGCCATGCGGGCTGTTTGAGTTAGGCAGCACAGCGGACAACGAAAGTTACGATTTTTACGACTTGCTTCTGTCCGATCTCAGCGCGGAGTGGAAGAAGGTCGTTTAGGTCTCACTCCATCTCGAAGGCTACGTACTGCAACACCGACTGCCGCTCCACTTCGAGGACCACCGCATCTCCCGGTTTTAAGCCGCCGAGGATCTGCCGGAGTTGCTGGGCATCGTCGAGCGGCGCACCGTTGACGGCGCGGATTACATCCCCGGATGAGAGATCTGCCGCGGTTGCCTGTTCCCCTCCAAGCAGCCCGGTCACCAGTACGCCGCTGTCGGAGCGGAGATTCAACATCGCTCCGGCCGCACTATGCTTGAGGTCCATGGCAAAAATTCCTAGCGGCGCGATTAGATCTCTCTTGGGATTAATGAGATCCGAAAGATTTTCGACTGCCGGCGGTGCATTGATTGGGGTGACCGGGATCGTCAACGCCTTACCGTCACGCAAGATTCCCATGCTTAGGGGCGAGCCGCGCTTGTGGACATAAAGGAAGGCGGTGTATTTGGGCAGGGAATCCACCGGCAGCCCATCGATCGAGGTCACAATGTCTTTTGCCCGCAGGCCTGCGGCCGCGGCCGGACCATTCGCGTCCGTATCGGAAAGAATTACCCCCCAGTCCCGAGGAAGCTTCAAACCGGCAGCCAGCGCTGGGGTGATGGACTGGGCGTGAGCCCCAATGGTCACGTTGGCAACAATTCCATGTTCCCTAAGCTCGTGGTATACGGCGCGGACCAGCGGTTCAGGAATCGCAAAACCCAGCCCTTCGCTGCCGCCGCCGGAGGAATAAATGAAGGTATTGATGCCCACCAGGTTACCGTTGCGATCGATCAACGGCCCACCGCTGTTGCCGGGATTAATCGGTGCATCGGTCTGTACATACACCATGGGACGGTCCAGGTCCGGCTGTCGCCCGACCGCACTGATGATCCCCTTGGTGACTGAATGATCCAAACCCTGGGGTGCGCCGATGGCAACTACAGTTTGCCCCAGGCGAAAGTTAAACTGTAACGGCAAGGGAATAAAAGGCATTCCCTTTTCCTCTATTTTGATCAAAGCCAGGTCCGCATAGTGGGTAGCGCCGATCAGCTTCGCCTCATACACCCGCTGCGGATTGTGCAAACGTGTGTTGCCGCTTACCAGCTCAACCGTGGCCGGGGCGACGATCACCCGGATCCTCATGGCGCCGGATACGACGTGGTTGTTGGTGATGATGTATCCGTCCGGGTCGACGATAACTCCTGAGCCAATGGCTCGTTGCCGGACGAGCGACTGTTGGCCCTGGTCTTTATCGTTTTCCGGCACACCGTAGCCGGTTACTTCAATTTCCACCACGGACTGCATGGCCCGTTCGGCCACCTGGTCGATGGCCTCATCGTATTCTTTGAGGACGCTCTGATTTTGTCCATATAAGGGCAGGGACAAGAGCGTCCATTCGATCGCCAGAAAGAAAGTTCTCCTAAGGGTCATTTCACTTTCCTATGTATAGCTGGAATTGTGGGTTGCCACGGTGAGCATCCTCTCCCGTTTCCCATTTCAGAAATCTTCAAGTCGAGAACAAATATGGCGTACATGACCGGCACCTGCAGTTTTAGTCACCAGCGTCGCCACTAGTGTAGTCCGCCACTAATAGGGTCAGGTAACCCGTTGGGTCGCCAACATCTTTACGGGCGAAGCAATAGGGGGTGGCCCATATCTCACGACGTTTTTTGTCGGGAGATGTGGGTGCGAAGCTGAGGTATCGAGAGAAGATTAGGGGGAACATTGGTCCATCGACAGTGTCCGGTTCATTAGCTGCGCTTCTGCGGACGTGCTCGGTCATGCTCTTCAACCCCGAATAAAGGTCCATCTGTGTGGCGGACTACACTAGTAGGCCGCCAATCTGAGCGTAGCAAAGAGGCTTCCACAACGGTCCCCCGTGCAGCGCCAGCGGCAGCAGTGCAAGCACCGTGGCGCCCACCGTAATCAGAACCGGCCGCAGCCGGAGGATGCCGGCGTCGATCAGCGCCAACTCGAAGTCATCTCCAGATTCTTGAAACCATTTTTGGTCTTATCGTACTCCCCGCCAAACTGCATCAGGTAGCCGGGCGGAAGCGAAGCCTGCAGGGCTTGCAGTCTAGGCATGGCGGCCTTCAGTATTTCCGAGCTCAAGTGGCCGGGGGCAGGGAAGCTGCGGATATTCATGGTGCGGAACTGCTCCAGGCGCACGATGCGCCCGTTGACCAGGTCATGATCGATGTTCGAAATCTGCACCAGGGGAATCTTGGTGTTGTCCTGCGAGCTGTAGACGTACAGGTTCTGGATGTCAGAAAGCTGTGCGCGCTCGCTCATGCGGAGCCGGGCTACAATCGGAATCTGCTTTTGATTTTCCTGTAAAACGCCGACCGTCGTTCCGCTGAGGCCGGCGGTAGACGAGTTGGCCACATCCATATTCGTGATCCCAGCCAGGTTGGCGCCGCGCGAACCTGATTGACGCCCACAAAGATCGCCATCTCTGGGCCCAGGTCCACGAGCAGAGTGGGGACGACTTGCTGAGCATGCAAGAGCCGGTAACCAATGACATCGCGCGCGAAGTTGCGTTGACGCTTGGCAGCCGCGTATCCTCGTCTAAGCTTCCTCCGGTAAATGTAAAGGCGCGCGACCTATACCTCCGCGGCCGGTTCCTGTGGGACAAGCGAACCCTCGAGGACGTGAACAGCTCGGTTGCGTCCTACCAACGCGCGATCCTGGTCGATCCGGAGTACGCGGAAGCCTATGTCGCCCTGGGTGACGCCCGCATAAGCGGCGTTCTTGGCTCAAGCAGACTTCGGTATCAACGCCGTCTGCCCTAAGTGAAACGCAATATGGCTCGTCCGGCTCAGCAAAATAGCAAACCGGTTGCGTGAAGGATCCTGGGCAAAGTCTTCGGCCGAAACAGAAGCGTGTTTCTGCAGCCACTCCGCCGCGCCAAAGCCTTCAAACCCCGCAAGCAGTTGGTTGTTGACCTCATCCCACGATTTTTTGACCGCTTCCGCCGGCGGCAATTGGGGTATCGATTTATCCGGATTCGTGAGAAACAACTCATCGAATTCCGGATGCAAACGTGGACCGATCTCCAGCAGCGGCAGCATACGATCATGGACAGCCGTCAAATGGCCCCATAGATAGATCAACCGGTTTTTCCCCGGTGCTACCTCCCTTTGCAGTTGTTCTTCGCTGAGCGGGGAAAACAGCCGATCGGCTCTCTCGACAGCCGACTTCCATGAACTCAATGCGGATTTGACCAGCGCTTGTTCAGACATTAGGACGGTTCCTCGTTGATTCTAAGAGGCATAATATTTCCTTGTGCATCTCATAAGCGAGGATAGTTCATGAGTTCGATTTTGACCGCCGGCACCGTAGCTCCGGATTTCGACCTTCCCGTAGGCCCCGACAAGAAACTCTCACTCAGCGAACTTCGCGGAAAGCCAGTGATTCTGGCCTTTTACCCCGCCGACTGGAGCCCGGTTTGCGGCGATCAAATGGCTTTGTACAATGAAGTTTTGCCCGAATTTGAGAAGTACGGCGCGCAGCTGCTGGGTGTTTCTGTCGATGGAGCCTGGTGCCACGCCGCCTACGCCAAAGACCACAACCTCCATTTTCCCCTGGCTGCAGACTTCGAGCCCAAAGGAGCGGTCTCCAAGGCCTATGGCGCCTACCATCAGGACGCAGGTTTCAGCGAACGGGCGCTGTTCGTGATCGACAAAGATGGGGTGATCACCTGGAGTTACTTGTCGCCGATTGCCGTCAACCCTGGCGCGGATGGAATCCTGCAGGCATTGGAGGCTTTATGACCAAGCTTTCCGTTCCAGTCAGTCCCCTGGACCATCACCAGGGAGATCCGGATGCGCCCTGCACGCTGGTGGAATACGGGGACTATCAGTGCCCTACCTGCGGGCAGGCGTATCCCCTGATCAAGCGGGTGCAGAAGCATTTCGGCAAGCGCTTGCTGTTTGTCTTCCGCAACTTTCCTTTGAGCCAGATGCATCGCTACGCCGAGGCAGCCGCGGAGACGGCGGAATTTGCCGCCGCCCATAACAAATTTTGGGAAATGCACGACCTGCTTTACGAGAATCAGCCGCGGTTGGGTGAAGAACTGCTGCAGGAGTTGGCCCAGCAACTTCACCTTGGCTCTGCTAAGCTGCGCGACGCCCTGGATGCGAAGGAGTTTCAGCCCCGCGTCAAGGCAGATTTTAGTGGGGGAGTGCGCAGCGGTGTCAACGGCACTCCCACGTTTTTTATTAATGGGCAACGGCACGACGGGGCGTATGACTTCAATTCTCTCGTCGCTGCGGTGGATCTGGTCTTGGAGTAAGCGCCGCGATCTGTGCTTCCCTTTGACGCATCTTGGGTGGGATGTATATTGTCACCCATGACCCTCCGGTTGAAATCCGTTCGCGATATTCCCTATGAGTGACCAAATCTCTCAAACTTTTCTTTCCGCCGCGGTGAAGCGAATGCAGCTTTCCGAGGATGAAATCAATCGCTGCCTCGCTAAACTGTCGGATGAGCAGATATGGTTCCGCGGCGGGGACCACGAAAACTCCATTGCCAACCTTCTGCTCCACCTTGAAGGCAATCTGCGCCAATGGTTCCTGCACGGCATTGACGGCCAGCCCGACGTACGCCAGCGGGACGCGGAGTTCGCCCTTTCAGCCTCTCAGCGATGCGATGAGATTCGACGCCATTTCGCGGCTACACTTGCAGAGTGCCGGCAGGTCATCACGTCGCTGCCTCCCGCGCGTTTGCTCGAAATGATCAATCCGCAGCCTACAGCGAACACGGGGTCAGTCACCATGCTCGAGGCCATCTTTCGCATCATCGGGCATCTCCAACTGCACCAGGGGCAGATCATCCTGCTGACCAAGCAACTCGCCGGCACTGATCTGGATTTGTCGCAGCCGCGGAAGCGTTAGTCCGAAAACAGCGTTTAGCTGGTGCGGCAGCTTCAGCTCACCGGCGCTGATCTGATTCTGTCGCTCCCCTGGAAATGCCCAGCAATGCGGCGTTGTAGAGGATCATGGCCGCATCGCCGCGAGTAACCGGCTCCTCATCCCGTCTGGTAAGTCCCGCGCGCAGCGCACTCTCCTTGAGCGCCTGCGCTCCATCTCCGCGCGCACTGAGAATTGTTGCCGAATGCAGAAACTCCCCCAGGCTCAAGGAATAATTGGGGCAAAACTCGGCCGGCGCGCTGCTGCACACCGGCGCCGCTCCTGCTGCGTGCAAAGCTGCAACTACATTGAAGACCGGATCGTAAAGCGGCACATCGGTATAGGCTTGTTCGAGCGTTTCGGGCGCCGGGTCGAAGCCGCCCGTGTTCACGACGGAACTGTTGCCCACAGACTTCCTTGAGTAACTCACAAGAATGCATGCGCCCTCAATTCTCGTGAGTTGCCTGTCGGGTTCAAAGCCATCCTTGCCCTCAACTTCAATCCAATCGTGCACCGCGGAAAACTGTGCCGCTTGCCACGGTTTGCTGCCAACGCTGAGATCGGGCATGTTCTCACGGGCTAGAATATCTCCCTCTTGCAGCAGCGCGATCTGGACCCTTTCGGCGGAGACTTTGCGCGGCGGAACATGGCTCTCAACCGATATCGCCGCCAGTGCTCCGGCCGCTTGGCCGGTCAACATCGTAATCGGCTGCAGTCTGGTGGCGCCATTGGCAAGCCGCGACTGCGAGATGTTCTTCTCCGCAGCAAGCAATCCATCGACTTGCTCGGGGATTAAG
>Ga0302326_10015057_pt1 | contig 16294 bp, 10 predicted proteins | sample Palsa_T0_3_FD_202264 | JGI IMG/M metagenome (GOLD analysis project Ga0302326, IMG submission 202264) | Peat permafrost microbial communities from Stordalen Mire near Abisko, Sweden - Palsa_T0_3 | ecosystem: Environmental > Terrestrial > Soil > Palsa > Peat permafrost | place: Sweden: Abisko... | reverse complement strand
GTTCCTCCGCTCCCCTGCCAGGGAGCTTCTTTGGTCTCACGGGAACATCATGACCCTTTTCCGTCTTACTCGATTTAAGTCGATTGATTTTGCAGAACACTTGAAGCATAACCCCAGCATGGTCGCCACCGGCAATAAGCCGCCATAGGCCGTCAGGTGGCGGGCCGAGAAATCAAAAGGCGTGGAAGCCCCGATTTTCAAGGGTTCCGCGCTAGCCGCTTCCGCCCCTTGCCGGGCCGTCGTTTGATTGTTATGCTTTCGATTGTTATTCACCTTTTGGGTGACTCCTGAGAATGAGTTTGCGAAGCGTCACCTTCGCTACTCCACCTGTTTTAACGCAGGATTCTCAGGGTCCCCAAACGGTCGCCCGCTCATGCCACAGTCGGCGGATCAATCTTGTGCATAAGTCTGGTGCTACTAGAGCTCATTGAGCTCAGGCCGCTTCGAACAGAGGATTTTCATGACCTTTAAGCCTCAATCGTTATCAGCGCGCCGCGTGCGCCTTCTGGCTCGACGCTTGCATCCGCGCGCCGCGAATCCACTCGAGAATCGTCTTGTACTGCCAGCTCGCATCGTTGCCCGCCCACCGCTGGCCGCCATTGTGCGTTGCCAGATAGTCGTCCACGTTGCCGGCAGCGTCGGTAGGCCGCGTCGGCTTAATCAGGATCAGGCTGTGGTCGGGGTCGCTGATGTCGAGCACGCGCATTGCGTACTTATAGTTCTCTTCACTGTCCTGTGGCGAGAACTCTCCTTCGGCGTTGGGCGGCCGCAGCTTGAAAATGACGTGGGTTGCATGGCACATTACGCAGGCTTTGCCGTCCGGGCCCGGCGCGGCAAGAATGGGCTCGATCTTGGCTACGAAGTAACCGAAGTCCAGTACCGATCCCGGTTGCACGTCGGCCAGCGCTTCTTTCAGGTTCTTGCCGTTCAGGACGCGTGTCGCAATTGCCCGCAATCTCTGGTTGGGATCGGTTCGCAGCCGGTCCAAAGCGGTGCGGAATTCCGGACGCTGCTCAATGCCCTTGACTTTGCGCAACAGGTCCAGCGCCGCCGCCCGCACGTTGGCGTCCCGGTCGCTCAGGCTTGCCATCACCACCCGAAACACCACCGGCTGATCCAGAAAATCAGGCTCTTTGTAAATGTACTTGCCATTGCCCAAAACGTACGCCCGATCCTGCGACACCGCGCCGCCGGAGACGCCGAGATGTCGTCGCATGAACTTCGGATCGTTCACCTCCTCCATCAGGATGTTCCTCTGCGAACTCCCCAGATGGTCGAAAGCCTTCACCACCAGGGGCTGCAGATCCGCATCGTCAAGGTAGCGTGCCAGAGCGATCTGGATGGCCGCCCGCTGCATGTCCGGGTCCGGGTCTTGGAACGCTTCCATCACCTGGTTGCGCCGTCCGGGATCCTGCATGAGTTCCGGAAACGACGCTGCCGCGGTCAACACCTGCGCGTAGTTCTTCATGCGCGGCTGCCGTTCGAGCAGGCTACGCACGGCCACCAGGATCGCCGGCTGCCGGGTCCACGCCGACTCAGCAGGCAGGCCCGCAAGCAGCGGCAGCGCCACCGCCTGGGCGTCCAGGTCGCCATCCGTCAGAATCTCGGCGATAGTCTTGACCAGCGCCGGATCGGGCGCGGCAGGTACGTCGATGTTGAGCACCCCGCGCTGCCCGTTCTCATAGACGTACCGCACGGTGTCGCGAACTTGCTTGTCCGGATCGAGGCCGAGCTCCAGGGCGGCCTCGGCAAAACGCTGATCGCCCGCTCCGCTGAGTGTGCTGCCCGCCTTTAACACATTGATCTTGGTGTCGCTATCGGCGCCTTTCAGGCACGCAATCAACGCTTCCTCGAGTTCGGGCCCCGAGCTGCTGAAGAAATGGATCAGGTCGCTGTCGTTGCCCACGCGCGTCTGGTAGAAACCATTATGGATGTCGTAGTGGAAATCCACCGTCTCGCGGTATGGCGGATACTCGTAGCCGGGCCGGTGCAGGTCCGGTACACCCGAAACGTACTTCGTAAAAACGGCCGGCAGCGAGATCGAAACGGTGTTCGCTTTGAACTGCGGCAGCGCGTAGTGCCTCACGTGGAAATCCCAGAGCGCCTCGAGGATGCCCTGGCGTCCCAGGGGGGTTGCGGCTCGCAGCACCTTCGCGAGCGCTTGAGCCTGGTCGCGTACCACGGCTTCGTATCCGTCGTTGATTTTGTCCTGGTCGTCCTTCCTGGCGGCCGCCTCGATCCACGCCCCAAGGTATCCCGTATTTTCATCGAGCACGTCGTACAGACTTTCGTGCACCGCGCGCCGCACCATGGGGTCGGTCTCGGTGTTCAGCCGGGTGGCCAGCGCTTCTACGATGCCAGTCCGCGCATCATGATCGTCGACTTTCCAGTAGTACCATTGCCAAAGCCCTTTCGACGCGTTCAGGCGGACGGCCGGAACGGGGTCGTCGAGGTCGCGCTTTAATGCCAGGCGCAGTGTCCCGTCGTCGGCCAGATACTTGAAATGTTGGTTGAAAAGCTGCGTCGCCCCCCAGCGCGTACGCGCGTTTGAGGAATCGAGAGCTGCGGCCAGTTCCGCTCGCCCTTTGGCGGCGGCTTCGGGGCGCCGCTCGAGGATCATCCGCAGCGCCCATCCCGCCGTGCGTTGCACCATTTTATTCGAGTCGCCCATTGCGGCAATCAGCGCCTTTAGGGCTCCGGGATCCGCCATGTGACCCAGCGCTCGCGCGGCGGCTTCACGCGCCAGCGGCTGGTGGCTCGCCGCCAGAATCGCCCGCACCTGGCGCAATACCGCCTCGGGCGCGAGGTCCCACAACTGGTCGAGCTGCGAAAGCAGTAGCGGCAGATCGTCTATGGCCAGCCGCGCGGGAGGCGGCGGGAACGCATCATCCCAGCCCTTCTCTAGCGCCGGCTTTCGATCAGGTCCCGGATACAGTGTGGATAGCGCCATCACCGCGAACTGTGTCGCGCGAAACGGCGTATTGAACCCCTGGTAGACCGGATCTCCCTCCCAGCTTCCTTCCGGCCGCTGTGCCTTCAAGAGGGCATCCACGGCGCGCGCCAGGTGCGTGTCCGTCTCCGGCCGCCGCCCCGCCAGCGCCGCTGCCAGAACGGCATGATAGGAAATGAAGTCAGCCGGTTTCGCCTCCTTGTCGAAAGCGTAAGGCCACATGCCGCCCGGCTGCTGGAAACTGTAAAGCTGATCGAGCAACTGGTCCAGTTGCGCCCGATACTTCTCCCGGCCGATGGTCGCCAGGAAGTGAATCTTCCAGTTCAGATCGATGATGTTCTTGGGTTGGTCCGGCGCGGCCAGCCGCTCCACCATGTCCCGTTCGGATGCCCACTGCGGTTCGCCCGTCTGTTGGTAGAGCATCTGAAAGGTCTCCCAACTCTGCGAGGCGATTTCGAACGGGCTTGTGTTCGGCTCGCAACCGTCCGTCTCATCGCCCGGCATCACGGTGCGGTCCTGGTAGTGAATCTTCAGGAAGTTCCCGTAAGGCGCGTTGAAGCTGAGCCTGGGCGGATCGTGCGTTACGTTCTGTTCGAACTGGTGCTCGATCACCGGCAGCCGGCTCGCCACCGTGCGCGCCGAATAAATGACCCGTACCCAGTTCGCGCCAGGCTCGCCGTACAGCGGCCGCGGGTTGTTGTAGATACGGTCGGCCAGGAATTCCAGAGCGGGCCGCTGCGTCGGCGGGTACCCGTTCGCCACCGCTGTCAGGTAGCCGCGTGTGGTGAACTGCGTGGGATGGCATGCAATGCAAAGCTTTGTGTCGGAGTGTACCATGGTGGTCCGCAGCGCCACCGCCCCGCGGCGCGGCGTGTTTGACAGCCACGTATCGCCCATATTGACCAGAAAATCCATTCCCGTTCGCACTGCCTGGCGCGGGTCGCGGTACGGCGGCACCGGGTAGTCGGACGTGTGCAACTGGTAGGCGGGATGGTTGGCGTCTACCCGCACGTAGTATGTCTCGCCTGGCTTGAGAATACGTGTACGGAATTTATAAAGCCCCGGATAATTCTGCGTGGCTTCGATCTGATAAATCGCCGCCCCATCGGTGTAGGGCACGACGTCCGGCTGGCCCGCCGTGTTCTTGCCCGTCCGAAAGATGTCCACATCCAGTGGCACTTCGCGGTCCGTGATGTCCAGTACGAAATATGCGAGCTTGGGTTCGGTTCCATGGAAGGTGAAGCGGAACCATTGAAAACCCTTGACCATTTCTGCGTAAAGGTCCTCACCGGGCGCTGGCGCGTAAGGGCGTTCATCGTCCGCCCCAAAAATGGTTTGGCCGAACTCGAACGGTTGAGCAGTCTGCCAGGTGTCGTTGGGCGCTGCCGCGATCGCCGACGGACCCCCACGTCCGATGGGAATCCGGTGCATTGCTGTTTCGAGCTCCGGAATCGGATCGGTGCCCGGCGCACTCAAGGCAACCGTTATCTGCCCGGAGACTCGGGGCCTCAGGGTGAGATAAAAATCTAGATCGGCGGCGTGCAGCCACTTCTCCGCCACCTTCCCGCGCGCGTCTGCAATCGCGACGCGAACCCGGTGGTTGCCCTGGAGCTGCCCGGGATTCTTCATTGCTACGGTGACCGCATAGAGCGACCCAGGCTCTGCCGCTCCCAGCGCGATCCGACGCTGCGGCTCCTCGCCCCCAGCGAGCAGACCGATCAGGACGAATCCACACGCGAACCATTGCGGAACACGATTGTAAGTTTTTTCCATGGCAGGCTCCAGGCCGGCGTCGTCGCACTTACGCGGCCCACTACCTTTATGATATCGCCTCGCGTTTCGACGAATCATTTCTTCGAAAAGCAGTAAAGGGTCCGGAGCTTAGGAGCGTGCCTGAAGATCTATACGCTGGCAGAGTCATCAGCGGTTGGCAGCTCACTAGCTACTTTCCCACTTAAAATTCAAGAAGCAACGCCTGGCCGGCCAGGTGGGTACCGATGTGAATCACATTGTCGGCGATCACCCCGAGCCCAACCCAGCGACGGATGCCATCGGTTTCAACAGCTAGCCAGGCACCGCTCCCATGAAAACAGGGAGCTTGCGTACGGAATTTAAAGTGGGAAAGTAGCTAGCATTGTCCGCTACGATTCCAGCCAGCCCTGATTTTCACTTCGAGTTATTGCAGAACAAGCCGGTGGCTCGCAGTGTGTTGCCGGCCTTCTCATTGCGCATGTACTTGGCGGCAGCAGTTTGCCGTCCTCGTAGTAGCCGAACACGATGGCATCGAAGGTCTTGCCAGCCACTGTATACCCGGCAATCACGAACTCCTGTCCTCGGTTCACGCGCATCTTCTGCCAGGCACCCGTGCGCTCGCCGGGCTCGTAGCGGCTGTCGCGCCGTTTGGCCACCAAGCCTTCGAGTGCCTGCGCCTTCACGGAACGGATCAGGTCCGGAAAGGTTGGCCCGTGCCGGAGCCATGATTCTGGAGAGCATTGAAAGATGGCGGCCCGATTCAGCCAGCAATGACTTCGCCGTCGATGACGGTTTCTTCGGGCAGCGCAGCCAGTGCCTGAACGATGGCCGGATACTTCGAGTTGAAGTCCTTGTCGTTGCGTGACCGGAGGTGGACTCGGCCGCCGCTCTTCATCGCTTCGGCCGGAAACCATCCAGCTTCAGCTCGTACGTCCACGCTCCGCCGTCCGGCAGCTTCTCGGTGCGAAGCAACAGCATGGGTTTACCGTGCTGCGCACAGGATCGTCGATGCGCCCGTGAAATACTGTCGAATACTCTATGGAGGGCCAGACGATTTCAGGCAAGCACAACTTGACTTTTTGAGTTCGCTTAAGGACAAGCGCTTTCTCGAACTTCAACGGATTACCGGAGCCTACCAAGGCATAGGAAAAGTCAATCGGAACCAATTGCTCGATGCGTTCCATCTCTCGTGTGCGGAGCACAACGGCTGCGACTTCTTCCTCAGTCTGGATTTCAAGCTGGCCAAAATTATCGAAAAGGCTAACGACAAACGTGTGGTACCTGTGGTCAGGCCTTCTCAACTTGTGATGGCAGTCCGGGCCGGGAGCGCCCGTCCATCTAAAAATGCGGGGTAGAAACAGTTGTTCAACTCGCGCGGAGAAACTCGCCGTGGCGTCCAGGGCTTGTCCCTTCCCGGGCAGGCCCTTCGCGTGTTCGATCTGGTCGGCGGGCCAGGAGCGAGTAGGAGTTTGATGCTACTTGTGGCCGCGGGTAGGTGCGCTCGCCACCGCGCCGCTGGGCTATAGCTTCAGTTTTGACTTCGGTCTCGCGTTGCCGCGAGCGGCAAAGCGGCCACGCTCATCTCGCGGGTGCTTGCTTTCATCGAAGTCCTGGGCCAGCCTGACGCTCGGGTCTGGGTCGTTTTCGTGTGCATGGATGAAATCCCAGCGAGTATTGCAGCGTCTGGGTGTATCCGTCGCGGGCTTTGATTGAATCGACACGTTCTCCGGTGCCCGTAAAGTTTTGGATCGGCGTCGAATAGGTTTCCACTCTGTGGCAGTGGTCCGTGAGAGTCCACATTGATCCTGGTTGCGTGAACGTGCAGTCGACATCCGTGTTCGGCGTCCAGACGCCGCCCGTCAACGTGAAATTTAGGCGTTCCCCGTTCGGGCGTTGGGTATCTTTGTCAATGTTAGCTCGGACCCGGCACGTTTCAGGTGTTGAACTGCGACGAAGAGGTGCAGTTTGCCGAGGAGAAGGACAGCGGCGATTTCAAATCGTTCATCAGGAGCTGCCTGCAAGCGTTCGCGAGCGGGGGCCGGGCTCGCCGAGTATCAGATCAGCGGCGACCTGTCGGGGATCAACCACTCCTCGATCCGGGCCGGCCTGCTGGAGTTCCGCCGCAAGTGCGAGCAGTATCAGCACTCGGTTTTTCATCTTCCAGGTCCGCCAACCGGTCTACAAGCGCTGGCTACGCGAGGCGATGTTGCGCAGATGTCGGCTCACCCGAACGCCGGGAGCGGTTAACTCGCGCGGCCATAGAATTGCTTGCCAGTTGACATGCTCATCGAGCAACCCCGCGCCACCACTCGCCATAGGGTCCCGAATTGGTTGTGGATTGCGGGAGCCGTATTTTTCGGCGGGATCGCCGCCAGCATCGTGGTGCTTGCCACTCATTGGCCGTTCACCCAAGACGCTATAACCAAAGCCCTGGAAGAGGCTTCCGGACGGCCCGTACAGATCCGCACTTTTTCCAATTCGTACTTTCCGCCGGGATGCACCGCGGAGGGGATCCGGTTCCTCCGTCACAAGCACCCTGAAGCAGCGCCCATTATTACCGTAGAGAAACTGACAATTCGGGGAAGCTTCACCGGATTCCTCAGTTCCCCGAGGCGGCTTTCCGCCGTGCGCGTAGTGGGTATGCACATGATCGTGCCTCCGGAAACGCACGAGGACGGCAACTATCGCGTAGCCCTGAATACCGGACCCCGTGGAGCGTCACTGGCTATTTCGATAATTACAGCCGATGGCGCCGTGCTGGAATTCATTCGGAAGGATGGTAAGGAAAAGCCGTATGTCCTCACCATCGACCGCCTCGCGATTACGAATGTCGGCTTCGGAGCGCCTACGTCCTACCGGGCGACCCTGACCAATACCGAACCGCCCGGGGTCATTCGCTCCGAGGGCAAGTTCGGTCCATGGAATCCCACCGACGTGGGAGCGACACCAGTTTCCGGCACCTATACGTACGACAACATCGAACTGAGTCATTTTCAGAGCATCTATGGAGTGGGCCACGCGCGCGGCCGGTTCTCCGGTCCGCTTTCTCGCATTGAGAATCACGGTAGCGTGGACGTTTCGGGGTTCCGCGTGGATGGCAGCAATCATACCGTTCCCTTGGCCACCACGTTCGAGGCTACGGTAAATGGCACTAATGGCGACGTGCTGCTAAACCCGGCCATCGCTCGCTTCCGCCGCACGCGGATTGAGGTGCGCGGCTGGATCGCAGGACACGAAGGGGCAGAGGGTAAAACCACGAGCTTCGACTTTGCCATACCGGAAGGGCGCGTGGACGATCTGCTGTACCTGTTCACCAAAGACCAGCCCGGAATGAGCGGCAGTGTCACAGTGGCTGGTAAGTTCGTTTGGCCGCCCGGCCCGCGGAAGTTCCTGGAGAAAATTGGCATGGACCTCGTCTTCGGCATGAACGGCAGCCGTTTCACCAGTCCCGCCACCCAGGGCAGCATCGACCGGATTAGCGAAAGTGCGCAGGGCGAAAAAAAAGAAGAGCAGGATGAGGATCCGCGAACGGTGCTCTCCCACGTGCACGGCAACATTCAGGTTCGCAATGGAATCGCTGCCATTTCAAACGGGAGTTTTCAGGTGCCGGGAGCCGACGCCACCGTGTACGGCAAATATAGCCTGTTAAACCAGCGAGTCGATCTGCATGGCACCCTCGACACTGCCGGCAATCTCTCAGACACCACGTCGGGTTTCAAAGCAGTGGTACTCAAAGCCATCACCCCGCTGTTCAAGAAACGCAGCTCGACGCGCATCGTTCCTTTCGAAATAACCGGCTCGTACGGCAATACCGCTGTCGGAATCGATTGGAAGAACGACTTGGCGCGTTTGAAGTAAAGCACTGCGGCGCAGGAAATCCCCGTGGTATAGAATTGTTGGACGCCAGTGTCTCTGGCTGATACGCATGAGTTCTAGAATCCCGATGTTATCAGTTTTGGCGCATTTTGCGCTTATCTGTGCGGCGGCTCTGACCGCATTTGCCTCGGAACTGCGGATCGCGGTTACCGATGAAAACGGGAAACCGGTATGGACGCGCCTGGAAGTTCGCGGCCCCGGCTTACAGATGTATCAGCCCAAAGACGCGGTGGTGGGGCACATCAGCGTGCCGCAGCAGCCCGAAGATGCCTACTATATCGGCAGCTTCGTGGCGCGGGGCGGGGCGACTTTGGATGTGCCGCCGGGGCGCTATCTGGTCGTCGCCGAACATGGTCTCGAATACGAGCGCGTCGAAAAACCGGTGACCGTCACCGCCGCGGAGCCCGCCGCGATCGCGATCCAGCTTCATCCCTGGATTCGCATGCGCGACCGCGGCTGGTATTCGGGCGACATGCACGTGCACCGGGCGCCTGAGGACATGCCGGCGCTGACGCTCGCGGAAGATCTGAACATCAGCGTAGACTTCACCATGTGGAACAAGCAGGATCTGTGGGAGGACAAAGCATTGCGGGCGGAACCCGTCGTGAAGGTTTCGCCGGACCAGTTCGTGACGCTGATGAACGCCGAAGACGAGCGTGGGCACGGCGCCTGGATGTTCCACAATCTCAAGTGGCGATTGGACAGCCTCGCGACGGTGCCGCGGTGGTACCCCACCGGCCTCAACTTCATCCGGGTAGCACGCGCGCAGAAGAGCTCGCCGGAAGATCTGTTTCCCTGGTTCGATAGCGAGAAGCCGATCTGGTGGGGGTTGCCGGTGATGATGGCGCTGGCCCCGCCGGATTCAATGGGCGTCATCCACAATCATTTCAATCAATACAGCGTCATGAGCAACGAAGCCTGGGGCCGCCCGCGCGACCAGGTCAAATACTACGGGCGGGAGGGTTTCAAAGATTATTCTTTGCAGCTCTACTACCGGTATTTGAATCTTGGATTCCACCTGCCGCCTTCGGCTGGAGCGGCCAGCGGAGTGCTGCCCAATCCGGTGGGGTACAACCGGATGTATGTGCCAGTCAGCGGGCCGCTAACAGTCGAGAAGTGGTACGCCGCCGTGAAAGCGGGGAAGGTGATGGTGACGGACGGGCCGATTCTTTTCTTTGAGGCCACGCCGGCGGGAGCGAAGGTGAATGTGGCGGTTGAGGCGCATGCGCGCGAGCCCATCGACCGCATCGAGATCGTCGCAAACGGCGAAGTGGTCCACAGTTTCAAGCCGGAAGGCAACGTCAAGGATTTCGAAGCGAAGGCGGCGGTGGATACGGGGAACCACTCGTGGATTGCGGCGCGCTGCTCGCTGAAGCACGACGGCGCGATTCGCTTCGCGCACAGCAGCCCTGTGTATCTTGCGGGAAAGTGGGATGCCTCAGCCGACGCACGCTACTTCGTGGAATGGATTGACGATCTGATCGCGCAGACGAATGCGGAGCCGCAACGCTACGCCAGTGACACGGAGAAGCAGGAGAACCTGGCGATTTACGGGCAGGCGCGAGACTTTTACGTAGCGAAGATGGGGCGATAGGCTCCCCTCACTTGGTAGTCTGGCATGCTGTGAATTAATCTACTTTCCCGCCGCCTCGCACAGTTTGCACGTTATCGCCGAAATTGTAATTCCGAGTTCCTGTTCGAGCGCAACCGCGCCCGCGTGCGTGATGCGCATGGCCCGGCTGTCGGGATTCGTAGCCACCCATCGGAGCTCGCTCCTGCGGGAAAATACAGCCACACCCAATGCCCCGTCAAGATGATGCCGCCTTCCATCCAGTCGAGACACTCCCGCGACCTCGGTCCAAGCGCGGGGCCGCAGCGACCCGCAACAAGAAGGCTGCACTCGTGAATAAAGCGGGTCACTTCATGAGAGAATGTGGCACCGGCGCGGATTTCTCCGGGCCCAGACAAGAAACACCGCCCGATCGTGCTCGAAAACGCCAGGGAAATGAACCACGCCAAAGGAGTCGATCTCCGTCGCTTTGCTCTGTGGTACAGCGACGAGCGCGTAGCCCGAAGCGAGGCCAGGGAGCCGGTAGACTCCACGGTCATCGGTGAATGCAGGCAGAGTCGCCCATCGCTCGCTCGCCGTGCCAGAGCGACTAATTTTCTGTCCCGGACCGGCACCCCGAGTCGAACACGTAGCGCGATTGGTCGAGTTCTCGATGGGATGCCCGGAGCATCGTCACAGAAGAAAGCCGCTTAGGAGCTCGACCTGGTTGACGATGATCGCATTATAAGCGCCGGGATTCCCCTGCGGCCGCCAGTGCGTGAATCGCCCGGCGGGCTCGATTTTCAGCGATCGCAGCCGCACCTCTACCCCTGCTCCGGCGCTAACTCCCGCTCTTTGCCGCGGCGGCGCCGGTTGGCCATCCCGATGTAGGTCAGGCCGCACAGGCCGCACTTGCATAGACCGCGCAGAAGGTATTGATGGCGCGAGTTGCGCTTCCCGAACAACAGGTTGTCCGAGAGTGTCTTCTGAGCCTTCTGCCAGGTGTCCTCGGACACGATGGCCTGAACCGTGCGGACGATCAGTTGGCGGTTTGGGTCCTTGCTGCGCTTCCCGTACTCGTGCCGTCCCATATAGGTCGTGTTCACCAACAAGTTCCGAACACGTCCGGGACGCCATAGGCCGGAGGTGTGGCTCTTGCGCTTGCCGCGAGAAACCAACCGGTCATCGCGGACGTACGCGCAGGGCACGCCGATACGATTCAGATACTCCGCGATCTTGAAGCAGGATTTCTTCTCGATTGCGGCCATCCGGTATATGGTTCGGATAATCTCTGCTTCGGAAAGATCCAAGCCGGCGATGGGTTCCTCCGAAAGGACGAGGCACGCCTTGCCCCTCTCGCCCTCTTTGCGATAACCGTACGGCACGATGCCGCCCAGCCATGCACCGGCCTGCGCCACACGGTTGGTGCCGGCCAGACAGCGCTCACGAATGACCGCATGTTCGTGCGCCGCGAAGCCGGAAAGCAGCGTCAACATCAACTTGCCGGTCGCCGTAGCGGTATCGAATTCCTCGGTCATGCTGCGCACACGCACACCGCATTTTTCGAGTTCGTCGACCGCGTTCAGGATCAAACGAGTGTCCCTGCCCAGGCGATCCAGTTTGTAGACCAGCACCTGATCGAACTTCTTGAGACGGGCGTCGCGGAGCATGCGACTCCCTGCGGGCCGCCGCTCCAGCGGGATGGTGCCGGAGATACCATCATCGGCGTAGAAGATGCTTGTGACTGGCCCGTGCAGAGAGAAGTACCGCTCGGCGAAATCTCGCTGCGTAGCGATGGACTGCCGCTCACGCTGCTCCTCAGTGGACACGCGCAAGTAGACGCCGACGGCCATGGCCCTACCATTCATTACTCGAACTCCCCTGAAACGCAAGTCGAGGGCTGCGGCTCGACAAGACTGGTTTTATTCTCCGTGCGGCTGTCTGGTGCATCTACCAGCAGACGATAAAGGATCCCTACCACGCGGTCCAAAGGCTCGGAATCTGGTTCGTAGTGTCGTTGGATGATCATGGTCGGCCCTGCGGATTCGGTCTGGCTTTTATTTCTGACTTGTTAACCACCCATGCACTGAGCCGGTCGCCATCGAGCAAACTGTCAAAATTCATTTTCTGCCCAACGACACACCGGCTTCCCATCTCGCCGAGGCCGAAAATAACTCCGCACACCCGACAGAATCTGCCGTCGTTACCACTGCCTTGAAAACCCATTGTCGGATGGCAAACGCTGCTGGATGTCCAATGATCCTGCCCGATCGGGTTCGGCATGCTTCTGCGTGAGGTATCCTCCACCATCGGAGATCTTGCTACTTCCATTTTGTCTATGCCACCACGCGACGGTATGGGTCAAAGACGAGGAGCAGTCCGGTACGCCGCCAGAACGATGCTCGGCCACGCGAGTTCATCCAAGGCATCATGCCGGATATTCGCAATTTGAGCCAGGAACCCCGGGAAGCTCTCAAGGACTCTGCGCGCCGATGGTACTGGGCTGGGCACGTCTTCCTGCAAATCGAGCCAACTCGCCACCGCCCCGATGACCGACGGCACTGTCAAGTCATGCATCCTGGGATCAAATCCAGCCAGATCCGAAACGAAACGTTGATAGGTGTAACCTCGCGGTATCATCACTCTCCAATTGTGCGGCCGCCCGGTACCTCTTCGCTCGTAACGGAGAGCAATGGCGATTCCTAGCTCGAGCGGCATGTTGAAGCGGGCTAGATTGCCCGTGCCCTCGCCCGTGAATCGAGATAAGTCGTGGATCGAGTATTTGCACTGGGCCAGCGTTTCTGAAATCCGATCAATGCGAGTCTCCGCCTCTCCCTCCGACTCGCGGGCGCTACGCGGCACGAATCCAAAAGCTATGACCGTGAAGACAATCGCGTGAAACAACTCCGCAAATCCCGGATCGTATGGGCAATTGATGAACACTGACCTCTCGTACGGAGGCGTCGCCCCCATCTATTAACGCTCGACGTGACGGTCTCGCGGGAGGGAGACTTGAGCGGCCTTCAAGGCCAAGGCGAAACGCTTGACCTCTTCAAGGCCTTCCTTCTGGGCCTTGCGGCCCCGCTCATAGCTCTCGGGGTCCACGACCTCAAATGGATATTGCAGCAGGTGCTTAATTCTCCCAATGAGCCCGAGGAAATCCGGGCTGATCGTATCGAGGTGCAGCGGAATTCGATCACGCAGAAACGGAGGGAGGTGCACATCGCCGACCAGAACCGGAATCATGGTCTTGGAGCGCCCTGGGTCGCCTTGCAAAGCGGTCAGCCACTCAAATTGCTGTTCGCGGTCGGATTCCAGACCCGGACCGATCAGAAACAGGAATGCCCCCGCCTGGCCAATCTCTCGCTCCGTGGCCTGCCTCCATCCCTCGTCCTTAGGCGCCGTTTGAGGGCTCATCAGCACCTCGATCTGGTTTTGCTTGAGAGCCTGAGCAAGTCGAGAGGCGGCCGCGCTATTTTCTCGGGAGTGGGAAAGAAAAACTCGCATTTGGCTTCCTCCTACAATTCTATCTTAGCCACGCAAGAGATGCTCATTCCTAGTCCGTCCCAGCGAACCAGGCGACGCAACCTTGCCAGGTCGAACACGACCGAACGCAATGTCCGAAAGCCATATACGTCAGTCCGGGAGATCAATGAGCTCGCCATGAAGGCACAGGATCGCACGTTGCAAGACGTTAACGGATCGTGATTTCAGCTGGGATGGAGTTTTTTCGATGGCCGGCGGGTTTCCCCCGTGAGCTGGCATTCGGTCTTTTGAAGATCGCTTTGAAGGCGTCGTCGTCGGAGAGCCGCAAGAAGGTGACGACGACGCATTTTCAGTAGCGACCTCTGCCTCTCCCTCTCTACTCTCTTCCTTATTAAGCCGTTCGCATACAAGAAGGATTGCCATCCGGTACCGGAGGGCCCTGGCTTCTGGTACGCGAGGATTTTCTTCGCGCACCAGAATTTGATCGCCGGTACCGGCATTAGCGTGAAGCCGCGTACCGAGCCTTCCGGTCGGCAGGCTGAAATTTCATTGTTTAACGTTGGTCTTTCGCGAAGCAGCGATAGGGAACCGCTTCTCTCACTGCAGCACGGGTGTCGCTGTCCACGCAAAACTATCCGCGTCACCGTACTGTTCTTCAACCCACGCCAGCAACTCCGGCAGGTGCCGGTCGAACTCCTCAAAAGCCTCGGCCAGCTTTTGTTGTTCCTCGGCAGGGAGCAAAGCCACATGCCCATTGACCAGAGTCACATCGCCGCTCTTCAGAATCAGTTCCTTCAACTTCTCGCCGTGTGTGGCGGGCATCTTGTACAGCACCAACCGCAGCAGCGGATGACCCGTCCACCAGAACAGTTCGGCAGGGTCCGTGAGCGGGTCGCTGGGATACCGCACCCGCAACATCCCCAGACGTCGCAGGTGCTCCGCGACCAGCAGCTGGTGGATCGCGCCGCTGGACTGCAGCACCAGGCTCTGCGACAACCCCTGATTCAGATCCCCCTTGACGATCAACAAGGCGTGACCGGTGATGAGCAACAGGGCCGGCGTACCGGCCTGATGATCCAGCGCTTGCCGCAGCACCCGGTCCGGCAGTTTGCGCAAGAACCGACCCAAACCGAGCGGCATCCCATACAGTCCCGCGGCGGCCTCCACAACCGAGTCTAAGTCCCAGTCTGAGTCCCTCCCGACTCGACTGCGCCGTTTATTTTTCAATCTGAGTTGGCTCATTTGTCTTCCTCTAAGCCCTGCGCAGAGACGCCGGCAGCGACGCCCGCTACGACCGATCATACACCCGCAAGTGGCGCATGATGAGAAAATGAAGCGGCGTAGTCTGCGCCTGCAGTGCCGAATTGAGGCTCACCTCATCACCCATACCTCATCTGCCGAGTTCCTTGCCCCGGGCATGTTCGAGACACTCCCGTACCTTGCCCTTCGCATTCGCGTATTGGATGCGCACGTGCTGGCCCACCCGCGGCTGCCGATCGAGCCAGTCCTTCCGGTGAGCGATGCCGGAGTGGGCCGACTGGCGTTGGATGACGTGGTGGGTGGTCTCACCGAGAATGACGCCACGGTATATGCCGCCCCCGGTCTGTGGCGCCCGCATCTGCGCGCCTTCGCCGAGTGCTCCGGCGGTGACGGATTGCGCAGCCGTCAGTGAGTCCGCCACCTCGTCCCGTTGGCTCTGAGGGGCACTCCTGCTGCTTTCCTCGCCCTTGGCAGTGTTCAGACCCACTGCGGGAACCGTCTTCTCGGGGAGGGCCAGCCCAGGCACCTGCCGTTCTGTGCCAAGCGATCGTTGGGTCTCCGGGACCCGCATGTGGTCCTCATGCCCGGCGGATAGTCCGATAGCGTCTTTTCCAGGCGGCTGATGTGGTCCTGTTCCTGCGCCGCGAGTTTGTCGAGCGAGCGCAGGGCATGTTCTAGGCTCTGCACGGTACCGAGCGGGTTCTCGGTGTTGAGATGGGCCGTATAGATCCCCAATCCCTTGAGGAAAAGATCCGGCAGCGGCGGCGCCTCGTCGATGGTCATGGAGCTACGCTTGCCCCGGCTTAAAATCTCAAAGCCGCGGAATGTGGCACGGTGCTCCAGATGCGGATCGTCGCGCCAGGAAAGCACGGCGTAGGTGAGCGCCTTGGCGGCTTCCTCCCGCGCGCCTTTGCCCGCGAAGAGTCTGTCCCCGACGGTCATCGAAAACTCTTCCTCGTGGTGTGCGTCACGCGTCGCAATGTCCGTTCGCATGCACGCCAGGCTTTGGCGTGCCTCGCCGATCTCCGGCGGCAAGCTGCGGATTTGCCAGCGGATATTGTGTTGCTGATTGAGATGGGCCGCGCGCAGCTGGTCGAGCTTGCGGATTTCCGTATCGACCTTCACTTTCTCCATGACCGCCGGGTTGCCCGAGGCGATGGCCTTGATCTCGGCGTAGGTCAGGACGCCGCCCTCCAGATCCTCAGCCGCGCACACGGAGGTCTGGCCACTCATCACCTGCTGGATGAAGCGGGCCTTGGTCTCCAGGACTTGCCACATGTAAGCGTCGAACGAGCCTTCCGTCACATAGCGGAAAATGCGCACTTCGCTGTTCAGATTTCCCTGGCGGAGAATGCGACCCTCGCGCTGCTCGATATCGCGCGGGCGCCAGGGCGCATCCAGGTGATGGAGCGCTACCAGCC
>Ga0302326_10015056_pt1 | contig 16295 bp, 10 predicted proteins | sample Palsa_T0_3_FD_202264 | JGI IMG/M metagenome (GOLD analysis project Ga0302326, IMG submission 202264) | Peat permafrost microbial communities from Stordalen Mire near Abisko, Sweden - Palsa_T0_3 | ecosystem: Environmental > Terrestrial > Soil > Palsa > Peat permafrost | place: Sweden: Abisko... | reverse complement strand
CGGTTCCCTTCTAGCATATGTTCCGTTGTCGTGCCGCAATTGACCTGGCCGCTGCCACACTCCTGGTTTGCCTGATGCCGGCCGCCATGGCACAGCCCCAAGCCGCCACCCAAAATGCTGAAACCCGGGCGGCACGGGCTCTTGAGCAGGCCCGTCAACAAGGGCCGCTGGCCCTTCACGCCTTCTTTCACGACATGCCCAAGGGTGCTGACCTGCACACACACCTGGCAGGCGCCGTATATGCAGAAAGCTTCATCCGCGAGGCCGCGGATGACAACCTGTGTATCAACTCCAAAACGCTGGTGCTTTACAAAACAATGGCGATGACCCGCAGCCTGCCTCCACAACCGGTTTGTGGCGAAGAGGGCGAGCGCGCAGCCAACGCTCTTACCAACCAGAAGCTCTACGACCAGCTGATCAACATATTCTCCATGCGAACGTTCGTCCCTACCACCGAGGAATCGGGACACGATCACTTTTTCGCATCGTTCGACCATTTTCAAGCAGTTGAGGATCCCAGGCACTTGGGCGAGTGGACCGATGAGCTGGCAAGCCGCGCGGCCGGTCAAAATGAGCAGTACCTCGAAATCATGCATACACCCAACTTCCGGCCGGCCCTGGCTCTGGCCGAGAACCTGGGTCCGGTTGACACGCGTACTGATTTCGCCCAGCTGCGCCGGCAGTTGCTCGACGCAGGCTTGCAGAAATATCTGCCCGCGATGCGAGCCGAGTTTGAGGAAGGCGAGCACCAGCGCCGCGAGTTGGAGCATTGCGGCGCAAACGGCGCTACTCCCGCCTGCAACCTCCAGGTGCGCTACCTCTATCAGGTGTTGCGCGCATTGCCTTCAGCAGCAGTCTTCATCCAGTTGCTCTGCGGCTTCGAGCTGGCCTCCACCGACCCTCTGGTGGTGGGTATCAACATGGTGCAGCCGGAAGACTGGCGCGTCGTCCTGGCCAACTATCGGCTGCAGATGCAGATGGTCCAGGCGCTCCATACCCTCTATCCCAAGGTGCACATCACCCTGCACGCCGGTGAACTTGGACCGGGTATGGTGCCGCCGGATGACTTGCGTTTTCATATCCGCGCTGCGGTGGAAGAGGGGCATGCCGAACGCATTGGCCATGGCACCTCCGTGGTGCAGGAGGCTCGTCCCTACGAACTACTGAAGGAGATGGCCACCAAGCGGGTGATGGCCGAGATCAACCTCACCAGCAACGACGTCATTCTTAATGTCAAAGGCGCGGACCATCCTCTGCCCCTGTATCGCCTATACCACGTGCCGGTAGCTCTCTCGACTGATGACGAAGGGGTCTCTCGCATCAACATGACCCACGAATACGTCCGTGCGGCCATGACCTACCCGCTCACCTACAGCGACTTCAAGCAAATGGTGCGCACCGGGCTCGAACACAGCTTTCTGCCCGGAGATAGTCTTTGGGAGCAGACGGGACCCTGGGAAAGCTACACTCGCCCACGTGCCGCTTGTCGCAGCCAGCTTGGCGCGGAAAAGGCCTCTGGGGCGTGCGCATCGTTGCTGGAAGCCAGCGAAAAGGCTCGCCAGCAGTTTGAACTGGAACGTCGCTTCAAGGTTTTCGAACAGGGGTTTTGAGCGGGTGTGAGACCAGGAAAAAGGGACCGCAGATCTCTCCTCTCCGCTACGCTTGCTTTGTATCAGGGCACGACTTTTAGTTGGGCCGTAAAAGCCCAACAAAGGTCTGGGCTTAACAGGCTGCGGAAAAATGCCGGTCTTGTGGAGAAAGCAGCCCTCAGCGGCTAAAGCCGAATTCATTACACAACAGTTATGTACGGCCTAAAGGCCGTACCCTTCATAGAAGCGAGTTTTTCCCCAGCCTGTTAAGCCCCTGCGCTTTTTCTCCATGCTGGTTAGAGTCGTGACGAAAAACACCAGTGCACTGCTCAGAATTGGCTCCGGACAAGCATTTCGTGCAGGACGCGCCCTAACAGGGGCTTCAGCCAAGGCTTCAGCCCGGCTAAAGCCCAATTCTGTTTCCCCCCTTTACGGCCCGACTGAAGTCGTGCCCTGATACAAAACAAAACCCGGATCACTGCCGATTCGCAAGGGCACCGAGGTTTGCGGTTTGCTTTGCCTCGGCACCTCCTTTCATCTCGCGCATTTACACTGCAGAAGCAGCGCATGCGCATTGTTCTCTCCAGCTTCGGCACCCTCGGCGACATCCATCCACTCATCGCCCTGGCGCTCGAGTTGCAGCGGCGGGGGCATGTTCCCGTTCTAGCGGTCCCCGAACTCTTCCGGCCCAAGATCGTTTCGCTGGGCCTGGAATTCGCCCCCGTCGGTCCCATCCTCGACCCCGAAGACAACCAGCTGGTCGCCATGCTGATGGACATTCGCAAGGGAACAGAGCGCACTCTGCGCGAGATATTGTTCCCTGCCATTCGGCAAAGCTACCTGGAGCTGCTCGCAGCAGTCGAGGCCAAAGGGGGCGCCGACCTGATGCTCGCCGGAGAGCTGGTCTACCAGGCCCCCATTGTCGCCGAGGTGACCGGCATTCCCTGGGCATCGCACGTGCTTGCGCCGTTGTCTTTTTTTTCCCGTTATGACGCGCCTGTGCTGCCACCTTATCCCATGTTGGCGCGGCTGCAACCAGCCCTGCCCGGAATGGGAAGAGTTATTGCCCGCTTCGCGCGTTGGGTAACGCGGAGCTGGCCAGAACCCATCTATCAGCTTCGTGCTGAACTGGGGCTGAGCCGCGGCCCCGATCCTATCTTCGAAGCCAAGCACTCACCGTATCTTGTCCTCGCCATGTTTTCTCGCTTGCTGGGTGAACCTCAGCCGGATTGGCCGGCCGCCACGAAAGTGACCGGATTCGTTTTCTACGATGGTGACGCCGGGCAACGCGAACTACCCCCGGCGGTCGAGCAGTTCCTGCAACCGGGACCGCCGCCGCTGGTCTTTACCTTAGGCTCGGCTGCCGTTCTCGATGCCGGTGACTTTTACCAGCAGAGCGCACTGGCCGCGGCCTCGCTCGGCCAGCGCGCTGTGCTCCTGGTTGGCAGCGATCCGCGCAACATCCCCCCAGAGGTTCCGCAAAATGTGTGCGTGGCTAACTACGCGCCCTATTCGAAGCTTTTTCCTCGTGCTTCCGCCATCATCCACCAGGGCGGAGTGGGGACAACCGCGCAAGCACTCATATCCGGCAGACCCATGCTGGTGATGCCCTACAGCCACGATCAGCCGGATAATGCGCGCCGAGTCCGCCGCCTGGGTGTGGCCCGCGTGATCAGAAGGCGGCGCTACACAGCCGAAATAGCGGCACGCAAGATCGCCTTACTGCTGGAGAGCCCGCGCATGCGCCGGCGAGCCGCCAGGATTGGTGAACAGCTGCGCAGCGAAGACGGATTGAACGCGGCTTGCGACGCGCTTGAGGCGTTGGGGAAAGGCCGCTCGTCCTAAAATCGCGCTCCCAACCATTAGCGCTTTCAGGGCTCGCTCATCGAACGCTGCGGGCGAAAGGACTGCGGCCAAGAGCCAGAATCCTCGTTGCAACGGAGTGAAAACATTGGAAGAATCCGTTCTCGCTTTAAAATTCAGTAACCATGTCTGAAGATGTAATGCTGCGGCTGCTTGCCTCCGCTCTGCCACAGCTCGAAGCGTCCTTTCGCGATCTGCCCCCATCCGCGGCGCCCGCCCCTGCCATGGATGCCATGGCTGCGGTGATGAGCCAGGTGGCCGAGAGAATGGCGGACAACTTCCCCTACTTTCATCCTCTGTATGCCGGCCAGATGCTCAAGCCGCCCCATCCCCTGGCTCGCGCCGCCTACGCTCTCGCCATGGTGATCAATCCCAACAACCATGCGCTCGACGGTGGCCGCGCCAGCTCGCGCATGGAAATAGAAGCGGTTCGCGCCATCGCCGCCATGTTTGGCTGGACGGAATACCTCGGCCATCTCACCAGCGGCGGAACCTTTGCCAACCTGGAAGCACTCTGGGTCGCGGGTCAGCTGGCTCCCGGCAAGCGTGTCGTTGCTTCGGAACAGGCGCACTACACCCATGGCAGAATCAGCGCCGTTCTCGGCCTGCCATTCAGCGCCATTTCCGCGGGCCAGGATGGCCGCATGGACTTAGTGGCCCTCGAGTCCGCTCTCCACAAGGGAGATGTCGGCACAGTCGTGGTGACCTTAGGCACCACTGCCACCGGCGCAGTCGATCCCTTGCATGAAGTGCTCGCATTACGCCGCACCTATCCATTTCGCATACACGTCGACGCCGCTTACGGCGGATACTTCACGCTGATCTCGAACCTGGGCGAAAATGCAGCACAAGCCTTTGCCTGCCTGGCGCAAGCCGACTCCATCGTGGTCGATCCACACAAGCACGGCCTGCAACCGTATGGCTGCGGCTGCATCCTCTTTCGCGAGCCCACGGTGGGCCGGTTTTACAAACACGACTCGCCGTATACCTACTTCAGTTCGGAAGACCTTCACCTGGGCGAAATCAGCCTGGAGTGCTCACGCGCCGGTGCGTCCGCTGTCGCCTTGTGGGCAACACAGCAGTTGCTCCCGCTCATCAAGACAGGTGAATTTGCAAGCGGATTAGGTTCGAGTCGCGAGGCCGCGATGCTTATGCACCAAAAAATCTGCGCAGATCACCGATGGACTTCTCCCTTCCCACCCGAACTCGACATCCTGGTCTGGGCAGTGCGTGCCGATACCGTCGCTGCATCGTCCCGGTTGGCGCAGCAAGTCTTTGTTGCCGCAGCCCGCGACAACCTTCATCTCGCACTGGCCCAGTTACCCAGCAGATTCTTCCCTCCCGGCTCGTGGACGGACCAGCCCCACCACCAGGTTGTTACCTGCCTGCGTTCCGTCCTCATGAAGCCAGACCATCTGGATTGGTTGCCGATGATCTGGAGCAAACTGAGCCACGTAACCGATGAGGTGCTAGCTCAATCTCAGACGCAGGACAATGTCGCCACCCCTCGCTGACCCCCAATGTTGACGCGCTGAAATGGAAAACCTGTGGAATTGTGCTCCCACGGAAGCACTAGAACGCTCAACGGAAGTGTCAGTTCGATTCGTGATAAAAGCCAGCCGGTCGATGGTTAGAATAGACACTACTTCGGTACATCAGGAAGACGTAGCGGGGCTGACAGGCAAGGGTGAGGGCGGCTTGCGCTGGGTTTTGAGGTGAGGATCTCGCCGAAGGCAGTCCCTGAAGCGGCTTCACTGGAAGGTCCAGACCGAAGGGAAAACCTTTCGTGATCCCGCGGCTGGGAGCACATTCAGTAACGGCGGAACGGTAAACAGGGAGATCGGCAGGATGCATTTTTCGAACCAGCAGCGCGACTTTTCTTCGAACGGCCTCTCCGAGCGAGGGGGCATCGTAGCCTACTTTTCGATGGAAATCGCCATCACTCCGGATATGCCCACCTACAGCGGGGGACTCGGTGTGCTTGCAGGAGACACCATGCGGTCCGCAGCCGACCTCGGGTTGGGACTATGCGCCGTCACGCTCCTGCATCGCAAAGGATATTTCCAGCAACATCTCGACCCGCAAGGAGTCCAGAGCGCGGAAGACCAGCCCTGGGCGCTGGAAAAAATTCTGCAGCTCGAAAAAGCCCTCGTCGAGGTGACGATTGAAGATCGCCCGGTCATGGTCCGTGCCTGGCGATACGATCTCGAGGGAGTCACCGGTCATAACATACCCATCTACCTCCTCGACACAGACATGCCGGAGAATGACCCGCGCGATCGAGACCTCACCGATCACCTCTACGGTGGAGATACGGATTATCGGCTTCGCCAGGAAGCAGTTTTGGGAATCGGCGGTGCGCGCCTCCTCGAAGCCCTCGATTATGACGTGAACGTGTACCACATGAATGAAGGTCATGCGGCGCTCCTGACCGTCGGCTTGATGGAGCTTCAATTAGGCGGTGACCTCACCCGGACAATCGGCGAGCTTGATACAGAGGCAGTCCGTGACCGCTGTGTGTTTACGACCCACACCCCGGTGCCTGCCGGACATGACCGATTTTCGATGGAGCAGATGCATCGCATTCTCGGCCCCGAAGTTGCCAGCTTGCTCGAGCGCATGGGCGGCTGTCACGACGGCATGCTCAATATGACGTACGTGGCCCTGGCGTCGTCGCGCTTCGTGAACGGCGTTGCCATGCAGCACGGCAAGATCTCGCGTGAAATGTTCCCCGATTATTCCATCGATGCCATCACCAACGGTGTGCACGCCGCGACGTGGACTGCTCCTCCCATGCAGGCCATCTTCGATCGCAGCATTCCGCGCTGGCGCAAAGATAATTTTCAGTTTCGCTACGCGATCGATATTCCCTTGCGTGAGATCGAACAGGCACATGCCCAGTCCAAGCGAAATCTGATTGACGCAGTCGCGGAAAGGACTGGAATCACGCTGCGCAGCAATGTCTTCACCATCGGCTTTGCCCGCCGTGTGGCTACCTATAAAAGGGCTGACTTGCTGCTGACCGATCCCAAACGCATCATTCACCTGGCTGAAAAGTTCCGCGGCATGCAGATTCTCTTCAGCGGCAAGGCTCATCCTCACGACGAGCCAGGCAAAAAGCTGATCCAGGAGATTTTTGAAGTCGCTGCCCGGCTTGATTCCAACGCACTCAAAATCGTCTACCTGGAGAACTACGAGTGGAGGCTAGGGGCGATGCTCACCGCAGGCGTCGATCTCTGGCTGAATACACCCCGGCGTCCCTTTGAGGCTTCCGGCACCAGCGGGATGAAGGCCGCGCTCAACGGCGTTCCCAGCCTCAGCGTCCTTGACGGTTGGTGGGTCGAAGGTTGGATCGAGGGAGTTACCGGTTGGGCCATACCGGATAGTGATACGCCGGAACATGAGGTCGCCAGTCTCTACCAGCAGTTGGAGTCCACCATCCTTCCCCTCTATTACGGAAATCCCGAGCAGTGGCGGAACGTGATGCGCTCCACCATTGCACTCAATGGCTCCTTCTTCAATACCCATCGCATGCTCCAGGAATACATTTCGAACGCCTACTACCCGGACAGGGGCGCCCATGTTTCCAGCGCCGCCCTGGAATCCGCTTTAGCAAAATAAAGTGGCCTGACCAGCGACCGGCCAGGGTAAACCCTGGCCGGTCTTTTATTTGCTCCCGGCTTCTGAGTCAAATTGCCTGCACTCAACGTCAAACGAGGGGTTACGGGCAAGTCCGAACTGGTCTCCGGGTGACACGTTCATCGTGCAAAAACGTATAATTTGATTGTGGCTGCGAGTCCGCTCAAGACCCCATTTCCGCCGAGGGTTCAGGACAGCTCGTACGCACCTCTCACTTTTGGACCGAAGGCAAAATGGGCTTGACGTGGCTGTTCCATCAAAGGGCGGCTGTTCTGAGCGACTGTTGACCCTGATTCCAGGAGCGGGAACGCTTTCACCGCCCGGGACCCTGCAAGACGCTCGCACGATATTCGCCTGTTCTTCCGTCCGAGCCCGAGAGGCTCTTCTTTGCCGGATTTTCACCCTTCTTCCCGAGTCATTGTGACCTCCGGAGAGAACGTCTTAGGAGTGAGCTAGCAAATGTGGATTGTTCGTCTTGCGTTACGGCGTCCGTATACTTTCGCCGTTTTCGCGCTCTTACTGTTGATTCTTGGGCCGCTCTCTATCCTCAATACACCCACCGATATTTTTCCTAATATTGATATCCCGGTGGTCAGCATCGTGTGGCAATACACCGGCCTGTCGGCCGTGGATATGGCCAACCGCATCGTCACGCAGACCGAACGCACGCTGACCACCACAGTCGACAACATCGATCACATCGAGTCGCAATCGCTGGTGGGCGTAGCGGTGGTGAAGGTGTATTTCCAGCCGCACGTCAATATTGCAACGGCCATTGCGCAGATCACAGCGGTTTCGCAGACCCAACTGCGCTTTCTGCCCCAGGGTACGACTCCGCCACTCGTCATTACGTATACCGCATCAAGCGTACCGATCCTGCAGCTTGGCCTCTCGGGTGAGGGCCTGTCCGAACAGCAGCTCAACGACTTCGGCCTGAATTTTATCCGCACCCAGTTGGCCACCATCGAGGGCGCCGCCAGTCCTTTTCCCTATGGTGGTAAGCAGCGGCAGGTCCAGGTGGATTTAAATCTCCAGGCCCTCCAGGCCCGAGGACTTTCCCCCAACGACGTGGTCAACGCGATTGGCGTCCAAAATCTGATCCTGCCTTCCGGAACCGTCAAGGTGGGATCGTTTGAGTACCAGCTAGCTACCAATAGCGCCCCCACCACGATCCAGGGGTTGAATGATCTCCCCATCAAGAGCGTCAATGGAGCCATCGTCTATATCCACGACGTGGCCCATGTGCGCGACGGATTCCCGCCCCAAACGAATATTGTCCGCGTCGACGGTCAGCGCGCCAGTCTGATGACGGTGCTAAAGAACGGCAATGTCTCGACCCTGGATATCATTTCCAAGATCAAGCGGCTGCTCCCCGTCATCGCTCAATCCCTGCCGCCGCAACTGCGGATAACCCCTCTCTCGGATCAATCGATTTTCGTACGTGGCGCCATCGACGGCGTGGTGCGTGAAGGTATCATTGCCGGCTGCCTCACCGGCGTCATGATCCTCGTCTTTTTGGGCAGTTGGCGCAGCACCCTCATCATTGCCGTTTCCATTCCTCTCTCCATCCTGGTCTCACTCATTGTGCTCGGGGCGTTAGGCGAGACCATCAACATCATGACCCTGGGCGGCCTGGCGCTCGCCGTCGGTATCCTCGTCGACGACGCTACCGTCGAAATCGAAAATATCAATCGCAATCTCGAAGAAGGCAAAGAGGTGGAGCAGGCCATCCTGGACGGCGCCGCGCAGATCGCCATCCCGGCGTTTGTCTCCACCCTATCCATCTGCATCGTCTTCGTGCCCATGTTCTTCATGGGCGGAGTGGCCAAGTACCTCTTTGTGCCTCTGGCCGAAGCTGTAATCTTCGCCATGCTGGCCTCTTACTTTCTTTCCCGGACCGTGGTTCCGACCATGGCCAAGTTCCTTCTTCAGGAGCATGATTCGGAAGGCCAGAGGCAGAAGCACCGCAGCCGCAATCCGCTGATTCGCGCGCAGTTGGCGTTCGAATACAGGTTCGAGCAACTTCGCACCTTCTATTTCCGCGTGCTGCAGCTGGCGATCGCCCACAGCACGGTGTTCCTGATCATTTTCTTTGTTTTTACGATCGGTTCCTTCGCCCTCCTGTACCCGTGGCTGGGCCAGGATTTCTTTCCTTCGGTAGACGCAGGCTCGTTCAAACTTCACCTTCGCGGCCCGACCGGTACCCGGATCGAGGAAACAGCGGCGCTTTGCGATCGGGTGGACAGCGCCATCCGCGAGGAGATTCCCAAGAACGAACTCGTCAGCATCATCGACAATATTGGTATCCCCTATTCCGGGTTGAACCTCTCCTACACCAGCACCGGTGTCGTCGGGAGTGCCGACGCCGACATCACCGTGGCGCTGACGGAAAAGCACCATCCCACGGATACCTACGTGCAGCGTCTCCGAGCGAAGCTGGCTACCCAGTTCCCGGGAACCACGTTCTATACCTTGCCCGTGGATATGGTGACGCAGATTCTCAATTTTGGTCTGCCGGCGCCCATCGATATCCAGGTGGTCGGCAACAACCTGCAGGGCAATCGCGAATTCATTGATCGCCTGTTAAAGGACATAAGCTACGTGCCCGGGACCGCCGACCTGCACATTCAACAGCCGCTCAACAATCCACATTTTGTGGTCGATGTGAACCGCTCCAAGGCGCAGGACATTGGGCTGACGCAGCGGGATGTCGCCGGCAGCCTGCTGGTCTCGACCAGCGGAAGTTTTCAGACCAGCCCGACCTACTGGCTCGATCCAAAAAACGGTGTCAGCTACATCATCGCGGCGCAGACGCCCCAATACGAACTGCAGTCTCTTCCAAATCTGCAGAGCATTCCCCTGACCACGACCAGCTCGGCGGCCACCATCGCTCCCAGCCCGTTCCAATCGGTAGGTGCGTCGACTCTTACTCCGGTAACGACGGGGGCCGCACCCGCAGTTGTCCCGGGAGAAAAGCCGATCCAGATTCTGGGCAATGTGGCCACCTTTATCCGTGGCTCAGAGCCCGCCACGGTTAGCCACTACAACATCGCTCCGGCGTTCGATATTTACGGCAATGTGGTGAATAGTGACCTGCGCAGCGTGTCGGACAAAATTAATGCGATTGTGGAACAGCATCGCAAAGAGCTGCCCCGGGGTTCGCAGGTAGTGGTTCGCGGGCAAGTGCAGACGATGAACTCATCCTTCATCGGGCTGACCAGTGGTTTGGCCTTTTCCATCCTCCTGGTTTATCTGCTCATCGTGGTGAATTTCCAATCGTGGCTTGACCCATTCATGATCATTGCTGCGCTGCCTGCCGCGTTGTGCGGCATTGCCTGGATGTTGTTCATCACCAATACACACATCAGCGTGCCCGCACTCACCGGCTCCATCATGACCATGGGCGTGGCCACTGCGAATTCCATTCTGGTGATCAGTTTTGCCCGCGAGCAGATGGAGGAGAACGCCGGCGATGCCCGCGATGCCGCCCTGCGCGCCGGGTATACCCGGTTTCGTCCGGTGCTCATGACCGCTCTGGCCATGATCATCGGGATGGTCCCGATGTCTTTGGGACTGGGCGACGGCGGAGAACAAAATGCTCCCCTCGGCCGGGCGGTCATCGGTGGATTGCTGTTCGCGACCACAGCCACCCTGTTCTTCGTGCCCACATTCTTCAGCGTGATTCATGGATGGCTGGCGAAGCGTCGCAAGCGGGCAGCAGCAAATTTGCCCAGTCTGGAAGACTAGAAAATGAGAGAGAGCGAAGAGATGGACCAAGAAAGACGAGTTGAGCAGCCCCAACCGGCGAATGAGGCACCAGGGGTGCCTCCCCACGCTCCGCCGCTCTCCGGCCGTATTGCCCTGATCTTGATCGTGGTTCTCCTGCTGGTGGCGGCGGTGATTGTGGTTGCCGGGATTGTGCCGCGGGTGCGTGCACGCACCACGCTCAAGGATCAGACCGACGCGCTCGCTGCGCCAACAGTCATTGCAATTTCACCCAAGCCCGGCACCACCGGACAAGAGCTCATACTCCCCGCCAACATTTACGCCTACAGCGACGCGCCGCTCTACGCACGCACCGACGGCTATCTCAGCAAGTGGTATTTCGACATCGGCGCCCATGTCCGCCAGGGCCAGCTGCTCGCGATCATCAGCTCACCGGAAGTGGATAAGCAACTGCTCCAGGCGCGCGCGGACCTGAATACCGCGGAAGCCAACGCCGGCCTGGCTAAGACCAATGCCGGCCGCTACCAGGGATTGCTTACGCAAAATGCAGTCTCGAAACAAGACACCGACACTTTCACCAGCCAGGCGCAATCCACCAGTTCCGCGGTAAAGTCCGCGCAGGCGAATGTGCAACGTCTGGAGGAGCTGCAGGCTTTCGAAAAGATCTACGCACCCTTCAGCGGCGTGATCACGGCTCGCGGCGTGGATGTGGGCCAGCTTATCAACTCCGGAGCCGGGACGTTGATGTTTCGCATCTCGTCCATCAATGTATTGCGTGTCTATGTAAACGTTCCGCAGATCTATTCCCAGACCACGGTCCCAGGGACTACAGCCACGCTTACGTTTTCCGAATTCCCCGGCCAGACATTTACCGGCAAAGTCGTGCGCTCAGCGAGAGCGATCGATCCCAGCTCACGCACCCTGCTGATAGAAATCGATGTCCAAAACCAGAATGGCAAGCTCATGCCTGGGGCTTACGCCGAAGTGCACATGAACGTGCACGAGACAGTTGTTCCCATGATCATTCCCGTCTCCGCACTGATCTTTCGCAGCCATGGCTTGCAGGTGGGCACGGTGGTGAAGGGATCCGATGGGGACCAGGCCAAACTCGTACAGGTGACGCTTGGCCAGGATGATGGGTCCACGGTACAGGTCATTGACGGTCTCACGGCCGACTCGCGCGTCATCGAGAATCCGCCGGATTCGTTGATCGATGGGGAACCAGTACGCGTTGTTCAACCGGCGAAGCAGTCTTCCGGGAGCTCGCCGGAATGAAGGTTCCGCATACTCATTTCGGTGTTGCCCTCCTTTCCGTAGCAACGCTGCTCGTTTCCGGTTGCACCGTGGGGCCCAACTACCATAAGCCCACCGCGCCGACCGCGCCTGCCTTCAAAGAGAGCGCCGTGGTCCCTCCACCCAATCTTCCCGACGGTGGATGGAAGCAGGTGAGCCCGAACGACAGCGCATTGCGGCCCAACTGGTGGGAGATTTATCAGGATCCCCAACTGGACAAGCTCGAGCAGCAGGTTGCCGTATCCAACCAGACGCTTAAGGCTTCCTATGAGCAGTACATGCAGGCTCGGGCGGCGATCCAGGTGTATCGATCGCAGTATTTCCCCACCGTCCAAGCCGGTCCGTCGGCTTCGCGCGACCGGCAATCGCAAAACCGTCCTCTGTATGTGAACGGCACCAAGACGACCTACAACGACCTGTTCCTGCAGGGCCAGGTTTCCTGGGAGCCTGATCTATGGGGCAGCATCCGCAGGCAGGTGGAAGCGCAACGGGCTACCGCCCAGGCCACAGCCGCTGACCTGGCGAACGTGGATCTGAGCCTGCGTTCGGAACTGGCCTTGGATTACTTTGAGTTGCGGGGCCTCGACACCCAGCAGCGATTGCTCGACACTACGGTGCAGCAATTTGAGCAGTACCTGGATCTGACCAAGACACGGTTCACCGGCGGAGTGGCCACCGACTCGGATGTGGCACTGGCGCAGACACAACTTGACCAGACACGCGCCCAGGCCATTGATGTAGGCGTCGCACGGGCCCAGTATGAACATGCCATCGCCACGCTCACCGGTGTCCCCGCATCCAGTTTCTCCTTGCCGCCAGCGCCCCTCGATTTGCCACTGCCGCAGGTACCAGTGGGTGTGCCGTCGCAATTGCTCGAACGCCGTCCTGACGTCGCTGCTGCGGAACGGCGTGCCAATGCGGCGAACGCCCAAATAGGCGTAGCGATCGCGGCCTACTACCCCACCATCAACATCACCGGTACAGGCGGCTTTGAAAGCAAGAACGCCGGTACCTTAATACAGGGACCAAGCTCGCTCTGGTCGCTGGGCGGTTCCGCCGTGGAGTTGCTGTTCGATGCCGGAAGACGGCATGCCATTACGGAAGAGGCGCGGGACGTTTATGAGCAGAACGCAGCCAACTATCGGCAGACTGTGTTGCAGGCCTTCCAGGAGGTGGAAGACAATCTCTCCGGCCTCCGCATTTTGAACAGTGAATCGGTGGCACAACAGCGGGCAGTCGATTCTGCGCGGCGCTCGCTCGATATCTCCACCACTCGCTACAAGGGCGGCGTGACTACCTATCTTGAAGTGATCACCGCGCAGACCACTCAGTTGTCCAACGAACGAACTGCGGCGGATATCACCACCCGGGAGTTTGCCGCCAGCGTGCAGCTGGTTAAGGCCTTGGGTGGTGGGTGGGATACGACCAGGTTGCCCATTCCCTGAGATCAGCTTTGGGAGTTGGAATTGGGCAGCGATCCAGTGGTGAAGACCTGCTCCGCCTGTCCGCCGGATATGCGGTAGATCACGAATTCCCGATCGCGGTGGCTGCGCAATTCAAAAATCAGGTCTCCCCGATTGTCGGCCTTGGCATCGACCGCATCCACCAATCGCATTCTAGGCGTCACGTCGAGATGATCGTCATCGGTCACAGACTTGAACAGCACTTTGGGTACGCCGTTGAAGTCCGGCTGGGCGATCAGGGTGACATATTTCACCTTGCCGGCGTGATCAGTAGTCTCCCCAGTGAAGACCAGCGTCGCCCCACCGCTGTAGGTGAGCTCATAAGCCTTGAAGCGCTCGTTGGTAAACACCGGCTTCGGAGCGGTGGCCGCGGTCGTAGCTGGCTTGCGTCTCTGCGCGGCAGTGGTGGCGGTGCGCGGCTTGGGAGTGGTCTTCGCTGGCGGCGCCGCGGCTGCGATGGCGTTGGCCGCCGCAATCTCCATTTGCGCCTTCATCTTGTCGGCGTCGGCCGGGTCGGACCACAGATATACAAAAGGATGCGCCTCACCCTCACCGGCATCGGAGACCGCGATCATTTGCTGCAAGCCTGAAGGTACTCCGGTAAGCTGGGCAGGTTGAAAATCGTCCTTCGGCGTTTGCTGGCCGTGAGCCATGTGTGGCCGGTCCGGATCGGCGCCGCCGAGCGGGACCTCGGGCGCCGCGGCATCCGCACTGCTGGCGTTAGCGGCAGGGGCGGATGCGGATGAGTCCGACCGCCTGCGCAGGGTAGGACGATCCGGGTCGCCTGCGGGCGGATTGCTGGAGGCCGGTGGACTGGTAGAGCCGGAGGATGAGTCTGTTGACGTAGAGCTGCCGCTTGAGTCCCGGCCCTTGAAGTGAGGCCGCCCGTTCCCCGCATCGGTTACCACCTGGGGCATGTTTCTGCCTTGCTTCGGCTTCGCTTTCTTGGGCGGCGGAGCCATCGGTTTCCATGAACCATACCCGAACCAGTAGCCGTCCACATCCTGCGCCGTGTTGATGTCGAACAGACCACGCGCGATTCCTGCATCCTGCAGCACGTACTCTGTTCCCGGTTCGAGCGCCAGCGGCTCCGGCTTGGCCAGGTAGAGCCCTCCAGGCTGATACTGTTCTCCGTCGAAGACGGAGATCGGTATGATGCGGCTGGCACTCGGCTTCCCCATATCGCCCGTCCACTCGAGCACGGCGATCGCGCGAACGGCAGGGGCCTTTTTCTTGGCACTTTCGATATGGCCGGGATACTGCGCGTACGCGGGGGCAGCCAGCGCAAGCAGCATAGCGAGACCGCGCGCGGCTTTCGTCATCATGGAATAATCTCGTTGCATTGCATCTCGTTTAGGGGAAGGATCTTTTCATGGAAGTGAACGACAAAGTCGCCGACTTCACGCTTCAGACGGACGAAGACAAAACCGCACATCTGAAGGATTTCAGCGGCAAACCAGTGGTGCTCTTCTTCTATCCCAAGGCCGACACTCCCGGCTGTACGATTGAAGCCTGCGGTTTTCGCGACGTCTTCAAGAAGATACAGCAGGCCGGCGCCGTAGTTCTCGGTATCTCGCGGGACACCCCGAAGGCGCAGAAGAAGTTCAAAGACAAGTACAACTTGCCCTATACCCTCCTTGCAGATGTAGACGAAGTAGTCTGCAAACAGTTTGACGTTCTCAAGCAAAAGAATATGTACGGCAAGAAAGTGATTGGCATTGAGCGGACCACATTCCTCATTGGACCCGATCAGAAGCTGCTGAAGATCTTTCCCAAGGTAAAGCCGGAGGGGCACGCCGAGGAGGTTCTTGCCGCTATCAAAGCAGCCCATGGCTAGAACCCGCGCAGGGGCGACTCTTGTTTCCCGGGACTTTTATCTGGACCCACCCGACCGGGTAGCTCAGAAGCTGCTGGGAAAGCTGCTGGTCAGGGGCGAGATGGTGGGGCGGATCGTCGAAGTGGAAGCCTACTTCGGTGAAGCCGACGCTGCATCGCACGCTTTTCCTGGCAAGACGGCAAGAAACGCCGTGTTATTCGGACCACCGGGCCATGCCTACGTCTACTTTATCTACGGCATGTATTTTTGCCTGAATGTTTCCTGCGAGCGCGAGGGCCGTGCCGGCGGCGTCCTGTTCCGCGCGCTCGAGCCCATCCGCGGTGTGGAGGCAATGGCGACGAACCGCGGAGTTGCCGTCACCCGCATCACCGCTTTGACCTCCGGACCGGGCCGGCTATGCCAGGCCTTCGGGGTGACGCGGGAGCGTGACAACGGCGCCGATCTGACCTCCCCGAAATCGGATCTGCAGATTCGGGATGATGGTTTTGTGGCCAGCGACGTCCTGGTCACGCCACGAATCGGGATCAGCAAGGATGCAGAGCGTCCGGCCCGCTTCCTCCTTGCGGACAACTCCTTTGTTTCCAAACGCGGCGCCTGATTTGGACGCGAAAGGAGAACCGCAGATCTCAAACTCAGTCCCGCAGGGACGGCTGAACTTAGCCCAGGACGCTAGTCCTGGGGTGGATTTGAAAGGACGACCAGTCCCGCAGGGACGGCTGAAAATAGGCCGCGACGCAATCCTCCTTCAGCCGTCCCTGTGGGACTTAATCATGTTGCATGATGTACCCAGGACTAGCGTCCTGGGCCTGGAGTTTCTACATTTCAGAGAAGCCAAAATCCGAGGAACGCGCGAATTTTCCGGTCCTCACCGCGGTAATGCTTTGT
>Ga0302326_10015055_pt1 | contig 16297 bp, 13 predicted proteins | sample Palsa_T0_3_FD_202264 | JGI IMG/M metagenome (GOLD analysis project Ga0302326, IMG submission 202264) | Peat permafrost microbial communities from Stordalen Mire near Abisko, Sweden - Palsa_T0_3 | ecosystem: Environmental > Terrestrial > Soil > Palsa > Peat permafrost | place: Sweden: Abisko... | reverse complement strand
GCTCGGACACCGATGGCTGTAGCGGACCGGTACCCACGGTTGGCGTCGGCCGCGGCCCGGAACTCGCCACGGTAGATCCCGCCACCGGCGTGGTCTATATCACCGATTCGGAGGACGCAACGGTATCGGTCTTATACGGATCGAGATGCAACGCCACGGCGACACGCGGCTGCGGGACCGCTGTCGAAGAGATCGCTGTCGGCTCGAGTCCGGCACAGCCGGTCGTGGACCCGGACAACAACACGGTCTATGTGACACAGCCAGGCTCGACGTCAGGCTCTATATCGATCCTCGAAACGCCCGGTTGCAACCACACCTAATCGCTACAAACCGTCCTCGTGCCTTGGGTCCGCGGTCTGGTCTAGCCACCTCCCGGAGTACGGACTTGGAGACAAGGCCGACGTCGAGCGTTGTGCCGCGAAACAGAATCAAGGGAGAGGAGTTTCACCAGAACCACCACCGGGCCGCGCATCTCGCCAACAACCTCAGAACGATGTCACGCCCCGAGTGCCTCCGCCAAGCGGTCGTTGTTGCCGGCGAGACCTGCGTGCGCCCCCCTAACACACCGGCTGAAAACTGCGGAGGGTCCGGCCGGCGATCGCTTCTAGAGACCCGCACAGAACGACCCAATAGCAAGGGCAATCAGTTCATCCCAAGGAGCGCGTATTCGGCGTTAGGCGTAGCCTGCCCGTGGCCAGCTGCTCGGTTCCGGTGGACGCATAATCTCGGCCAGCGCTACCAAGGCGGCGCCGAACATTATGCTCACTGCCAGCGGGCTCAAGTTGGTTCCAGCAGGTGTTCCCGAACGCCGACTCGGTCGCGACGTCTGGAACCCAGTGTGTCCGATCGGAGGGCGCACGACGGAATGTTCGGGGACAGGTAGCCGGTCGGCTGGATGGTTAGCCTTGATCGGTGGATTCCGGTCAAGGGGCCGAGGGGGAACCTGCTGGTCGGAATGTGTTCGCCGATCTCCGGGACCGGGCGCTCAACCTAAGTCCATCAACCGTTGGCATCGCCCCGAGTTCGGTACTACCCCGCGTGGGGCTCGGTAGGCGACACCTTTGTCTGCCTGAGCGTTCTGTCGCTGGGGTCGCAGACTTCGGACGGATGCCGCCCGCGCCCACCGCCGAATCGGTATCTGTCAAGTGGGTCGGCCTTGTCATGATGAGGGCACGCCGAACCCCCTGATCTGGCGTGCGTGAACACGTCTTGTCCTGATGTTATCGCTGAGCGGCGATCTCGGCGTTGGGTTCTTCGGGTGTCGCGCCAATGAACTTCGAACTCGATCCAGTACCGCCGTGTCGCTCCCAGTCGCCCATTCAGCAAGGATGCTCGATCGGACCACAGCGACACTCCCAAGTTGCGGCGCCCGGGTGTTGCTCCGGAACGGTCGAATCGGTCGCGATAGTCGAACCAACCTACAACTGAAGAGCGCGAGCGCGTGTTTTGGGCGCCTGTCGGATCTACCGTTGGCCGTTGTGAGCGACGTCTGCCGTCGGATGGGCGTGGAACCACTCCTGGTGCCGCCTGATTTGAAGGTGGGCATAGCCAGCAATGTGCGCACTGGACTTCAGCCAGTTAACGGCCTGCGCCATCTGCCAGAAGACGGCACGACCGGATGGTTCATCTGGGCCGGGGAACAGTTCTCCGAGGACGCCGGCTTCTTCGTGCGGCTCCACGTTGCGCACCTCGCCGAGTGGTGCCCAGCCGTGCTGCCGTATCTGGAGCTTCCGCCCGGATGGAGATTCCTGATCGCTCCTGGCTACGAGGACGTGTGGCAGGACCCCAACCTGCTCGACATCAGCCGGGGGTGAGATGCGCCCATACCGATTCGGCATCAGGTGTCGGCGAGAAGCGACTCCCACGTCGATGTGTCCTGCTCGGCTGGGACACGATGCAACAGGATTTCAATCCCATCTCGGGTGCTGAAGGTGTCGGGTAGGGACTCCACACTCCTGGCACGGAATCGAACGGGGACTGCGGAACGAATCCCATCTCGACGGTGCCGTCTCTAACTTTAGGTCTCCAAGGACAGGTTTCCCACAGCCACAACATCGATACTGGATGGATCAAAGCACGCGGGATCGAGCTCGTCGGCGATTGAGTTGTTGTCGAGTGCGGGGCACGGAGTTGTGTCGACCAGTTGCACTGTGCCCGTGAAATCCCCTACACCTCCACACGATCCCCCCCCGGAGAAGGTGAGACTCGATCCGGGGCCCACAACGCCGGGCAGCGTGCTGCAGTAGATCCCTAAACCGGTAATGAGTTCCGCTATATCCAGAGTTGGGCCTTGGTTGACATACAAGGTGAAGCCTCCTACTGGCGCCTCGACCGACGTACCCGCATACGCACCCGAAATCTGAAACTGGTCGGAATAGTTGAACGGAGTGTAGTCGAACGTCCCTGTGCCTGAGCCGACGACGGCGATGGTGGTGGGGGTTTGAGCATAGGCGGTCACAGGAACGACGCTCAGGCCGAGTGCGAGGACGATGACGCACGTGGCCGCCATGGAAAGCCTGTCCAGCTGGCTCATGACACCCTCCCCGAGTGGAAACCGACAAATCACTCGCATGGTGTCATACCTGGCTACAAGCTGCAAAAGAGCCACGGCCAGGGATGAGTATCGGAGCTGGTGGGTCGTGGAAGAGAGGGAATGGGGGCCCCGAGCTTTCCTCAATCGGTTGGTGCTCCAACAAGCGGGCCCGAAGGGGGCTCCCGGTAACGGTCGTCCACAACAACAGAATCCCTCATCTGCACACAGAACGTTTGGCCTGGTTAACGATCTGGGAACCGAGCGCCGATCGACGGATCTGATACTTAGCCGGGATCACTATCTAGCGCATATTGGCGCTCCGCCTATACCTTGCCCGAATCCCCCAAAAGTTGCCGGATGCGTGGTTGTGCTTGGCCCGCCGGATGCGCCCGCACGGCATGGCCGGTCGGTTTCTCCGTCGCAGCATTCGCACCACGTCTAGCCCTGCGACCGGCGAGCATCTGCGAAGAGCCCCGATTGCCTCGATCTTTTGTAGAGCAGCGAACCATAAAACTCCAACACGACAAATTTGTGGAAGTTGTCGTGCTACTCTTCGATTAAATGCAACACAACAAAACCGTTCGTGGGCGTCCGTCCCGCCAGTCGGTCTACCGGCGGCTCGAAGAAGCCATCGCCGAGCTGAGGGACCGGCTCGGAGGTCTCCCCTCGCCCACCGAAGCCGAGGACATCTGGACCACCATCTGGTACCAAGAAGCCCACCACTCCACCGCCTTGGAGGGCAACACCTTGGTGCTCCAGCAGGTGGAGCTGTTGCTGGCCGAGGGTCGGGCGGTCGGCAACAAGGAACTCCGCGAGTACATGGAAGTGCGCGGCTACGCCGACGCCGCCAGGTGGGTCTACGGCCAGGCTCTGGAGCCAGGCGACTGGACGCCCGGCGCGCCGCTCACCCTGACCGAGCTCCGGCACGTGCACGAGCTCGCCCTTGGCCCCGTCTGGGGAGTTTCCCCGCATCCCAATGCGACTCCCAGCGAGAAGCCGGGAAGCTTCCGCCAGCACGACATCCAGCCTTTCCCGGGCGGGATGACCCCACCCTCGTGGGTCGATGTCCCCGCCGACGTCACCGACTGGATCCGCTCGCTGGCATCGATCGCCTCGTCGGCCAACGTGATCGAGCGCATCGCGGCTGCTCACGGTGAACTCGAGCGAATCCATCCGTTTCTCGACGGCAACGGACGAGCCGGAAGACTCGTCATGAATCTTCTGCTCGTGCGCGTCGGGTTCCCGCCGGCGATCATCTACACCAGGGACCGGAGCCGCTATCTGCGTGCTTTGCAGCGAGCCGACACCGGCGAGCCGGGGCCGCTGGGCGAGATGATCGCCCGGGCCGTGCTCGACAACCTGTACCGCTTCGTCGTGCCGGCGGTGGCCGGGCCGCGGCGGCTCGTCCCGCTGGCCGCCCTGGCCGACAAGGACTACAGCGTCTCGACGTTGAGAGCAGCGGCGGAGCGCGGGCGACTCCGGGCCCAGCGAGGTCCAGATGGTCAATGGCGAAGCAGCAAGGCGTGGATCGAGGAGTACCGAGCCAGCAAGTACAAACGCAGCAAATGGCGGGGGGTCCTAGTACCGCCTTATCGGCAGCCAACCGGAACCTCGACACGCGAGACCGTCCGATCCGCCATCCCATAATCCATCCCACAATTTGCAGCCGACAGCGACCTACACGAGCCGACCCGGGCCGACGTCCAATCGCGAAACCGCAGGTGGAGACCCACACGAACCTAGGCCAACCGACCCGCCAAACAGGTGTTCACCCTTTTCGAGACCGTCCGATTCGGCCGCTCTCGCATCCCTCCAGTGCTGCTCAGAGCACCTATTGCTGCTCTGGGATTCCGTCGGGACTAGCGATGCCTAGTCGACTTCCGAACTCCTCCGAGGGGCGAGGTTACCAAGGTACGGACAGCCCAGACCGAGGTCGGTGTGACCAGCACCCTCGACCCTTGTCTCAGACGTCGACGAACAGCTCGGTCAGGGAGTTGCTTCCCCCGAGGGTGACGAAGGCCGCGCCCATCGATCCACTGCTGGGGGTCAGGATGTTGTCGCGGTGTCCCCAACAGGCGCTCTGATCACTTGCGGAGCAGTCGAGGTTGCTGGATCCGATCCCGTCGTCGTACATCCAGATGAAGTCGGCGGCCAACGGGGTGGCGAACCCCTCCCCCCAGTTGGCGCCCCAAGAGGTACCCGCTGGCCCGGAGGGATCGCTGTCCGTCAGAGCCGCCTCCAGCGCCAGGCTGTCGAGGGACCCGAGCGGCCCGGCGAAGGCCGGCAGGCCCCGCTCTTGTCGCTCGGCGTTGGTGACCGCCACCAACTGTTGGGTTTGGTTGAGACCCGTGTAGTCGGAGGGCAGATGGAGGGGAGGAAGTCCTTCCGCGACGTGGGCGCCGTCGATGGCTTGGAGGGCCACCGAATTGCAGGTGGCGGAGCTCACGGCATAACACGCCTCGTCAAAAGCCGGTGAGGGTGAGATGTTGGCGGGGGGCGCACCTGCCACCCCCGCTGCGCCTTCGGCCGGAACCGGGCTGGGAGGCCTGGGCATGGTCGGGGCGTCACCAAAGGACCACACCACCCCGCTCGTGGTGGCCACCCAGTAGCCGCCGGCGGTGGCGACCATGCCGATGGCCCCACCTCCGCCGACGTCTCCGGTCGCGGAACCGTAGAAGGGGGCGTTGCCGAAGGTGAAGATGCCGCCATCGGCCGCCACCAGCCAGTAGCCGTTGTCATTGGAGGTAGGGGCCATGCCGACCACCGGTCGGTCGAGGTGGATGCTCCCGGTGGACCCGTAGAAGCGGGCGTCGCCGAAGCTGAAGATGCCGCCGTCGGCGGCCACCATCCAGTAACCGTGCCCCTCAGCCGCGGGGGCTATGCCGACGACGGGTTGGTTGAGGTGGGTGTGGCCGGTGGAGCCGTAGAAGCGGGCGTCGCCGAAGCTGAAGATGCCGCCGTCGGCGGCCACGATCCAGTAGCCGTGTCCGTCGGGGGTCGGGGCCATGCCGACGACGGGTCGGTTGAGGTGGATGTCCCCGGTGGAGCCGTAGAAGCGGGCGTCGCCGAAGCTGAAGATGCCGCCGTCGGCGGCCACCAACCAGTAGCCCTGGCCGTCAGGGGTCGACGCGATGGCCAGGATCGGCGCGTTGAGCGCAATCCCGGCCGTGCCTCCTTCGTACGGCGCCGTTCCGTAGGCGGTCACCGCCCCGTCGGGGGTGACCGACCAGAAGCCTCGCCCGTCGGGCTGAGGCGCCTCGCCGATAGCACCACTCGTAGCGGCCCGGACCGCCGCCGTCCCCGGCCTCGTCTGCCTCGTCTGCCTCGTTTCTACGGCGCGACCGACCTGCCTGGCCGCCACGGCGCGACCGATGGGCCCGGACGATATGGACATCGCCAGAGCCACAAACCCCACGAGAATGACACCCTGCCCCACCACTCTGCCCCCGAATCGATCCTGGAGCCGGCGAAGCTGACGGTCTCGCTCCGCAGCCAATCGCAATCCTCTCGGTTGTGCGTCGCGGGAGTCCCGCCCGACCCGACTGCTTTACCCCCGCGCCTTCACAATTTAAACCGAGAAAGCCAAATTAGTGATGATTCGTCGTAAACCGACGCTTCTCTTTACCCCAGGTTTACCTCCGATCCAGGTTCCTCCGCGGCCCGACAGCGGCCGCGTCAGGAGTAAGTCTTCCCGCCGAAACTGTGACGAAACCGAGAGCAACCTGGGCTCTCTCTATGAATCGGGGCGGCGTTTGGCGGCGAACCAATCTTGCAACAGCTCGGCGCATTCGGCCGCCCGCACCCCCGGGACGACCGGGAGCTCGTGATTGAGGCGCGGATCTGCGCACAGGTTGTACAGCGATCCGCACGCGCCCGCCTTCGGATCAGCGGCCCCGAAGACCAGGCGGCCCACCCGGGCGGCCACCAGTGCCCCCGCGCACATGGGGCAGGGCTCCAGGGTCACGTAGAGGGTCGTCTCGGAGAGCCGCCACGTCCCGAGTTCGGCGGCCGCGCCGCGCAGGGCGACGATCTCGGCGTGGGCGGTCGGATCGGCGGCGGCTTCTCGTTGATTTCCTGCCGCGCCCACCACCCGGTCGCCGGCCACGACGACGGCGCCGACGGGCACGTCACCTGCCGTTCCGGCTCGTCTGGCCTCGGCCAGCGCCAGTCCCATGGCTTCGTGGTCTTCCACGGCGCGCACCGTAGCGCCCTCCGAGCAGGAGAACGACCGAGCCGTCACGAATGCAAGGGAGCGTTCGGGCGGCGCTGGGGCCGTCCGGGCGGGGATTGCGTGGAGTCGATGACCACAGGAGCCACGAAGCGCTCGACGAGCCTGCGCTCCTCGGCGGCGGACCCGCCGGGAATGAGGAGCAGCGACACCACGGTCCGGACCAGCCAGCGGGCCCGGTCGCAGCGGTCGGGGTCATCGTGCTGTGCAACCACGCCGGCAGCCAGGTGGTGGATCACCGACGACGTGCTGACGATCTCGCGGGTAATCTCGGTGTTGGCCGACGCGAACCAGGCATGCAAGGTCGGTTGCGAGCGCACCGCCGCCACCGCGAGCATCACGCTCTCGATGACCCGCTCGGTGGGGTCGGCGATGCCGGCGACGGCCGCGCCGACCGCGGTGCCGATTCGCCTAGTCTCACGATGCACGAAAGCGATCCGAAGGGCTTCGCGGTCGTCGAAATACCGGTAGACGGTGGCGCGGGAGCAACCCGCGGCCCGGGCGACATCGTCCATGCTGGTCTCGGCGATGCCCTGACGGAAAAATAGCTCCGCCGCGGCGTCGAGGATCCGCTCGGAGGCCAGCTCGGCGCGCTGGTCCTGAAGCCAGGATCGGGAGCTCACCCGAGACCTTCGGACTCGAACGGGAGGGTCTGGTAGCGCCGCACGAAGTGGCCGGGAGCGAACCGGCCGTGCTCAGCATCGACGCGGAACCGGGGGCAACGGGCCAGGAGCTCCTCCAGGGTCACCCGGGCCTGCAGCCGGGCCGCGGCCGCGCCGAGGCAGTGGTGGGCGCCATAGCCAAAGGACAAGATCGGATGCGGGTCCCTGGCGACGTCGAGCCGCTCGGCATCGTCGCCGAAACGGTCGGTGTCTCGGTTGGCCGCGGCGTACAACAGCATCACCTTGCGGTCGGCCGGGATCGTCCGGCCCGCGATCTCGACATCAGTCGTGGTCATGCGAGCCAGCCCCTGGACCGGCGTCGTCAGGCGCAGCAGTTCCTCCACCGCGGTGCGGATCCGGCCGGGATCGTCGATGAGCAGCTTCCGCTGATCGGGCGACGACGTGAGCAGCTCGGCGGCACCGCCGAGCAGACCGGTGGTGGTGTCGTTGCCGCCGGTGACCATCGTGAAGGCAAACCCCAGGGTTTGCAGCACCGACACGTCGTCTGCGCCGGTCCCGACCAGCAAAGAGATCGTGTCTTTTTCCGGATGCGAGCGCCGTTGCTCGATGAGCCCCGAGAAGTACTCGAACAGCTCGCCGACCGCGTGGGGAGCTCCGAGGGGGTTACCTTCGGCGGTGGCGGCCACGATGGCCTCCGTCCAAGCGTCGAAGCGGACCCGGTCCGCCTTTGGGACGCCGAGGTAGTGGGCGACCACCATGCTCGGCAGGGGCTTGAAGACCTCCGCCACCACGTCCCCCGAGCCGCGCTCCCGCAGGCGCTCAATGCGCTCCACGACGAAGGCTCGGACCTCTGGTTCGATGTCGTCCACCTGGCGAGGGGTGAAGCCCGCTCCCACCAATCGCCGGAAGCCAGTGTGCTCAGGCGGGTCGAGCATCACCATGGGGCGCACCTGGTCCAGGCCGGCCTGGGCCATGTCGCCGTAGTTGAAGGTCAGACCCTGGGCGGAGGAGAAGGTGGTGTGATCGCGCGAGGCCGCGAAGACGTCGTCAAAGCGCGACAGCACCCAGTAGTCCCCCGCAACGACGTGGTGGACGGGGTCGTGGGTGCGCAGGGCGGCGTACATGGCGAACGGATCCCGCCATGTTTCACCGCTGCATGGAACGAACCGAACAGTATCTTGCGACATATTTCGTATTTTGTCTAAGTTGTCGGACATTCACAAGTACGTGTGTCGTCACCTTTAGGGAGCCCAGCCGCACCTAGGTGGTGATCCGGGGGAACGGATCACCACCTAGGCGGGCTGGCCTCCCCTTTATCGCACGAGCGGTGGCGGCCGCGAGCGGCGGGACTAACTACATCCGCTCCCGCCCATCAGGCCTGGGAGGTAGGAGGGGGTGGTAGGGACGAAGGGGCGGGTCCGTTCATTTCGGACCCGACGCTTCGTCCGCTGCCAACCCGTCACACTTGCCTCAGCCAACCCCGACGCTTCGTCCGCTGCCAACCCGTCACGCTTGCCCCGCCGCTTCGTCCGCTCCGTCTCAGCTGGCCGTGGACGACTCCGCGGTTGTACGGGGAACGACGATGCGTGTCGCGGTCACGGTGGTTGGGCCGGTGCGGGTTCCGGCTACGCCCACCTGGTTGCCAACGTTGAAGCTCGACTGGCTGCTCGGAGCGGCCCGGGTGCCGAACTGGGTGGTCGGTGTGATGACGACGGTGATAGCGATGCCGTCCCGGGACTCGACGGTCCAGGTGCTACCCGAGATGGCCGTTATCTGTCCCCGCAGCACCCGCAGGTGGCGACCCCGCTTGCTCGTCGAGCCCGTGGTCGATCCGCTCGCCGGAAGCGTGGTCGAGGTCGCGGTGGTCGGGCTGGTCGCGGCGATGCTGGTCGACGAGCCGTCGAGCGCGGCGTAGGCGACCCCGCCGCCGAGGGCGATCACCGCGACGCCAGCCACCGCCAGCGTCCGCCAGCGGTGGGCCGAGAAGTATCTCCGGAATCTGGTCATAGGCGAAGTGTGAGGTTCGGATGCGAGCAATGTGTGAGGCGCCTGTTCGAAGATCATGACGCCGGCGTCCTGGCTGACAACCAGACCTAACCGAGCCTTCCCGGTGGGATCACACATCCTTTACATGACGCACCCAGACTGGTGGGCAGAGTACAGCCGGAAGCCCCGGAATGGAGCGCAGATGCCGGATCAGATCCGCAGCGACATTGCGCTGCTCTACCGTCGGGCCGGGTTTGGCCTCCATGCCGACGAGCTCGATCAGCGGACCGGGGCAGGCTATGAAGCCGCGGTCGAGGAGGTGCTGGCTGGTCTGGGGAATGCCCCCGATCCCGCCGGCGACGCGGTCGAGGTGCCGGTCTTCGCGCCCTACGAGCAGCCAACCGCAGCCAAGGGGTCTCCAGAAGCACTGGCGACCAGGAAAGCAGCAGATCGCACCGTTGACGAGGAGCTGGTCGCGCTGCAGCTGTGGTGGCTCGATCGGATGATCGTCACATCCACCCCGCTGCGGGAGAAGCTGACCCTCTTCTGGCACGGCCACTTCGCGACGGGAGCGGCCAAGGTTCGCGACGCCAAGCTCATGTATCTCCAGAACCAGCTGTTCCGGACCGCGGGGGCGGGCGGCTTCGAGGCTCTCACCCAGGCAGTCGCCAAGGACGGCGCCATGATGCTGTGGCTCGACACCGCCACCGACAAGAAGGCGGATCCGAACGAGAACTTCGCTCGGGAGATGATGGAGCTGTTTACCCTCGGGGTTGGCAACTACACGCAGGCGGATGTCGTCGCCGCGGCCCAGGCCTTTACCGGTTGGACGTACAACCGGGCGGAGTACCGCTACGTCTTCCGGCCGGCGCAGCACGACTACGGGGTGAAGACCTACTTGGATCACACCGGCACGTTCAACGGCGAGGACATCTTGTCGATCGCTGTCAACGAAAGCGTGTCTGCGCACTTCGTGGTGGCCAAGTTGTGGAGCCACTTCGCCTACCCGGTCAGTCCCGCCGACCCCATCGTGGACGACCTGGTGGGCGCCTATGGCCCTTCGCTCAGCGTTGCAGCCACGTTGCGGGCCATCTTCCTGCACCCCGCCTTTCGCTCGCCTACCAGGCGGGGCGGACTGATCAAGCAGCCGATCGAATACCTCGCTGGGGCCGCCAGGGCTCTCGGTCTTGACGCTCGCCTCGAGCCGCAGGATGGGGCCGCGGGGGCCGCGGGCCCGGCCGGGCCGGCTGCGGCCGCGGCGTCGGCCACCACCGCCGGTCCGGACGGGGTGACCCTTCCCGTCCTGGCCACGGTCCTGGGGCAGGCCCCGTTCAATCCGCCGAACGTCGGCGGGTGGGGGCAGAACGCCTACTGGCTCGACACCGCCACCGCCCAGTTGCGTCTCGAGGCGGCTGCCGCGCTGGCGCGACGAGCAGACTTGACGCAGGTTGAGGTCGCCCCGGCCAGCGATCGGCTGGCCGCAGTCGCCCAACTGCTGGGGATCGACGGCTGGGGTCCGACCACTACGGCCGCCCTTTCTCCCGAGTTGGGGCATCCGGTGAAACTGGTCGCGCTGGCCCTAACCGCCCCCGAATACGTCCTCGCATGAGACCGGAGCTCGACATGGACGACGCCAACCCGACCGTCACGGCGGAACTTCCCCGGACACCGGCTCGCCGGATCTCGCGTCGAAGGTTCCTACTCGGCGCCGGGGCTACCGGGGTGGCCGGACTGGCCGGTGCAGCCTTCCTGGCCCGACCGTGGGACGCGCTGGCGGGACCGGCCTCCCCGTCACACAGCGATGCGGCTGCATCCGCGGCAGGACCCCTCGTCCTGATCACTCTCTACGGAGGCAACGACGGGCTCAACACGGTGGTGCCGTACGGCGACAGCGCCTACCACGCGGCCCGACCGACGCTTGGTTACTCACCGAGCCAGGTCCTCGACATAGGGGATGGCCTGGCCCTCAACCCTCAGCTCAAGGGATTCCAGTCAGTGTGGAACGCCGGACAGCTGGCGATCGTCCGTGGTGTCGGCTACCCGAATCCCAGTCTCAGCCACTTCGAAGCGATGGACATTTGGCAGACGGCCAACCCGGTCGACGGCAGCGGAGCGGGGTGGGTCGGGCGCTGGCTGGACGCAACCGGCGACGATCCGATGCGGGCCATCAGCATCGGCGCCACCCTGCCGCTATTGCTCCGCGGCGACACGCAGTCCGCCACGGCCATCACCGGGCCGCGGATCACCTTGCCAGGCGACCCGGCGTTCCAACAGGCGTTCGCCGCTCTCCAGGACCCAGGGTCCGACCGGGTTGAGCTGTCGGCGCTGGTGGCGGCGTGCGGGAGCGAGCTGCTCGAAGTCCAAAAGCAGCTGGACGCCTTGCCTTCGCCCGCCTCGGTCACCGGCGGAATGGCGACGCCGGCGGCCACCAGTGAGACGGCGGCCGGGGCCTTGTCGGGCCAGCTCCAGACCGTGGCGGCGCTCATCAACGCCGGCGCCCCCACCAAGCTGTACCAGGTCAGCCTGGCGAGCTTCGACACCCACGCCGACGAGAAGACCAACCAGGAGCGTCTGCTGGCCGAGCTCGACCAGTCGGTGACGGCCTTCCTGGCTGCACTGGGAACCGGGTCCCACGCCCGAAATGCCGTGGTCATGACCTACTCCGAGTTCGGGCGTCGCCCGCTCGAGAACGCCAGCGGTGGTACGGATCACGGCGCCGCGGCTCCCCTGTTCGTGGTGGGGCGGACCGTCCACGGAGGGAAGTTCTACGGGGAGGAGCCGTCGCTGACGGCGCTCGACGCCAACGGCAACCTGCGTTACAACACGGACTTCCGCTCCGTGTACGCGACCGTGCTGGAACGGGTGATCGGCGTGGATCCGGTGTCGATCCTTGGGGGCAAGTACCCCACTCTCGGCTTCGTCTAGGCCTGCGATCCGGCGAGCGGGTCGGCGGGCAGCGCCGGCGGGAGGGTCACGACCATCCGGGTCCCACCCTGCGGGCCCAACGGGGACTCCGCTCGTACCGATCCGCCCATAGCGGACACCAGCTCGGCCACGATGGCCAGCCCGAGCCCGGAACCCGCAGGGCGATCGCCGTTGGGCCGGGACACGAATAGCCGATCGAACACTCGGGGCAGATCTTCAGCGGCGATGCCCGGACCATCGTCCTGCACCGACATCTCAGGGCGGCCGACGCCATTCGTGGCTGTCACCCGGACCTCGTGGGAGGCGTAGCGCAGGGCGTTCTCGACCAGGTTGGCCGTCACCTGGGCCACCCGGTCCGGGTCGCCGGTGGCCTCGACGGCCCCGTTGTAGGGGGCGACCAGGTCCAGCCCCAACTCCGCGGCAGCTGGTTCGAACCCAGCCGCGGTCGCCGTTACCGCCCCAGCCAGATCCAGTGGCTGGAGCTGCAGTGTAAAGCGGCGGGCCTCGAGCATCGCCAGGGCCAGCAAGTCCGCCACCAGCCGTTCGAGACGCCGGGCCTCGGAGGCGATCACCCCGGCGGCGGCCAGGACGTCCGCGGTCACACCGTCCTCGATGGCTTCCGCGAAACCACGGATGGAGGTGAGCGGCGTGCGCAGATCGTGGGACACCGACAGCAAGAACTGGCGCTCCGCCCCCTGAGCCCGGTCGAGGCTGGCGGCCATCGAGTTGATCGAGTGGGCGAGCGCGGCCAGCTCGGGATCGGTGCCGGGCGGGTCGGGGACGCGCGCGTCGAGGTCGCCGCCGGCGATCTGGCTGGTCACCGCCTGGGCCGCTTCCAGCGGTCGCACGAAACTCCGTCCGAGCAGGCGGGCGACGAGCACGGCGATGGAGAGGATCAGGATCGATACCAGCCCGAACCACAGCCCGGCACCCGCCAACGCACTCGGGGGTCGCCGGGTCAGGATCACCACCTGCACGACGTCGCGTGGCACGCCGCGGACCTGCACCTCGGCCGTATAGGGGACGGCCGCGTAGACCAGCCCGTCTCGGCTGCCCGAGACTGTCGACCCGGCCAGGAGGGCAGTCGGCTGGAGATCCGATTTGTTGAGCCCGCTCGGAAAGATCGGGGCCAGGCTGGCAGCTCGGCCATCTGCCCGGACGGGAGGCGCGGGGTTGAAGAAGACGCCGCCGGGCGTTATGGCCACGACGGTCGATCCTTCGAGGCGAAGCGGTGCCCTGAGGGCGCGGAGCAGAGCAGTCAGGGTCTTCGCCGGGTCGGATTCCTTGGAGGTGTCGCTGACGGCCTCACTTTGGACCGTGGACGCCAGCTCATCAGCTTCGTGGATCAGCTCATGCCTGGTCTGCGTGGTCGTGTTGTGGGCCACCAACGCCAGGCTGGCCAGCCCGGCGAGGACCAGCGCGCCGAAGACCATGAGGACCATGGCAACGGTGAGACGGCGGCGCACGTCTACTCGAGCCGGTAGCCGACGCCCCACACGGTCGTCAGCGATAGCGCCTCGCCCAGCTTCTTGCGGAGCTGGCGGACATGCACGTCCACCGTTCGCTCGTCGCCGTACCAGCCCTGGCCCCACACGCCGTCGAGGAGCTGCTGGCGAGAGAGCACCAGGCCGGCGTTCTCGGCCAGAAATTGCAGCAGGTCGAACTCTCGAGTCGCCAGCGAAACCGGACGGCTCCCGATCCGCGCCTCTCGCCTCCCGGTGTCCACCTCGACCTTGCCGGCGGTGAGCACCGCGGGCCGGGCGGGGGGCGGCCCGTCGGCTCGCCGTAGGATCGCCTTGACCCGGGCGGCTAGTTCTCTCGGGGAGAAGGGTTTGGTGACGTAGTCGTCGGCACCGAGCTCGAGCCCCAGGACCCGGTCGATCTCGTCATCCCGGGCCGTAAGCATCAAGATGGGCACGTTGCTCGTCGACCGGAGTCGCCGGCAGACCTCGAGGCCGTCGAGCTGACCTGGCAGGCCGATGTCCAGGATCACCAGACGGGGCCGTTCACGTGCCGCGGCCTCCAGGCCCGCCTCCCCGGTCGGAGCTTGGACGACCCGGTGCCCGTCGCGTCGGAGGTACAGCTCGATGAGGTCCGCGATGTGCGGGTCATCCTCGACGACGATGATGGTGCCCGGCTCGCTAGCCACGATTGCCAAGTGTGACATCCGGCCATGAGCAAAGTGTGAGGATGCCGGACCCACGCCTCGGTTTCCCCACAGTGAGAGGATGGCGGGAGTGACCCCCGACCTGACAGGGGAGGTGACCGAACTCCTCCAGCACATGATCCGGAACGCCTGCGTCAACGACGGCACGCCGGAATCCGGCGAGGAGCTCCGCAACGCAGACCTCCTGCACACCTACCTCGAGGGCGCCGGCCTGGAGGTGGAACAGTACGAGCCGACTCCAGGTCGGGCTTCTCTGGTGGCAAGGATCGAGGGCAGCGACCCGGCCGCGCCGACCCTGTGCCTGATGGGCCACACCGACGTGGTGCCGGTAACTCCGGACGGATGGACGAGGGACCCGTTCGGCGGGGAGCTCGTCGACGGCGAAGTCTGGGGCCGCGGCGCCATCGACATGCTCAACCTCACGTCTTCGATGGCCGTGGCCGTGCACCACCTGGCCCGCAGCGGCTTCCGACCCCGGGGCACCGTGGTCTACTTTGCCGTCGCCGACGAGGAGGCGGGCGGGGTCCATGGCGCCGAATGGGTCACCGCCCACCACTACGACGCGGTCCGCGCCGATTTCGTGCTGTCCGAGTCAGGCGGCCTGGTCCGACCGTCGGGGTCCGGCCGTCTCGTCACGCTGACGACGGGGGAGAAGGGGATCGCCTGGACGCGCCTGAGAGTGCGGGGCACCCCAGGCCACGGCTCGACGCCTTTCGGCACCGACAACGCTCTTGTGAAGGCGGCCCAGGTGGTCGGGCGCATCGCCGCCTATCGGCCCCAGGCCCGCATCACGGACGCCTGGCGGTCCTTTGCCGCCGCCTTGGATGTCAGCGACGAGGAGCGCGCCGCCCTCCTCGATCCCGATCGGGTGTACGACGCCTGCGTCGCTCTCCCGGATCAGCGCACCGCCAAGCTGGCGCATGCGTGCACGCACATGACGTTCTCACCGAACGTCGTGCACGGCGGCGTCAAGACCAACGTGATACCCGACGTGGTGGACATCGACGTCGACATCCGGCTCCTGCCCGGGGAGACCCCTGACGACGTGACCGCCAACCTGGCGGCCGCCATCGGGGACCTCGCGAGCGCGGTGGAGGTGACCACCTTGCAAGCCGCTCTCCCGACTGCGTCGCCGTTTGACAGCCGGCTGCGGGAGGTGCTCGAGATTGTCGTTCGGCGGACCTATCCGAACGCTTCCCTGGTGCCCCGTTTGACGACCGGTGGCACCGACCTGCGCTTTTTTCGGGACAAAGGAGCGGTCTCCTACGGCTTCGGGCTCTTCAGTGAAGGCGTCACCTTCGAGGACTTCGCCGGACGTTTTCACGGCAACGACGAACGGGTGGACGTCGAGTCCCTGCGCCTGACCACCGACATGTGGGTCGACGTGGTGCGCGAGCTCATCGGTTGAGCAGCGTCGTTGCCACCGTCTGGGTCGGATCGGCTACGAGTACGTCTCCACCAGCGTCGGCCCCTCACCTTCGTCCCGCGCGCCCACCGCAACGCAGCTGGCCGAGGACCAGCAGAACACGCCGGCGAGGTAGGGCTCGACCCCCGTCGCCGGAATCGACTGCTTCGACCACGCCGTCCCGTCCCAGACGTCAGCGAGGATCAGGTCCTGACCGGTCGACATGGTGTCCTCGCCGGTCGCAGTGCACTCGCCAATCGAAGGGCACGACACCGCGGCCAATCTCCCGTCCGCCGAGGCGGACAGCGGCACCGACCCGATCGACCAGGACGAGCCGTTCCACGTCTCCGCCAACGGCCGGTAGCTGTTGCTAGTGGCATCGAAGTAGTAACCGACCGCCACGCAGGTGGTCGCCCCGGCGCAGGACAGG
>Ga0302326_10015054_pt1 | contig 16298 bp, 10 predicted proteins | sample Palsa_T0_3_FD_202264 | JGI IMG/M metagenome (GOLD analysis project Ga0302326, IMG submission 202264) | Peat permafrost microbial communities from Stordalen Mire near Abisko, Sweden - Palsa_T0_3 | ecosystem: Environmental > Terrestrial > Soil > Palsa > Peat permafrost | place: Sweden: Abisko... | reverse complement strand
CGCTGCCGGCACCGCGACCCAAGCGGCGCGACCCCACATCACGAGGCTGGCGCAGCCATAGCCCACGCCCGCGAAGGCGGCCGTGAAGAGGGCGATTTTGGCGCAAGCCACCGCGAAAAACCGGAAGGCGGACATGCGACTCATGCCGTAGCCAAGGGGAGCCCCGGCGCAGAGTCGGGGAAAGAATTGATAGAGGACAATGAGCAGCACCGAATGGTGTTCAATGATGCGCTCAATGGGCCGAAGGCGCGGCCGGAGCGCCGGCCACCGCCGGACGAGCGCTCTCCCGGCAAAGCGCCCTCCCCAATAGCGAACCAAGTCACCCGCGAGCGCGCCTCCCACGCCCGCTTCGACCAAAGCGGATGGGCTCAGCCACCCGGCGCGCATGCCGGCGCCCGCGGCCAGCATGACCCATTCGCCCTCGAAGAAGGTGCCGACAGCAACAGCCAGCCAGCCGTAGTTTCTGACCAGATCGGGGAAGTTCATAGGCACAGGGGCATGCCGATCGCTCGCGGGGTAAGCGGGTACATCGGGGTAAAAGATACCGCCAAAGGGGGAGCCAAGTATGCCGTCCCATGCCGGAATCGCGTGTAATACCTCGCCTAACAAATCGAATTTTTTTGCGGCTTAACGACTCTGCGGGTGCTGCTCAGTCCACTGAACGGCGGCGCGAACCAGCTCGGACGCATTGGCGAATCCAAGTTTTTCTTTGATGCGGCCGCAGTAGGCCTGCACCGTTTTTATGCTCACACGCAGGTCGGTTGCGATGCGCCGGGTATTGTGGCCTTCACCCAGCCGGCGAAAGACGTCGAGTTCGCGGTCGCTCAAGCTATCGGCGGGATTTGCGGCGGCCGGCCCGCGGCCGATCATCCGTTCGGCGAGCCGCGCGAGAATATCGGGGTTGGCGTACACTTTGCCGGCCCGCACCTGTCGGATGGCATCGACGATTCTCTCCGTGGATTCGCCCTTCATCACATAGCCTCGAGCTCCCGCCCGGAACGCGCGTTCCACATCGAAGACTTCCTCGCGCATGGAGAGCACGATCGCCTGGGTTTCGGGAACTCGGTCCCGCAGGTCCTTGATAAGATCGATGCCGGATCCACTTTTCAGAGTCAAATCGACGATCGCCACATCGGGTGGCGCTGCGCTCATGGCGGCGATGGCCTGGACCGCATCCTCGGCTTGTCCGACGACCTCCAGGTCGGGTTGGTGGCGAAGAAGATTGGCCAGCCATTCCCGAACCAGGGGATGATCATCGACAAGGAAAACGCGGGTGCGGGATCCGATCATGACGGTGCCGGCTGGGAGACAATGCGCTTCCAAGTGGCGCTGCTCCCTATCGGCGCCGTGCCGGCTAAAACGCGGGCGGGCTCCAAATGAGTGGACGATGTCATGGGCCGAACGGCGATACGAACGATGGAGGCATTCAGGCGTGAGGAATGGATTGGGTCAAGCCAGGGTGGGGGCGTTGCGAGGGGTCAGCCGTCCATGCTCGCAATCCAGTCGCAAACGAGGCCAGTTAGCTCGGTGAGTCACCCACCCCTCTCTCATCTCGCACGCCGGCGAACAGCCGTTCGGATTGTTCTCATCGCCCTCCTAATCTCGCTGGGGGCTGTGCGCGGTTCCGCGCAGGAATCGGATGCCGACTATGCGCGCCACGTCTTCCATGAATTGCTGGATCTTCGCACAGGGTTCGACACGGAATGGGACTTTGGAGCGGAGGCGGAGGGCCGAACGACGGGCGGTGGAACGAACGGCGGCCCGCTTTCTTCAACTTCGGAAAGTTTCTTCCTTTCGCGCGCCGCACTAGCGCGCACCGACCTCGCTTTGGGAGTCGGGTTCGAAGAGGCGGAGTTTCGGCTGAGCCGGCCTCAGGGTCTTCCATTGCCGGCTACCCTTTCTTCGCTCGGACTGCCGTTGGACCTACGCTGGCGCGTCCAGCCGGACATCGCCTGCGTCACCGAATGGGTGCCCTGTTTCAATTCCGAATCCTTCGGCACGGGATCCAACGCGCTCGAGCTGGCGGGTTCGGTGACATTCCTTTGGATGTTCAATGAGAGGCTCCTGATCGCGGTCGGCGCCGAATTCGATGCGCTTGGTGAATACCCCGTGCTTCCCCTGGGCGGCGCGGTGTTCGCCCTTTCGGACACCTGGGAGGCCCGGCTGCTGTTTCCAGATCCGAGGCTCGCTTGGCACGCGAGCCCTCACATCGAGATCTCGCTGGGTGTCCATTACGAATACGACTCCTACCGTGTCGACGGTGGCCTCGGATCGGCGGCGGGCAAGCCGCGGCTCAACGGAGCGGTGCTCTCTCTGGAATCGACGCTGTACGGACCCGCGTTCCGGTGGCGGTTCGGGCGCGTCGGAAGCATTGAATTGCTGGGCGGCGTGGCGGCCGATCGCCGGTATTCCTACTACCGGGTGGGTTATTCGGTCGATGTGAGGCCCGCGGCTGCCTTCCGACTGTCCGCCGAAGTCGGCTTCTGAGAATCTTTGGCGCCGCCGTCCCGGACTCTTAAGGATCGAGGGCGATGTGCACCTTGACAGTCTCCGAGGGGCCGCGGTCCCCGGATCCCGCTTCATCGTGGATCGCGAGGCGGTAGTGGCCGGCGAGGACCCGGGCCGAGTGGCGATACGGGCGGGTTACCTCATCTGGAAATCCACGGACGGGTTCGAATGCGGCTGTGGCCGCTTTGGCGTTCGGAGCCGAGGAGGGCTGGCGCGAAACGGCGACTCCCAGCGTTGCGCCGTTCGGCGCCTCGAGATCGATCGATAGGAGACCCGTGAACGGGACATCGAAGGCTATCAGCGCCGGTTTTTCGGGCCCGATCCGCGCCTTGTTGTCGAGGATTGCAGCGTGAGTGCGCACGAGCTTCACCACGGCTGCGTCGGCTGTTTCCCGGGCGAAGGCGGATTCCGCCAGACCATAGTAGCTGAGCGATGCGCCACCCGCGAGGGCGGCGATGAGAAGCCCGCTCCCGGTCGCGATTTGTCGGAGGGAAACGGCGGAGGAGGAGGCCGTATTCGGTCCGCTTCCCGAGCGCCGAAGCAGGATGGAGGTCCAGGCCGCGGCCATGCAGTAGGCGACAAAGAATCCGAAGGCGATTCTGGGTACCGCGAAGATTCCTCCGTCCTCCTGTTTAAGAGCGTTCAGGCTGAAACAGCTGAGAAGCACCGCTGCCACCATCACGTCGGTCAGCGCCCAGCGGCCGATCGTTTCCAGCAGCTTGCCGGTCTTCGCGCGGCGGGTGCGCGAGTTGCCGATGAGGGAATACAGGACAGCGACGGCCTTGAAGATGGGGATCGCAATACTGAAGCCGCCGAGAAGCAGGCCGATCATCCAGTTGCCTGCCTTAAACAAGGTCAAGACCGTAGAAACGATTCCCTTGGAGGCGGTTTGGATAATGAAGCCTCCGATGAGGCGATGTTGGCCTTTCACCACCGCCGTCACGACGGGGAGCGATATCCCGATCACAAAGAAGATCAGCGAGACGCAAAGAAGAGCGTAAATTCGCAGCCTCAGATCCGGCTGGTCGCCCTCCCGGAAGGCAAAGATGGCGACGATGAAAAGCAGGGTAAATCCGGCCAGGACGACGCTGCCATCGACAGACCCGAGAAACGCTTCCTGCAGTTGCCGGCTCATCGCCAGGACCTGGACCTGCCCGGCGGCGGCCTGCGCCGGAGTTTCGCTGGCCGGATCGATCCATCGAAGCAGATGAGAGAGAACGAAACCTAGATTTTTGGACCGCTCGTTGATGTCATTTGAGATCGTTCCGTTCAAATCCTCGCGCGCGGCGATCCGGCCAAGCAGGGCGGAGGCCTTGGTTTCATGCACTCCGATGTTCACCGCGGCCGCCGAGGCCAGGAACAGGTAAACGGCGACGAGAACGGTTCGAAAGGGGAACCGGGAGGGCTTTTGGGGGCGCACTGCGGACATGGACCGAGACCGAAGACCGACATTAGGCCACTTGGTTCGGGCCTCAGGCGTGCATTTTGCGCGAAACCAGGCCTAGGGGGCGTCTTTTGCCGGCGGCGGGGCGTTCCGCTCGGCCCCATAGGTCTTCACTAGATAATCGGCGATGGGATCGACGGCCTCAGGGGGGATGGGGGCTCCAAACTTGTCACGCATCTTGATCACCTCCGCTTTCCAGGCGGCCAGCGAAAGCGTTTGCGGCTGGTAGCGCATGTAATCGGCCGAGTGACAGGGAGCGCAGAAGCCGCTCGCATAGACATATCCCGGCAGCGCCGAGGGAGTAAGAAAGACGGTTTCTACGGGAAGGGTGATCTGTTTTGCCCGCGCCCCGCAGAGCAGGATTGCCGCCATGGGAACGAGGGCAGTCAGAATCGAGCCGGCGCGAAAACGGGGGATGCTGGGATTAGTGTGCGTCATGATCGGGTGCTCAGACAGCTTCCACCCGCACCGATTCGACGACGTTGCGCATGTAGCCGGAGGGATTCCACCCGGCCTCGAGCGGCTGGGTTTCGCCGGCTTGGGTCGTCGCCCGCACTTTAAACTCGCAAGCGCCCGCGGCCGGCCGCAGGGGAAAGGTCCATTCGCGGAATGAATAGCGGCCGAGGTCGTCGCCCAGCCTGGCATCGGCCCAGGTCTGTCCGCCATCCGCGGATACAGCCACGGCGCGGATGCCGGAGCCCCCGTCGAAGGCGATGCCTCGGAGGGTGGTTTCCCGCCCAGCGCTCAGGCGGTCGCCATCGCGCAGACTGGTGAAGAACGACCGAACGGCGAGCCGGCCGATCGGGATTGTATTCTTGGGCGTTTCACCCGGGGCCACGGAGTGGGTGGGATTGTCCGGAATGCGGTACGCCGAAGCCATCCAGAATCCCGTGAACACGTGGTCGAGAACGGTGATGTCGCTGACGTGCTTCACCCAATACGTGCCATAGCATCCGGGAACGATGAGCCGCAACGGGTACCCATTGAGCATGGGCAGGTCCTCGCCGTTCATCGCGTAGGCCAGCATCACCTCTCCGTCCATCGCATGGTCCGCTTCGAGAGCCTTGACGAATTCCGGCGTTCCCGGGAGCACGGGCCGGTCAAGCCCCTCAAAGGTGATCTGATTCGCCCCGGCGTTCATCCCGGCCTTTTCGAGGACCTTTTTCAACGGGATGCCGGTCCAGCGCGCATTTCCCATCGCTCCATTGCCGAGCTGGCCGCCCGGCACCCGGGGCACAAAAAAACCGCGGCTGTTGCCCGAGCACTGATTGACCGCGACCATTTCGACCGGTTCGCCCAATTGTTTAAGTTCCCCGAGGCTCAGTTCGAGCGGATGATCGACCGCGCCGCGGACGCGCAGCCTATAAGTCGCCGGATCGATTTCCGTCGGAATTCCGCTGAGGTGGTAACGAACGAAGAAAGCATCGTTGGGCGTGATCGCTCCGTTATTGAATACGCCGAAAGGAGTTTCGAGCTGGGGCGGCCGGGCGGAGAGGCGTATGAGCGGGCGTTTCTGGGGGTAGGCCACGAGTTCGCGTTCGCCATTGGCAAAAGGAAGCGTGACCCCCTCGGAAGGATCCGCCCCCAGCCGGCCGCGGAGGGCCGCGCCGAGGGCGAGCGCACCGGCGCCTTGGATAAATTGACGACGGTCCAATCTAATGGGGTTCATTCAGAGCAACGTCTCGGCGATTGTGGGCACGATTCCGGGGCCGTCAATGATCGTGGCTAGGTGTAGGAGTCCCGCTGCTATTCGTTGGGATTAGAATTTCGGAGGCGAAATAGTGTCTGTTGGACATCGGCGGCGTTCGGGTCGAGGCGGAGGGCGGCCTCGTATTCGGCGATGGCCTCGGCCTTCCGGCCCTGGACGAGAAAGGCGCTGGCGAGATTGCTGTGGGCGTCGGCAAAATTCGGTTCGAGGCGCACCGTTGTCTGGTATTGGGCTGCTGCCTCGGGCATGCGGCCCAAGGCCGCGAACGCATTGCCGAGATTGTAATGGGCGCGGCTGGAGGCAGGTCGAAGCTGGAGGGCCGCCTGGTACTCGACCAGCGCTTCGAGCTGGCGGCCAGCGGAGGCGAGCGTCGTTGCGAGATTGAAATGCGCTTCAAAGTAATCCGGTCTCAATCGAAGGGCTTGCTCGTATTCGGCGACGGCCGCCTCCTTCTGTCCGTCTGCTTCGAGGGCGTTGGCCAGGTTGTAATGGGCGTCGGCGAATTCGGGCATGATACGGACTGCGGCTTGGAAGTGGGGGATTGCCTCGGAGCGGCGGCCAGCCCTTGAGAGCGCGGCGCCGAGGTTGTTATGGGCATCCACCGAATCTGGTTTGTAGCGCAGGGCTGCTTCGTATTCGGCGATGGCCTCGTCGCTCCTCTCCACGCGGTTCAAGTCATCGGCGAGAAGGAGGTGAGCGATGGCGAGATTCGGCCGCAGCTCAATGGCTCGGACATGCTCGGCGATCGCATCGGCCGGGCGGCCCGCATGGTCCCAAGCTTCCGCCAGCATCTCCCTGGCCAGCGCGTTGTCGGGCCGTTTGACGACGGTGTCGGTCCAAAGAGACAATTCAGAACGGTAGTCGTGATTGCGCACGGCCGTGAGCACACCGCAGGCGAGGCCTCCCAAGACCAATAGAATGACACCGATGCGCCCAAGAAAGGCCCGGAGCGCAAGCCCGAGCAGCACAAGCACCGCAGCGAGAGCTAGGTACATCCGGTGTTCGACGACAAATTGCGAGGGAGCGGGCATCAGAGAGGTGGGCGCCAGGATTGCGAAGAACCAGGCTCCCAGAAAGCCGAGCGGCGATCCGCGTATGATCGCGACAAGCGTGCCGAGGAAGAGCAAGGCGACCAGAAGCCCCGACAACACCGGCACGGCCCCGAAGTGGACCCACTGGGGCTCGTATTCGAATACAAGCGGGTGGGGCCAGATTGATAACCCGAGGTAGCGTGCCAATGCGGGGAATTGCGTCCACGCGTGCTCCCACCAGCCCACGCCGACGCCGAAGCCAATTGAGCCGCCTCGGTTGCCGCCTGCCGATACGATCAGAAATCCGAGAAATATCCAGGTCGCGGCCAGCCCGCAGTAAAAGGGCCCGCGTATCTTTAGAGCGGCTCCAAAACTCCCCGCGATAAAGATCCGGTCGTAGAGCAGGATCACCCAAGGCGCGGACACCATGACCTCCTTCGTTCCCATTCCCGCCGCGCAGGCCAGGATCGCCGCTGCTTGCCAGCGCCAGAGATTGGGAGGCTTGGCTGACCTAGGGGCCCGTGACTCGAGGCCAGCGGCCGGTCCGGGTCGATCCACCGAGCGAATGAACGCATAGAGCGTGAGAAGATAGAAAAGCCCCATCAGCGATTCGGCCCTCTGCACGATATAAGTGACCGCTTCGGTTTGCAGCGGATGAAGGCCCCAGACAAGCGCGACGCCCCAGGCCAGGGCCAAATTTTCTGCGTCCGTTCTAGTGCGGACTCGTTCCAGCCTCGGCGCTGAGAGCGTTCTGCGGATTATTCCGTAGAGCGTGAGGACCGCCAGGATATGGATGACGAGATTGGTGAGGTGATAAATCCAGACGGCATTGCCGGCGAACGCGTAATCCACCGCGAAGGACAGATTCAGGAGCGGTCGTCCCGTGACGGTCACGCCGCCGGCTTTCGGAGTCGCCAGAGGGGCCCACGGCGGCCAGAGATGGCGGATCGTCGGGTTGGCGGGTATGGACGAGGTGTCGTCGAATACGAAGGGTCCTCTCAGGCTGTTCCCATAGGCGAGGAGGACTGCGGCGGCCAGGAGTCCCGCCGGCAACCACGCGCGCCAAACGCTTGGAATACCGGACAAGGGGCGCATCGGAGAACTCGGACGATGAGGCGCGCGCGCGCGCAAACAAACCCAAAAAAAATCCCCTCCTAACGAGGGGATTTGGAGGAAGGAATCAGAAGCTGATCGTATTGGACCAGGTGTAAATGCGAGGCTGTTGGTCAAAAGTCGCTCCGTACACACCGGTGTACCCGGTGACCGCATTGGGCAGGTACTCCACGTGATAGTGGTTGAACATATTGTTGATGTTCACCTGCGTCGTGAACGTGATTGTCCGAAACTTCCGGCGATAGTTAAAGATCCCGTCGAAACGCGTCAGCATCGGGGCGTAGTACGCAATGCGGGGCGAATTGGGCTGGCTGGTGCCATTGGGATAGAAGTAATACGAGCTGTTCCTCCACGCGGCCGCAGCCGTTCCGCCAAAGCCGAAGCCCGAAAACCACCCCATGTCCGTGAGCACGTACAGGCTGGTCGCGCTGAAGCTGTATTCCGGAAAGCCGGACGACACATCGCCCGGCTCTGCGACCACGAGCGTTCCGACCGGCGGGGAACTGGCCAGCGGGGCGATCTGCAGCGCCGAGATCGGCAGGCCATTGCGGCCGGTCAGGATGGGCGAACCGGTGCCTGGTTCCGTGGTTCTCAACACCGCTGCCACTCCGGAGGACGAACTGATCGACGCGGTGATGGCGGCTGGATTGGCGTAGTAGGTGCTGGTCGAACTGTTCATCATCGCGATGGTCAGCGGAACATAGCCCGCGGGAGCCGAGGCGGCCGGGGCGGCCAGCGGCGCGTTCTTGGCATTGTAGGTGGGAGCGACGTAGACCACGTCTCCGTCGGCGTAGGTCACCTGACCGGCGGTGTTGGCGTAGAACTGGTCGTTGTAGAGCTGCGCATAGGAGGCGGCCGTCGAAATCGTGCCGTGGACGTAGGCTGCGGACAGACGCACACGCCAATTGGGCGTGGGGACGGCGGTAAAGGTGGCCGCCGTACCCTGGGTCTCGCGATCCACGTTGATGAAATTGCTGACCGCGCCGAATCGCCCGTTGAGGCCGGCGGGATTGATGTCGTTGGTCAGCGTGCTGGTGAACGAATACTGCTCGTTCTTCGAGTCGGTATGAAAGATCGCAAGCGAACCAGAATACTTTGAATCGGCCGTCGTCACCTTGAAGCCGGCTTCTTCGCCGACTCCATGCGCGATCGCCGGCGAATTGCCGTACGGGTCGGCCGAGTCGACCGCCGGCGGATCAAAGGAATCGGAGACTTCGACATAGGGGCGGAGCCAGGGCAGAAGCGCGTAGTTGAGGCCGGCGTTGAAGCTCGTGATTCCGTGGTTTTGCTTTCCATTGGGTGTCAGATCGCCGCTCGGCGGGGAGGGCGAGGCCGCTTCCAGTTGATTGACCTCGAGGGTGTCGCCGACGCGCATACCCAGCAGGCTCGTCAGCTTTCCTCCCATCCAATCGGTGTAGTTGGCGAGGTAGATACCCTTGTTGATCACCCGCCCGATCCGGTGATCGCCGCTGCCCGTTCCGGTGAGTCCGAGCGGATTGGCGGGAGAAATCAGCGAGGAGACCGTGTCGTTGGGGAGCAGGCGAACATAGTTCACGCCGGCGAGGGTGATCCGCTGGCTGAACGCCGGATAAAGAGGATTTTCGATCGGCCCGTTGGGCGCCCCCCAAATCTGAGTGGGAACCAGGGTGTAGCCATTGGTGGCCGTGCTGCCGGTCAGAACCGGGTTGAAGCTTCCATCGGCTTTGACGAAATTGTAGGTGATGACATCGCCGTCGGTGCGGACATAATCGGCTCCCAGAACGGTCTGGCTATGCGCCCTGCCGTTGAACAGTTCGTTGGTCATGATGGCCGAGGCCCGAATGTACTTGGAGCGAAACGGCTCGTACAAGTCGCTGAGGCTTCCTTCGGACACGCCCCAGGTTCCCGTCGGATTTGAGCTCAGATTGGGGGCCAGGAGGGTCGGACCGGCGCCGATCAGGTCGTCGATCTCGTTGCGGTAGCCGCCCGAGATTTCGGTCGAAAGCCAGTCATTCCATTTCGTCTCGATCTTGACCAGCCCCCAAGTGTCCCGGGTGTATTCCTGATAGAGATCGCCGGCGAAGGAATCGACGTTATCCCAGGTGATTGCACCGTTGCCAATATAGCCCGCGCCGCTCGGGGCGCCGTTGGAGGCGGATTGCAGTTGGTTGGTAGCCAGCAGATAATGAATGCTGTCAGCATTGCGCGCATCGGTGGCCGTGCTGACCGCCGACAGGGTCATCCCGGTGCTCGACACCTGCCTGTGGAAGACCGTCTGTTCGCCCTCGATCCGGACGATCGTATTGCTGAAGAGCTTGATCGCTATTTGGCCAAAGTCGCCCGTCATGGGGCCGCCGATGTTCACTCGGCGATTGCCAATCTCCTGGTCGGTAAGGGCCAGACGAATCGCGACGGTATCGTTGCCCATTCCGTAATCCAACTGGGCCAGCTTATGGCCGAATTGATCTACCTGGAATTCGGTGTCGCCGAATGCGGGCTGGCCCAGGCGCGCCTGTTTGGAAACGATATTGACGACGCCGCCCGCCCCGCCGACTCCGTAGAGAAGGGCCTGTGGTCCGCTGATGACATCCACACGTTCCGTGTCAAATGAGCTCGTGAAGCCCGTGCCAGTTGATCCGGCGCTGAAGAACGTATTCACCGGCATCAAGCCGTCCCGTTGCATGGTCGGGGCGGTCAGTCCGCGCAGCGAAATGAAGGAATTGGCATTGCGATCTCCGGCTTGGCTATTGGTCGCCGTCGAGCCGGGATTGGTGTTGGCCGCTCCGGCACCCGCCGAATAGGTCTGAATCATCGCCTCGACCGAGGTGGCCCCGATATCCTGCATGAACTGTGAGTCAAAAATGTCCGCCGAAACCGGCAGCTTGTTCAGCTCTGTATTGAAGGCGGTGATCGAATTGGAATTGAGCGCGTTATAGCCTTGGTCCTTGTTTCCCGAAACTTCGAAGGGCGTCAGGGTGACGGTCGTATCCGAGGTGGCAGGATGCGGCGGCGTTTGCACGGTCTGGGCGTTCAGACCGGCCGTCAGGCCGGCGATCGCAGTTGCGGCGCCCACGGAGTGGAACGCGAAGGACAAAAACGCGGCCGGAGCGCGGCGCGCGCGGAGGAATCGGGTTTGCAGGGTAGTCATGGCGGTTCGGAAATGCTGGGCTTTGCCGGCGACGCCGAAACGAAGGGGACGAGCCGGCGGTCAAGGCCGGCCAGGTTTCGGGGATCGCTGGCTATGGGGAAGAAACGGGGCCTAACGGGTAGGGATCGATTTAATGACTATGAATTGATGGAGGACAAGCGGATTATTAGATCAATCTAATAATTCTCATAGATTGCTCCCCTGGGGTGATTTCCCAATGGCGGATTCAGGCAGATGCTGCCGAATTCCGGTTTATGAATATAATCTGCGGGGCTAATCAAAGAGGCCGCCACTATATCCGATCCGCGGCTTCCACGCTTCGCTATTTTACGCAATTTATCTGTGCTTTTGCGCAACATTAGGGGTTGATTCTTGCGTCGCCCCACATCGTCGCGGCAAAATGGGCCATGCCCGCTTCCGGCACCGTCGGCGTCGTCCTGGATTCAATCATGGTTCAACGCCTCGTGCCGGCGCTCGTGCGTCAACTTTCACCCAACAGGCAGGTTTGGCTCGTGGATCTGTACCGTCCCGTCGAGGAGTTGGTGGACATGGTGCGAAGCCGGCAGACGATCGGTCTTATCACCCGATGGGTGGATGGCATCACCGACCGATTGGCCGATTTGGGCATTCCCATGGTCGCCTACAGCTTCTACGGGTCGCGACCGAATGTGATCTGTTTCGACGTGGACAACGCGGCGATCGGCCGAGCTGCCGCCAGGCATTTCCTGGATCGGGGTTTGCGCTCGTTTGCTTTCGTTGGCCGAGACCTGCCGTATTCGGCCCTGCGGCTCGCCAGTTTCCGCGAGACGGTCGAGCGGTCGGGCTATCGGTGCGCGGATTTTAACCTCCCGGCCGGACAGGAGCACTACTTTGAATACTCGCCTCCCATCAATCGGCGATTCAGCCGATGGCTGGCTGGTCTTACAAAGCCGGTGGGCGTTCTCACGGCCTATGACAAGGTGGCCTGGGAACTGGCTGATGCCTGCCGGGTTCAACATTTGCGAATCCCCGAGCAAGTCGCGGTCTTGGGCGTCAACGATGATCCGATCTACTGCGGCTTGGCGCGCCCAACGCTTTCGAGCGTACGAGTTCCCTGGGACCGAATTGGAGCTGGGGCTGCCCGAGCCCTGGAGCGCATCGTGCGCCGCCCGCAAAAACAGGCGAATCCCCGACAGCCGATCCTCTTTTCCCCTGAAGGCATTACGGTGCGCGAGTCGACCGATCGGATCGCGGTGCCGGATCCCACCCTGTCGCGGATCCTCCGTTTCATGCAAAGCCACGCCGCGGAGCCGGTGACCATCAATCAGGTGGCGGGGCAGGCCTTCTGTTCGCGCCGGCGGCTGGAAACCATGTTTCAGACCCATTTGGGCCGCAGCCCCCGAAAGGAGCTGGAGCGTCTGCGGATGGAACGGGGCGATGACCTCCTAAGGACAACCGACCTGCCGGTCGCGCGGGTAGCTGAGCAGTGTGGTTACAATTACCCCGAGCGCTTCAGCGTCGCTTTTAAGCGCACGCGGGGTGTGACTCCGATCGCATTTCGGCGGCGGTTGCGAGCCTCAGGCTGAGCCCTCAGCCGGGACCGCGGCGTAATTTCTAAATTCCGCCGTAGCTTTTATTCAGCCGTAGCGTCATGCCCAAAGGCATGCTTGCTCGGCACATTTCCCTCCTGGCGGCGGCTCTCATGGGCCCCCTGAGCGTCTCGGCGTTTCCGAGCGTTAAAGCACCTCCTCCCCCGCCTGCTCCCTCACAGAGTTCGGCTCCGGCGAACGGAGCCGAATGGGACAGCGTTCCCTTCAGCTTGCTGCCGCTGTCGCTGCAGCGGAATCCCCGGGTGGATCTCAGCGTGCTGACGGAAATGACTCCCGACGGAAAAAAGGTGACCGCGGCCACGCCATCACGGCCTGTGTATTATATTTATCACGATAGCGGATTGACCCAGGAGGGCGACATCGTGGCGGGTGAGGAACCTCCGGCGAAGGAAGTTTTGGGCCAGGCGCTCCAAAAGGCGCTCGCGGTCAATGGCTACCTTCCCGCAACCGAGACGCACGCGCCTGCGCTCATCATCAATTTTAGGTGGGGGTCCTTCAATCAGCTGACATTTACGCAGACCGGCGACGACCTGGAGCTGCAGAATCTCACGGAGCGGGCGGCGCTGGTCGGCGGCATGTCCTTCGCCGTTCAGATGATGAAGGCCTACACGCAGGGCAACCCGATGCTCGATGCTTTTCGCCTGCAAAGCGCCAGGACGAACTGGTTGGTCGATCGGGCGATGGGCAATCTCTACTTCATCATCGCGTCGGCCTATGACATCGAAGCGGCTCAGCAGGGCAAAATGAAACTGCTCTGGCGAACCAAGATGAGCACGAGCTCTCGAGGTGTCCTGATGAGCGAAACAATCCCGACTCTGGCGGTGAGTTCAGGCGCCTTTTTCGGCCGCGAAATGCCCGTGAGCCGTCTTAATCGGCCCGTGGTCAAGGACGGCAAGGTCGAGATCGGCACGCCCACCGTGAAGGGGTATTCCGATCCGTCGGCACCCACCACCACCTCCGCCCCATCCACCGGCAAGTAGATTGGACGGCAGCGGGTAGAATTACAGGCCCGAATTGGGAATATTAATTATTAGGACGGTGCAAAACGATCTCGTAAGCGCATGACGACATCATGCCAGCGCGCAGCATAGGCTGTGAATTCAGGTGAGAACCGATCATCGGCACGGATGCGCCGCCAAAATTCGAGTGCCCAGCGACAGGCTCGAGTCCAATCGGGAAGTAATTCAGGCGGTGGTGGGCGGGGAGTGAAATCACGGTGGACCAGTTCCCCCTGGATCGTTGGTGCGAGGAGCATCGGTAGCATGTCATAGACGGGGGCGAGATCGAGTGGGGCGTGGTCGCCGAACCAGAAGCCCACATTTCCTAGATGCATATCGTTGTTGGCGATGAGCTCACCGAAGCATGCGAGGCGGCGCAACTGCGCCGCTGTTTCTGGATTCAGCAGCTGCGCTGCCTCGAGGCCATACGACGCCGAGATCCACGAGGAAGCTGACGGATCCATCATAGAGGCTTCGACTCCACTCAAAGAAAGGACTCCGTGACGGCCAAAACTTTGGACGCGATCGAAGCGTTTAACTTCAAGGAATCGTCGCCCCCTTGCGTCGAATATTTCGGCCTTGGATGCGCTGATATTTTCAGCGCGCAAGAGCTCCAGTGCGTGCCATTCGCTCAACAAGAGATCAGCCCATCGTTGCCCGATGGGGGTGGAGGTGGGTGCCGAAAACTTGACGAGAACCGGATTAACGCCATCAGCGGTCATCACGCTCGCAAGGAACTTAGGCTGTTCGCCGCCGGCCGACGATCCGGGTGCATCGCCACGAGTGACACTCTCCGCGAGATCTGGATACCGTCCGGCCCGATCAGCGTGGGTCACGGCGGCGCGACTGTCTTCCAATTGCCTCCGTTGAATTCGTTCCAGCATCCGTTCGCCGACCACCAAATCACCCGGTAGGTCGTCACCTTCATTAAGGAGAAACGTAAGAACATCGTCCTGAGACCACTGCCTGGGATCGGGCGAATACCCGCCGGACTTCGTCAAGGCTTGTGCCGTCAAGCGTCCCAGGAAACCTTGAGGCCGCAGCTCCTCTAAGAAAAACGGCAAACCGCTAAACAATCCATCGGGGTAAGTAGATTCTAGCCACCTCGGGTCTGCACCCGACCAAACGACGAGGAAGCCGCCATGCAGTGCAGTAAGTTGGGCCCAAAGAGTGGCCTTTCCCATCCGATCAATGCGGTAGATTGGCCATTGTGATCCAACGAGCGGGCCCAGATTGCGGCGCAGAGCGTAACGTGCGCTGCGTCGTGCGCCGATCCGCAGAATTCGTGAACCCAACGCCGCAAGAATGCGAAAGACACTGGGTTGGCTTAGCCCGAGTTGCTCCTGCAACTCGCGAGCACTCATGATCCCGCGGCTCTGAAAAAGCAGCGTTGCTCTGGATGTGTTGTGCTCAATGGGTAGTGGCATTACGGATGAATAATAGATGAATAACAGAAAAACTGGCAATAGGCTATTGAGCAACGGCTAGAATAGAAATAGATTCAATTATTGAATAATAGAAAATAGATAATCGCGGATTCTGTTAAATATCTAATCCTTAAGAGGTTAGCCCCGTTAGCCGGCCTCGGATAGCCAACGTTGTACGATCTCGGCAAACCTCAGGCGTGCGTCTTCTGCGATCGTGAGATTTCCACCTGGGCCCGCAATTCGACCAAACGACGGTCGGCGAGCTTTCGGTCTTTGCTCTTGAGCGACCGGCGAAATTGCTTGTCACCCCTTTTCAGCAAAGCGTAATACCCTCCACTTGGCTCTAGCCGATAAAGGAAGCCTCCGATGACAAAAGAGGGTAACAGCTTCGGTCGGATGGATCCAAAAACGAGTCACAACTCGTTAATTTAGATTGGCTTCGCCAGAGTAGCTCAGTGGTAGAGCAGAGGACTCATAAGCCTAAAACGGCCCTTTTGCCGATTTTAGCCGACCTCGATCCATCTGGACTAACCGCTAATCAACAGCGAGTTGCGTTGCAGCCGTACGTCTCTCATGGTCGCCCATTTTGGCCCTTTTTCAGCCTCCACTGTAGAAAAGCCCTGTAGAAAGGATTTTTCGTCATTCACCCGAGGATTCCGGTCCACGCAATCGTGGTCTCCCGCATCTTTTCGCGACTCGCTCGCGATGAAGGCTTATGGGCACCTCCGGCGAGAACACAGTGCCGCAAAAGCAGCCAAAGTTCATTTTTAGGCCAGCCTAGCGGAGAGGGCAATTATCGATTCTTCACGTTTTGCTGTGGGTGAGGGGATGAAAGGTAAGTCGGGGTGGATGGACGCTTCGATTTTATTCAGAGAGCGTAGCGGCTTTGCTCGTTTGAGATGTCATCATTCTAGGTACTGTCGGCTTGAGAAACCTCAAACCGGCAAACGGCCAACCCACTATGATTTCGGTTCGTATTGTAGGTCGCATTTTCTCCATAGCGACAATTGCGCTTGGCCTGGATGCTTACGCTGGCGCGCAATCGACCATGTCCGTTGCGACCGCCTCCGACCTGGTCAATGCGATCGTGACCGTTGATGGCAGTCCCAATGGCAGCTTTGTGATCAGTTTCGCCGGCTCCGTGAGCCTGGGCGCTGGCGATACCCTACCTGCGATCAACACCTCCGGTTCCATTACGATCGACGGCCACGGAAACGCCTTGGACGGAGGAAGCTTGCAACGAGGATTTTTCGTTCTCGCTGGGACGGTCACGATACAAAATCTGACAATCCAGAACACCCTTGCTCAGGGTGGCGCTGGAACTGGTGGAGGGGGCGGAGGAATGGGTGCGGG
>Ga0302326_10015053_pt1 | contig 16298 bp, 13 predicted proteins | sample Palsa_T0_3_FD_202264 | JGI IMG/M metagenome (GOLD analysis project Ga0302326, IMG submission 202264) | Peat permafrost microbial communities from Stordalen Mire near Abisko, Sweden - Palsa_T0_3 | ecosystem: Environmental > Terrestrial > Soil > Palsa > Peat permafrost | place: Sweden: Abisko... | reverse complement strand
GCATTGGATTCCCTCTACATCGGCGGGCGAACGATTCACAACGCCGAAGACGGCTTCACGGCGGGGGTCAGCGGTACCGAGACGCTCGGCGATATCATCGCCTACTCGCACAATGTCGGAGCCGCGGAAGTTGGCCTGCGCATCGGCTCGCGCACGATGTACGAGATGATGCGCCGCTTCGGATTCGGCGACGCGACCGAGATCGGACTGCCGGGCGAGAATCCGGGGATCGTTCCCAAACTCGCGGACTGGAGTGAGACCTCGCTGCCGACGATGGCCTTCGGCCACGGCGTAGCGGTCACGCCGCTCGCGCTCGCACGCGCGTACGCCGCCATCGCGAACGGCGGCATCTTGCTGCGGCCGCGCATCCTCGCGGCGATCGTCGACAGCGACGGACACGAGGAGTATCGCTACGGGCGTGAAGTGGAGCGCCGCGTGATGTCGGAGCGGACGGCTGCGATCTTACGCGGTTTCCTGCGGGGCGTCGTCGTACGCGGGACGGGAAACCCCACGGCCCAAATCCCGGGGTACACGACGGCCGGCAAAACCGGCACCGCGCAAGTCGCCGAAAACGGCGGGTATTCCGCGGGGGATTACGTTGCGTCTTTTGTCGGATACGTGCCGGCGGAGTCGCCGCGCTTCGTGATCCTCGTGAAGATCGCGAAGCCGCGCGGGGCGATCTACGGCAGCGTGGTCGCGGCACCGGCGTTTGCCGAGATCGCGAAGAATGCTATGATGCACGCCGGCGTCATGCCGGCGGGTCCTCGCTTGGTTCGGCTCGACATCTCTTCGAACACCTCCGCAAACATGTCTGCGAAACACAAATTATGACCGATACCCCCGTGCGCACGACCGATGTCGCATCGCTCGTCGCGTCGCTCGATGGCGCCCGCATCTTCGGCGCCCTTCCGACGACCACGAGCGGGATCGCCTACGATTCGCGTGCGGTGCGCTCGGGCACGACCTTCGTCGCACTTCGCGGCGAGCACGTCGACGGACACCGCTTCCTCGACGAGGCGATCGCGGCCGGAGCGACGATCGCGATCGTCGACGATGCCTACGCGCTCGCGCATCCGCCGGACGCGCGCATCGCGGTCGTTGCCGTGCCGGATACGCGCCGCGCACTTTCGCGTGTCGCGGCGGCCTTCTATGCGTATCCCACTCGGTCGCTGAGCATCGCGGGCGTGACCGGAACGAACGGAAAGACGACGACGACGCATTTGATCGCGGCGATCTGCGACGCGGGCGGCATCGCCACCGGGCGCATCGGGACGCTCGGTGCGTGGTTCGGCGGTGCGATGTGGTCGCTCGATAACACGACGCCGCCCGCCCTCGAACTCAACCGGCTGCTGGCGGAGATGCGCGAACGGGGCGCACGTGCCGTCGCGATGGAGGTCAGCTCGCACGCGCTTGCCCTCGAACGCGTGCGCGACGTCCGTTTCGATATCGGCGTGTTGACCAACGTGACGCGCGATCATCTCGATTTTCATGGGACCTTCGAAGCGTACGCGGCCGCCAAACGCAGCCTTTTCGATCGCACGCGCGTTGCGATGTTCTGCGCAGACGATGCGCTCGGCGCGCAATGGGCGCGGGAACTTTCGAGCGCAGGCCGCAACGTCGTTACTTTCGGCCTCGGCGTGGGCGCGGAGGTACGCGCGGAGGGTCTCGCGCTGCACGCGCACGGAAGCTCGTTCGCGGTCGGCGGGAACCGGTTTTCGTTGGGCTTGCCGGGGCGGTTCAACGTCGCCAACGCCCTCGCGGCGCTCTGCGTGGCGCGCGCCTACGGCATCGAGGATGCGGTCAGCGTGAAGGCGCTTGCGGCGTTCGAGCGTGTTCCCGGACGCATGGAACACTTCGCCGGCGGCGGGATCGACGTGCTCGTCGATTACGCGCACACGCCGGACGCGCTCGACGTCGCCCTGCGAGCCGCGCGCGAAACCTCGAGCGGCTCGCTTTCCGTTGTCTTCGGATGCGGCGGCGACCGCGATCGCGGCAAGCGTCCGCAGATGGGGCGCATCGCACACGAGCTCGCGGATCGCGTCTACGTGACGAGCGACAATCCGCGCCGCGAAGAGCCGCAGGCGATCGTCGACGAGATCCTCGCCGGTATGCCCGCGCGCGCGGACGTACGCGTCGATCTCGACCGCCGCGCCGCGATCCGGCGCGCGATCTTGGAAGCCGCCGCGGGCGATGTCGTGATCGTCGCCGGAAAGGGTCACGAGACCTATCAGATCGTCGGCTCGACCACGTCGCACTTCGACGATCGCGATGAAGTGCGCGCGGCCTTGGCGGCGCGTGAAAGCGGGCAACGCGCGTGAAAATCACGAGCGCCGCCGCGATTGCCGCAAGCGGAGCCGAGGTGCTCGAAGGCGGAGGGATGCCGGCGCTGCTCGGATTCTCGACAGATACGCGGGCGCTGCGCGATGGAGACGCGTTCGTCGCGCTTCGCGGCGAGCGCTTCGACGGACACGCCTACGTCGCGCAGGCGCTCGAGCGTGGCGCGCAGGCGCTCGTCGTCGAGGACGCGAGCGTCGTCCCGGCACACGTGCCCGCGCTGGTAGTGGCCGATACGCGGATCGCGTATCTGGCGCTCGCAGGAGCGGCGCGGCGCGCGTCGAGCGTGCGCGTCGTCGCGGTGACGGGCAGCGCGGGAAAGACGACGACCAAAGCGTTCGTCGCGCAGATTCTCGAGCGGCTGGCCGGTCACGAGCACGTGTTCGCGACGCCGCTCAACGAGAACAACGAAATCGGCGTCGCGAAGCTGCTGCTCGGAATGCCTGAAGATGCGGCCTTCGGCGTGGTGGAATTCGGCGCGCGGCACTACGGAGAAATCGAACCGCTCGCGCGGGCCGCGTTGCCCGAGGTGGCCGTGCTCACCAACATCGGCGAAGCGCACCTCGAAATCTTCGGTTCGCGCGAACGGCTCGCGGAAACGAAGTGGGGCATTTTTGCGACCGGCGCGGTCGCGGTTTTGAATTCGTGCGACCGCGAGTCGCTCGCGCGCCACGGTTCGCTCGCGGCGCGGCCGGTGTGGTTCGGCACGGAGCACGTGCCGGAACTCGACGGCGATGCGACGCGCGTGCTCGTCTTGCATTCGGCCGAATCGGACGTCCTCGCGGTGATCGGCCCCGCGTCGGGCGAACGGCCGCTCTCCGGGCTGTATCCGGCCGGCATTTTCGTTCCGGGCGAGCACAATCGTGAGAACGTTGCGGCTGCCGCGGCCGCGGCCATCGCGCTCGGATTTCCCGCCGCGATGGTGGCGAGCGCGCTCTCCTCGCTCGCGCTCCCCTCCGGGCGCTACGAGCGCATCGAACTCGACCTCGGCGACGTGATCTACGACGCCTACAACGCCTCGATGAGCGGGACCCTCGCGACGCTTTCGTCCTTTGCGGCGGAGGTCGCATCGCGTCGCATCGCCGTGCTCGGCGGGATGGCGGAACTCGGCGCGGACGCGCCGCGCATGCACGCGGAAATCGGCGCTGCCGCCGCACGTTCGAATCTCGATCGCCTGCTCGTCGGCGGCGAATTCGCCGCCGACATCGCGCGCGGCGCGCTCGACGCGGGGTTCGATCGCTCGTGCATCGTGTGCTACAGCGACAACGGTGAAGCGATCTCGTGGCTGCGCAAACATCGCCGCTCGGGCGATCTCGTGCTGCTCAAAGCCTCACGCCGCTATCGCTTGGAAGAGATCGTCGAAGGACTGCGAGCACCACATGACGCCGCTTGAGTTCGAGGTGCCGGGGACCATCGGCGTCTCCGCGCCGCTGCACAAACGGGCCCCGTTTGCCAACGCGTTCGTCGCGATTCCGGTGCGTACGCGGTTGGTGCGAGGCGGAGACGACCTCGCGGCGGTCGTAGCGGACGCGGTGCGCGGGATCGCACGGCCTTGCGACGTGGTTGCCGTTTCGGAAACTGCGGTCGCGATCGCGCAGAACCGCATGATCGCGGCCGAGACGATCCGCCCGAGCCGGCTCGCGTACGCGCTTTCGCGCCGCGCGGGTGCTATGGCCACGATTAGCCAGCCGGAATCGCTGCAACTCGTGATCGACGAAGTCGGCCCGTGGAAGGTTGTCGCAGCCGCGGTCGCTCAGGTCGCGGGCAGACTGATCGGCAAGCGCGGAATGTTCTACCGGGTTCTCGGCGAGGCGATCTCCACGATCGACGGCTACACGGGGACGCTGCCTCCATTTGAACGCACGATCGTGCTCGGCCCGCGGGATCCCAATGGTGCCGCGCGCGAGATCGCGACGCGCATCGGTGCGCGCGCGGTGATCGTCGATGCGAACGACGTAAGCGCCGCGCTCGTTCTCGGCGCGTCCGAGGGCGTTCCGCGCGAAGCCGTCGTTCGAGCGCTGCGTGCGAACCCTCACGGCAACGGCGACGAGCAGACGCCGATCGTGGTGCTTGCCTGGCGCGCAGGAGCGGGCTCGCCGCTCGTGCTCGCATGAGCACCGTCGGCTGTGCCGTTGCTTGCGGCGACCGCGCGTTCGAGTTCGGTTCGTACGTCCCGTATGCCGTCGTCGCGTTCGTCATTGCGGCAGGGCTGGGATGGCCCGCGATCCTCCTGCTGCGCCGGCTCTCGTTCCGCCAGAAAGCGTACGAGGACGCACCGCAGTCGCACGCCCTCAAGACCGGAACGCCGACGATGGGCGGCCTCATCTTCGCAGCGGTCTTGCTCTTGTTTTGCGGCCTTGCCTGGCACGTTCCGCCTATGCGGGTGCCCTTTGTCGACCTCTCGCCGGCCGTTCTCGAACTCGCGGGACTCGGGCTTGCCTGCGGCGCGATCGGTTTCGCCGACGACTGCATGGGTATCGTGCTCGGCCGCAATCGCGGCCTCGGCGCGCGCACGAAATTCGCGCTGACCGGTGTGGCCGGCGTCCTTTTCCTCGTCGCCGTGGCCGCCACGCCGTGGCATGTCTCGACGAGTTTCCTGGCTATCGGAAACTTCGCGTTTCCCGTCCCCGAGTGGCTCTGGTATGCGCTCGGCATGGCGGTCGTGCTCTCTACCACGCATGCCGTTAATCTGACCGACGGGCTGGACGGCCTCGCAGCCGGAACGATCGTCGCGCCGCTGGTCCTTCTCGCCTACATGGCGGCACGCCGGTACGACACGTGGGCCGTGGGAGCGGTCGATCTGGTCACCGTAGGAGCGGTGCTCGGGTTCCTCATCTATAACCGCCACCCGGCGAAGGTATTCATGGGAGATACGGGCTCGCTGCTCCTTGGTGGAATATTGGCGGGCAGTGCCATCATGCTCGATCAGCAGCTTTTGCTGCCGCTCATCGGCGGTGTGTTTGCCGCCGAAGCTCTATCAGTCATCATTCAAGTGGCCTATTTCAAACGGACGAAGAAACGTATTTTCCGAATGAGCCCCTTGCACCATCACTTCGAACTTGGCGGCTGGCCTGAAACCAAGGTGACCACTCGCTTCTGGGTCGCGTCGCTCGCGCTCTCGCTCGTGGGCCTCGGCCTGACGGCGATCGGGAGTCCCGCATCGTGACGACGTCAGGTACCTTCGACGCGCGCGAGTCGGTGCTCGTGATCGGCCTCGGCCGCAGCGGCCTGGCCAGCTGCGGCGTGCTGCGCGCGCGTGGCGCGAAGGTCTTTGCCACCGACGAAAAGCCCGCGAACGCCCTCGCTTCGACGATTGCGGATCTCGAGCGAGCGGGCGTTACGTTCATTGCGCCCGAGGAACTCGAAGGGCTCGGCGCGGCCTTCACATCGTGCGTCCTGTCGCCCGGCGTGCCGCTCAACGGCGAACTCGTGCGCCGCGTGCAGGCGCTGCGCATATCGGTCTACTCCGAGATCGAAGTGGCCTACCGGATCAGCAAGGCGCCGATGGTCGCGATCACGGGTACCAAAGGGAAGACCACCACGACGGCACTCGTCGGGAAGATGTTCGCGCGCGCCGGCAAGACGACGCACGTCGGCGGAAACATCGGCAACGCCCTCATCGACGAAACGTTCGTGGCGGCCGCGAGCGATTGGGTGATCGCCGAGGTTTCGTCGTTCCAGCTCGAGTCGATCCGTTCGTTCAAACCGCGCATCTCCGCGATTCTCAACCTCTCGCCCGATCATCTCGATCGCTATCACTCGATGGACGAATACAGTGAAGCGAAGTTCCGGATCTTCGCAAACCAGTCTCCGGGCGATACGTTCGTCGGCAACCTCGACGACCCGATCGTCGGCGAACTCGCGGAGGGCGAGGGAACGAAGCGCGTTCCGGCGCGCGCCTGGTGGTTCGCGCTCGCGCCGCACCGCATGTCGACCCTGTACGTGCGCAACGAACGAATAACGTTCGCGCCGCCGCTCGGCGATCCGCGTCCGGTTGAGATCATGCCGGTTTCCGAAATTCCGCTGCTCGGCCGCCACAACGTCGCAAACGTCCTCGCCGCGCTTGCGATCGGTCTCGCGGCCGACCTCGATCCCGCCGCGCTGCGCGCCGCGGTGCAAGATTTCCAGCCGCTCGCGCATCGCTTGCAGCGCGTCGCCGAGGAAGACGGAATCGAGTACATCGACGATTCGAAATCGACCAATCCGGGTTCCGTCGTCGCCGCACTCGCCGCCTTTTCGAAACCGATCGTGTTGATCGCCGGCGGCAAATCGAAGCGCACCGATTTCCGCGCGATGGGCGAGGCGATTCGCAAGCGCGTGAAGGCCGTCGTGCTCATCGGCGAAACCGCGGAAGAGATCGCGACGGCGATCGACTGCAAGACCGCGGCGCGCGCGAACAGCATGGAAGAAGCCGTCGCGATCGCGCGCGGCCTGGCGCAGTCCGGTGACGTGGTGCTCCTCTCGCCCGGCTGCGCGTCGTTCGATATGTTCGCGAGCGCGGAAGCCCGCGGCGACGCGTTTGCGCTCGCCGTCACCGCGCGAGCGGCCGCGCGTGGTTGATCGCGCCGAACACCCGCGCACGGCGGCCGGCGCCGATGCGACGATCGTCGCGACCGTCGGAACGCTCGTCGCGATCGGGCTCGTGATGATCTTCAGCGCCTCGAGCGTGATCGCGGTGGCGCTGCACCACGATGCCGGGTATTTCCTCAAGCGGCAGGTCGCGTGGCTCGCAGTCGCGATCGTCTCGGCGTACGCGGCGTACCGCATCGACTATCGAAAGCTGCGGCAGATCGCACCGGCGTTGCTGTTGCTGAATTTGCTGGCGCTGCTGCTCGTGTTGCTGCCGCACGTTGGGACGCTTGCCGGCGGGGCGACGCGCTGGCTCGGGTTCGGCCCCGTGCAATTCGAACCGTCGGAGTTCGCGAAGCTCACGCTCGTCCTCTACCTCGCGACAGCCCTTGCGACCAAGGGTGCGAAAGTTCGCTCGTTCGTGCACGGCCTGTTCCCGCTCGCATTCGTCGCGGGCCTCGTGGCCATGCTCGTCGTCAAGGAGCCCGATTTTGGCACGGCGAGCTTGCTCGTATTCACGACGGCGACGATGCTCTTCGTGGCCGGCGCGCGCGTCGAGCACTTGCTGGCGATCCTGGCGGCGATCGCCCCCTTCGCGACGCTGCTCGTGCGACACGATCCGTACAAGTGGGCGCGCATCACGGCCTTCATCGATCCGTGGCAAGATCCGCAGGACAAAGGCTTCCACATCGTTCAGTCGTTGATGGCGCTCGGCAGCGGCGGCTGGTTCGGCGTTGGTTTGGGCTTCTCGCATCAGAAATTTTTCTGGCTACCCGAGCCGTTCACCGATTTCATCGCTTCGATCCTCGGCGAGGAGGCGGGCTTCGCAGGCATGCTCGTCGTGATCGTGCTCTTCATCGCGTTTGCGTATCGCGCGGTGCGGATCGCGGTCGCGGCGCCCGATCGCTTCGGGTTTTTCCTGGTCGTCGGCGCCATGGCGTCGATCGTGATCCAGGCGTTCGTCAACCTCGGGGTCGTCTCGTCGTCGTGGCCGGTAACGGGCGTACCGTTGCCGTTCATCTCGTTCGGCGGTTCCTCGCTCGTAGTCTCGCTCGTGTTCGCCGCGCTGATCATGAACGTCGGGCGCTCGCGAAAATCCGCCTTTCGCGAGCCCACGGCCGCCCGCGCTGGCGACGGTCGCGCATGAGGCTGGCGCTCACCGGCGGCGGCACCGGCGGCCACGTCTACCCGGCGATCGCGATTGCCGAAGCGTTTGCGCGCGAAAAGGATTTCACGCCGCTGCGCGTGCTGTTCATCGGCACGAAAGACCGCATGGAAGCGCAGATCGTTCCGAAGGCCGGCCTGGATATCGAATTTGTGCGCGCCGCTCCGCTCGAACGGAAGCTCTCCGCGCAATTCTTCACGATGCTCGTGACCAATGCAGTCGGTTTCATCGAATCGCTCGGGGCGTTGCGCGATTTGCAGCCGGACGTCTTGATCGCCACGGGCGGGTACGTAGCGTTGCCGGTGGTCGCGGCGGCCCGCTTCGCGCGGGCGCTCGGGCTCCTTGGAACCAGGATCGCGGTGCTCGAACCCAACGCCGTGGCCGGTCTTGCGAACCGGCTGCTCTCGCCGCTCGTCGATGAGATCTGGTATTCGATCGGGCCCGCAGGCCGCACGTTGACGGCGCGCGAGTTCGTGGTCGGTACGCCCGTTCGCTCATCGATCCGGCGGAGCATGGAGCCGGCCCAAGCGCGCAAGGCTCTCAAACTCGATCCCGAGCGAGTCACGATCGTCGCGATGGGCGGCAGCCTCGGCGCGAGTTCGATCAATGCGGCGGTTGCGGATTACGTCGTGGCCGGGCTGCCGGCGGACTGGCAACTGCTGCTCGTCGCGGGAGAGCGCGAGCAGAACGAGATGTGGCGTCGCCTCGGCTGGCGCGATCACGTCAAGGTGATCCCGTACATCGACGATCCGCGCCTCGCGTACGCGGCGGCCGACATGTTCGTTTCGCGCGCCGGCGCTTCCACGATCGGCGAGCTTGCAGCGACTGCTACTCCGGCGCTGCTCGTCCCTTATCCGCACGCGACGGGCGATCACCAGATGGCAAACGCCAGGGCCTACGCCGCCGGCGGCGCCGCGCGCGTCATCCCGGACGGGGAGCTCGATGCGGGCCGCTTGCGGCTCGAATTGACGGCCGCGCTCGGGAAGGAACGCTTGGACGCGATGCGGACGGCCGCGCAGCGCGGAGCGCTTGCCGACGCGCGCGCGGCGATCGTGGCACGGGTAAAGACCTGGCCGATTGCGAACACGAAAACTCCGTGAGATTTTCGGCGGGCGCGGACCCGGGCACGGTACATTTTATCGGCATCAGCGGCATCGGTATGTCCGCCCTCGCGCGCGTGCTCATGGCGCGCGGCTATCGCGTAACCGGCTCCTCCGACCGTCGCAACGCATTGATGGACGAGCTCGCGAGCGAAGGCGCGCGCGTTTTCGTCGGACACGATGCCGCACACGTGGGCGACGCATCGACGGTCGTGATCAGCACCGCGATCGGCCGCGATAATCCCGAGCTGGTCGCGGCGCGGGCGCGCAATCTCGAAGTCGTGCATCGCGGCGCGTTGCTCGCGCATTTCATGAGCGACCGGCGCGGTATAGCGATCGCCGGCACCCACGGCAAGACGACGACGACCGCGATGGTCGCGCGCGTGCTCGAAGCGGGCGGCCTCGACCCGACGGTGCTCGTGGGTGGCGAACGGATCGACACGCACACCAATGCCCGCGACGGCAAGGGCGCGTGGCTCGTCAGCGAAGCGGACGAATCCGATCTCTCGTTTCTCGATCTGCGGCCGGAAATCGCCGTGGTGACCAACATCGAGAACGATCACATCGCCTCCGATGCGGAACTGCCGCGTATGATCGCCGCCTTCGAGCGCTTCGCTGCAAATATCTCCGCACACGGCGTCGCTTACTTCGGCATCGACGAGGCGCACGCGGCGTCGCTTGCGGGCCGGACGCGCGCGGCGCGCACGCGCACGTTCGGATTTCACGCGGCGTCGCACGTTCGCGCGACGGGCGCGGCCTACGGCGGGTTTGGATCGCGCTTCGCGGTCGTCGTCGACGGCGTTCGTCTCGGCGAGGTCGTGCTCGCCGTGCCGGGCGCCATCAACGTGCTCGACGCGTTGCCGGCGATCGCGATCGGGCTCGAACTCGGCTTGCCGTTCGGCACGGTGGCGGACGCGCTCGCCGGCTTCCGCGGCGTGCGGCGACGCTTCGAGATTTTGGCACGCACCGAGCGCATGACGCTCGTCGACGATTACGCGCATCATCCCACGGCGGTCGCCGCGACGATCGCGGCCGCCCGCGCGGATTTTGCGGGCCCGATCGTGGTTGCGTTTCAACCGCATCGCTACACGCGCACGCAGTATCTCGCCGGCGACTTCGCGCGCGCGTTGCGCGGCGCCGATCACGTCGTGCTCACCGACGTCTACGCGGCTTCGGAAGCGCCGTTGCCCGGCGTCGATGCGACCGCGATCGGCGCGCCGCTCGCGGCCCTTGGAGCGGACGTCGCGTACGTGCGCGCCGTCGAGGATCTGCCGGCGTACTTGCTCGAGCATGCGCCGAGCGGGGCGCTCGTGCTCGCGCTTGGGGCGGGGAACATTAGTCTCGTCGCGGCGAAGCTCGCGGCGCTCCTCGAGCCCGAGCGAGCCCTCGCGCTGTGATCCAAGCGTGCGCGAGCGCGCTCGCCGCACCCGATCGCGAGCTGCTGCGCGAGCTTTTGGGCGAGCGCGTGCGCTTCGACGAACCGCTCGCGCCGTACACGTCGTGGAAGATCGGCGGCCCCGCGGACGCGCTGGCGAGCGTCGAAACGGCGGCCGAACTCGAGGGCATCATGCGCCTGGTCTTCAAGCGCAATCTGCCGTGGTTCGTGCTGGGCAGCGGTTCGAATCTGCTCGTGGGGGATGGCGGGATGCGCGGCATCGTGATTCGCCTGGGCGGTGAGTTCTCCGCGATCGACGTGAACGCGGGCGACGGGCACGTGCGCGTCGTGGCGGGCGCCTCGGCCTCGATGCCGCTGCTCGTGGCGCAAGCGGCGTCGCGCGGCGCGATCGGCATCGGTTCGCTCGCCGGAATTCCCGGCAGCGTCGGCGGATCGTTGCGTATGAACGCCGGGACCGATCGCGAGATCGGCGATTTCGTGCGCGAGGTGTGGGTGCAGACTCCCGCAAAGCCGGCCGCGCACGCGGTGACGCCGCAGTATTTCTACCGCCATACGACCCTCGCGCGCGACGCGGTCGTGGCGCGCGTCGCGCTCGAATTCGAACGCGGCGAAGCGCTGAGCGTACGCGAGGAAACGCAAGCGCGCCTGGTGCGCCGCAAGACGACCCAGCCGCTGCAGCAGCCAAACGCCGGATCGTGTTTTCGCAATCCGGCGGGCGACAAGGCCGGCCGGTTGATCGAAGCCGCCGGTGCGAAGGGCTGGACCCAGGGCGATGCCGAGGTTTCGGCCGTGCACGCGAACTTCATCATCAACCGCGGCCGCGCGACCGCCGCGGACGTGGCATCGTTGCTCGCTCGCGTGCGGCGCGAAGTGTGCGCGCGCTTCGGTGTGGAACTCGAGTTGGAAGTGCACTTCGTCGGCGTGTTCGTATGAAGAGCGAGACGAGGGTCGCGGTCGTGATGGGCGGACCGAGCAGCGAGCGCGACGTCTCGATCGCCTCGGGGCAAGGCGTGCTCGCGGCGCTCGAACGCCTGGGCTACGAAGCGCGCTCGCTCGATTTCGACGGCCGCTTCGTCGAGGCGATGGCGGCCTTCGCACCGGACGTCGTATTCAACGCGCTCCACGGACCCGGCGGCGAGGACGGCACGATCCAAGGCATTTTGGACTGGCTCGGCGTGCCCTACACCGGCAGCGACCTGGCCGGTTGCGCGCTCGCGATGGATAAGCACCTTACCAAAAAATTGCTCTCGGCCGAAGGTCTTCCGACCCCGGCCTGGGACACGTTCGATTTCGAAGGCGGCACCCTGCCGCTCTTACCGGGTTCGCTCAACCTGCCGCTCGTCGTGAAGCCGCGCAACGAAGGTTCGAGCGCGGGCGTGTCGCTCGTTCGCACGCATGAAGACTGGTCGCGCACGATGATCTCGATATCGGAACGCCGCTCGCAGATCTTGGCCGAGGAGCTCGTGGAGGGCCGCGAGTTCTCGTGCGGCGTGCTCTTCGAGAGCGCGTTGCCGGTGATCGAGATTTTGCCGCAGGGCCGCGAGTTTTACGACTACGAAGCGAAGTATTCGAGCGGCGGGAGCCGCCACGAAACGCCAGCCCATATCGATCACGATCTCGCGCATCGCCTGCAGATGCTCGCCCTTTCGACGCACCGGCTGATCGGGCTACGCGATTATTCGCGCACGGATTTCATGGTGACCCCCGCCGGGCGCCCGTACATCCTGGAGATCAATGCCCTGCCCGGCCTGACATCCACCAGCCTCTTTCCCGACGAGTGCGCGGCCATGGGGATCACATTCGATGCCCTCATCGACCGCCTCATACGGGCGGCCCTCGACCGGGGGCGCTCTTTGGTCGATATCCTATGAATGGCTGAGACGGCACCGCAGGTGGCGACGCTCGGCCGCCTCGCCAGAACGGCGATCGCGGCCGGTCTTTTTCTCGGTATCGGTGCTCTCGCCTTCGCCCTGCCCGACCAGCATCTCGCGTTTCTCGAGATCGTTCCGCTCGTCTTGCTCGCGCGCGCCTACGGCCTGCGCACGAGCATCGTCGCGGCGGCCGGCGCGGCCCCGGCGCTCGATCTTTTGCAGCATCGTTTGCAGCAGCACGAACCCCTGCTCCATACCGCCATCGAAACGTTCGTGCTGTTCGCGATCTTTGTGGCCGTGCTGATCTTCATCGAGCGCTACGAAGACGTATTGGCACGGACCTATCGGACGGCGGCCGAACGCATGTCGTCGGAGAACGCGGCGCGCTTACGCGAGCTTTCGATCAGCCTGCCGGACGCGGTGCGGCGCGAAGAAGCGCAGGTTCGCGAACGCGACCTGATGGCCATCGCCGAGGCCATGCCGCAGCTCGTGTGGCGCTCCGATAGCACGTTGCAGATCGAATATTTCAATAACGCCTGGATCGCCTACACGGGCCTCGAACCCGATACGTTGCGGCGTTTGGGACTGCGCGCGCCCCTCCATCCGCAGGATCTTCCGAACGTGCTCGAGCGCTGGGCGGAGGCCAACCGCGACGGATCGGTGTTCGACGTCGAATGCCGGCTGCGAAAATCCGACGGCTCCTATCATTGGTTCGTCGCGCGGGCCACGCCGCTCAACGGTGCGACGGGCGAAATCGTCCGTTGGTTCGGCACCTGCACCGATATCGACGCGCAGAAACGCGCGCAAGCCACGCTCGAGAAGCGCTTCGAACTCGCGCAGCGCGTTTCGGAAGCCTTCCAAGAAGCGTCGCTCCCCGCGTCGCTGCCCGCCGTGCCCGGCGTCGAATTCTCCGCGCTCTACCGCGCCGGCCGCCGGGAAGCCGCCGTGGGCGGCGATTGGTACGATGCGCAGCGACTGCTGGATGGCCGCGTCGTCATCTCGATCGGCGACGTGGCCGGCAGCGGGCTCGCCGCCGCCATCACGATGGTCGCGATGCGCCAAGCGATCCGCGGTGCCGCCCAAATCCATGCCGACCCCGTTGCGATTTTGGAAGCGGCCGACCGCACGCTGCGCCAAGACACGCCCGACTGCATGGTGACGGCCTTCGTCGCCGTCTACGACCCCGTCACACGCGCCCTGCATTACGCGGGCGCCGGCCACCCGCCGCCGCTGATCCGGCGCCGCGACGGCACCGTGGTCGAGCTCTCGGCCCCGGGCCTCCCGCTCGGCGTGCGCCGCAAAGGGGATACGGAGCCGGGCGACCTCGTCCTCGAGCGCGGCAGCACCCTCGTGCTCTACACGGACGGCTTGATCGAATCTACGCACGACCTCATCGCGGGCGAACGCCGCCTGCGTGAAGCGGTTACCGCGGTCGACGGATCGTCTCCGGCCCAGGCCGCGCAGCATATCGCGAGCGTCGTTCTCGCCGACGGCGCGCGCGACGATGTCGCCATTCTCACCCTGTGCCTCGGGCCCGAACCCGATGACGAGCGCTACCGGCGCTGGACCTTCGACTGTGAAGACCGCTTCGCGGCTCGCGAAATCCACCAGGCCTTCGTCGCGTCGCTCGTTGCGGCCGGCGCCAACGACGAGCAGGTGCGCGATGCCGAAGTCGTGTTCTCGGAACTCCTGGGCAACGTGGTTCGCCACGCGCGCGGCCCATGCGACGTCGTCCTCGACGCGAGCGGCATTCTTCCGGTGCTGAGCATGCTCGACCGGGGGCGGGGCTTCACGCGCGCCGCCCATCTGCCCGCGGACACCTTCGCCGAGTCGGGGCGCGGGCTGTTCATCGTCCGTCAATTGACCGCCGAGTTCAATGCGTCGCGGCGGCCCGGAGGCGGGACGCACGCGCGCGCCGTTCTCTACGTCGACCGGCTCGCTTCGGTGCCGGAGCGCACGGTGCGGGTGTCCGCCGTCGCCTGAGTCCCGGCTTTTCGGGTCCCTGGGCCCGCATGAATGGTTATTGCCTGCAATTTCGAAAACGGAACCGGGCTATGTCAACCGCAGGGATTATCGTCGACCGGGGGCTGGAAGGGGTGGTCGTCGGATCGACCATGCTCAGCAACGTCGAGGGCGAGATCGGGCGGCTCACCTACCGCGGGTTCGATATTCACGATTTAGCGCCGACCGCGACTTTTGAGGAGATCTGCCATCTGCTGCTGTTCGGCGCATTGCCGACGGCGCATCAGCTCGAAGATCTGCGCGTTCGTTTTGCGGCCAATCGAAGCGTTCCCAAAGAGCTGATCGCGTGGCTCGGCTCCGTGCCCAAGGACGCGGCGCCGATGTCGGTGCTGCGCACGATGATTTCCGCGCTCGCTTTGTTCGCGCCGCATCTCGAAGGCGGCGGGCACGCGTCGAATCCGCGCGCGGCGATCGCGCTGATCGCGAAGACCCCGACGCTCGTGGCGGCCTGGAATCGTATGCGGCGCGGACTGCAGCCGATCGAGCCGCTTCCGCACCTCTCGACGGCGGCGAATTTCTTGTACATGTGCTCGGGGCGAGCGCCGATCTACGAGGCCGAGCGCGCGCTCGATACGTACCTCGTGCTCCTGGCCGATCATTCGTACAACGCGTCGACGTTTGCGGCGCGGGTCACGGCCTCGACGCGCGCCGACATTTATGCGTCGGCGGTGTCGGCGATCGCGACGCTCGAGGGCGATTTGCATGGCGGCGCGCCGAGTAAGGTCATGAAGATGATCTTGGAGATCGAGCGGTCGGAGGGCGCGGACGCGTACGTCCGCGACCTGCTCGCGCGCGGCGAAAAGATCATGGGGATGGGACATCGCGAATACAAAGTGCGCGATCCGCGCGCGACCCATCTCGAAGCGATGGCGAAGGCATTGGCCGAAGCGTCGGGGACGAAGTGGTACGGCGTCGCGCGCGCCCTCGAGGAAGCGGCGACCGTCGCGTTGACCGAAACGAAGCCGGGCCGGCGCATCTTCGCGAACGTCGAATTCTACACCGCGCCGACCTTGTATTCACTCGGCCTCGCTCCCGATGAATTCACGTGCATGTTCGCGTGCGGGCGCATGGCCGGCTGGACGGCGCACGTGCTCGAGCAGAGCGGCGACAACCGGTTGATTCGGCCGCAAGCGACGTATACGGGGCCTGGCCCCTCGAAATTCGAACCGCTCGAGCGGCGCGGGCGCGGCGAGCGGCCGGCTGCGGGCCTGTGATGCACGTGCCGAGGCGCGCGACGATCTCGCGAGAGACGAAAGAGACGTCGATCGATTTGGAACTCGATCTCGACGGCGGCGAACGCGCGATCGCGACGGACGTGAAGTTTCTCGATCACATGCTCGACGCGTTTGCGAAACACGCCGGTTGCGGCCTGACGCTGCGTGCCCGCGGCGACGGGATGGACCACCACCACCTCGTCGAGGACGTCGGCATCGCGCTCGGGAGCGCGATCGGAAAAGCTCTCGGCGACAAAACGGGGATCGCCAGATTCGGCTCGATGGCCGTGCCGCTCGACGACGCCCTCGTACTCGCGAGCGTCGATCTCTCCGGGCGCGCCTGGTCGAACTTCAGCGTGACGTTCGGCGTCGAGAACCTCGGCGATCTCAAGACGGAAATGATCGGCCACTTCTTCCACAGCGTCAGTGAAAACGGCCACTTCAACCTGCACCTCGTGCAACTCGGCGGCCACAATGCGCATCACCTCTGCGAGGCCTCGTTCAAAGCCTTCGCTCGCGCGTTCGCGCAGGCGATGGCACCGAGCGGCGACACCTCGGTTCCTTCGACGAAAGGTCTGCTCGCGTAATCCTTATGCCCGACTACACACTTCACGACGATGCCGGCAA
>Ga0302326_10015051_pt1 | contig 16302 bp, 12 predicted proteins | sample Palsa_T0_3_FD_202264 | JGI IMG/M metagenome (GOLD analysis project Ga0302326, IMG submission 202264) | Peat permafrost microbial communities from Stordalen Mire near Abisko, Sweden - Palsa_T0_3 | ecosystem: Environmental > Terrestrial > Soil > Palsa > Peat permafrost | place: Sweden: Abisko... | reverse complement strand
TCAAAGATGGATTCCTAAAAGTGGCTGTCCGTACGCCCGATGTGTTCCACGTTTTGTATGCGACGGATAAGGCATTCTTCGATCACAAAAGCATCTCGGCGTTGCCCCGCAACTCTCCCATCCCCAAATGGAATCTAACAACCGACGGTGATTCGGCCGCGCTCGCTACCGAGCATCTCAAGGCGAAGATCGAATTGACGACTGGTGCCGTGAGCTTTTTCGACGACGCCGGCAAACTGATTCTGGCGGAAAAAGCCGATGGACGGACCGTCGAGCCGGCCGAGGTGCAGGGGGAGAAGACGTTCCACGTTCGCCAGCGTTGGCAGGCCAGCGCCGATGAATCGCTATACGGCCTGGGCGAATTGCAGCTTGGGTTTACCGACATCAAAAACTGGGACCTGGATCTCTGGCAGCACAATGGCACCGTCGTCTCGCCATTTCTCGTCAGCAGCAAAGGGTATGGCATTTTTTGGGACAATCCCTCCTTCACGCGCTTTGGCGATCTTGGACAATTTGTGCCGATTCCTTCGGAAGATTTGATCGATGACAGCGGCAACGCCGGAGGCCTATCGACGGGGACATTCGTAGATAGTGCGGCGAAATTGCAAAGCCCGACGACCGCGCCAACGCTCGCGATCAGCGGCCGCGGCGGCCGGCGCGGACGCGGCGGAACGCGCTGGGAAGGACAGCTCGCGCCGACCGTCACCGGCGATTACCAATTCCAAACCTATTCCAACGGCACCATTCGCGTCTGGCTAAATGACAAGCTGATCATCGATCATTTTCGGCAGAACTGGCTCCCTTGGTATGACGTGGCCCGCATTCACATGGAGGCGGGTGGGCATTATCCAATCAAGATCGAATGGTCGGCGGATGGGCAGGGGAATCAGTTGGCCGTCAATTGGAAGCCGCCCGTCGCCGATCGCGATGGGCAGGGCACTTCGCTCTGGTCGGAAGTGGGCGGCGGCGTCGATTATTATTTCTGCTACGGCCCAACCCTCGATCATGTCATCGCCGGCTATCGGAACATCACCGGCCGCGCCAACATGCTGCCCGACTGGGCGATGGGATATTGGCAATCGCGCGATCACTACACCAATCAGCAGCAGAGCATTGATGCCGTCGCGGAATTTCGCAAGCGCCGGATACCGCTGGATAATATCGTTCAGGATTGGCAATATTGGCCGGGCGCAAGCCTCAACACCGTGGGCTCCTGGGCGTTTGATCCAACGCGATATCCCGACCCGGTTGGCTGGATCAAAGCCATTCACGATCGGCACGCACACCTGATGATTTCCATCTGGGGATGGATCAGCGCGCTTTCTCAGCCCAACAAGAATTACCAGGAGATGCTCGAGAAGAAATATTTGCTCGGGACCAACGGCGGACGCAATGCGCGCACATTTGTGGATTTCTTCAACCCCGACGCCGGAAAGTTATTCTGGCAGCAACTGAATGCCGAGATGTTCAGCAAGGGAATCGATGCCTGGTGGCTCGATGCGGCCGAGCCGGATATCGCGGAAATTCCAACGCTCGACGCTCAGCGAACGCTGATGAATCCCAACGGCATGGGAACCGGCGCCAAAGTGCTCAACGCCTATCCGCTTCTGGAGAGCAAGGCTGTCTACGAGGGTCAGCGCGAAACGGCGCCCGATCGCCGCGTTTTTATCCTCACGCGCTCCGGCTACCCGGGCATGCAGCGCTACTCGGCAGTGGTCTGGTCCGGAGATTCCACATCCACCTGGCCGGCCATGCGCAACCAGATCATGGCGGGCCTGGGTTACTCGATATCGGGGATGCCTTACTGGTCGATGGACATTGGCGGATACCAGCCGCTGCCGCGATTGACCAATCCCAAAACCCCTGCCGACAAGGATGAGTGGGATGAGCTCAACACCCGCTGGTTCCAATTCGGAACCTTCGTGCCGATCATGCGCGTGCACGGGCAGGGCGCGCGCGAGCTGTACAATTTTGGCGATCATGCGCTCGCCGCGATGACGCGGTACGATCAGTTGCGCTACGCCCTCATGCCATACATCTATTCCCTGGCCGGCGATGTCACTCAGAACGACGGCACGATCATGCGGCCGCTTGTGATGGATTTTCCTTCCGATGCGACGTCCCGCGAGGTGAGCGATCAATTTATGTTCGGCCCGGCGTTTCTGATCAGCCCGGTCTGCACGTACAAGGCGCGCACCCGCTCGGTCTATCTCCCGCCCGCGGCCCAGTGGTATGAATTCTGGAGCGGCAGCGCGAAGCTAGGCGGGCAGACCATCCAAGCGGATGCCCCCTTTGATTCGATGCCCCTCTTCATCAAGAGCGGCTCGATTATTCCCACCGCGCCGGTGGTGCAGTACACCGGAGAAAAGCCGCACGATCCGATCACGATCTACGTCTACGGCGGCGAGGACGGCGCATTCAGTTTGTACGAAGATGAAGGAACAAACTTCAATTATGAGAAAGGCGCGTTCACGCGCATTCCGATGACCTGGAACCAAGCCGCCCAGACGCTGACGATCAGGAAACGGCAGGGTTCATTCCCCGGCATGCTGGAGAAGCGGACGTTCAACGTCATCTTCGTGACCAAAGACACGCCGGTTGGATTCTCCTTTGATGCACAGCCGGGGCAAAGCGTCGAATACGTCGGGAATGAAATTGCCGTGAAGTCGAACTAATCCGAGTAATTCAGATTAAACACGAAGAGACCACGGCACGAAGCCGCACGAAGGAAGGCCAGGAGATTCTGCTCCGTAATTTGCGCAACCTGCGACGGTAATTTTCGGGTTCGAACGGTTCACAATTCACCGCCTTCAAACTTCATCGGCGAAGGCGATATTTCCCGGATGAATGTCCAGCAGCGTGTACCCCGTGGCCAGCCGGAACATCTCCGCGACATGCAATGCTTTTGTCCATCGATCGTCGAAGAGTTCCCGCAGATGCGCGTAGTGCTCCGCCATGATCTCTTCATCAAAATCCGGGACCTCCCGCGGCAATTTCGCGCCAGCAAAATCCAATACGAACGGCCGCGTGACGATCGTCATTTCGATGGCTCGCAATTCATCGTCTTTCAGAATGAATTCCGGGACATGATGGCCCGCGATCTCAATGATCTGTCGTTGGGCCAGCAGGCGATAAACCTCCGCCTCGCGCTCGTAACGATCCAGCCGGTCGAAGAATTTAACGGCCGTGTTCTGTGCAGTTCGCCAGACTGTCCCATCCTGGCCCACACCGGCACCAAGTTTGTCGACGCATACGCGACCGTGACGCGCGAGGAACATTGAAGTACAATCTGAATCCATGAGCGTTCCAATCGAACCCAACCCGACCGAGACTTCTGCCACGCAGTGGAACTACGTTGAGGTTCGGGTTACCGACGGCCAACGCGTCTTGCGCCCAACACACACCTCATTCGATCGCCTGATTTTCGCCGAGCCGCCAAACCTCTCCTCGAAACAGATCGAGATTGCGGTTACCAATAACGGCCAATCGCATACAAGCCAAGCCCGAGTTCTCCCCCACGACCCTGCCTCCACGCGCATTCCCATCGAACTCATCAACACCCAGCAAGAAGCCCCCGCTAAGCGGATCGCGTAGAGCGCCGGGTCGGCGTGGAACAAACGGAACAAAACGGAACAGTTTGGAACAGTGTTTTGGCCGTCCCGTGCTCCATTTGTCAGCTGCTTGCTTTTGCGTGTTGGTGGAATGGGACGGGTATGCACCGGTTCTGAGCAGATTTTGGACCACGGATTTCCCGGATGGGAACGGATGGGGGAGGGCAACGGAAAAGCCAGCGTCCTACCGCTCCGCTTTCCTACGGAACTGGTAGCCGGAGATCTTGCCGATCCCGGGATCGTTTCTTCACTCGCCCGCCTCCGTGGACAACTCCGCCTGTTTAAGCACGAGCTGGGTCGCATCTTCGGACAAATCCGGCGGATATCCGTACATCGCCAAAAGCCGCCGCACCTTACGCCGCAGGTCTGCCCGGACCGATTCCCGCTGCGTCCAGTCCAGGCTCTGTCTCAGAACCCAATGGCCGCACGACAGCACAGAATCGGCTCAGATGCAAGAAGCGACGGCGAGAGCTGGGTCTTGATGGCCCTTCGAGCCGTCGCGCCGACGCAGGTGTGCCGATTCTGTGCTGCCTTCGGTGGGCCGGAAAGGGCATGGCCGCTTCGTTGTCGCTCCTCGCTGTATCGTTTAAATACGGCTTCGCCGCTCCGCCTCGCATCCACGCCCTTTCCGGCCCATCGTGAGGCCATTGGGTTTTGAGGCAGAGCCTAGCTCGGGCATCTTCTTGACCATCTCCGACAACTCGCGGGCCATCAGGCGCAGCGTGTTGGATTTCATGACGTCCTTTGCCGATCCGTTCTCCGCCAGCGCGTCATAGAACGCCACCTCTTCTCCATCGAGTCCCAATTCCTGGCCGTGCTTCTTCGCCTTGCGAACCCACTTCGCCAGCTCCAGGAGCTGCGCGATCATCTCGGCCGTAGTAATCTGCTTGTTGGTGTAGCCCAGCATCGCCTTTTCGAGCGCGGCTCGGAATTTCTGCGCCTGCACGAGGTTCGTTCCGCCCGCTGATCTTGATCTGATCGGTCAGCAGCTTTCGCAGCGTTTCCAGCGCGAGGTTCTTCTGCTCCAGCGCGCCGACCCGCTCCAGAAAATCGTCCGAGAGGATGTCCAGCCGAGCCGCGTCGAGCCCGGCGGCGGCGAACAAGTCGATCACGTCGCGACCGCTTCAATTTTCTACGTTGAGATAAGCCGTGCCGTCACCGGATCGTACCGGTAGCTGCTGATCGATTGATCTTTGATCCGCCCGATTGCCTCATCGATCGCCGGCAAAGGCACAAGAAACCACTCCCGCGGCTCGACCTGCGATCCGAAGCGGTCCTTTAGCTCTAAGTCCAACCGTGCCGGCGCGAAGACCTTGTGCAAAAGGCCCTCCATCGCCTTCCGATTAACGTTCGCCAACTTGTATTCGGCGACCACCTCCACTTCAGCGAGTAGATAAGTCGGATCTTTTTTGGCGTTTCCGAGCCTGCCTTTTACCTCGCCACCCGTTACGCCAATCTTGTGGATTAGATCGCGGTGCGCGGCGACGAAAGGGTGTTCCGATTGGCTCCGCAGAACGTAGATCGAGCCGGCCGCCGCGTCCCCCTCGTCGACCCGATCGGCGAACAATGGCGCAGCGACCTCGTCCGGTGGAAGGATCTTGCGATTCCCTTCCTCGTAGAGCGCACGTTTTAGCGACCGCAGCCACAAATTTGCTTCGGTTCCGTTATCGAAGATCACACGCAGCCGGCGGTCCCCGGGAAAAAGGTGTTTGTCCACCGATTCCCCAGTGCTGGCGATCAGCGCCTTCTGGCCGCCGATGATGAAAAGCGCGCCCGGCGCGAAGTTGTCCGCGTCTTTCTCCCGGCGCTCGAATGTCGCAGTCTGCCGCCGGCCGGCGCCTAGTTCGCTCTGCACCTTCTCGAATATGGGGCGAAACGATTCGAAATCGGCGCACGGAGCGCGCCGGGCGACGTCTTCCGCGGCCGTTCGCTCGGCGTTCGATCGGACGTGAACGAGTTTTGAAACATCGCTGTCCTTCGGCGTATCCGTGTCCACACCAAGGGCCGCAAGCAAATCGTCATCGCTCGCCCCATCAACTGCCCCCCGAGTGTTCGCATGAAGCGGTTCATTCAAGAGACAGTGACGATCAAGACCGCTCAGGATGTTCCGGCATTCCTCGCTTGCGCGGAGCCGATCCAGCCGGACCGCATAAAGCCGCTCGAAGATGTCGTGGTCCTCGCCGTGCTGCGGCGCGCGTCCGTGCTCGTCGTAAAATCGTTCGATCTCTTCGAAACCGGCGATGACGCGCTGCTCGCGCGGCGTTCGCCCGCCTTTGTCTTCCGGCGTAGTGTCCACGCCCAGTTCACCGAGCAGTTCGCGGTCTTCCTCGGTCACGCGGTCGGCCATCGCTCATCCCTCTCTTGCCTGACGTTGCAGATACGCGACGCCCTCGGCCATTCGCTTCTCCCACGCGTCGGCGGCGAGGATCGCAGGCAGCCGGCCTTTTTCGTTCTTAAACCGCAGTGCCCGTTTGGCAAGGTCTCGCGCTTCGTCCAAGGTCATGTTCTTGGCGTTGCGCTTCGCGATCACCTCGGCCACCGCCCGCAGCCGTTCTTCGCTCATCGTCTTGGCCAAGATCGCGTACGCCTCTCCGAACGGGTTGATCCGGTCGATCAGGTCGATGTCCAGTTCCTGCACCGACATCGCGAACCGCTTCACGCCGTCCACGAACGCCGTGTTCTTCGCTTCCTCGCCGCTGCCGCCACTACCACCCGGCGGCTCGTTGATCAGCTTTTTCGCCTGCTGCACCAAGTTGAGCGCCGCCACCGCGTGCTGCCGGACCGCCTCCTGGTCTACCTCGTCGAGGTTTGGGAACTTCTCCTTCACGATCTTGCCCATTCGCATCTGCGTCAATTCCTCGGGCGGCAACTCCGTGTCGAATATCCCTCGTTCGATGGCAGGCTTATCCTGCACGAATGTCGTGATCAGTTCGTTCAGGTCCTCCCGGCAGATGCGCGTCGCCTCCGGCGACCTCGGCTCAGCCAATCCCTTGATCTCCAATTGGATCGTCCCTGTCTCAGGGTTGACGCCCACGTTCGTACCATTCGGGTCGTACCCGTTGGGGCCGTAATCCAGCCCTTCGGTGGCGGTGTTCGTCGGGTGCTTCGGCCGAAACTCGAACCGCGGGGCCAACACCTGTTCCATCAACAGGCTTGCAGCGATCGCCTTGAGCGTGTCGTTCACCGCCTCGGCCACCGTTTCCTCGGTCGCGTCTGGCTCGGCGATCAGGTTCGTGAACCGCGCCCGGGTCTTGCCCGGCGCATCCCGCGTGGCCCGCCCAATGATCTGCACGATCTCCGTCAAACTCGACCGGTAGCCCACCGTTAGCGCGTGCTCGCACCAGATCCAGTCGAAACCTTCCTTCGCCATCCCCAAGGCGATGATGATGTCCACGTAGTCACGATCGGTTCTGATCTGGGGCGACCTCAAACTCGCCTGGATGCGCGCCTGGTGCTCCGGGTCGACCAGGTCGGCCACTTTCAGCACCTTGCCGTCCGGAAGTTTCACCAGCTGGAATCCCGTCGCCTCGTCCGTACCTTGCCATTCGCCCAACGCGTTCAGGATATGCTCGACCTCCTTGATCTTATCTTTCGTGCTCTCACGCGAGTTGACGTTCGGGATGTGGAGGATCGTCTTCTCCGCGGGATTCAAGACCTTCAGGATACTGTCGACATAGCTCCCAGCGTAAAAGTAGTATCCGATGTCGAGTTGCTTCAGGTACTCATACCCATTCAACTGTTCGTAGTACGTGTAGGTGACCGTATCAAACTTCGACTCGTCGTCCGGATGCAGTACCGCTTCAGCGTCGCCGCGGAAGTAGCTGCCGGTCATCGCCACAACGTGGACCCTGGCTCGGTCCATCAACTGATGAACGTGATCGCCGAGCTTGTTGTCGGGTTTCGCCGAGACGTGATGGAACTCGTCCACTGCGATCAGTCGGTCGTCGAACGGCTCGGTGCCGAATCGGTCGATCGCGAAGCGGAACGTCGCGTGCGTGCAGACTAGCGCCTTGTCGTCGCTCGCAAGGAATTTTTTGACCGCGTCCACCTTGCCGTTGTTATCGGCGCCCGGCGCATCGCACAGGTTCCAGCGCGGCTGCACGACCCAATCAGCGAAAAACCCGTGCTTGCTCAGCGGCTCACTGTGGAAGCTGGCGCCGATAGCCTTTTCCGGCACGACGATGATCGCTTGCTTGAGCTTTTGGTTGATGAGCTTGTCCAGTGCGACGAACATCAACGCCCGGCTCTTGCCCGAAGCGGGAGGCGATTTGATCAGCAGGTACTGCTCGCCGCGCTTCTGCCAGACGCGTTCCTGCATAGGCCGCATGCCCATGTTGTTCGATCGGGTTGAGCTTCCGTCACCGGCGTATTTCATCGACAGCGACGGGATCGCCGGCTCGCCCTGTTTCGCCTCCCCTATAGCCATCCGCTCGTGGTGCCGGGCGATCAGGTCGGGTAGTTCTTCGGCGATCTGCTCACGGATTTTGGCGTACTTGGCCACTTCCTCCGGGGTTAACCGACGATCGCGAATGATTTGTTTCATGAGCGGGTCCTTCTCGGGACGTCGTATGAGGTAATCGGGTACACGGTGTCCGCGTCGATCAGTTCGTAAACCACGATCAGGTGTCTGCCGGCGCCGGTGTCTCCAAAGACGACCGGATATCCCGATGAATGACTTGTGTCGCTATCCGTAGGGTTTCGCAATACTTCTTCGACTTCTTGCTTCGTCACGCCGTGTTCCAGGCAATGCGCTACATTGCCGCCTGGCTCGTCGTCGAGATCCCAGATGATCGAAAGAAAGGGCATCAGGCGGCCCTTCTTTCCGAGCCGATTATAGCATGCGCGAAAGATGCCGCTGCCGCGATCTCACTCATTCGCCATCCTCCTCGGGCTTGCCTTTGCCCGGCTCCTTCGGCTTTTTGGGCTTTTTCGGCTCCTTCGCCGCCTTGGCTGTCATCTCCGTGTACATCTCAAACAGCTTCTCCAGCCGCTCGGTGTCGTTTTTGAACCGCCGGCCGATGTAGATTCGCTCCAGCGTCTCGTCGTTGCGGTCGTGTGCCGCCCGCAGGTCGGCGGGCATGTGCTCGGGGTCGTACAGGTCCGCGATCGTCGCTGGAAAGTGCGCCTCGCGAACCAGCAGAATCTCCTCCGCACACCGCGTCAGGTCCGCCTTGTTCTGCTCCGACAACGGCGGCACGGGGAACGTGTTCCAGCCGAGGGTGTTGGAGTAGCGGAACCGTGTTTCGAGCTTGCCACAAACCGTGGTGATCCAAACTAAATGAGCCCGTGATGCGACGATAGATAGATTCCATAAGTCCGCGTCGTACGCGGCAAACGCTTGTCCCTCGATGATTGCGTTGGCTGGCAGTAGATCAACTGGAAGAAACGGCCGACTCTCTGAGCTGACGCGTGGGATGACAATTGTATGCGAATAGGCGACGAATTGATCTCGGAACCGATATGGAGTTTCCGCAAGCTTTTGCGCCGCCTTATCCTGTTTCGCATCGCGACGTTGTCTCTCCACTAATCTCAGTCGTGCAGAGATCGCAGGTATTGCCGCAGCAGCCTCCACGTTGTCCTTATCGATCCACAGACACACTCTTGGCAAGCCAGAAATGAGTTCCTGCGAGCCGTAGATCGGTCTTAAGAACGGGGCTGTTCCCGAACGCTTCGAGGAAGGCGAACGGGAACTCAGCCGCATCGAAGGGGGCTTCGGCCAATACGGAGACGGCTTTCTCGATCTCAACAGCCTTCATGCGGAATATCTTCCTTTAGGCCAACGGGTCCACGACCTCCCACGTGTTCTTGCACGAGTCGTCGATAGTGTCGAGTTTGCAGTCGAGCGGCGTCCCGTCGTCTGGAATGAAGCTGTTCCGCTCGCCGAGCGTGGACGGGTGGCCTGGTTCTGAAGGTTGGGCCAGCGGGATTCGAGCGGCACCCAGAAGACGCGCTCGGCGGTGTACTCATCGCGCGATTCGAGCAGGCGCTCGATCTGCTCGGGCTTCATCTTGGTTTTGGTCAACTCGGCCTGCAGCTCGTCGCGACGGGATTGGAAACTGTCGGAGATGTATTTGAGAAAGAGCAGGCCGAGGACGACGTGCTTGTACTCGGCGGCATCCACCTGCCCGCGGAGGGCGTCGGCGGATTTCCAGAGTGTGTCGGCATAGGAAAGGTCGGAAACGGTGTCGCTTGTCATGAGAAGGCCTTGCTGCTGCCGCAACCGGCGCAGTCCGGAAGAAGAAATGGCTCGTCGGCGCTGGGAAGTCTATCCAACCCGGCCCTGAGAGCAATCCGCAACCCAATCGGAAGAAGCGCAAGCCGCTTCGCGACGGTTGGTTTGTGGAGTTTGGCGCATTGGGTGCGACCAGCTGCGGAGCGATCATCCAACGGGGGGGGCGGCAGTTGGCGTGCGAGTATCGAAGGATTGGGGCGGTTTTCTCCGCCGGGATTTGTGTCGCAAAATGCTGGTTGCATCCGATGCGATAAACTCAATCGCTCACCCGTCGCGCAGCGTCAATCGCCTTTGCCACCACATGCCGTCGGTGGCGGGGGTGAAGCTGGGGTCTCGGGCTCAGCTGGCTTACTTCATCACCAGTTCCATTCCCTGCGCGATGATCTGGGACCGCTTCAGCTTGTGCGTCTTGGCGAAACCGTCCACTCGCTTTAGCAGTTCACGTTCGACCGTGACGGCAATCTGCTTTGCTCCGGCACCGGCGACACGCTCCGGCTCATCCAGCCCGGCGTTGCATCACCAGCCGCAAGCCTTTTGCCACCATCTGCGAGCGTTTGAGCTTGTGAAGTTTGGCGAACGCATCCGCCTCCTTCAACAAACCACGCTCGATGCTCACAGGCACTATCTTCGCGCCTTCGCCGATCTTGGGCCGACCTCCAAGATTGGCGCTGCGGTGCCTGGCACGGTCGGCCCGCGTCAACGGTCTACCGGGAAGGCCTGGTCCGCTCCACGGCCGGTCGTATTGGGCAGTCGCTTCGGCCAGTTCCTTGGCGGTCATTCGATCGTAGGGTTTGCGTTTTTTAGGCATGCTCATCTCCTTGCTCGACGAAGTCGTCGCTTCTCATCGTTGTCCAGGTCACGCGCATGAATCACATAAACCACGCCGGGCGGCGCAAAAATGTAGACGACTTGGAGATAGCGTCCACTGCCGCTTTGACCCCAGACGCGATACTTGCTCTGTTCTTCCCGCCTCGGGAAACCCGCGTGCCGGATGGTTTACGACGAACTCCGCCTCTTCGGGCGTCACGCCATGTTTGGCGATGTGGTCTTCGTTGTGACCGTTCCAGCGGAATTCGGCGGCCATGGGTTTATTATATAATGTTCTAAGTGGGCTGCAAGAGAAAGATGTACGTCAAAACCTATCCACCCCGCCCCGGGAGCGATCCGCAACGGGGTCCGTCGCGCGGGCGTGCCGTTTGATCAACGTGATTTCGTTGCCCGTGGCGTTGTGGCGGACTTCATCGGTGAATGTGTGAATCAAAAACAGCCCACGGCCGAAGGGCTTGGTGAGGTTCTCGGGGTCGGTCGGGTCTGGGATGGAATGGATATCAAAGCCCGGACCGTCGTCGCGAATGTGGATGGAGGCAAGTTCGCGCGAGAAGCTGGCGGTCACATGGACACGTCTGTCGGCGTAGAGGGGCTGCGAGCGACGTTCCTGGATCGTACGGAAGTACGAGGGGGGATCGGTGACGCGCTGGGATGAATCGGCTTCCAGATTCCCGTGATCGATGGCGTTGACCAGTGCCTCATGGAGCGCCAGCGCCAGGTGGTTAAGCTCGGCCTCATCGCACAGGTTCATGCGTGCGGCCTCGCCGCGAAGGTGATGGATGACCGGACCAACGGCATCGTGATCGTTGGAAAGGACAAGCGAACATTGCGTGGAGAGGAGACACTTCACCGCGGCGCGCTGGTTCTTGACATTGATTGCCAGGGCGAGAACCTGCTCGATGACCTCGGGCAGGTCGCGCGCGATCTGTCTCTTGGGACCGTATGAAGAGGCGCCCGCTCGGAGGGCCTTCATCGCCAGCTCTTCCGATCCGTGGGCCGTGATGAGGATGATCGGGACAAGCGGATCGGTTTTGCGGACTGCTTTGACGAATTCGAGGCCGTCGAGCCGGGGCATCAGCATGTCGGTGATGATCAGGTCGACCGGCCTTTTCTCTAACGTCGAAAGTGCCGCCTGGCCGTCGTCGGCCAAGAGCGTGTCGATGCCGGCACGATTGATCACGGAGGCGACGAAATGTTGATCGACCTTGGAGTCATCGACAATCAGCGCGGTAGTCATCGGGTGTTTCCTTGCTGATTCGCCTCCCGACCCCATTTCTTCGCCCCATCCGTGGTTTCCGCCGCTCTCAAAGTTTCGTCAGACTGCGGCAATTCCGCTTTGTGGAACTCCTCCCCTGCCCACAGGCTGCTCCAACGCCATCGCTCGACGCGTTTGACCAGTCCGGCCATCAGGGCGTTACGCTCCACGTACCGGCACACATCAAGAAAATGCCCATCCTCTTGCGCAGGGAAGCTTTTGAACCGGCCCTGTACAGGTGTCCATATCCTACCCTGCGGCGCGACGCCCGCCAGCGCATCGCGTGGGTGTGGGTGAACCGACTTAAACCGCAAACCACAAATATTCGATACCGCTTCCTTAAGAGGGGAGTTTTCCGGGTAGAAGAAACGGATAAATTTATCAGATTAATTCTAGGGTTGTATTGACAATAATTCAGTCAAGTACTAGAATTAATTGTCATGAAACACAAACCTCCGCAAACCCGCGTCGATCATCTGTCGGGCAGCCTGAATCCTGTTCATCCTGTCTATCCATGTTAATGCTCTTCTCTGTCTATTCTCGGAGCGGGCTTGAAAGGCGAACGATGGAAAAATTGTCGCGTCAACTGGGTGTGATCGTTGCTTACGCCCGACGGCCCCTGACGAGCGGCTCCCGCGATCGAAAAAGCATTCGCGGGAGTGCGGCGCGAAGTCCAAAAAACGTAACATTTTGTAACATCGCGTAACCCGCGCCGTCAGAGGCTGGCATCCCCATCAAACGATGAAAAGTCGATCGGTCCGCTCTGCCCGTGAAAACTTGTGCCATTTTGGGCCACTCTGGGCCGCGCTGTGTTCCGTGATCGCCGTTAGGATGAATTGTTAGCGTGGGCAGGGCGATCCAGATGGCAGGTTCACTGGCCTTCCTTGATCGTGATCGTTTGCGGCAGATGGTAAACCGCATTTTGCAGCAGATTCCGCGAGGAATCCCCGGCGGAAATCGTGTAATCGCCCGCCTCGGCCACCCACGCATGCCTGGAAGGGTCATAATAGGCGAATGATGAAGGATCGAGCTTCACCGTCACATTGCCGGTTGCACCCGGCGTGAGAGATATTTTCGCGAACGCCTTGAGTTCTTTCGGTGGACGGGGGAATGCCGGATTAGGTGTGTTCTGATGGACGTATACCTGCACCACCTCCGCCCCTTCGGGCTGGCCCGTGTTGGTGACCGTCGCTTGTACGGTTACCACGCCATCGGGTCCGCCGTCGCTCAATTTCAGGTTCGAGAGATCAAACGTCGTGTACGAGAGTCCAAATCCAAAGGGGAATTGTGGCTCGATGTTTTTGGCATCGTACCAGCGATAGCCAACGTAGATTCCCTCTGCGTAAGTTTCCTGCGGGCCGGCTTCGGGCGTTTTCGCTGGACCGCGCCCCGCAGCGCCGGTGCCGGGATATTGGTTTGGATCATGGCTCGCGCTGGCAGGTGTATCCAACAATTGTTTTGGCCAGGTGCAGGGGAGATGGCCCGATGGATTCACATCGCCAAAGAGGACGCGCGCCAGGGCGTTGCCCCCTTCGGTGCCACCGTACCAGTACATGAGCAGGCCGGCGGCGTCGGGGAGCCAGGGATCGACGACGCTGGGACTTCCGCCATTGATGATGACGACCGTGTCGGGGTTGGCCTTGGTGACCGCCTCAACCAATTCCGCCTGGCCCGGAGGCAGATTCATATCGCTTCGATCGACCTCTTCCTGATCCTGCTCGCGCCGATAGAGGCCGACGAAAACAATCGCCACATCAGCATTTTTCGCCGCTTGGACAGCGGAGGCAATCAGATCCGCGCGGCGGGTGGCAGGCGCGCCGGCCGCCCAGCCGGAACTATCGGCCGCAGGCGCACTGCTGGCGGTTGTTGCCCGGCGGGCGGCGCGTCGAGCGGGCACGTATCCTGGCGCGAAATTCACTTTGATATTGGCGCCGGCGCGATGGGCGATTCCTTCGAGCGGCGTCAGCTCGTAGCTTGTTTTGATCGCGGCCGACAGGCCATCGTGGGCAAACTTTGTCATCGCGTTCTGACCGATGACCGCGATGGTTTTCACCTTTGCTAAATCGATCGGCAACACCTGCCGCTCATTCTTGAGCAGCACGCAGGCGGCTTCCTCAACCTTGCGCGCTGTCTCAATATGATCGCTCGACATCAGCGGCTTGGCGTGTGCCCGCCTATCGACGGCGTCGAGATTGCCCGTGGCCGCCATCACGCGCAGATTGCGCAAGACCATGTCATCGATCCTGCTCATCGGCACCTTGCCGGAATTCACCGCATCCAGCAGCGGGGCGGCGAAAAAGTCTTTGTCGTGACTGCCGCCGACATGGGTTCCCATCTCCAGGTCCAGCCCGTTGTTGGCTGCCTCGATTGTTGAATGGCAACCGCCCCAGTCGGTCATCACCAGGCCCGCAAATCCCCATTCATTCTTGAGAACCTGCGTGAGAAGGAATTGATTCTCCGAGCAATATTGCCCGTTCACACGATTGTACGCGGACATGACCGACCAGACATGCGCCTCGGTGACGGCGGCCTTGAATGCCGGCAGGTAAATCTCGCGCATCGTCCGCTCGTCCACATGCACGTTGACCGCGCCGCGCTGAATCTCCTGGTTATTCAAGGCAAAATGTTTGGCACAAGCCGAGATACCATTTGCCTGCACTCCCGTGATAAATCCCACCGCCATGCGGCCAGACAAAAAGGGATCTTCGCCGAAGTATTCCGAATTGCGCCCGTTGAGTGGTGTGCGCATGATGTTAAGTCCGGGGCAAAGCATGATGTTCTTTCCACGGGCCAGGGCCTCTTCACCGATGACGTTGCCGTATGCTCTGGCCAGGTCCGGGTCGAACGTCGCGGCGACGCCGATATCGGCGGGCATGGCGGTGGAAAAATCGTCAGTTCGCTTTGCCGCATTCCAGGTCAGCGGCTCTATTTCCTCGCGCACGCCTTGGGGTCCATCCGACATCCACAGCTTGGGGATATGAAACCGCGGCAGGCCGGGCGTAGTGAAGGTGCCATCGGCGTGGAGCAACGAAATCTTCTCCTCGAGCGTCAAACGAAACAGCAGATCGCGGGCGCGCTGATCGGGCGTTTTGGCTGGATCGCGCCAGATGGCGTCGGCGCCGCCAATATCCGGGGCGGAGGCAATCGTTGTCGCCGGTTGGGCCGCGTAAAGTTTTCCAGCCGTTGCCATTACCAGGCACGCTGCCAGCGCGAGCGCAAGACGATGAGTTGTGCTGACAAATGTGATCATGAGAGCGGGTCCAGATTGGCTAGAGCGTGTTTCCGCTAGTTTTATGTCGGCGCATCAGTGTACTTGAGCAACTGCTGGGCTTGGGTGAGCGAGGTATTCCTCAATTTTCCGCGCCAGTTGGCGCACGTTAGGTTCGTCGAACAGCGTTTGGTGCGTACCGGGAACCCCATGTTCCGCAAGTTTGCCGCGGACGAGCCCGCTCCAGCCATTGAGATGGGGATCGGCGTGAAAATCTCGCCATGGGTCTCTCTGGGTGGCATGAAAAAGGACCACGTTTCCCGCATAGGGTACGGGGCGATAGATATGGTTCGCCGTCGTGTTTGCCCCTTCGATCTGCTTGATCGCCTCCTCGATCGTATTGCGCTGGTCCGGGAGAGTTTGGCTGCGATGAAACTTGGGATGAATCTGATGAGGCAAAAGACGATCACGGCAGCGCCCGGCGACGAGCCGGGCATGGTCCAGCGCGCCGTGCACGCCGCCGGAGGTCAGGCGGCGCAGGTGAACCCCCATGCGGTGAAATAGCGGCTTGGGGGCCATCGATCCAGGAACGAACGCGTCGATGAGGACGAGCAGTTCGATGATCTGACCGGCCCGGCTCAACTGCTGCGACATTTCATAAGCAAGGGCGCCGCCGAAGGAGTATCCGATGAGACGATATGGGCCGTGCGGTTGAGCCTGTCGCATGCGATCGATGCAGGTAGCGGCGATGTCTTCCATACTCTCTGGAGCGCCACCTTCGAGCTGCATGCCGTAAATCGCACAATCGACCTCGAGCACACTGGCGAGTTTTTGGAACGGGAAGATTTGGCCCCCCGCGCCGGCGAAGCAAAAGATCGGAAGCCCATCGGCGCCGCGCCGGAGGGGGATGACTCCGTTGCTGGGCATGGAAACGGGCACTTGGCCAAATTCGATTCGGGCGGCAAGTTGCCTGATGGTTGTCGCCAGAAACAGCGTAACCAATGGCAGGGAAACACCCAGGCGGCGCTCGATCTGTGCGAAGATGCGCACGGCGAGGAATGATGTGCCGCCCAACTCGAAGAAGTCATCGTTCACGCCGACCGAGGAGATGCCCAGCGTTTCGCGCCAGATTTCCATGAGCGTCTGCTCGGGGCGTGTGATCGGATGA
>Ga0302326_10015048_pt1 | contig 16303 bp, 12 predicted proteins | sample Palsa_T0_3_FD_202264 | JGI IMG/M metagenome (GOLD analysis project Ga0302326, IMG submission 202264) | Peat permafrost microbial communities from Stordalen Mire near Abisko, Sweden - Palsa_T0_3 | ecosystem: Environmental > Terrestrial > Soil > Palsa > Peat permafrost | place: Sweden: Abisko... | reverse complement strand
CGGACATACCAGGCGCGCGCATCCGGATCGGTATACACAACTACCGTCGTGATCGTCGGCTGGCCTCCGTCAGCGTTCAGCTCAGCCACCGCGGTGAGCGCCCGCATGGCCGCCACGCCGCGGTTGACGATGGCCAGCCGCCGAATATGTCTCACGCCGCCTCCTCCGCACCTTATCCGTGCAGATCTGCCGGTCAGGCGTTTTATGAGCAGCCTATGCAGGCGCTGGCCGGGTGGGTTATTGCCCGTTGCTGGAATCGGCGGACCCGGCCGCAGCGGCCGCGGCCGGAGGGCTCTGGCACGAGGGTCCCGCCCCCACGAGAACGGGGGTCGGGACCTTGCCGTTCACCACGTGGCCACGGCTATCGCGGGCCGGCGACGCCGATCAAGTGGCCCTCGGGGTCGGTGAAGTGGCCGACCACCAGGGGTGATCCCGCCGCCTGGTCGGGGCCAAGCTGACGCTTTCCGCCCAGGCTCTCGGCCTTAAGGAGCGCGGCCTCGACGTCGGGAACGTCGACATAGAACATCACGTGACTGTCGTAGGCCGGGCCGCCACCGACGCCGCCCGGGATTCCGGATCCGTCGCTGGCCGCGATGCGGCTGATATACCCGTAGTTCTTCGCCTCGGAAATCGCCTCCGGGACCGGGCCGCTAGTGTCGAATTCCCATCCGAACAGCTCACCGAAGTAACTCCGCAGCTTCTCTGGATCTTTCCCGATGACCTCAAAGTGCACAACTGGCTGTGCCATTGCTTAGTCCTTCCCGCGTGCGGTCTTGATTTATCCTGGTTTTATACGTTGGTGACATGAACAGGCTGGCGTCCGGGTCAGAGCTTCACCGGGCGGGCGTCCGCGCTGCCGGTGTCCTGCCCGGGCACCAGCAAGGGCTCGGGGCTGGCGGTGACACCGTCACCGTCATCCTCGGCTGGCGTGCCGGCCACCGGCTCGCCGCGGGTGTTAGTGGCGCGGAGCCCGATCAGGGCCGCCACGAGGAGGAAAATGCTGGCGGCCAGGAGGGCTCGCTGGAAACCAGAGGTCAGGGCGGCGGCCCGGGCGACGTGGTCAGCGAGCAGCTGCTGGGTGTGAGACGTCGCGATCGCCGAGAAAATCGCGAGCCCCAAGGCCGCCCCAACCTGGAATGAGGCGTTGATCAAGGCTGCCGCCAGGCCAGCCTTCTGGGGAGGGACGCCGGCGTTGGCAGCGGTCTGGACGCCGACGAACACGCCGCCGAGTCCGAACGACAGGATCACCATTCCCGGCATCAGGTCAGTGACGTAGGAGCCGTGTACGGGGATCCGCGAGAGCCAGTAGATGGCACCGGCGGAGACCAGTGCCCCGGCCACGATAAGCGGCCGGGTGCCGATGCGGACGAAAAGCCGAGAGCAGACGTTCGCCGAGATCGCCATGGCCGCGGCATTCGGGAGGTAGAGAAGGCCGATTCGGATCGGCGAGTAATGGAGCACCTCCTGCATGTACAGGGTGATGAAGAAGAACATCGAGTAGAAGCCCGCCACGGCGATCATCTGGGTAGCATCGGCGGCCGCCAGGCCCTTGATGCGGAAGATGGACAGGACAAGCAGCGGGTTACGGTGACGCTGCTCGTTGAAGATGAACGCAGCCAGCAGCGCGAACGCCCCGGCGAGGCCGGCGATCGTCCGGGTCGTGCCCCAGCCGACGACGGGCGCCTGCACCAGCGAGTAGACGAGCAGCAGCACGGAGCCGGTGCCGAGAATCGCCCCGAGGAAGTCGAAGCTCGCCGCAGCCTTCGGCGGCCGGTCGCCGCTGATGAGCCAGAACGCGCCGGCGACCACGAGCACGCAGACCGGCAGATTGACGAAGAACACCCAGCGCCAGCCGGGGCCGCCCGCCAGCAAGCCGCCGAGGAAGACGCCGGCCCCGGACGCCACGCCGACCATGCCGGCCCACGCACCGAACGCCTTGAGGCGGTCGGTGCCCTGGTTGAAGCTGGTGGTGAGGATCGACAGCGCGGCCGGGGTCATCAGGGCGGCACCCAGTCCCTGGGCCAGCCGGGCGCCGACCAGGACTCCGGCGTCCGGGGCCAGGCCGCCGGCCAGCGACGCCAGCGCGAATACTACGGTGCCGGCGATCAGAATGCGCCGCCGTCCGATCAGGTCTGCGGCGCGCCCCCCGAGGAGCAGGAACCCGCCGTAGGTCAGCAGGTAGCCGCTCAGGACCCATTGCAGGTTCTGGATCGAGAAGTGCAGGTCATGCCGGATCGTGGGAAGCGCGACGTTGACGATCGAGCTGTCGAGAAAGTCGAGGAACGCGACGGCGCACAGCACGGCCAGCATGAGCTTCCCGCGGCGCGTGGCCAGGAAGGACGGTGACGGGGTGGTCATGTCAGAAAGCCTCCGGCTGATAGTTAGCTGGCCTGGACTTGCTACCTTGTCCGACCTGGTCCGGGTAGCGGCGACCTCGTGTCGCGCCTCACAGGTAGGGGGTATTAGGCTTAAGACCGCAAATCAGCCGCCCATAGAGCTCGATGTTGGTATACGGGTTGGTCAGCGCATGAATGCTGATGGCTCGCATATCCCGCTGGATCCGCTGGATCGGCACATCTTCGAAGATCGAACTCGCGCCACTGGCTATCGCGATCAGGTCGATGGCTTTCATCGCCAGCTGGGCCACCCGGCCCATCTGGGCCCGGGAATCGACCCGCTCGTCCTCCGACCACGGCTCGTCGTTCGCCGTCTTGGCGTCCACGTATTCGGCGAACCGATGCGCCCGCGCCTCGGCCTCCTCGGTCAGCAGGGCCGCTTCACCGATCTGGAGATGGGTGACCGGCGCATCCTGCTGGCTGGCGTAGTCGGTATAGGTGATCGGCCGGCCGGGCAGCCGCTCCAGGAAACTCTGCATCGCGTACTTGGCTGCGCCCACGGTCTGCCCGGCGGTGGCCGCGGTCGAGGTGACCAGCAGGGGCACGCTGTAGATCGGTTTCGCTCCGTTGATCTTCGACTGGCACTGGGCCGCGAACAGCTGCTGGGTGGTGATCACGCGTTCGGCGGGCACGAACAGATCCTTGGCCACCGTGCTCACGCTGCCCGAGGCCCGCAATCCTGATGTATGCCAGTCGTCAACGATCTCCAGGTCGGCTACCGGCACGAGGGCGGTAATCGGCTCCGGCTCGCCGTCGGGGCCTTCCAGCATCGCCCCGGTGAACTTCCAGTGGCTGTGCAGGACACCGCTGTTGAAGCGCCATCTCCCATTGAAGATGTAGCCACCCCGCGTCCGAGTGGCCACCCCACTCGGCGAGATAGTCCCGCATACCCGGACATTCGGGGTGGCGAACACCTCGTCCTGCACGTCGTCAGGGAACCGTCCGGCGATCCAGTTGATCAGCGACCAGACCGATACGCAGAAGGTGGCCGAGCTGTCACCGCGGGCGAGTTCCGCGTGGACGTCGATCAGGGTGCGGGCGTCGCTTTCATAGCCGCCGTACTGGGCGGGCACCCGCATCTTCAGCAGGCCAGAGTCCTCCAGCGCCTCGATCACGTCTTCGGGCAGCCTCCGGTGCTCTTCCATCCACTGCGCCCGAGCCCGCAGTAGCGGCACGAGTCCGGCCGCCCGGCCGACGAGATCTTCCCTCGTGGGCGCCATCGTTTCCAGCATCGTTATCCCTCCGCGGGGCCGCCCGCCTCGGTACGAACACAGGACTGAATGAGCTGAGCGGCCTAACGTTCGTATTCGACCGAATAAATTTCGCCCACCGGACCGGATAAGCGCGTTACCTCATTCTGGGCGGCGCAGACGCGACGTTGCATCTTCGAGGATGCGCTTTCTCCCGCTGCCCGAGTCTCCCGGCTAAGAGCAATCTGGGAGGTGGGGGAGCATGCACACGAGTGGCTACGGTCGATATTGAAATAATCGACGAAATGCCTCTTGGGAGGTTTTCCGGTGGAAAGTCACGCTTGCCCTGTAGTTCTCGACATCGCGGGAAAGGATGTGCACGCCGAAGGTAGCCAGCTCCGCCAGCAGGGTTCAATAGCCCGGGTGGAGCTCCCCCAGGGCGTGATGGGGTGGGTGATCGTCGGCCATGAGCTCGCCACGAAGCTGCTGACCGACCCGCGAATCTCCAAGGATCCGCGCCAGCACTGGCCCGCCTACATGAACCACGAGATCCGCCCGGACTGGCCGCTGAGCAGCTGGCCGGCGATGGACAATATGACGACGGCCTACGGCAGCGACCACGCCCGGCTGCGCAAGCCGGTCGGCAAGGCGTTCACGCCGCGTCGGGTCAGGGCCATGGAGCCTTACATCGAAAGGACAGTGGCCAGGCTTCTGGATGATCTGGCTGCCGTCCCGCCTGGCGAGGTAGTGGACCTGAAGAAGAGGTTCTCCTACCGCCTGCCTGCCTCGATCATCTGCGACCTGTTCGGCGTCCCGGAGGAAGGTCGCGCCGACATTCTGCGCGGTGGCGAGATGACCACGGATTCTTCCCTCACCCCGGAACAGGCTGAGGCGAATGTCCTTGACTGGTCGCAACGCTTCCAGGAGCTCGTCCAAGCCAAGCGGGAGACGCCGGGAGACGACCTGACCAGCGACCTCATCGCAGCCGAGGAAGACGGCGTCTCCCTGACCGACAACGAGCTGATCGGCACGCTCTTCGTGGCCCTCGGGGCCGGCTCAGAGACGGTGATGAACCTCGTCAACAACGCCGTCTACAAGCTGCTCATCTACCCGGAGCAGCGTGCGATGGTCGAGGACGGGCGTGCTTCGTGGGACGACGTGATCGAGGAGACACTCCGTGCGGAATCACCCATCAACATGCTGCCGCTCCGCTTCGCCGTCGAGGACATCGAGATCGACGGGGTGACGATCCCCAAGGGAGACCCGATCCTCACCGGGTTCGGGGCGATCGGCCGTGACCCGGACATCCACGGTAAGGACGCCGACGAATGGGACGTCACTCGTGCCAACAAGGCGCACCTCAGCTTCGGACACGGCACCCACGGCTGCTTCGGCGCCCCCCTGGCCCGGCTCGAGGCGCGGATCGCGCTGCCTGCCCTGTTCAACCGGTTCCCTGCCCTGGCGCTGGCCGTTCGGCCTGACGAACTCGAGCCGCAGGGCACATTCATCATGAACGGCTGGAAAACGCTGCCCGTCAGCCTGACGGCGCCGGCCAACGTCGCGTCCCGCTGACGCGCCGTGGCAACATCCCATAGCAGCAAGGAGCCGGCATGAAGCCGTTCCGCATTGACATCCCGCAAGCCGACCTGGACGATCTGAACCGCCGGATCGCCGACACGCGATGGCCCGAGAGCCTGCCGGACACGGGCTGGGACCGGGGCGTGCCGCCGGCCTATCTCAAAGAGCTAGCCGAGTACTGGCGGACATCATACGACTGGCGCGCGGCAGAGGCGCGGCTCAATCAGTTCCCCCAGTTCACTACTGAGCTCGATGGCGCGAACGTGCACTTCCTGCACGTCCGGTCGCCCGAGCCGGCGGCCCGGCCGCTGCTGATCACCCACGGCTGGCCGGGCTCTGTCGCCGAGTTCCTCGACGTCATCGGACCGCTGACCGACCCGCGCGCGCACGGAGGCGATCCGGCCGACGCTTTTCACCTGGTCATCCCGTCCATGCCTGGATACGGGTTCTCTGGCCCGACCTCGCAGACCGGCTGGACCCTCCAGCATATCGGCGCCGCGTGGGCCGAGCTGATGCGCCAGCTCGGGTACGACCGGTACATCGCGCAGGGCGGGGACTTCGGTTCCATCGTGTCCCTGATGGTCGCCATGGCCGATCCTGACCATGTGGCGGGCATACACCTGAACCAGCTACCCACCACTCCCAGCGACGATCCCGCGGATCTCGAAAACCTGAGCGAGACCGACCAGGCCCGCCTGGCTCGCTCACAGCGGTTCAACGACACGCTATCGGGATCGATGAAGCTCCACTCGACGCGGCCGCACACGGTTTCCTACGCGCTGACCGACTCACCGGTCGGGCAGCTGGCCTACATCGTCGAGAAATTCAAAGACTGGGCCGACGCGCCGCGGGTGCCTGAGGACGCGGTAGACCGGGACCAGATGCTGACGATCGTCACGATCTACTGGTTGACGGCGACCGCCGGCTCGTCGGCCCAGCTGTACTACGAAAGCGCCGAGCAGCTGCCGATTAACATGCCAGTCGGCCGTTTTCCGCCGCTGCCGATCCCTCTCGGGGTAGCGGTTTTCCCCGAGACGGCCTTCGTGGCCATCCGCCGCTTCGCCGAACGGGACTTCCCGGCGATCGTCCACTGGACGGAGTTTGACCGCGGCGGGAATTTCGCCGCCATGGAAGAACCCGACCTGTTTGTCGAGGATGTGCGGGCCTTCGGCCGCGTGCTGAAGGACAACTGAACGAACTGGCGGGCACGCAATCGGTAAGCCAAGCTTTCCCATCGCAATTACTGGAGGTAGCACATGACGCTGCACGTAGCCCCTGAGATCCCGGTCGTGCGGCTCGACCCCAACGGCGCCGACCATCACGGCGAAGCCGCCGAACTGCGCCGGCTGGGTCCCGTCGTGCGGGTCATCCTGCCCGGCGAGGTACACGCCTGGATCGTCACCCGCCATGAGGATCTCGTCGCGCTCGTCAAGAATCCTCTCGTCAGCCGGAACTCGAGCAACTGGAACGCGATCAAGAACGGCGAGATCGGCGATGACTGGCCGCTGATCGGCATGGTCAAGGTGACCAATATGATCACCGCCGACGGCGCTGAGCACCATCGGCTGCGCCGGCTGGTCACCAATACCCTCACCGCCAGCCGGGTCCAGGCCCTGCGGCCGCGAATCGAAGAAATTATCGAGACTCTCCTCGACGACCTGCCGGGCCACGCCGGACCGGACGGAACGGTCGACCTACGGCAGCACTTCGCCTACCCGGTCCCGATGCAGGTCATCTGCGAACTCATCGGGGTACCCCAGGAATGGCGCCCCCGGCTGCGCGAACTGGTGGACAGCATCTTCCGCACCGACACCACGTCGGAGGAGGTCATCGAGGTCCAGCACGACCGGATCGACCTGCTGCACCGGCTGATCGCTCTCCACACCGAGCATCCCGGTGACGACCTGACCACGGCCCTGATCGCGGCCCGCGAGGTCGATCCCGAAGCTCTGACCGCCGAGGAACTAGCCGACACTCTGTGGCTCATGCTGACCGCAGGACACGAGACCACCCTCAGCCTGATCGCCAACGCGACGCGCGCGCTGCTCACCCACCCTGAGCAGCGGGCCATCGCCACCGCTGGCGGCGAGAACGTCTGGGACGACGTCATAGAGGAAGCCCTGCGCTGGGATGCTCCCATCGGCAACATCCCGGCCCGTTATCCGCTCGAGGACATCGAGATCGCCGGGGTTACCATCCCGGCCGGCGAGGCCATCCTCGCCGCCTACAGCGGCGCAGGCCGTGACCCCGACCGGCACGGCGCCGACGCCGACATCTTCGACATCACTCGCACGAAGCATAAGAACCTGGCGTTCGGCGACGGCCCGCACGTGTGCCTCGGCGCCCCGCTCGCCGTCATGGAGGGAACGCTCGCGCTCGGTGCCCTCTTCCGCCGCTACCCCGATCTCACACTTGCCGTCCCGGACGCCGAGCTGGTTCCCGTGGGCTCCCTGTTCTCCAACTCCGTGAAGGTCCTTCCCGTGCAACTCACCTCTGGCGGGCCGGCCTCATAAGCGTCGCTGCGAAGACGGTGCGCGTTCCGGCCGCGAATTCCTAAGGATGCCCTGATGGCCGTCAGTCAAGTACCGTCCGGGACAGAGCTAGGCCGCCGCGCCGCTGACCTGGTCCCACTGCTTCAGAAGAACGCGCTCTGGACGGAGGAGAACAGGCGTCTCCCGGAAGAATCGATCGACGCTATCACCGAAGCGGGGTTCCTGAGGATGCGGATTCCGGCCCGCTACGGGGGCTACGAATCCGACATGAGAACCGTGGTCGACGTGCTATCGGAGCTGGCCCGAGGTGACGGGTCGACCGCGTGGACTCTCGCCGTGTGGGCGATCAGCAGCTGGATGGTCGGTCTCTTCCCTGACCAGGTGCAAGATGAGGTATTCGCGGACCCCGACGTCCGGATCGCCGGGATCATCAGCGCCAGCGCCGTCGCGACTCCCGCCAAGGGCGGCGTCACTATCAACGGCAAGTGGTCATTCAACACCGGATCCCAGCAGAGTAAGTGGAACACGAACGCGGCGGTGCGGCAGACCGACAGCGGATTCGAGCCGATCATGACGGTCATTCCGCTATCGGATCTGGAGATTATCGACGACTGGTATACAGCGGGCTTGCGCGGCACCGGCAGCGTCACGACCGTCGCCAGCGACCTGTTCGTCCCGGATGAGCGCGTGATGCCCATGGGTCCCGCGCTGCAGGGAATGCACCGGTCGACGGCGAATGCCGGCGCCCCCATCTACCAGGCTCCCTTCATGCCGACCGCCTGCACGACACTTGGCGCAACCGCGGTCGGCCTGGCCAAGGCGGCCATGGACGCCTTCTTCGAGCGACTGCCCGGCCGGAAGATCACCTACACCGAGTACGAGAACCAGAGCCAGGCGCCCATCACGCACCTGCAGGTCGGCCAGGCGACGGTGAAGATCGACGAGGCCGGGTTCCACGCCTACCGGGCCGCGAGCATGGTGGACAGCGACCGCTCGGGCGACAACCCGTGGACGCTAGAGGAGCGCGCCCGGGCGCGCCTCCACATGGGAGCGGTCTGCCAGCGCGCCAAGGAGGCCGTGGACATCCTCAACACGGCCAGCGGTGGATCCTCCATCTACTCCAGCGTCCCGATGCAGCGCATCGAACGTGACGTGCAGACCCTTAACCTGCACGCCATCATGCACCCGGATACCAACCTCGAGCTCTACGGGCGGATTCTCTGCGGCCTGCCGCCGAACACCGATTACATCTAACCGGATCGCGCCGGCTCCGGTCATCGGCCGCTACGCCAGGGTCAGCCGGAGCGCTCCCGCCGGGACCTGAGCCGGACTGCTCCCGGACATCGCGTTCACCCTGGAATGGCCGCATCCCGCCGCTGACACGCGGGCAGGAGCCATGACCTCACCCGGCAAGGCCATCACGCAAACAGGGGCAGGACACATAAGGAAGCCGGTCCCCAGCCGCCACTCCCGGTGAATGTGTACCCCTAATAAGGGCGTGTCAGCAGTCAGTTCAGCGGTCGCCAGGCCAATGGAGCAATGGCGGAGATGGGAGTCAGGGCCGCTCGCTTCCATGCTGGGACATATACGGCCCAGACACCGGAAATTGACGTAGCCCGGCAGGGCGCCCCAGACGCCTGGCGACTGCGGACGTGCGTCGAGCCCACTATGGGCGTCCTGTTCAATCCGCGTTAAAACAGCATGTTAGGGGCCAGTCTTGTGATGGAAACGCCGTCAGCTTCTCGTACCAGGGCACGCAGGCTCGTGCCATCGGTACTAGCGATAGCGCTCATTGGCGTGGCGTTTGGCCTGGCAAAGCTGCCGACGGCCACGGCGGGGCAAATCAAACAAGTGGCGTCGCAGTACAAGTTCACCCAGATGCCGATCGCCATGCCGCCGGGGTACAAGCCGACCCAGTCCATCCGGCAGGTCAATCCCGCCTACCAGCACATCGTGTCGTGGATCTCCTCGGTGGGCGCCGGTATCGCGCTCACCGATGTTACCGGCCATGGCCGTGACGATGGAATGTGCATCGTCGATCCCCGCACTAATGACGTGATCGTGACGTACGCACCGACCGCGCCCGCGGCCGACAGATTTACGCCTTTCGCCCTCAACGCCTCGCCGCTGCCCATGGATTCGTCGATGGCGCCGATGGGCTGCGCCGCTGGCGACTTCAACGGGGACGGACGCATGGATTTTCTCGTCTATTACTGGGGCCGCACCCCGATCATGTTCCTGGCGCGCTCTAACGCCACCCACCCGTCGGCCAGCGCCTATCAGCCCACCGAGCTGCTGCCAGGCTCATCGGGCGGCACCTACAACGGCCCCGACTGGAATACCAACGCCGTGACCATCGGCGATTTTGGCGGCACGGGTCACCCGGATATCTTCATCGGCAACTATTTCCCCGACTCCGCCGTGCTCAACCCGCATGGCCTGAACAACGTCCAGATGAACTCGTCGTTGTCTGACGCGCAGAACGGCGGCGGCGATTACGTCTACCGCTGGGTCGGCGGCACGTCGGGCGCGCATCCGACTGCGCATTACGTCCTGGAGCCGGATGCCATTCCCTACGCCGACTCGACAGGGTGGACCCTCGCCGCCGCGAACGCCGACCTGACCGGTGACGGGCTGCCCGACATCTACATTGCGAATGACTTCGGGCCTGACCATCTTCTCTACAACGTCTCCACGCCCGGCCACATCAGATTTACCACCGCGATCGGACAGCGGGCGCCCACCACACCCAAGTCCTTCGTGCTCGGCAGGGACTCGTTCAAGGGAATGGGCGTCGACTTCGGCGACCTGTCAAGCAACGGCAAGTTCGACATGATGGTGAGCAACATTACGACCGCGTTCGGGCTTGAGGAAAGCAACATGGTCTGGATGAATCAGGCGAGCAACGATGCCGCGATGAAGCAAGACCTCACCCATGGCATCGCGCCGTTCACCCAGGACGCCGAGCAGCTCGGGATGGCCTGGACGGGCTGGGCCTGGGACGTAAAGATGGGGGACTTCCTGAACAGCGGCAACCTGGACGTCGTCCAGACCGACGGGTTCGTCCAGGGAAAGATCAACCGGTGGCCCTGGCTGCAGGAAATGGCGATGAACAACGACGACCTGCTCAGCAATCCCGCGGACTGGCCGATCGTCGAGCCCGGCGATGACGTGTCCGGGCATCAGTGCCTCGCCTTCTACGCCCCGACCACCGGGAGCAACTACGTGAACATCAGCCAGCAACTCGGCCTGTGCGACCAGACCCCGACCCGGGGCATCGCCGTCGCCGACACCCGCGGCGACGGGGCGCTCGACTTCGCGGTCGCCCGCCAGTGGGGGCCGCCCGCCTTCTACGCGAACGACGCCCCGCACCTGGGCCACTACCTGGGCCTGGAGCTTTACCGGCCGAGCACCGGCGGCGGCAAGGCCGGCCAGGGCCTGGAAGGCGCCGGCACCCCGGCCTACGGGGCGACCGTACAGATTGTCACGCCAGACGGCCATACCCAGATCTCGCAGCTTGACGGAGGCAGCGGCCAGGGCGGCAAGCGGAGCTTCGAGGTCTACTTCGGCCTCGGCGCCTATAACGGCCCCGTCACCGTGCACCTGCACTGGCGCGACGTGGCCGGCGTCCTCCGCCAGCAGACCATCCAGCTCACTCCCGGCACCCACACTCTCTTCCTCACCAGCACGGTCAAGGAGGCACCAGTCCAATGACCGCGACTATTCAGCCGACCGCCAGCGTCCCGGCTCAGCCGGCACCGGCCACCGCCAGCAAGGTCAAGACTAAAGACGTCCGTTACCTGGCCTTGCGTAACTTCGCGATTTCGATCAGCGTGTTCAACATCATCGGCTACACCGTACTCGGTTTCGAGCAGCCGTGGCTGTGGCCGTTCCTGGCGGTAGCCACTGCCTACGCGACCGACCTCGGGCTTGAGGCCGTCAGTGCCTGGGCCCAGCACCGTAAGCCCCGGTTCCTGGGCGGGGGCACGCGCGGCTTTTTGACATACCTGCTGCCGGCTCACATCACGGCACTGGCGTGCAACATGCTGCTCTACGCTAACAATCAGTTCTGGCCGATCATGCTGGCTGTCATCATCGCGGTGAGCCAGAAGCACTTTCTGCTGGCGCCTATCAACGGGCGCGTCCGCCACTTCATGAACCCGTCCAACCTCGGCATCTCGGTGACACTGCTGGCCCTCGGCTCGTGGGTGAGCATCGCGCCGCCCTACCAGTTCACCGAGTGGGCTAACACCTTCTTCAAGCTTTTTATCCCGCTGGTCATTCTCATTGCGGGGACCATCATCAATGCGATGCTCACCCGCAAGACTCCGCTCATCATCGGCTGGCTTGGCGCGTTTATCATCCAGGCCCTCATCCGCCACTGGCTCTGGGGTGTGCAGCTTAATACCGCACTCGGCGTCATGGCCGGCGTCGCGTTCATACTCTTTACTAATTACATGGTATCCGACCCGGGAACCACGCCGCAGTCGCCGCGCGCTCAGTTCATGTTCGGGAGCAGCATTGCGGTGGTCTACGCGGTGCTGATGGAATTCAACATCGTGTATACGCTGTTCTTCGCGACCACGATTGTCTGCGCTGCCCGCGGGGTCGGCTGGTGGGCCGTGTACCTGCGGAAGAAGAGGAGCGAGCAGCGGGCCGTCCCGGCGGAGCCCATCGCCCCCGTGGACAATATGCCGGCCGCCCCCGTAGGCAATATGCCGGCCGCCCCGGTGGGCAATATGTCGACACGGATGGGCACGCTAGCGCCCGGGGAAGGTATCAGCTAATGATCGGCTGCCAGCCGGCAACGGGCCAGTATTACGAATATCGTCATGTGATCGGAATCGAGGAAACAAATTTCGTCGGCACCGTCTACCGGGTTAACTATATCCGGTGGCAGGCCAGGTGCCGGGAATTGTTTCTGCTTGAGCACGCCCGGGATGTGCTCGACCAGCTGCAGCACGGCCTCCGGCTGTTCACGCTCAAATCCGAGTGCGAATTCCCGGCGCAGGTCTGCGCCGGCGACGAGCTGTCGATCAGGATGCGGCTGGCCAGCATGACCGAAACGCAGATCAGCTTCGCCTTCGACTATGTGCGTATCTTTCAGGGGACCGACGAGGTAGTGGCCAGAGGCAGCCAGCGCGTCGTGTGCATGCGCGGCATCAACGGACATACCGGCCCGGTGAGCGTGCCTGAGTCCCTACGGCTGGCGCTGGACGGTTACGCCATCCGCGACCCGCGCCCGGCGCTGCGGGCCGTGCGGTACTACCGGGCGTAAACGCGAGGTGGCCAGTCCCGGTGCCTGAGATGCCGAGACCGCCGCCGGCCCGGGTTTTCGCGCCGGGCCTGGCGGCGGTTTCTGGCTGCCCGCCCGGTCGGCGATGCGGCAATCGGACCTGTTACCAGAACATCGGCGCTGGTAGGCTGCCTGACATGCGATCCGGGCCCGACGATCTGCTGTGCCCGCTCAGCGGCGAGTCGATGCAGATCCTGCACCGCCCCGACGAGAACGGTGAGCACGCTGAATTCCTGATCACGCTGGCCGATGTCGGCAGCGGCCCCGGGCCGCACTTGCATTCCAGCCAAGTCGAGTACTTCCGGGTCGTGCGAGGCAGCGTCCAGGTGCGCCTCGGGGACGACACGGTCCGCGCCGATGCCGGCGAGGCCGCCCGCGGAGTCAGGGCCGTAGCAGACTAGGGTTCGCCCGGGTCGAGGCGATTGAGGCTGAGCTAAGCGGCGGACCGGGGCGCGGACACGGGCGGAGGCGGAGGCGCAGGCGCAGAGAGCGCGAACTCCCCGCGGGTGATCTCCTCAAGCCGGCGCCGGTTTGTCTCCGGGCCTGCGTAACAGAAGATGACCACCGCCACGACCAGCGGGACAGCGCCGATCAGCGCGGTCACCGCGATCGAGGGAACCGTCGCGGCCGCCGCCACCACCCCGATGATGAGTACCCCTCCCACCTTGGTCATCCCGGCCGACAGCCCCACGCCCCGCGAGCGTATGGAGGTCGGGTAGATCTCGGAACTGTAAGCCGCCGCGACCGCGACCAGGGAGCTGATGCCAGCGATGGGAATCACCAGTAGCGCGGACAGCAGCAGGTGGTGGTAACGGGCCAGGCTGTCGCCCCCGACCACGAAGGCGAACAGGGCGACGGCGCTCACCGCTGACAGCACGACGATCGTCTTGCGGCTGCTCCAGTACCCGTACATCCACGCCACCACCAGGATCAGCGGCAGCCCGATGAGCGCCGCGTTCCGCAAGATGTAGTCCGTGCTCACGGCCGTGAAGCCCAGGTGCTGCAGGTTCGTCGGTATCCAGAGCTGAAAGCCATAGGTCACCAGTCCCGCGCCGATGGCCAGGATGGTTATCGCGGTGGCCGCACCGGTGAACGGGCGGCGAAACAGCGCCGCGAAGCTATGGCCGACCTGTCCGGCGGGGCCTTCCGCGGGGAACTCGGGGCCGGAGACCACGGCCGCCCCGTAGCGGAGCATCACCTGCTCGGCGGCCTTGGTGCGGCCGACCGCCAGCAGGTAGCGGGGCGACTCCGGTATCCAGCGGTTGAGGAGGATGAGCAGCAAGCCCGTGGGTATGCCGATCAGCCACATGATCCGCCAGCTGAACGTCGGCGTGAGCTCCGCGGCCAGCCAGCTCGTGATCACGTACGCGCCGGCGACGTTGCCGCCGACCAGCACCATGAGCCAGCTACGGTGACGCGCCGGGATAGTCTCCGCGATAAGCGCGAAGGCAATCGGCAGCAGGCCGCCCGCGGCGATGCCCATGAAGAAGCACATCACCAGGTTCCAGCTGAACTCGGGCATGGCGCCGCAAATCGAGGTGGTGACGAACAGCATGCTGGCGAACAGGATGGCGGGCCGCCGGCCGATACGATCCGCGAGCGAGCCCCAGATGAACGCGCCGATCACCGTGCCGACAATCCCGGCGAGCGGAAGCAGCGCCACAGGTACGTGGCCCAGCGGGTTAAGCGGCGATTTCAGTCCGTACTCCTTGGCCATGCCGGGGGCGACGAATCCCAGGGTAATCGGCTTCATATTGTCGATCAGGACGGCAATGGCCATCACGATCAGCAAGGCGACATGCTGGGATTTAATGGGAGCATCATCGAGCGCCCGGACGCGGACCCGGGCCGAATGCTGCCGGATAGCGGCGACGCGCGGCGGGAGCAGCCCGTAGAACGACGAGACGAGCCCGATCCCGATCAGGATCATGCCGATGATCATCTCGGGGTCGGCAGGCATCCCGACCATGCGATACCCCATGGCACGAGCATCGATGTACATCGGAAGGTGCAGCAGCACTCCGGCGGTGGATACCACGGCGCCGAACCAGAAGGCGCGAGGATGGTGGAAGGTCCACCGAGCATTATTGGCCACAACCCCATCAGGCATGATCTCTCCTCCTACGAGGTACGGAATTGCCGGCCAGCGCAGCAGGCCCGCCCGCCGGGCCCGGGTTTCCCATCGTCCGGCACGCGTCATTACTGGCGCGTCTCATAACGTGCTGTCCTGCCGCCGCATATGCGGGTGCCGAAATACGCATTTTAGAAGAGGACGAATGAAGGAGCGGGGACCATCCTTGGGCTAACAAGGCTCAGGCGAAGCTCTCAGCCGCCTGACGGCCAAGTTCAGCGAAAGGGCTGTGCGAAGATGACCAGAATCGCGATCGTCGGCATGGCATGCCGCTACCCCGACGCCGTCTCGCCGAGCGAGCTGTGGGACAACGCCGTGGCCGGCCGCCGAGCCTTCCGGCGGCTGCCCGACGAGCGCATGAGGCTGGCAGACTACTGGGATGCCGATCCGGCCGCCCCGGATCGCTTCTACTCCCGCAACGCGGCGGTCATCGAGGGGTACGAGTTCGACCGTATCGGCTACAAGATCGCCGGCAGTACCTACCGCTCGACCGATCTCACCCACTGGCTCGCGCTCGATACGGCGGCGCTGGCGCTCGCCGACGCCGGTTTCCCGATGGGTGACGGACTGCCCCTCGAGCGCACCGGGGTGGTGGTGGGCAATACCCTCACCGGGGAATTCACCCGCGCCAACGGCATGCGGCTGCGCTGGCCGTACGTCAGCCACCGGGTGGCGGCCGCGCTGAAAGACCAGGGCTGGGAGGACGACCAGCTCGCGCCGTTCCTCGATGACCTTGAGGCCGCCTACAAGAGCCCCTTCCCCGCGATCAACGAGGATTCGCTGGCCGGCGCCCTGTCCAACACCATCGCCGGCCGGATCTGCAATTACTTCAACCTCAACGGGGGCGGCTATACCGTCGACGGAGCGTGCTCCTCATCGCTGCTATCGGTGGTGACGGGCTGCAAGTCGCTCCTGGAGGGCGATATCGACGTCGCCATCGCCGGCGGCGTAGACCTGTCCATCGACCCATTCGAGATCGTGGGCTTCGCTAAGACAGGAGCCCTGGCCACGGGCGAGATGAAGGTCTACGATCGCGACTCCAACGGTTTCTGGCCGGGCGAGGGATGCGGCATGGTCGTCCTGATGCGCGAGGCGGACGCGAAAGAGGGAGAACACCGGATCTACGCCACGGTCGCGGGATGGGGCATCTCCTCAGACGGAAAGGGCGGGATCACCCGTCCCGAGATCGGCGGGTACCAGCTCGCGATGAGCCGCGCCTA
>Ga0302326_10015047_pt1 | contig 16304 bp, 9 predicted proteins | sample Palsa_T0_3_FD_202264 | JGI IMG/M metagenome (GOLD analysis project Ga0302326, IMG submission 202264) | Peat permafrost microbial communities from Stordalen Mire near Abisko, Sweden - Palsa_T0_3 | ecosystem: Environmental > Terrestrial > Soil > Palsa > Peat permafrost | place: Sweden: Abisko... | reverse complement strand
ATGGCCCGAAGCCCACCGGCCTGCGCTTTTGCCTCAATTCGGCCTCGCTCACCTTCAAGGAAAATCAGCATCTCAAAGACGCGACCGCGAAACATTGAATTGGTAGTTATTGTTGACATAAGGTGGCAAAGTAAACGAAGGTTACAAGGCAAGACCCTAACTGAATTTTTTTCTTCTTCGTTTCCTTTGTTTCCTTGGTGTGAAGAGAATGTCTGTGTTCTCGTATTCTTCACGAGTTGTGTTTTGACAGCCCAACGCTGATGGATATACTCCGCGCGTTGATCAATCGCTCATGAATCAGCCGAAATACTGCTGCCTCGCGTTGTTAATGCTCCAACTCGCGGCCAGCCTGTCCGCCCAGCCCATCCTCATCCAGCCGCAAACGCAAAACTTCGGCGGCAGCAGCCTGAGCAATATTCGCATTCGCAATCAATCCGCCGATGGCGCGGAAGTGATTCTGATGGTGGACTTCGCCTATGACGGAATTAGCGGCCCGTCCGCACGCCTGCTCCCCGTCATCACCGACAAGAAGCAGCCCAAAGTTTCGAGCTGGTTTGGCTCGGACCCGGTGACCATTGGCACGGGGCACGGCACCGTTTCGCTCAAGGTTAAATTTTTCAATGACGATACCGGTGTGCCGCCGGAATTAACGACTGACCATATTAAAGTCCTCATGTTGACAGATGGCGGTAATTCGATCATCAGCCAGGGATTATTCGCCAAGACTATTAAGTGGGGCGATCCCAATGCCAAACCCGTCCCGGCTCCCCCACCCATTCGATTCGCCGAAAAGGAAGCCGTCCCCGCTGACGAAAAAGCCAAAGCCGAAGCCCAAGCCAAGGCGTTCGAAGAAGCCCGGTTGAAAACAGAGGCCGAGGCCAAAGCCCGCGCCGAAGCCGAAGCAAGAGCCAAAGAAGAAGCGCGTCTAAGAGCGGAAGCGCAAGAAAAAGCCCGGCAGGAAGCCGAGGCCCAACGTCTCATGGCCGAGAAAAAGGCCAAGGCCGAAGCTGCCGAAAAAGCGCGGCAGGAGGCTGAAGCCCAAAGGCTGGCCGAGGAAAAAGCCGAAGCTCAAGCCCGTGAAGAAGCGCGCGTGAAGGCCGAGGCCGAGGAAAAGGCCCGGCAAGAAGCTGTCGCCCAGCAATTGGCTGAGGAAAAAGCCAAAGCTGTGGCCGAAGCCAAAGCCTTGGAAGAAGCCCGCCTCAAAGCCGAAGCCGAAGCCAAGGCCCGTGAACAGGCTCGACTCAAAGCCGAGGCCGAGGAAAAGGCCCGCCAGGAAGCCGTCGCCAAACAATTGGCCGAAGAAAAAGCCAGGGCCGAAGCCGAGGCCAAAGCCAAAGAAGAAGCCCGTCTCAAGGCTGAGGCCGAAGAAAAAGCCCGGCAAGAAGCAGAAGCAAAACGTATTGCCGAAGCGAAAGCCAAGGCGGTGGCGGAGGCCAAGGCCAAAGAAGAAGCCCGCTTAAAAGCTGAAGCCGAGGAAAAGGCCCGGCAAGAAGCCGTCGCCAAACAATTGGCCGAAGAAAAAGCCAAGGCCGAAGCCGAGGCCAAAGCCAAAGAAGAAGCCCGTCTCAAAGCTGAGGCCGAAGAAAAAGCCCGGCAGGAGGCCGTGGCCAAACAATTGGCCGAGGAAAAAGCCAAGGCCGAAGCCGAGGCCAAAGTAAAAGAAGAAGCTCGTCTCAAAGCCGAGGCGGAGGAAAAAGCCCGCGAAGAAGCGGAAGCCCAGCGCGCCGCGGACGAGAAGGCCAAAGCCGCCGAGAAAGCACGCGCTGAAGCAGAAGCCAAACGGCTCGCTGACGAAAAAGCCAAAGCGGAAGCGGAAGCCAAAGTCCGCGAACAAGCCCGCCTCAAAGCTCTGGCCGAAGAGAAGGCCCGGCAGGAAGCCGTCGCCAAACAATTGGCCGAAGAGAAAGCCAAAGCGGAAGCCGAGGCCAAAACCCGTGAAGAAACCCGGCTTAAAGCCGAAGCGGAAGAGAAGGCCCGGCAAATTGCTGAAGCCCAACGTCTCGCGGACGAAAAAGCCAAAGCTGAGGCCGAAGCCAAAGCCCGCGAGGAAGCGCGCCTCAAAGCTGAAGCTGAGGAAAAAGCCCGGCAAGCGGCCGAGGTCAAACGCTTGGCGGAAGAAAAATCCAAGGCCGAAGCGGAAGCCAAAGCCCGTGAAGAGGTTCGTCTCAAAGCCGAAGCTGAAGAAAAAGCCCGGCAGATCGCAGAAGCCCAGCGGCTGGCGGACGAAAAAGCGAAAGCCGAGGCGGAAGCTAAGGCCCGTGAAGAAGCCCGGCTCAAAGCGGAGACTGAAGCCAAAGCTCGTGAAGAGGCGCGCCTGAAGGCTGAGGCCGAGGAAAAGGCCCGCCAGGAAGCAGTCGCCAAACAATTAGCCGAAGAAAAAGCCAAGGCTGCAGCCGATGCAAAAGCACGCGAAGAGGCTCGTCTCAGAGCCGAGGCCGAGGAAAGAGCCCATCGGGAAGCAGAGGTTCGCCAGCGCGCCGAAGAAAACGCCAAAGCCGAGGCCGCAGCTAAACGTCTGGCTGAGGAAAAAGCGAAAGCCGAGGCCGAACTCAAACGCGCCGCCGAGGAGAAAGCCAAAGCAGAAGCGGCGGCCCGGCAGCTTGCGGAGGAAAAGGCCAAGGCCGAAGCGGAAGCCAAAAGGCTAGCCGAGGAAAAAGCGATACCTGTGGCGCCAGTCTTGCCCGCCATCGCTCCCAAGGCTGCATTTGTGATTTCTCCGAAGGTCAAAACTAAAGTTTCAAATGTCGATGTTGTCAACCGCAACATGGACCGCACGGAAATGACCATTGCCGTCGAGTATCAATACTCCAAGGATGATGCCATGCCGAAAATGGGAGTCGATCTCGCCAGCTCGGAGGAACCGGGCGCGGCGGCTTTTTTCTCCAGTCCCCCGGTGGATATTGGCAAGGGCAGCCGAAGTTTTGTCATGTTCCCGGTCAAACTCAATCCGTCGGCAGCGCAAAAATTCAATCGCTCCACTCTGCCGACCGACAAAGTCTGGATTTATCTCATGGATGCCAGCGGCGCAAAGTCTTACGTTGCGCAAAGCACGATGATTCTGGTTTGGCACATTCCCGGCGCAGGCGCCGATGCGGCGTCGAGCCAGAATACGGTGGAGATCGAGAGCTTCAAACAAAATGACTTGTTTAGCGGTTATGTTTCTGTCAAGTATTTGACCGCCGCCACTGGCGCCCAGCTTCGCCTTAAAGTTTATGACTCGGCCAAGCCCGCGACCGTCGCTTGGTTTGAATCCGAGGATTTGACGGTCAAGCCGGGTCCGGGTGTGCAACTGGTCAAGACCACGGTGTCAAGAAATGCGAAGTCCCCTGATGTCTTCACCGCCGATACAATTGAAGTCGATATGCTTGACGCGAACGGCAAGGTCACGGCCAGCGTCAAAAAACAAAGCAGTATGACCTGGGCCAAGCCCAAATAGTTGGCCTTACTTGCAAAACCAGTGAGCTAAAAGCATTGTAGATGATGAAAAATATGCAGTTTCCAAGCCGGCCATGCGCTCGATTCGTTCTAGCATCGCTATGCGCAGCCTTATTTATGATGTGGTCCGCGCCCTTTTCGGAAGCCCAGGATACGACCAACGGCTTGGTGGGGTACTATCCGTTCAACGGGAACGCCAGCGACGAAAGTGGGAATGGATACAATGCCAAGATTGTCGGAACCAACTACGCTTATGGTCCAGGAAGATTCGACCAGCAGCAAAGCCTCTTCTTGAATACAAACTACAATATCGGCACCGGCGCGAGCGGGTCTTTTGTGGTTGCGACTAATGCGATTGAGTTTAACGCAAACTTCACGTTGAGCGTTTGGGTGAATATTCCCGACGGACTGGGAGAGTATCAGGTGCATAGCCTGATATCAGATGGCACCGATCAAACCAGCGCGAACTTTCGACTTATCTCCAACGTGGACAGCGAAAGCGACTCGAACGGAGAAGATTATTTGCAATTCGTTGGAGACTTAGCGAACGACCCCACCGGCGACGGGGCCAACGTGCATGCCTATCTTCCGCAAATACGGAATACCTGGTGGCAAGCAGTTGTAGTGAGGTCAGGCGCCAGCATGAGCTTGTTCCAAAACGGCGTTCTTATAACCAACGGCTCATGGACAGCTACGGTGCAGAATAATCAATCTAATTGGTTTGGTGCAATGAACTACAATTCAACTGATTTTGAATATTGGCTCGTAGGTGGGATTGCCGACGTTCAACTGTATAGCAATGCTTTTTCGCCCTCGGAAGTACAGCAGCTTTATGTGAACGAGTCCGGGGCCACGCTAACGGCCATCGCAGACCCAATGGAGGGAGGAACGGTCATCGGCGGAGGCCTGTTTGCCATTGGAACGCAGGCGCAACTATTGGCGACCCCAAACCCAGGGTGGAGTTTCACCGAATGGAATGACGGAGTTACGAATAATCCACGGCTCATCACTGTCCCGCCCGGCGGAGCCAGCTACGCGGCAAACTTTCAGGAGCCAGCCACCATTACCGTGCTGGCCAATCCCATTGATGGCGGAACGGTGGCCGGTGGCGGGATTTACGACGTCGGTTCACAAGTCGAGATTTCGGCCATACCAGACAACGGCTGGACGTTCATTGGTTGGAACGACGGGATTACGAACAATCCACGACTCATCACCGTCCCGGAGGGCGGAGCTACCTATGCGGCAAATTTCCAGCAGCCCGCCATTATTGAAGTACTGGCCAATCCCATTAATGGCGGAACGGTGGCCGGCGGCGGAACTTACGATGTCGGTTCACAAGTCGAGATTTCGGCTATACCAAACAACGGCTGGACGTTTACTGGTTGGAACGACGGGATCACGAATAATCCGCGGCTTATCACCGCCCCTCCCGGCGGAGCTCTCTACGAAGCAATTTTTCAGCAACAATCCACTGTCGTCGTCCTGGCTGATCCGTTCAATGGCGGAACAGTGGCGGGCGCCGGGAATTACGAGGTTGGGTCAGAGATCGAGATTTCGGCAACCGCCGGCAATGGTTGGATGTTTACCGGCTGGAACGATGGCAGCACACAAAACCCGCGGACGGTCCTCGTCCCCTTGAGTGGCGCGGCCTACGCCGCGGGCTTCACGTTTAACGGCTTAAATGCCCGTTACGCCGGGCTTTTCTATGATACCAATAATGGCGTTGCCCCTCAAAGTTCCGGCTCGTTGAACGCCACTTTGACGGCCAATCGAAACTTTAGCGCCACGCTCTTATTAGCGGGTAAACCTCATCCCTTCTCTGGTAAGTTTTCGACCACCGGCACAACATCAAACAGCATCGCTCGCACAGGGCAAAGTCCCCTTTCCGTCCAGTTGTCCTTAACCTCACCTCTTAGTGACGTGCTAAGCGGTACAGTTACCGATGGGACTTGGACAGCGGAGGTGGTGGCCGAGTTGGCGAATTACTCAACCACCAACCATGCTCAGATCGCTGGCAAATACACCATGGGCATTCCGGGCGTCACAAATCCGGCGGTTGCGCCTGGCGGCTTTGGCTATGGCGCAGTGACTGTGTCCAGCCTGGGCAGCATCATGGTAAACGGAAAGTTTGGGGACGGTACTGCTTTTTCCCAAACCGCGACACTATCAGCACAAGGCCACTGGCCATTCTATGTTTCCATTTATTCAGGCAGCGGCGAAATCTTCGGCTGGCTTGATTTTAGCAGCGGGTCCACTAACGACATCAGCGGTCTTTTGTCCTGGATTAAACCGGCCCAGGCGACGTCCAAGCTTTATCCATCCGGCTTTACCAACCAAACGCAGGTGATTGGTTCAGGTTTCGTAGTCACCAATGGCCATCCAGTTTTGAATTATACCAATGGCAATGTGTTGCTGTCTGGAGGAAATCTGGCGGAAGGAATCACGAATGCTGCGACCGTGGCCGTTAACGGCAAAACCACAGGAACAAACCACCTAAACCTCACGGTCAGTACTATTTCTGGTTTGTTTACCGGCAGCGTCATTAATCCCGAAACGAAAAAGACGATCACTCTCTCTGGCGCGGTTCTTGAAAAGCAAAACATAGCCCTCGGTTTCTTTCTTGGCACGAACCAAAGCGGGAACGTTTTGCTTGAGTCAACACCTTAGAGTACTGGGCCAAATTTGAATTACGGCGAGCTTTTGGTCTTCTTGACGTTCATGCTGACGGCTTCGATCTTCGCCGCCAAGGCTGCGTCGTTAACGTTGACAAACTGCTGCATAGGAGCGTCCGCATCGGCGTCAACAACCAGCTTCACATGAGGATTGGCGGCGACCGCTTCCTTGAGGCGTTTTTCGAGAGTGGGGAATGTGACTGGCAGCTCGTTGAAGATAACAGGGCCAGTCTTGGGAATGGTTACGGTTAAGGGTTTGCCTTCCGAGGCGCCACCATCGGTCTTCGCCTCTTTGGATTCCGCCAACGCCAGCTTAAAGGAAGGCTGCCTCTTAAAAGTCGTCGAGACCATTAAGAAAATAAGCACCACGATCAGAACGTCGATAAGCGACACCAGAATAATGGTGGGAGTCTGACGCCTTTTGCGATTGGTAAATTGCATGGCTGATCAGGAACTACGCTCGGTGGGCTCCGCCGCCAGCTCGTTTGTATCGTCATGATGGTAAAGCTGGCGCAAAAAATCTTCGCACAAGGAAGCCATCTCAATCGCCATCGTTTCCACTTTCTTGCTGTAATAACTCCAAGCTACGAGTGAAGGAATGGCTGTCAACAATCCGAGCAAGGTGGATTCAAGGGCGATGGCAATGCCCCTCGACATGGCGGTATTATCGCCCACGCTGCCGCTGGCTCCAAGCGCGGCAAAAAGCGAGATCAGCCCATAGACCGTACCCACCAATCCCAGCAACGGCGCGATGCCAACGACGATTTCCAAAATCACCAGGCCGCGTTCGAGTCGCGAGACTTCATGGCGGGCAGCGGTTTCCAGTCCGCTGGCATTTTCGGCTCGGGGCAAATGCCGATTGCGGTCCGTCAACAAGAGCAACCGGGCCAGTGGGGATGGATGTTGCTGGCAGATTCGACGCATCATAGCCAGGTCATCGGCGCCGCGGCACGTTTCCGCCGCCGACCTGACTTCCGGGGGCATGACCTTGCTTTGGCGCAACGCCAGCCCGCGCTCGATGATGAAAGCCAATCCAATGATGGAGGCGGCCACCAGCACTCCCATGATAACAAGTTGATCAAGGCTCATAGTAGAAAGTGAAAGTGATGTCGTAGTACTCGTTGGGGACTTCCAGCCGCATTTCGCGTGGCCACTTGGGGAACTTTGGATCGAGCACGGCGCGCTGGCACATCATTTGCAGGACGTCGCTAACTTCGTTTCGGACCACGCTCATATTGGTGATCCGCCCATCTGGCAGCAAACGAAAATGCAAGACCACTTTGCCGGAGTTGTCAGCGGTTTGATTCTCCAGCAACTGGTACCAATGCGACTGCACCGCATCGACCATGTCATGAATATAGCTTCCCAGCGGCGTGCCTTGAACATCCAGGGAAACATCGGGAGTGATGTTCCCTACTCCGCCGATGTGATGGGTTTGCGGACCGGGAATTCCGTTCTTGGCCAGAGCTTCCGCGAGAGTGCGCGGTTTGTGTTCGGGTTGTGGCTGCGGCGAGGGTTGCGCCTGAGGTTGCTCGCTGACAGTTGCATCAGGTTTGCCTTCGGCCGCTTTGTCCGAAGGACGAACCATGGCGAGATCCCCCGGCACATAAGTTTTCTTGGGCGCGCTCTCGGCCGGGGCTGGAGCCGGTTGCGCCGGGATGGGAGTTGAGGCCACGGGGACAGGTTTAGGTTCAGCGAGTTTTTTGGCATCCTGGACTGTTTTGAGATAATCCTCCTGGCGGCCATCGATATTCGGCAAGGGGGAAAGCACTTTGATTTCCTTATTGGCCGCCACTGTGTTCTGGGAGCTTAGAAACATGGGCTTCTTGGGCGGCGCTGGAGTGGCCAGGGCGGGATCGACCTCGACGAAAGAAAATTGGGTTTGAGGCACCTCCTCCGCCACGGTTTGCTTGGGAATGACCGGCAACATGGCTTTGGAAACGGCTTGCAACCAATGTGGCATAACCATGTTGCGCCACCAGCCCTGCTCATTTCCAACACGCCAAAGGGTGAAGGCCAACAGATGCAAAAGCAGAGAAATAACCACCGCCCGGAGCAGTAGTTTTTCCGCAGCGCTTGTGTCGTTGACATTCAAAGCCGTCACGGGCTAAAGATGGCCCATTCGCCGCCGAAAACAACTCGAAAGCACCAAGCAGGAACGAGTGAGATTCCATTGCAAGATAAGAAAGCGCGCGCCGTATTGAAGGGTGGCGGGAACCTGCGGCAAAAACGCCAAGGAGGCAGGACCTGATGTTAAGAGAATTGTGAAAGAACAAAGTCCAACAAAGGACGAAATTACAGATCTAAGAAAGGTTTGATATGAAAGCATTTATGAAAACTACCGTCATGGCCGCCCTAGCGGTGGCGATGACAACATTCGGAGCCGCACAAGCGCGCGCGGGCGGTTGGCCCATCGCCGCGGCTGCCGTCGGAGGGGTGGCTGTCGGCACGGCCGTGGGAGCTACCATTGCCGCTAACTCTCAGCCGGTCTATTATGCAAATCCACCGGCGTATTATGGCCCTTCGACCGCTTATGTTCAGGCTCCTGCACCAATCGTGGTGGCAGCAGCACCGGCCTATTATGTTGGGCCGGGATTTTATGGCGGATGGGGATATTATCATCCTTACTTCCGCGGCGGATGGGGATACGGACGAGGTTATGGTGGTCACTGGGGCGGCGGCGGACACTGGCACCGCTAATGACTAATTAGCTCGATCAGAGTCGCGAAGTAAATTCGCGGCTCTTCCTTATGCCTCAGCGGTTGCACCTTTAGCTGGGCTGATTTTGGCTTCTATGCTGGGAGGCGGTTTGAGTAAATAAGTCAGCGCCTTGACTGCCAATTCCATCATCAGGAACGGCTTGGCGATTAGATCGTTCCCGCCTGAGAGGGAGGATTGGGCCCGGACTTCAAACTTGGTCAGGCTGGTGACAAAAATCACCGGCGTGCTCTTATTGGTAGTCATTTTACGCACCTCGGCACACAGTTCGAATCCGTTCAAACCTGGCATTTCAGCGTCGAGAAAAATCAGATCGAACGTATTCTCCTTCAGAACGGTCAGGGCCACTTTCGAATCTTCCAAGCCGATACAGCGGAGATTGGCCTTGCTCAGAGCAACCGAAATGGTGCGCCGCGAGATCGGCTCGTCATCGACGACCAAAATCAAAATGGACGGCGGCAACTCCTCGGGGGCGTGAGAAATATCGCGAAAGAGAACGTTCATGCAATCCATGCCATGGGCAATCGTCCGCAGCACCGAGGCCGTCATCTGGTTGGGCTTTTTGCGCAAATCTTTGACCAACGCGTCGATGGCTCCCGAGAGATGGGAGATGCGGGTAAAGCCAGTGATGCCCGACAAGCTGGCCAAGGAAGAGACCGAGCCCTCCAAATCCCTCAGAAGGTTTAATTGATCCGTAGTGCTCTTGCTCTTGATCAAAGCGCCCACCCGTTCGCGCAATTCCGCCAGAATTTGCGGCGAACGCTTGAGAAATTCCTGCCGGATTTCGAGGCGAAACTCCGGTCCCGGAGGGGTTGCCGGTTCTGTAGTCGCAGCCTCCGCAGGCGCCTCGGAAGCCGGCGGTGGCGCAGCGACTGGCGTCGAGGCCGGGGCGGTCGGGGCGCTGGCAAAGCTGGGGGTTGTGGTCGGCTTGAAGGGAGGCGGCGCGGTCTTGCCAAAGAAGGAAGGCTTGGTCGGCTCGGTTTTGGCAGGTTCCGAAGGAGCGACGGAGGCAGCAGGCGCAGCTTCCTTATTTTCCATGGCAAAAGTGGGCCGCGTCGGCGCGACCCGTGTGGAGGGAGGCAAACCCAAATCAAGCTTGATCTTCGGCTTAATAGTAGTCGCCGAACTCCCCTGCTCAGGCCCTGGTTCACTTGGAGATAGCGGTGCTGGCTCGACCGGTTTCGGCGCGGGCAAATCTTCCTTGGCCATGGGAATAGCACCAACCTTCCTCATAAATGTGGTACCCTCGCCGCTCAACAATTGCTCGACCAATTCCAAGGCAAGGTTAGGCGTGCAATCCATTTTGGATACGCATTTGCTGGCCCCGGCCTTCCATGCTTCCTTGGCCAAATCAGGACGGTAGAAGCTGGACAAGACCAGGATGGGGAGCGCTTGGAATTCGGGCCAGGCCCTTATTTGCCGAATAACCTCCACTCCGTCCATGCCCGGCATCATGATGTCAACCTGGATAAGGTCGGGCTTGAAGGTCGGCAGCAAAGCCAGGGCAGCGGCTCCTTCCTCGGCGGTTTCGACCTGGTAGCCGGCCATTTCAAATTTGCGCCTGTAAATGGAACGGACGACCAATTCGTCCTCAACGATTAAGATCTTTTTCATCCGGGGTTTTTGGCAAGATAGTCGTCCATGAATCGGCGAACGGCCTCAAGCTGGGTTGTCGCCTGGGCAAACCAATCGGGTGCGCCCTCCAAATGCCCGGCCTTGGCGTTGTGTTCCAATTGTCGAAGAGCAGGCACCAGAGCCGACATGCCACAAGCAAGACTGGAACCGGCCAATTTGTGCGCGAGATGATCGACTTGCGGGACATCCTTGGCCGTAATAGCCAGCTGCAAACCTTTGACGATTTCATCGGCTTGCCCAAAATAAAGAGCCAGAAGTTCGCGCATCAATCCGGGGTCGCCGTCGCACGCGGATTGGAGCTGTTCCAAATCCACCAATGGTGTGACGGCACCTCCATTTGGATGAGATATTTTCACATGCCCTGATGCTGGCGTATGTAAGTGCCTACTTTGTTCTTTGTCAACTCCAGATGACGGCTGGCTCGATCATACAAAGCTTCGGCATCCTGCAAGTTTCCCTCTTTGCCGCGTTTCTCCAACTCCCGCAACGGCGGCACCATCGCTGACATTCCGCAAGCCAAACTAGCCCCGACAAGCTTATGCGCGAAATGATCGATATCCTTGGCGGACCCGGAATTGATCGCCGCGCGCAGACCGTTCATCAGGTCCTTGGCTTGGGCGAAGTAAAGTTCCACCAACTCCTGCACCATTCTTGGGTCGTCGTTGGCCGCCGCCTCCAAACGTTCCACGTCCAAAAGCGCTTCTCCCCCAACCGTCTCGGCCAACAATACGGAAGTGTCTTCTTCTTCAGGGACGATGGCCGTCGCGACTTGGGATCGACCCAGCGCCGCCCGCAAATCAGTATCCTTGACCGGTTTGGACAAATAGTCGTTCATCGAAGCTTCGAGGCATTTTTCGCGATCGCCCTGCATGGCGTTGGCCGTCATGGCAATGATATAGACGGGTTTGCTGCTTTCGGCCTGTTCGCGCAGCCGAATTTGCCGCGACGCTTCGTATCCATCCATTTGCGGCATCTGGCAATCCATCAGGATCACGTCATACTGAGTGCGCCGGGTCGCCTCAACGGCTTCCAAGCCATTGGCGACAACGTCTGGCGCGTAGCCAAGTTTGCGCAATTGGGCCACAGCCACTTTTTGGTTAATTACGTTGTCTTCCGCCAGTAAAACACGCAAGGGTTCGCTCTGCGATCCGTCGGCCGTCCGGGCCACGGGCTTGGTCTGGATGGCTTTCTTGGGCAGCGTGCGCATCCCTGTCAAACATTCGTAGAGACGCGCTTGTTTGACCGGCTTGACCAAACAGGCGTAAATGCCAATCCGCTCCAATTGGGCGTCATCCATCAAATGCCCGAGCGAGGTCAGAATAATCACCCTCGCATGAGCCAGCCTGGCATCGGCTTTGATGACCTCCGCCAGGGCAATTCCATTCATGCCGGGCATGTGCATGTCGAGCACCACGACATCGAAGCGCGCGTTCCCGGAATCCTGCAGCTTTTCCAAGGCTTCCTGCGCTCCGGCCGCGCAGGTCGCGCGAATGCCCCAGGCCTGCATTTGATCTTCCAGAATGCGGCGATTGGTCTGATTGTCATCCACGATCAAGACGTGAAGATTGCTTAGATTGGTTTGCGTTTGCGCAACTTTGCTCGGAGTCGGTTGTTTCTCGAACCGAGCCGTGAACCAGAAAGTCGAACCTTGTCCCGGCGTGCTGTTGAAGCCGATCTGTCCCCCCATCAATTCAATCAATTGCTTGGAGATGGCCAGGCCCAAGCCTGTGCCGCCATACTTGCGCGTGGTCGAGCTGTCGGCCTGGCTGAAGACCTGGAACAAGCGCGGTTGCACGTCCTCAGGAATGCCAATGCCCGTGTCGCGCACTTCGATGCGCAAATCCACGTGCGTTTCGGTCTCGGCCAAATTCGCGACGGAAACAACCACTTCGCCGAATTCGGTAAATTTGACAGCGTTGCTGACCAGGTTAACGAATACTTGACGCAACCGGCCGGGGTCGCCGCGCAATTGCGTTGGGACATCGGCCAGCACAAAACCAGCCAGTTCAATGTTCTTGGCCTGGGCTGTTTCTGCCAGTAATTCCAGTGAGCCTTCGATGGTTTCCTGCAAATTAAAGTCGATGGTTTCAAAGATCAGTTTGCGCGCCTCGACTTTGGAAAAATCCAGCACGTCGTTGATTAACAAAAGCAACGATTCCGCGCTGCGCCGGATGGTGTCGGTGTATTCTCTCTGTTGCGAGGTCATGTCGGTGTCCGACAAAAGATTCGTCATGCCGAGAACGCCGTTCATGGGCGTGCGAATTTCATGGCTCATCTTGGCCAGGAATTCGCTCTTGGCCCGAACCGCGGCTTCGGCTTCGGTCTTGGCGCGCCGCAATGCGTCTTCGGCCTCCTTATACGATGTAATATCTCTAATGGATCCGGCGTAGCCGCCCGCCTCATTTTCGCCAGGTTCATATTGTGCGGGCGTGGCGCGAAAAGAGACCCAATGGACTTTCCCAATCGTGCTCAGGAGGCGGAATTCCTGGGAGAAATCCTTTCGCTCGCGCAACGCTTCCCGCCAATGTTCCAGAACCCTTTCTTTATCATCAGGATGAAGGGCGCTGTTCCAACCGTTGCCCAAGCTGTCGGAAGAATTCAAGCCGGTCATTTTCGTCCATGGCGAATTGCAATAGACCCACTGGCCGGTGCTGTCGGCCAGAAAAATGCAATCCGGCGCCGATTCCCCCAAGGTGCGAAACTTGGCCTCGCTTTTCTGCAACAGCGCCTGGCTTTGTTTGAATTTGAAGTTCTCCTGGTGTAGCGCTTCAAGATGCGCGGCCACTTCGCGTTCAGCGGATTCATGCTGAATTTGCTGCTCGGCTTGGTGAAAGGCCAGATGTGACATGAGGCGCAAGCTTTCCCAAATCCACAAAGACAACAGTGTGTCTTCGAACAAAACCCAACCCGTAAATTCCACCCAACTCCACGGCGCGCTGCGCATTCCCTCAAAAACCTGTTGCACCCATTGACTCAAGAAATGGTCTCCGGCCACCACCACCGTGGCTGTGACTAGAATCCGGATGTCCCGATAGGCCGCCAATGAAGCCAGTGCGCCAAAAATAAAAAAATGCGTCTCGAAACTTCCGCCAGTCAAATGAATGAAAAGGGCCGGGGTCAGCATTTGGCCGACGGCGATCGCGTGCCGCGTTCCCACCCAACCGGAGTAGCGCAAGGCCAGGTAAAGCGGGATCAAGTAAAGTAATCCGGCCAGACACGAAGCCATGCAAAGCAAGCGCAAGGGCGGCTCCGCCGGCCAAACGTGCGGGGAAATAAGCGAAGCAGCAGCCATCGCCGCCATCCATTCGAAGGCCGTCAGCCAGGCAAACATGCGGTCGGTTTGCTTGTAGGAACCCTCTTTAAGAGCGCGAAGAATCGTTGCGGCCCGTTCTTTAGCCGGAGTCATCGCTCCCGTCTTTTCGGTGGCAGCGTTCAAATCTTATTTGAATCCTGTAGCAAAATTCGCGCCTAACGCAAACTCTTTACAACCTCTTTACCCTGCCGCACTTAGACAAGACGCTTTATCAACATTGCGAACGTTCAGGGCAACATCGAAACCCGATAAAACCGCCCTGAGTCCGGCGGCAACGCCTCTGAATGCGTTATGATAGCATTGGTGGCCGTGATCGGCAAGCTAAGATTCTGCCACCCCGGCGCGTTAAGATTTGTCGTGTATTGAATTTGATAAGCCAACCCGGCCCATGCGTTCCACGAAAAGCTTAAAATGTTGCTGACTGCCGTAACCGATTGAAAGGATGGCGCGGGCACCATCATGGCTCCAATGTCATCCAATCCGAATGCATCCACATCCTGACGAAACCCGAACTGCAGCAAAGCATGGGTCGAGACCGCAGTGGCTAATAATTGGATATTGGTCCACCCGAAACTAGGCAAATTGGTTTGGTCAAAGAGTTCCTTTCCATCCAGCCGTACTTGGAATTCGCTTGGGACGCCACCCACAGGATTATCCAGCCAGAAGGAAATCAGCAAAGGCTGGCCGGGATCGCTCGCAATGGATTGCGACAGGTAACCAAGCTCGCCGGGCTGGCTCAAATAGGCGGCGTAAGTTCCCGAATGCACGTACGGGCCATAATTGCTGCTGTTTGTGTCGACAACTTCGACAAATCCGGTCGCTTCCTCCGTCCAATCGGTGAAGTTCCCCTCCTCAAAACCCCCGTTGAAGACAGGGCCGCCCGGGATTTGCTTTTGCCCAAGAGCGTTGATTAAGTTGCTTCCGTTGGGGGTCCCCCACCCCGTGCAAAGATCATAGCCAGGCTGCGCAAAGAACTTGTAGTTAACTGAAAGATTGGTGTTGTTGCCGGTGGTCACATCATGGAATAGCAGCGGGTATCCCGGCCCTCGCGCCAATTGATAAAGCGTCGGATTGGCAAATCCCACGGGAGGATTTCCGTTGGTGGCCGCCTGCTCGTTCGCGAGCGCCATGAAGCCCGCCCACAACGGCGCAGAGGCGCTGGTGCCTCCGACCGGATATTGATTGCCGTTGGAGGCAATGATCCAAATCATGTCCGACGCCATGGCCACGTCAGGAATATTTCGCCACGCCGTGGAGCCTTGATTTTGCGACATGTCGATGCCCTGCTGCCAAATGGGAATCGCCCAAATCGTGCTGACTCCACCGCCACTGCCACGGTTGCCCTCGTGTTCGGTGTTCCAATTCCACACCTTTTCTTCAGCCCAGGTCGCGCCCGCGCCCGTGACTAGAGTTGTCCCCCCGACCACCGTCACCCATGGATCGTCGGTGGGAGTGGGAGGAGAATTGGTGTAAGCTCCCGAATCCCCGGAAGCCTGGAACATGGATTGCCCCTGCGCGGCAAACTGTTCGAAAATTTGTTCGGTATTCGCATCCACCGGAGAAAAGTCCCAGGAGGAACTTAATTGCTTGGCCAGGTTATCGGTGGCCATTTGGTTCAAAATGTCATTGGGAATGAACCCTTCATAAACCAGCACATTGGAGAGCCCCGGCGCCATGGCGATGGCCATTTCAATATCCAGCGATACTTCCAATGTGCCGAAGCCGGGGGCGTTGGTGTCGTTATCCACTACGACGTTTGTCACCAACACATTGGGCAATCCGGTTTTACTTTCGTAGGTCGTAATATCGTCGCTGAAGTAAGTGGCTAATTCGAAAAGACCCAGCGATTGTCCCGAACCCAGCAGCGACACTCCCGGGGCATAAGCATGGCGAAAATCATAACCCCAATAGTACCCCGCCGGACCAGACCCTATTTGCGGAGTGGCGCGATTGGTTTTGTCGTCAATAATAAGACCGGACGGACGAGGCAAGATGGCATCGTCCAAACCACTGATCGAAAGCAGCGGAACATCTGCTTCCATGGAGGGATCCCGGTCTGGCGCAAAGAACAAACGGTTCTCCGTCGGATGTTCATAAAGCCCCATGCGCACATGAAACGTGCGTTCCACTTCTTGTACGGGTGCCTTGACATCCAACAAAGTGCGATTCGGATGCGTCTTGATGATTTCAAAACCGTGCCTCAGCGCAAAGCTGCGAACCGCCGCGTAATCCTCCTCTGTCGGTCCAAAGGCATCAGCAAATTCCTGCGCAGAAAGAAAATGCCGATATCTAGCGGAGCGTGGGTCGTAAAGTTGGGATAGCAAATCCGCAAGTTTGTCCTGGTGGCGAAGCGGCAAACCCAAGGCGAGATTCAGCTCCTGCTCCGCAGGCAGATCGCTCAAGCGCCGGGCGGATTTTGCCAGAAGAGGCACATGCCCGGGAAGAGTTTGCAGCGGCGCTGCTCCGCTGGTCATATTCAATAGCAACAACGTTATGCTGGCCCGGCAAAATAAAAGCAAAAGAGAACG
>Ga0302326_10015046_pt1 | contig 16305 bp, 16 predicted proteins | sample Palsa_T0_3_FD_202264 | JGI IMG/M metagenome (GOLD analysis project Ga0302326, IMG submission 202264) | Peat permafrost microbial communities from Stordalen Mire near Abisko, Sweden - Palsa_T0_3 | ecosystem: Environmental > Terrestrial > Soil > Palsa > Peat permafrost | place: Sweden: Abisko... | reverse complement strand
GCATGTCCGGTTCGATGAGCGGGATGTGGAGACGGAGCCATGGTCGAGCCAGTGAGGCACCGCCAGACGAAAGGGGCGGGAACAGATATGTGCGACCTAAAGCCACCGCGCCACATCCCGACTCTACCGCAACCAAACAAGCCGCCGATCCCAAACCAGGATCGGCGGCTTTCGCGTCTTCGCCCGTCGGGTTATCCCGATGCGCGCGAGCCGCGGCGTGAAACAATGGCCGGAGGCGAATGTGATTAAGCCGATATGCGCCAAACGGGTCGCATCGAGCAGGCCGCGCGCTTGACGAGCGGGCCGGCCACGTCGAGATGGCAGCCTCGGCTGTGCGGACCCACTTTTATTTAAGTCATCAAGTATCGGCGAACGTCGGGGTTCTCGCGTCGCCACGTCACATTGTCCAAGAAATAATGATGGATGTTGATGAACACGACGAAGAAAAACAGAAATATTCCAGAACCGAGTGCGGTTGCCCCGTAGTCGACGAAGGTATCCAAAAATAATGGAACGATAATAAACGCGGCAATCCCGACGAGAAAGCCGAAAAGGAGGAAACCAGAAAAAGCTCGCGTCCGGCTGCCGCGCCCTGCCGACAGCTCGCTGAGCTTAAAGCGCCAGACAACAATCAGATATTGCAGCGAATGAAACGCCGGGACGATGAGCAGGAACCAGGGATCGAGCAGCAGAAACAGCCAGACGTAGAGCGTCGTGAAATATGAGAGTGCTCCCAGTACGGGAACAGGTTCGCCGCGGACGATCCGTCGTCCGAACATAGTCAGGATCGCGACGAGAAAGACACCCGAACCGAGAAGTGAGGCGCTTACCAAATTTTCGGGGACGTGAACGAGGACAATCAGTTTGGAAAACACTTCGTTGCTGCCGAACCCGTCATTGTATATGCACCAATATGACAACCAGACCGCATAGCAATTGGCAACCAACAGCCGCTTTTCCCAAGCTTGGAAAAAACTGCGCTTGAGCACCGAATCAACGATGAGCAACCCGTAGCCCTGCTTCACGTAATGCCAGCCAGTTAGGAACACGAACAGGCTGCCTAACACCGCAATGCCGATTGGAGCTTCCAAACCCATTGCCGCCGCGATCGCAGCGAGGAGACCGATCGGTATGACGGTACCGGCGAAAACGTAGCGGCGGCGGAGAGCGCCGCCTTCCGTGGCGATCTTCGTGCCGAAGCGGGCGTAAAAGATTTGGTAAGAGTGCACGAAGTGCGGGAAGTTCAGAATGGTCGCCGCGAACAAGACCACAAAGAGTAGTTGGGGTGGCGGCGGAGCGTGCATCGTATGAAACAGCACTACCAGGGCGATCACCATGAACGAACCGCCGCCAAAACAAATGAAATCCACCACTGGACCGAACAGGTAGCGTTGACGTTCGATGACAACGCCGCCAGGCGCGTGTAGGCCCTCGATTGCGCCGAGTTGAGTACTCATGGTGGGTTCTCGAACTTAGACGTTCAAGTGCAGACGGTTGCATTTATCTACCACAAATTCTTTGTGATCTAACGACAACTATCTATAGTTAAGGCGCCACGACTTTGCCGCCGATATAGGTGTACAGGCCGGTGAGATTGGTGCCGACCAAGGTGACGGCGGTGATGATGGCGAGCGCAAGGAGCGAGGCGATCAGGCCGTACTCGATAGCCGTGACGCCCCGCTCGGACTTGGCCGAAAGCGCGACGGCTCTCGATACGCGATACACCAGATTTCTCCTAGTCGGGGCTACCCTGCCATTTGACGCGTTCGACGCCATGCAAACCTTGATTGAAATCAAGACGCCAAGAATTCTTTCCGGTTAAATAGAGGCTCCACAGGCGAAGTTCCTGGGTTGTGACGCGGCCTCAGACTCGACCCACGGAGAACGTTGGTCGGGACGACTCGCGCGGCAGCTCGATTGTTGTCCGTCGCGAGAACCCGGCAGGCGAGCCGTGGAGAGCCCGCTGCCCATGCCGGCCCTGTCTGGCTCGCGACGGCGCCTGGCGGATTTCGGCGATCGGCGCAATGACGACGGCGGCGCCAGGGCGCGGCCTGCTGTGCATGGATGCGGCTAAATCTGGCTGTGTGAAATTGGCGAAATGTTGGTCAGGGTGTGAATCGGCGCCATTCGGTGACCCCCGCGATGTCGGTCAGTTCAATGACTTACCGTGCCGATCGGCGTCGGGACCCCACGCCGAATAACAGCGAGCGAGTGTCCGCGCCTCGTTACGACGGTCGGACGCGCGCACGACGCCGACGCCGTCAGCGCGAATCATCGCCCGGGCTCAGCCGGATAGGTAGCCGCCGCACGTCATGACCCGTTAGGAATGAAGGCGTGCCCGCAATCCTCGCGAGGCACTGCCCTTCGGTACGGCCATCACCGGACGCTCACTCTGATAAAGTGTACCCATCCGGCCAGGCTTTCAATTACCCACATCTAGTCCAGTGCGTCGTGCTGGTGCACAAACTGTTGCGTAATGGGAATCAGTCATGATTCCTTGTCTGGCACCGAATCGCGAGGGGAGCGGTGCCAATGGACGGGGAATCTGACGCGTGGTTTGATCGCGAGCTTGCCGGTAGCAGTTTTGCCGACGAGCGCCTGAGCAAGCGGCTCCGCAAGCTGGTGGCGCAGATCGGGAGCGCCATGGGCCAAAGCATTCCGCTGGTCTGCCAGGACTGGGCCAACACCAAGGCCGCCTATCGTTTTTTCGCCAACGACCGGGTCAGCGAGGCGGACATCCTGGCGGGTCACTTTCAATCGACGCGTGATCGCGCGGTCGCCATCGATGGCCCCGTTCTCGTGCTCCATGACACGACCGAATTCAGCTATCAAAGAGAGAACGTCGACGCGATCGGGATCACCAAGGCTATCAACAGCGGGCGGGACAAGGCGGGCCGCGTGAGAGCGCACACGGTTTGCGGCATCCTGATGCACTCGAGTCTCGCGGTGACGACGGAGGGGCTGCCCCTCGGATTGGCGGCCATCAAATTCTGGACCCGGAAGAAGTTCAAAGGGACCGCCGCGCTCAAGAAGAAGATCAATCCGACGCGGGTGCCCATCGAGAAGAAGGAAAGCATCCGGTGGTTGCAGAATGTCCAGCAATCGACGGAGCTTTTGGGTGAGCCGGGACGATGCATTCATGTCGCTGATCGCGAGGGCGACATCTACGAGCTTTTCTGCGCGGCTCGCGAAGCCGGAACGCATTTCGTGATCAGGACCTGCGTTGACCGCCTGGCGGGAAATGGAGATCACACGATCGCCGACGAGATGGACGAGGTTGCCGTCAAAGGGCTGCATCGCATCGAAGTCAGGGACAACAACGGCGATCCCGACGAACACGTTCTCGAAATCAGGTATCGCAAGATTCGTGTCCTGCCGCCGATCGGCAAGCAGAAACGCTATCCCCCGCTGATCTTGACGGTGATCCATGCCGAAGAGCGCGGCACGCCGAAGAACAGGAAGAAGATCGAGTGGAAACTGATCACCGATCTGCCTGTGAACTCGCGCGCGGACGCCGTCGAGAAGCTCGAATGGTATGCATTGCGGTGGAAGATCGAGGTGTTCCACAAGATCCTTAAATCGGGCTGCAAGGCCGAAGAATCGAAGCTCAGGACCGCCCAGCGCCTGACCAATCTGGTCTCGGTCTTTTGCATCCTGAGTTGGCGGGTGTTCTGGTTGACGATGCTCAATCGTTCAACCCCCGACGCACTGCCAGATCTGGCATTGACCGAGACTGAAATCGCTGTGCTCGACCGGCTCGTGAACGACAAACCCCACACGCGACGAAAAATGCTCTCGCATTATCTGATCAAGATCGCCCGGCTCGGCGGCTATCTCGCCCGCGCCAACGATCCGCCGCCCGGCAACACCGTCATGTGGCGCGGACTATCGCGGCTGACGGACATCGCGCTGGGCGCCGTGGTCGGAGCGGAAATTGCGGGTAATTGAAAGCCGGCCAGGGCCGCCTTGCGGGCGGATCGCTGATCGGCGATGAGACTGCGGAGGCTCCAATGGAGTTCTTCTGGAGGCTCCGCTGGTGCAGAGGGTCGAGATTATCACCGCCAAAGAACCTCGTCGTCGTTGGAGCGCCGAGGAGAAGCGCCGCTTGGTGGCGGAGGCGTTCGCGCCTGGTGCAATCGCGTCGCACGTGGCGCGGCAGCACCGCGTTGCCGAGAGTTGTTTGTTCGCTTGGCGCAAACGCTTCTCTGCGCCGCCGAATGGTCGTTTGCCGGATGAGCCGCCGCGCCTAATCCCGATCATGGTCGACAGCGCGTCGGCGCCGGTGATGTCGCCGATGCTTGAGCCGACACCGATACCAACGTCCCGCCATGCTGTCATCACCTGGCCCGATGGTCTACGCCTCGAGGTGCCCGCGGGGTATCCGGTGACAGCCCTGAAGGCGTTGATCGGCGTACTCCGGCAGGCGCGATGATCCCGGTCCCAAGCGCGGCGCGGGTCTGGCTCGCGGTCGGTCAAACCGATATGCGGCGGGGCATGAACAGCCTGGCCCTGCAGGTCCAGGAGGCGATGGAGCACGATCCCCATGCTGGCGATCTCTTCGTCTTCAGGGGACGTCGCGGCCAACAAACGACATTCCGCATACAGTTTGCGATACGCGACGATCGCATACCCCTGGCACCCGCTGTTCCGGCGGACATTGCAGGTGTCGCCGTTCCGTCGCGGCAAGGATTTGAAGTGCATCTACACCGACGAGCGGCCAGACCTGTGCCGTGAGTTGCCGAACTGGATGTTCGACGAGGCGTACTGCGCCAGCATGGCGCTGGGACAGCCCGAGATCAGTATCAAGGCTCTCAGTGAACTTGCCGCTGTTTTGACGACGCTCGGCGAGAATCGGGCGGCAGGCGCACGATCACATCCTTCAACGACGAAGGAGAAGGTCCGTGTGGAGAAGCCAATATCACAAGCCAGCGCAGCTCGTTCTCGATCTGGAACGTCAAACGCCGACATCCCCTTTGAAGGTAAGCCCGAAGGGACTTGTCGAAGCTCTCGCGGATCTTCTGCTGGAGGCGCTAGACGTCGAAAGCGCGGCGGCAAAGGGAGGCGAGCATGAGCGGCAAAATCACGCCTGACCACCTGGGCCGCATCGCCGTGGTCTACGTGCGTCAATCGACCATGGCGCAGGTTTTGGGCAATCTTGAAAGCCAACGTCGGCAATATGACCTGGCCGAAGCTGCGGGGGCGGCGGGCTTCGCCTCGGTGACGGTGATCGATGACGATCTGGGGCGGTCCGGATCCGGCAGCATGCAACGGCCAGGGTTCGAGCGCCTCGTGGCGATGGTCTGCTCCGGCGACGTGGGCGCCGTTTATTGTATCGAGGCCTCCCGTCTGGCGCGCAACGGGCGTGACTGGCATCACCTGATCGACCTGTGCGCGCTGGCTGGCGCCTTGGTCATCGACCTGGACGGCGCATATGATCCGCGACTCGTCAATGATCGGCTGCTGCTCGGGCTGAAGGGGACGATGTCAGAATATGAGCTGAGTTTGCTGCGGCAGCGGGGCATCGCCGCTCGCGACTCCAAGGCGCAGCGCGGAGAATACCGGTTCATGCTGCCGCCCGGCTTGTGTTGGAGCGAGGCGGGCAAGATCGAGATCGATCCTGACGAACGTGTGGCCGGGTCGGTCCGGCTCGTCTTCGCCAAGTTCCGCGAGCTGGGCAGCGCGCGGCAGGTCTTCCTGTGGCTACGGTCAGCCGACCTGAAGATGCCGGTCGTCCTACGCAACGTCGATGTCTACAAGCTCATCTGGAAGGCGCCCGCCTATCACAGCGTCATGCAGATCCTGCACAACCCGCTTTATGCCGGAGCCTATGCGTTCGGCCGCCGTGCCCAGCGAACGCGGGTCATCGACGGGCGGGCGCGCAAAGCCAATGGGATCCGCAAGCCCCGCGAAGAGTGGAGCGTCCTTCTGCGCGACCAACACCCCGCCTATATCAGCTGGCAAGATTACGAAGACAATCAGCGACTTCTGCTCGAGAACGCCCACATGAAAAAGAACTGCGCGCGCAAGTCGGCACGCGGTGGACGCGCGCTCCTGACCGGTCTGATGCGGTGCGGACGCTGCGGCCGAATGATGCGTGTCTTCTACGGCCAAGCGAAGGGCAACGCCCATCGCTATCAGTGCCGCGGCGACGACGCGCATGTGGGCGCGGGGCTGTGCATCGGCATCGGCGGAGTTCGGATCGATCGTGCCGTCGCGCTGCAGATCCTTGAGGCCGTCTCCGACCGCGCCGTCGAGGCTGCTATCTTCGCGTCGGATCAAGTCGAGCGTTCGAGGAAAGAGGTCGCCGCCGTCGTCGAGCGGGAACTTGAGGCTGCGCGATATGACGCCGCTCTCGCCTCCCGCCGATATGAACTTGTGGATCCCGCCAAACGTCACGTCGCTCGCGAACTTGAGGCGCGCTGGAACGGCGCGTTGGAGCGCGTCGTCGAGCTGGAGCGTCGGATCGAGGAGCTGCGTGCCACATCGGCGGGGCCTCCAAAGATCGATCGCGCGCTTCTCCTCCGGCTTGCCCACGATTTGCCGGCGGCTTGGAATGCCCCCTCGAGCGACACCCGCACCAAGCAGCGCCTGATCCATATCCTGGTTCAGGAGGTCGTCTGCGAGCTTGATGAAGCCGCCAACGAAGCTGTGCTGCTGATCCATTGGACCGGCGGCCGCCATACCGAGGTTCGCGTCCCTCGCGTGAAGACCGGCCGATATCCGGGTGACGGGGCTCCTACCGCCGTCGATGCGCTCCGTAAGCTCGCAGGTCACTGGCCCGATCGCGAACTCGCCGTGTCGCTCAACCGGATGCGATGCAAGACCAGCGATGGCGAGACCTGGACAACGGTCCGGGTGCGCGAAATGCGCGAGCGTCTCGGCCTGCCCGAATACGATCCGGCCAATGCAGGCGGCGAGATGATCAGTCTTGCAAAGGCCGCCGAACGGCTTGGTATCTGTGTGGGATCAGCAAAGAGCCTCGCGATCAGAGGCGTGTTGCCCGCGAGCCAGGCTATGCCGGGCGCGCAATGGCTGGTCCCAGTCGAGGCGCTCACCTCCGAAGCGGTGCGGATAGGGGTGCAGCGCGTGATCGAGAGAAGGCCTAAAATATACGAAGACTATCAATACGATAAAGTGATCCGTCTGCCCGGAATCTGACCGAGGGATGCACTATGAAACGCGCTGTGGGAATCTCGTCAAGATCCTTTGGCACGACGGCGTCGGCATGTCGCTCTACGCCAAGCGGCTGGAGCACGGCCGGTTTGTGTGGCCGTCGCCGACGAATGGCGTCGTCGCGATCTCGGCGGCGCAGCTTGCCTACATGCTCGAGGGGATCGACTGGCGCAATCCGCGGCTGACATGGCGGCCTGCTCGCGCCGGATAGAAGCTGCGACGGAATGACTCGGTGCGTCGTTTCCAATCGCCCGAATCGGGGGTGATCTGATTCTATTGCGAGCGTGGCGAACGATGATACTGACGACATCGATGCACTGAGGGCGGCGCTCGCGGCCGAGCGCGCGGCGCGTCAGCAGGCTGAAGCCCGCGCCGCAGGCGCTGAGGCGATGATCAAGCACCTGAAGCTGACGATCGCCAAGCTCAGGCGCGACCGCTTCGGTCATTCCTCCGAGCGGCACCAGAAGCTGATCGATCAGCTCGAGCTCCAGCTCGAGGATCTTGAGACCACGTCTGCGGAAGACGATGCCGCGGCGGAGATGGCCGCAACCAGGGTTGGCCCGAACTACACTGCCGTGAGCGGCTTCAGTCGGCGCAAGCCGGTGCGCGGGCCGCTCCCGGCGCACCTGCCGCGCGAGCGCGTGGTCGTGCCGAGCCCGACCGCTTGCCCGTGCTGCGGAGGCAAGCTGGCAAAGATCGGCGAGGACGTGACCGAGACGCTAGAGGTGATCCCGCGGCAATGGAAGGTCGTCCAGACCGTGCGGGAGAAGCTCACTTGCCGGTCGTGCGAGACTATCAGCCAGCCGCCAGCGCCGTTCCACGCGATCGCGCGCGGCCGCGCGGGACCTAGCCTTCTGGCGACGATCCTCTACGCCAAGTTCGGCCAGCACCAGCCGCTCAATCGCCAGAGCGATATCTATGCTCGCGAAGGGGTCGAGATCGACACCTCGACCTTGGCCGACTGGGTCGGTGCCAGCACCGCCGTCATGCTGCCCCTCTACGAGCTGATCCGCCGCCACGTGCTGGCAGCGGCGCGCATCCACGGCGACGACACCACGGTGCCGGTCCTGGCCAAGGGCAAAACGATCACCGGCCGACTGTGGACCTACGTCCGGGACGATCGACCGTTCGGCGGCACCGATCCACCGGCATCGATCTTCTTCTACTCGCGCGACCGCGGTGGCGAGCATCCGGGACGTCATCTCGCGGGCCATACCGGGATCTTGCAGGCCGACGCCTATAGCGGGTTCAACGACCTCTATCGGACCAATCGCAAGCCTGGGCCGATCACCGAGGCGGCGTGCTGGGCCCACGGGAGACGCAAGTTCTTCGTCCTCGCCGAGCTGACCAAGGCGCCGTTGGCGCTCGAGGCGGTCCGCCGGATCGACGCCATCTTCGCCGTCGAGCGCGAGATCAACGGCCGACAGGCCGAAGAACGCCTGGCACGGCGGCGAGCCGATGTCGCTCCGCTGGTCGCCGATCTCGATCATTGGATGCGCACTGAGCGCGCGCGGGTCTCACGCCATGCCGAGATAGCCAAGGCAATCGACTACATGCTCAAGCGCTGGGCCGCCTTCACTCGCTTTCTCAACGATGGCCGGATCTGCTTGTCGAACAACGCCGCCGAACGCGCGCTCCGTGGTGTAGCCATTGGCAGGAAGGCATGGCTCTTCGCTGGCTCCGATCGGGGTGGCGAACGCGCCGCGGCGATGTACTCGCTGATCGTCACGGCGAAGCTCAACGAGGTCGATCCGCAGGCCTGGCTCTCCGACGTGCTGCGCCGGATCAACGATCACCCGGCATCCTGTCTCGATCAGCTGCTGCCCTGGAACTGGAAAGCTCTCCCTGCCACACTGGCAGCATGAGGCCCGTCGCCTGTATTGACCGCAGCCCGCCTCTAACGGCTACTTTCATCGTGAACATCGGGGCATCGGAATGAGCGGCGTCGGTCGGCGAGCGATGATGTTGGGCTCGGCTTTCGCAGGACTGAGTATCGGGCCGAGCTGGCTCGCTGGTTGCCCATCGCTCGCGGCATCGCGCTCGGACGACGATCAGGGGCATCCGACAATAAGCTTGAGGCAAACGTTCAAGCTAAAGACGCCCGGAGGGCCGACTGCCGTGGCATGGTCGCCGGATGGTTCGTCAATCGCCGCCGCGAGCAGATACGGCCAGGATCTCTCGGTCTGGGACCGCTCAGGAAAGATGGTAAGCCGGTTCACCATATTCGGCGGCGGACCCTATGTGAGCAATTCGCTTGCATTCGTCGACGGAGCGTCGCGATTGATCTTCCATCCGCCAGAAAAGACTGACAACGATATCTCGTTCGTCGTCTGGGATGTGGCGAGCGGCCGTTCTGTCGAATCAGTGACTGGGCCTGCGCCGGGAGCAAACTACCCCTTCAATCGAGCCCAGCATTTCGCGGTCTCGCCGGACCAAAAGCTTGCCGTCGTGGTCCCCTACACTGGTAAGGCAGTCGCCATCTACGAGACGAAGAGTTGGCAGCGAATTCGAGTCGTGGACTTTCCTTTCCAGGCCAGCTCTCTATGCTTTTTCCCCGATAGCCGCCGCATAGTCTTGGGGGCCGCGGTCGGCGGGCGCTGGGCCGTGCTTGATGCGGCGTCGGGCGAGACGAGCGGACCTTTCGTGGCCTACGAACGGCCCGAGGCAATCGTAGGTATAGGCGCGGTGGCCGTCAGCCCCACTGGAGACTTGGTGCTCACGGGAATCGGGATGGTAAACTTGGTGGGCGACGCCTACCGTTCTCCGGAGGTGATTGCGTGGAGCAATTCAATCGGCCCGGCTGACATTTGGCGGATTTCCGACGGATCGCGCGTGACATCATCGCCAGGTGCGCAGGCCCCGATCTGGCAAGCGGTCTGGGACCCAAAGGGCCGTTTCATCGCCTTCGTAGATCAGAAAAATCGACTGTTCGTCGCGCGACCGTCAGGCGCTCCTATCACGAGAATCGAGCTCCAGACCGCATTCTCGCTTGCTGTCGCGCAGGACGGCGACCGCCTAGCTGTCACCAACGGCAACGAACTCGTCATATATGAGGTCTTTTGAATACGGAAAGGCCGCGTAGCAGCTAGGTGTCGACGGTCCTGGCCGGATGCATACGATAAAGTGTAGAGGAATCCCTCAGCAACTGGGCCAGCGCCGCGTCGTCATCGTCCGACGCCGGATCGGTACTCGGTATCGTCACGGGGGGCGGCCAAAGTGAATGGCGGTCGGATCGGCGGCGACGCTGATCCGTTGCGGCTGCTCGCGCGTTGTAGCGGCGGTAACCTTGGGGGTGAGCGATGCAACAGCTTCTGAGCAACGCCTCGTGCGCGGTCCGGCAGGCCCAGCTTCAGGCGCGGACCAGCCTCGAGCAGGATGTGCTGGGCGTCGCGTTGGACTTAATCGAGGGGGAGCTTCCCACTCTGCTAGACCTGGTGCACGACCTGATCGCGGCCTACTCGAAACTGTGCCGTGATCCTCTTAAGGATCCGCTGATGACCAAGGCCAAGCAAGTGGTCGAGCGCATCGAGGGGCTATCTTGGAGCCACATACTGGCGGCCCAGCTGGCGGTCGACGAGGTAGAGGAATAGTAGGCTTCGCGCTGGCGACTGGCCGACCGCCGCCATCAGAAATGCTTCCCTGGCCCGAACTGACACGCCGCCCAGTGGGTCAAGGTCGCGTTGTGGTCATCGGGACTGAAGACTGAAGGATGGCTCTGATCGGCTGATCAGTAAGCGCTGTGCTGCGGCCCTCGTAGCCGGAGCGGATCGCGCGGGATAGGACGTCCTTAGAGCCGCCCTTAAGGACGTCCTGAACATGAAGGCTGAGATTCTCGTGGGTCCGGAGCGGCGGCGACGCTGGAGCGTGGAAGAGAAGCTGCGGATCGTCGCAGAAGCAGCGGTTCCCGGTGCGCAGGTGGCGGAGATTGCGCGGCGGTCTGGAATCAGTCGCAGCCTTCTGTATACGTGGCGCCGCCAAGCGCATCAGCAACGGGATGACGAGACGTTGCCGGGGTTGGTGCCCGCTGTAATTGTTCCAGCCGCGAATGGAGTCGTCTCCGGTGCCACTGGTCTGGCGCCCGAGAATGGCGTTATCGAGATCGCACTGGCGGGGGGCGTGCGCGTGACGGTGCACGGTCGGGTCGACGCGAAGGGACTGCGGGCGGTGCTGACGGCGCTGCGGCCGGAATGATCGCACTACCGAACGGGGTGCGCGTGCTGATCGCCACGCGGCCGGTGGACTTCCGCAAGGGAATGGATGGCTTGGCGGCGCTGGTCAAAGAGCATCTGGGGGCCGATCCGTACTCTGGGGCGATCTTCGTGTTCCGCGCCAAGCGTGCCGACCGGATAAAGCTGATCGTGTGGGACGGTACAGGCCTGTGCCTATTCGCTAAGCGGCTCGAGCAGGGCACATTCCGCTGGCCGAACATCGAGGACGGTACGATGCGCCTAACATCGGCGCAGCTTACGGCATTGATCGAAGGTCTCGACTGGACGCGCGTGCGGGCGCTTGACGTGCGAGTACCGACGGCGACGCAGTAATCTGCGACACGGTGACTCACGTCGCTGCCGGGATTTGGAAAGCGGCGGCGGGCGCGTTACACAGAACGGCGTGACGCAAGACATCGACGATCTTCCGGGCGATCCTGAGACCCTACGGGCGCTGCTCATTGCCGAGCGCGCGCATCATGCGGGCGAGCTGGTTCGGCTGCGCGCGATCATTGACGCGTTGCGGCGCCATCGCTTCGGTCGGCGCTCGGAGCAGCTCGATCCCGACCAGCTGGCGCTTGCACTCGAAGAATCCGAGCAAGGCATTGCCGCGGTCGAGGCAGATCAGGATCGAATGCCGCAACGACGGGAGCGGCTGCCCTCGCACCGTAAGACTAACCGCGGTGCCTTGCCCGTGCACTTGCCGAGGATCGAGACGGTGATCGATCTTGCCGACACGAGATGCCCCTGCTGCGCCGCTGCAATGCACAAGATAGGCGAAGACGTGGCCGAGCGGCTGGACATCATCCCAGCCCAGTTTCGCGTGCTGGTCACCCGCCGCCCCAAGTACGCCTGCCGGATCTGCGTCGGCACCGTTGTGCAGGCATCAGCGCCGCCGCGACTGGTGGAGGGCGGCATGCCGACCGAAGCGCTGGTCGCCCAGGTGATCGTCTCTAAGTATGCCGATCACCTGCCGCTCTATCGGCAGGCGCAGATCTATGCGCGCCAGGGTATCAATCTCGATCGGTCGACACTCGCCGACTGGGTCGGTCGTGGCGCATGGTGGCTGCGGCCGCTGCACGCTAAGCTTCTCGATGAGTTGCGCGGTTCGTCCAAGCTCTTCGCCGACGAGACGCCCGCGCCGGTTCTCGATCCCGGGCGCGGCCGGACCAAGACCGGTCAGCTCTGGGCCTATGCGCGTGACGACCGACCGTGGGCGGGACCGTCGCCCCCGGCCGTCGCCTATGTATATGCTCCCGATCGCAAAGCCGAACGTCCGGTTGCTCATCTTCAGGGCTTCCGCGGGATGCTGCAGGTCGACGGCTATGCTGGTTATCGGGCGTTGGCCGAGGCAGGCCAGGTGGTGCTGGCCTTCTGCTGGGCGCATGTTCGCCGTCGCTTCTTCGAGATCGCTCAGGGCGGCGATGCGCCGATCGCCACCGAAGCGCTCGCCCGCATCGCCGAACTCTACGCCATCGAAGCCGAGATCCGTGGGCACTCAGCGGACGCGCGGCGGATTGCCAGGCAGCATCGGTCGAAGGCAATCGTCGAGAGCTTCGGAACCTGGCTCGATGTGCGGCTAGCAACCGTCTCGCAGAAGAGCACGATCGCTGACGCCATCCGCTATGCACGCTCACGCTGGCCGGGCCTGACACGGTTCCTCGATGATGGCCGCATCGAGATCGACTCAAACGTGGTTGAACGTGCCATCCGACCTCTCGCGCTCAACCGCAAGAACGCGTTGTTCGCGGGCTCGGACGACGGCGGGGAACATTGGGCGATCCTGGCATCGCTGATCGAGACTTGTAAGCTCAATGCCATTGATCCGCAGGCCTACTTCGCTGACGTCTTCGCCCGCCTCGTCGCCGATCATCCGATCAACCGCCTCGACGAGCTTCTGCCGTGGCGCTGGGCTGTCGATCAGGCCGAGCGAAGGGCCGCGTGAGTGCTTGGGAGTGCCTTCCTTCTCCCAGTTGGACTAGCTTGAGATAGCGACCGACGAGTCCTCATGCTCTACTGACGAAAGCCGATAACCGGATGGCGTCAGGGATGGAATCGGGCACCACGTCACGTCGGATCCCGCCAGGTGTTCAGCCGGTGGATGAGCAGGGCGGCCGCCGTGCATTGGTCCCTGGCATCCTCGTGCGGTGCCGCCGACAAGGCCCGGATGCGCCTCCCATGTTCTCCCGCGCGCGCTTCCAATGGAATCTGCCCGAGATCAGCGGCAGCCTCGGCGATCTGGGGACCTTCCTTCCCCACATCATCGCCGCCGTCACTGTCGTCGGCATGGACCCGACGGGCATCCTTGTTTGCTTTGGGCTGGCATACGCACTGTCGGGCGCCTTCTATGGCATTCCGATGGCCGTGCAGCCGATGAAGGCCGCCAGCGCTGCCGTGCTCATTGAGCCTATGGATCCCGGGGCCGTCGTCGGTGCCGGTATCGTCATTGGCCTGTTCTTCCTAATTATCGGCGCTTCCGGCGCAATCACGAAGATCGCCCGCGTTCTGCCACCGACGATCGCCGCAGGCCTGCAGCTCGGGCTAGGGTTGTCGCTCGGCGCCCTCGGCATCCGCATGATCACGGCCGACCCCTGGTTCGGCGTCGTCGGGACAGCGTTCATGCTGCTGTTCATTGGTAAAAAGCGTTTACCTGTCGCGCTGATCGCCGTCGTCCTAGGGGCGGCTGTCGGATTGGCTCTGGGGACAGTGCCGATGCCGCCTCCGCTCGAGGTTGGTCTTCATCTGCCCCATGTTGCCTGGCCAACCTGGGCTCAGGTGGTTCACGGCACCGAGTACGCCGTGCTGCCGCAGATTCCGCTCACATTGACCAACGCGATCCTGGTGACGGCGGCGGTATCGCGGCAGCTATTTCCCAAGGAGCTGCATCCGGCGAACGAGCGCAATCTCGCTTTGACGACCGGAGCCATGAACCTACTGGCGGCCCCGTTCGGCGGTTACCTGATGTGTCACGGTGCAGGAGGCATTGTCGGGCATCATCGGTTTGGCGCGCGCACGGCGACAGCGCCTGTCCTCATCGGGGTCATCTTTCTCGCACTTGGTCTCCTCTTCGGCAGCGGCGGCTACGCGGTGCTCCGCACCATCCCGGAGGGCGTGCTCGGCGCACTATTGCTGCTCTCAGGGATCGAACTGGCTCAATCGTCGAAGCCCCAATCCTTTGCAGAGGCCGATCTGTTTCTCGTGCTGGCGATGGCCGTAGTCTGCGTTGCCCTGAACCCGGCGATTGCATTTGCCGCCGGACTGCCGGTGGCCTACGCGATCCAGAAGGGCTGGATCCGGATATGATCTCGATCATAGGCGGTATCAACGGCGTCCGATAACATCGGGACCTGAACAGACCAGGTCATGCCATGTATCGCTTCCTCTCCGTACTTCTGATCTCGATCCTGATCGCGAGCGCGTCTCCGGGACGCGCGCAGCATATGCAGCATCAAGGTGGCGCTGCCATCGAGCAGCCCTACGCCATCCAGGTCTTTGGCGGCTTCCGGAAGATGATGATGGAGCGAGACTACTCGCCCCGGATCGCTCTCGCCGATGCCGTCAAGAATGGGACGACCGATGGCGTGGGTGCGGTCTCCGGTTTGCGCGGAGAGATAACCGTGCTCGACGGTAAGCCCATCGTTAGCTACGGCACCGGCTCGTCCGGCGAAGCGAATGAGACGGCCGCGCTGCTGGTCGTTGCATCAGCGCACGGCTGGCAAGAGATCAAGGTCGATCGCGACCTCGTCGACGGGAAGGAGATCGAGGCGTTCATCGTCGATCACGCCAAGACCCGCGGCATCGATCCAGCATCATCCTTTCCGTTCCGGTTCAAAGGCGAGCTGACCGGATATGCAATGCACGTGAACGCCGCGCCGAACCCCGCTTTCCAAGGCCACGGCTCCTCGCAACCGATGGCGATCGCCGACGTCCGCGAGGGCGACTCCTTGCGCGGTATTGTCGTCGGTGTGCTCGTCGCACCTGCCCTCGTGGGCGTCGCCACGCACCCGATGGATCGCTCGCATAACCATTGGGTCTCTGAGGACGGCGAGCGGACGGCCCATCTCGACAGCTTCGGGATAAAGGCTGGCGCGACGCTGATGCTCCCGAGCGGGACGTGAGGCTGTCGGACATTTTTGCGGCGCTGCCGTCCCGCGCCCTGGCGGCGCGCGAGCAATTGTTTCGGCAGGGCGCGCGCGCCACAGCGATCTTCCACCTGACCACCGGTCAGGTCCGACTCGTCCGCCATCTCAAGGATGGCAGCACGGCGACATTGCATTGCGCCCGTGCCGGAGAGCTTTTCGCGGAAGGAGCGTTATTTTCGAGCCGATACCGCTGCGATGCCATTGCCGACGTGCCAAGCGAGATCAGGGCTTGGCCTAAGAGCGATGCCCTGCGACGGATCGGGTCGGACCCCGCGCTCGGCCTGCATGTCATGGAGCGGATCGCGCACCAGCTGCACGTCGCTCGCAGTATGCTCGAGCTGCGAAATATTCGATCCGCCGAGGACCGCGTCCTCCAGCATCTCCGGCTATCGGCGTCGAATGGGAGCGATACCGTCGAGTTCACGCGCCCGCTGACGCACGTCGCCGCCGAGATCGGCCTGCGGCATGAGGCGTACTATCGCTGCCTGGCAACGCTCCAGGACAAGCGTGCCATCGAGCGCCGGGGCCGATCATTTCGGTTGCTTCCCGGCACGGGATGAGATTCAGCGCGCGCCTGTTACCCTAAGGGTCACAGCACAGCGCTTACGCTGATCAGAGCGATCGCGCCTGCGTTCCGCGATGGCATACCGCACGGCGTCCCGCAGGACGGGATGAAGAAGCTCTACCTAGGCCCTCCAACACTGGCCGGCGGTACCAATCTGAAGGACCGCGTCCAATTCGCCTTCTGGGCCCAATTCGTAGAGGTTCGGCTCCATCGCCTG